>Ga0326597_10006421_pt1 | contig 16109 bp, 19 predicted proteins | sample RVTome_12_FD_203789 | JGI IMG/M metagenome (GOLD analysis project Ga0326597, IMG submission 203789) | Soil microbial communities from uranium-contaminated site in the Upper Colorado River Basin, Wyoming, United States - RVT100D185 | ecosystem: Environmental > Terrestrial > Soil > Contaminated >...
AGCCCTTATCGACGAGACCAAGGCAGTCGGCCCGCTTCTCCGATCCGGATACGGTCGAGGCCAAGGGCTTGCGACGGCAGGGACCCGAGCCTAAGTGTAAAATCTACAGGGACTGTAGCTTCGAGGCGCAAAGAACCATGCCAGCGCAAGAATTCTCGATCGGCCGGCTCGCCGCACAGACGGGCTCCAAGGTTCAGACGATTCGCTACTATGAGCAGATCGGGCTCATGCCGGAGCCGCTGCGCACGGAGGGCAACCAGCGGCGCTATGGCCCGCAGCATATGGCACGGCTTGCCTTCATTCGGCATAGCCGGGAACTGGGATTCCCGCTCGATGCGATTCGTGAACTCCTCAGCCTCGCCGATGTCCCGGACCGGTCCTGCGCGGCCGCCGATGCCATCGCTCAGCGCCAGCTCGAGGCCGTCGAGCGACGCATCAAACAGCTCAAAGCACTCAAAACGGAGCTGAAGCGAATGATTGCGCAGTGCCGCGGTGGCACGATCTGCGACTGCCACGTTATCGAAGTCCTCGCCGACAGCTCGCACGCGCACTGCTTGAGCGATCGACACGCGGTCGCGGAGGATCGTCGCCCGGGCGGCCTCGCGTAAATTGGCGCTGATGATCAGCAACGCACGCCGCCCTAGCCGATCGGGCGAGGGGATTTGCTACGGCATCTATCAGATGGTCTGGGGATTCCTTTCAAGAAACCGCCGCGCCGCCGCCAGGATTACGCCGAGGGCGTCGACCGTGCCATCGGCTTCGCCTTTCTCGAAATCGCCATGGATCTGGGCCATCTGGTTGGTGACGTGCGCGAAGCAGAGCACTGGCTTCTCGCGCGCCGTCGCGAAGGCATAGAGCGCGGCGGCTTCCATTTCCACGGCGAGCAGCCCGCGGTTTTGCATTGCCTCGATCGTCTCCGCCGTCTCGCGGAAGGGTGCATCCGTCGTCCACGTCGCGCCGCGCTCGACCGGCACCCGAAGCTTGTCGAAGGCGCCCTTCATAAGTGATGTGACGTCGTTCGGTGCCGCGCTGAAGGGCGCTGGCGGGAGGTAGTGATAGCTGGTTCCCTCGTCGCGTAGCGCGTTTTCGATGAGCACGAAGTAGGGTGGCGGCCGGAGCGGCGTCAACTGACCGGCCGAGGTCATGCTGACCAGGAAGCGGCAGCCCGATGCGAAGAGCTGCTCGGCGACCAGCACCGCGAACGGTGCGCCCACCGCACATCCGACGAGGCCGAGCTCGACGTCGTCTTGAACGCTCCGATAGAGCTCCGTGTGGTAGCAGGCCCAGGCAGCGTCGCGCCGTGCCGCGCCGTCTGCGACCAGCCGGCGCACGATGTCGCCATCCGGGTCGAGAACGCAGACTGGCGGGACAGCGACCGTGGCCAAAGCTTTCTGGCGGCGCGCCTCGCGCAGGAGATTCTCCGGGGTGAAGGCCGAAGGAGCAGTGTAGTGCTTGTCAGCCAGGATCGGGGCCGTTGTGCTTCGGCTTTCGGGCATGGGCTAACAGCCTTCGTTGTTGACGTCCTGCGCTGGCTTGGTCGCTGACAGGGCGATGAAAGCTGCGGCAAAAGTCGTCCGCCGGCCAAGCCAGGGATCGAGGCGCGCCAGAAGGAGCGCCGCAAAGCCATAGGGTGGATAGAAAATCGCGCCGCGCGTTTCCGCGACGGCGAAGCCATGCCCTTCCAGGAGGGACCGGAGCTCTTTGGCCGTGCGGAATCGCGCCGCCTTCCATGTCGAGGCCCCGAACCAGCCGCGGATGCGTCGCATCGCGGCCCAGATGCTCCATCGGCCGAGCTCGCCGATGACCACCCGGCCGCCGGGCCTGATCACACGCGCCAGTTCCGCGATGGCGCGGTCCGCCTCGCGAACAGAGCAAAGGACCGTCACAGCAACAACGCGGTCGAACGAATCCTCCGGAAAGGGCGGTGTCTCGGCTCTACCTTGAACGAGGTTCAGCTCGACGGACTCCGCCTTCGATCGGCGACGCGCTGCCGCCAACATTCGTGGATCGGCATCCAATCCCGTCACCCGAGCCCCCCGGCGCGCGAGCATTGATGCTAATACGCCGTCGCCACAGCCAAGGTCGAGCACGTCCAGGCTATCGACGGAGCCCAAGAGATCGAGGATGAGACGTTCCTCCAGTCCGTCGGTGATCCGACCCAGGCGGCTGCTCCGCCAACGGCTATAGGACTCGGGAAGCCCTGCGACCGCATTTTCATCGGCCGCTTCATTGTCGGACACATTGGCCTTGTCGGTTACAAGCGATGGCACGCGTCAGGCCGCTGGCGCGAGCAGGCGCGACAGCCGCTTGCTAACGGAGTCGATTTCGTCCGCCGTTGTGTTGCGGCCGAGGCTGAACCGGATGGCGCCCATGCCGATCTCGGGTGGCACACCCATCGCACTCAGCACGGGCGACAGGTCGATCCGGCCCTCATGGCAGGCCGAGCCGGTCGAGGCGGCCACGCCATCGAGCCGTTGGAGGATTTCGGCTCCAACCTGGCCAACGAAGGAAATGTTGAGCGTATTTGGAAGGCGGTGCTGCGGATGGCCGTTCAGCGTGATGCGGTCGCCAAAGTGCTCCTGCAGTTCCCGCCAAAAGCAGTCGCGCAGAGCCTCGACCCGCGCCATCGGCGCCAGGTCGCGCACCAGGGTGCAGGCCGCGCCGAGGCCGGCGGCGAGCAACGCGCTTTCGGTGCCGGCGCGCCGGCCGCTCTCGTGCCCGGCGCCGTGGATCAGCGGTTCGAGCTCGACGCCCCGGCGGACATAGAGCGCGCCGACGCCCTTGGGCGCATAGAGCTTGTGGCCGGCGACGGTCAGCAGGTCGACGCCGAGGTCGTCCACGCCGGTCGGGATCTTGCCGACCGACTGTGCGGCATCGGTGTGGAAGAGGATGCCATGCTCGCGCGCGATGCGGCTGATCTCCGCGACGGGCTGAATCGTGCCGACCTCGTTGTTGGCGTGCATGACGCTGATCAGGATCGTTCGCGGCGTGACGGCCCGGCGCACCGCGTCGGGGTCGACCCGGCCCGTGCCGTCGACGGGCAGATAGGTCACGGTTGCCCCCAAGCGCTCGAGGAACCGGCAGGGTCCCAGAATGGCGGGATGCTCGACCTGCGTCGTGACGATGTGCTCGCCCTTGTGCCGAAGCGCGAAGAAGACACCCTTGAGCGCCAGGTTGTTGGCCTCGCTGCCGCCGCTCGTGAACACGACCTCGTCCGCGGCACAGCCGAGCAGGTCCGCGACCTGGCAGCGGGCCTTCTCCAAGGCGGCCTTCGCCGACGTGCTCGCCCAGTGGCCGCTCGACGGATTGCCGAAGGCCTCGTCCAGGAACCGCCGCATGGCGGCCGCCACGACCGGGTCGATGGGCGTGCTCGCATTGTAGTCGAGGTAGATGGGTGGCATGCCTGAGTGTTCTCTCGCCGTCTTTCAGAACACCAGCACCTTGTCGGCTTCCACCGTGGCGGCGGCGAGATCATCCATGGTGCTGCGCTGCGCGCCCACCATCATCTCGGCGTCGGTCAGGCCACGTGCATCCATGCAGGTTCCGCACAGGAGTATCCGCCCCTTGCCAGCGAGCACCCGCTTCAGCATTCGCTCGACATTGTAGTAGCCGTCCGGTGTCTTCTGGCTGGCCTTCGCCGCTATGACGGCATCGGCCATTAGAAAGACAGTGACTGCGGTTTCGGGATCCTTCTTGAGGAGAGCGTGGGCAAGGCGAAGCGCATTGTAGCAGCGCTCGGTGCCATAGGGCGGGTCATTGAGGATGAACAGGGTCTTCATGGGCATCATCTCTGGTTCGGGTCGAACGGGTTCAGTCGCCGAGAACGCGGCGGCGCTCCTCGAACTCCTGTTTGTCAATTTCACCGCGGGCGAAGCGCGCCTTGAGGATGTCGAGCGGCGTGCGGTCGGGGGGCGCCTGGTGTGGTGTCGTCCCGTGCCACGGCCCGCCGAGCCAGCGCACGAGAAGGACGGCGAGTGCGATCACCACGGCCAGTACGAGGATCATGATCAGCGGACCGAATATCATCCCGTACCACCCTCCACCCCATCCCATCATGTGCGGGCCGTAGGCGTACCTCTCGGGATCAGACGGCGCTTGCGCCCACACCCAGCTTGGCACAAGGGCAACGGCTGCCCCCGCTGCGGCGACCAAAGAATTCGAAACCCTCTTCATTTGCTTGCTCCATCATTGAGCGGCGTGCTGCTGTGGCGCGGCGCCGGCATGGGCAACGACGCTCTGCCGCCCAGGTGCGCCGGTGGCATCCAGCCGGCCTTCATGTCTTTCCGAGGACGGTCGGGCGTTCGACCGGCAGGCCGTTCTCGTTCCACCGTTCCATGCCACCGCGCAGCACCCGGACATTGCGGAAGCCGGCATCGTGGAGCAGCGCTGCCGCGTTGGCCGACCGCTTGTCCGTCCGGCACACCAGGATGACCGGCTTGTCCTTGAGCGCATTGATCTCCATCAAGCGTTGCGGAAGCTCGCCGACCGGTATGTTCGATGCGTCTGCGATGTGGCCGAGCGGACCGGTGAACTCGTCCGGCCCGCGCACGTCGACGATGACCGGCCCCGGCTCACGCTTGAGGTGGTCCGAAAGAGTGCGTGCCTCGATCCATGAGATTCCATCCGCCGCGCCGCCACGGCTCACACCAGCGCGCCAATCCCACAGCGCAGCGGCTATCAGCAGGACAAATCCAACAAGCTCGATGACGCGACTGTACGAGCCGAACATGACCCACAGAATGAGCCCGAGACCCAGTGCGGCAACCACCGTTGGTCCAATGACACGGTGGCGTCGATATGATACCGCGATCGAAAGGGTGGCCAGCGCCGCGAAGATGGCGATCGCACCGGCCCAGACACCTTCGTTGATTGCCAGCGTGACGCCAAGCAGCGACAGCAACCCGATCAGCACCGTGGTGCCATAGCAGGAGAGGACCGCCAAAGCCGTCGCCGCGCGGGGAAGCCAAGATACCTTGCTGCTACCGCCACTCATGATCCAGCCCCCGATCTGCGTTTCGCCGCCGGCTCACCCAGTCCTGCGGCGCGTATCCGGCGAACAAGCCGAGGCAGGAAGGCGACTGCGGCGAGAAGTGCGAGCGCGATGAGGCCATAGCGGATGGCGCTGGCGTCGCCGGCGAGCGCTTCGCGGCCGGCGTGGCCCAGCCAGGTGTAGGCGAGCGTGCCCGGTGCCATGCAGACGAGCGATGCGAGAACGTAGTGCGTCAGGGGGATGCGCGTCAGGCCGAGCGCATAGTTGAGGAGGTTGAACGGGAACAGCGGCACAAGGCGCGTAAACGCGACGAAGCGCCAGCCTTCCGCTTCGACGCCCGCGATCAGCCGCTCAAGCCGTCCGCCGGCCTTGCGCCTGACCCAGCCCGCCGCGAGATAGCGTGCGATCAGAAACGATGCGGACGCGCCCAGAATCGCACCGGCGAGGTTCAGGACGGTTCCCCACAGCGGGCCGAACAGGGCGCCGCCGGCAAGGCCGAAGATCACTCCGGGAACAAAGAAGACCGTCGCCAGCGCGAAGAGCCCGACATGTGCCAGCGGCGCCCAGAGGCCGAGATCGCGGATCGAGCTCTCGATCAGCGCCGGATCAAGGCTGTCCCGATTGAGCGCCAGCCAGATCGCCAAGCCCGCGATCGCGACCCCGAGCACGACGCGGGGGAGGATGGCCCGCAGCGTCATGCGACGGGCTCCCGCCGACCGAGCGGGTAGCTGCGGTCGTCATCGCGGAACGGCTGCAGGAGCATGCGGTCGAGGCGCAGTTCGCGCGGATCGCGGAACTGCTCGATGCCGATGGTCATGGCTTCGTGCCCGGCTTCCGGCTGTGCCCGGTAGGTGCCGAACAACCGGTCCCACCAGGGCAGGTTGAAGCCGAAATTGCTGTTAGTCTCGCGCGACACCACCGAATGGTGGACCCGATGCATCTCCGGGGTGACCACGAGCCAGCGCAGCACGCGTTCTAGCCGCGCCGGAAGCTGAACGTTGCCGTGATTGAACATCGAGGTGGCGTTGAGCACCACCTCGAAGATCAGCACCGCCGCCGCCGGCGCGCCGAGCGCGGCAACGACGCCGAGCTTGATCGCCATGGACAGCAGGATCTCGATCGGATGGAAGCGCGCGCCCGTCGTTACGTCGAATTCCAGGTCGGCATGGTGCATCCGATGCAGCCGCCACAGCGCCGGCACGGCATGGAACAGCACGTGCTGCAGGTAGATGGCGAGGTCGAGGAGGATCACGGCAGCGGCGACGGCGAGCCAGGGCGGTGCATTCAGCGCAGGAAGCAGTCCCCAGCCACGGGATTCGGCCAGCAGCGCCAAGCCGACGGCCGCGGTCGGGAAGGCGAGGCGGACGAGCAGCGTGTTGAGCACAACGATGCCGAGATTGCTCGGCCAGCGCCGCAAGCGTCCGATGGCCTGCGGTCGCCCGGGCGCCAGCAACTCCCAAAGCGCCATCGCTATGAAGATGGCGGCGAAGGCGCCGAGGCGGATCACGGGTTCGTGAGCGAGCAGGATTTCAGCCAAGTTCTTGTCTCGCATGCAGCGGCCTTGACGGGCTGCTGCGGTTAGATCATCATTCAATAGTTCTCTTGAATGATGTAACGACGGTTGTCCGAGGATGTCAAGCGAGAGCCCCAAGCAAGCCCTGTTCGGCCAGTTCGCGGCCGTGGCGAAGGCGGTGGCCCACCCGCATCGCCTGGAGCTCCTGGAGCAACTTGCCCAGGGTGACCGCAGCGTCGAGGTGCTGGCGGATCGGACACGGGTCTCTATCGCCAACGCGTCGCAGCATCTCCAGCACCTGCGCCGCGCCGGGCTGGTCGCTGCCCGGCGGGACGGCAAGTTCGTCTTCTATCGGCTGACGGACGATGCCGTTCTGGGTCTGCTGACGTCCCTTCGGCGCATCGCCGAGCTCCAGTCGGCCGAAGTCGAGCGCGTCGTACGCAGCTACTTCAATGACCGCGACAGCCTGGAAGCCGTCTCCCGTCTGGAACTCGTGAATCGGCTCAAGGCAGGGATTGTGACGGTGCTCGACGTCAGGCCGGAGGACGAGTTCGCGCTTGGCCATCTACCAGGCGCCATCAACCTTCCACTGAGCGAGCTCGAAAGGCGTCTGGCGGATCTGGATCCGGAGCATGAGATCGTCGCCTACTGCCGCGGCCCCTATTGCGTGCTGTCCTACGAAGCGGTCGCCGCGCTCCGCGCTCGCGGGTTCAAGGTCCGCCGGCTCGAGGACGGCTATCCCGAATGGCGCGCGGCTGGCTTACCCGTCGAGACCGGCACGCCCGGGTAGCGCCTCGCGCGACAGCGTAGGCGGTCTGACGCCCATTCGTCGGATAGATGTCACAAGTCGAGTGCCTTTCCCGTGACGTCCGCCCTCAACTGATTCAGCTTTGTAAGGCTTCCTATCGTTTCCTTCGGGCGTTGCGTTGCGATGCCGACAAGCAAGGTTTCCAAGAATGCGAGCGTTGCCGTATGCATACTGAACGTATCGGCTCGACCGCGTGGAATCTGGAGGACGAGATCGCTTCGCTTCTTGAGTTTTATCCCGAGGGTGTCAGTCATCAGAATCCTGGCGAGGCCGGTCTGATCGGCGTGATCGAAGAGGGCCTGCAGCTCGGGATAGACACGTCCGTAGGCCATGATCAGCAGCAAGTCGCCATTTCGGAGATGCAGGAGATCATCGGCGAGCAACAGGCCTGTATCGGTCATGGCGATCGCATCAAAGCCGAAGCGGCGGATCTGAATGGCAAAATAGTTTGCCATCGCACTTGACGGCCCGATCCCGAAGACGGCAACGCGGTCGGCACGGAGAACGTGGTCTACGGCAGCTCGAAACAGCGCCGGCGAAATACTGCGACGGAGCGCTTCCAAGGCGCCCAGATGGAGATTGAGCGTCGCATCGAATGCTTTGACCAGATCGCCTTCCACCTCCGCAAGTGTACGGGCAACACGATCCGCGGGCGTGAGGTCCTTTCGCAATTCGTCAGCCAGGTCGCGACGCAGCGCGTCGAGCCCCGAATAGCCGAGCGCCTTGGCTGTCCGCACAACGGTGGCGTCACTCGTTTCGAGCTTCGCCGCCAATTCGACCGCGGAAGCAACGAGAACCTCTTCGCGATGCGCTGCGAAATAGCGCGCGACACGCAACGCGGCTGGGCTCAGCCCGTTCATGCGGGCCTGCATGCGCTCATGCAGCGCGCTCGTGGCGGTCATTGGCTTCTCCGTTGACGTGAGATGTCGTGTGTACTACAAGAAGTAAAAGATGCGTAGTATACACTACCGAACGCGAGGAAGCAAAGCATGGATGGTGTCTCGTGGAGCGTTGCCGCCCCGGCCGTCGGCGCGGCATTCGCCGCATCGCTGGTCGAAGTGGTCGAAGCATTTACGATCGTGCTCGCCGTCAGCACGCTCAGAGGGTGGCGGCCTGCGGTGTCGGGTACACTGGCCGCGCTTACGCTTCTCGGGCTTCTCGTCCTGGCGCTGGGCCCTCTTCTCGAACGTGCGCCGTTGCATCTGCTGCAGTTGGTCATCGGCGTGCTTCTGCTCCTCTTCGGCATGGGCTGGTTGCGAAAAGCTGTCCTGCGCTCGATTGGCGTAATCCCGCTCCATGACGAGGAGGTCGCATTTGCGGCCGAAAAGGCTCATCTGGCGGACGCTGCCCAACGGCGGGATGAATCGCTCAACTGGATCGCCGGCATGGCCGCGTTCAAGGCGGTGCTTCTGGAGGGCCTGGAGGTCATATTCATCGTCATTGCTGTCGGCGCGGGCCGAGGCCTTCTCGGAGCAGCAGCCCTGGGCGCGCTTGCAGCCTGCATCGCCGTCCTCGCGATCGGTGCGATCGTCCACCGGCCGCTCTCGAAGGTTCCCGAGAACACGCTGAAATTCGGCGTTGGCGTGATGTTGTCGGCTTTCGGTGTCTTCTGGACCGGCGAGGGATTAGGCGTCGAATGGCCTGGAGGGGATATCATGCTCTTTGTCTTTGCGGCCCTGTTCCTCGCGACAGGCGCCGGGATGACCCGCCTTCTTCGTCGCCCAGCCGCGGAGGTCGTCCAATGAACCTCCTGCAAGACGTCGCCAAAGAGCTCTTCAGCATGTTCCTTGCCGATGCGAAGCTGAGTGGCGCCATTCTTGCTCTCGTTGCCGGTGCTGCGGTCCTCATCGATGTCGAGGGGCTGAATCCGATGACTGTGGGTTTTGGGTTGCTCTTGGGTTGCCTTGCGATCCTCGCGGCCGTGACAGCCGTCGAAGCAAAGCAACGGAATCGAAACTAGGCGCGATACTGGATCGTGTGCCGCACGGAACTACATCGGCGGGCTAAGCTCAGGCGATGAGGCGAATTGGGGATGCGTCATTTTTTCGGATCGTCGATCGTCTGTTTGGGGCCGTGACGACCCGAAACCCAACCTCGCAATGGATCATCGATGGAGTCAGTTGGTACCGCGAGCGACACAGCTATTCTGGCGTGGCACGCGGTTTCACTGTAGAGGTCACGACCGGTAACAGCGTTCGCAAGCCGTCTTGGACGTTGATCATTGTTAAGGAGTACTGGCGGAAAGGCGAAAGTGGAGACGGTTTCAAGTCGCTCCAGTGGGCGCATGTCACGTCTGGTCGACGCTCCGATGTTGTCGCCTGGCTGAAGCGCCAGGAACAGAATTTGGATAGGTAGACGCAGCACCCATATCGACCGCCTGTATACAGCGGGATCGCGCCTGCGCTTGACCGCCCTTGCGACGCTCCCGTAGTCTCCCCATGTCAGTTGCCGAGGGGATGGAGTCCCCCAAAACCGCCCGTATGGGCTGATGACTCCTGCCGCGTGGAAACATGCGGTGGGAGAGGCGTCAGCCGATGACCCGCCGCGAGGCGGGTTTTTTCGTCCCCGTCATCGCGCCCACCGTGTCGCCGGCCTTCGAGCCGGAGGAAGGAGTGTGTGCGATGGAGAATGTATGGCTGGCATCGGCGCTCTGGCTGGGCCTGGCGCTTGCCGCCTCGGTCATCTCGATCCGGGTGGCGATGTCGGTGGCGCTGATCGAGATCATGGTCGGCGCCGCTGCCGGCAACATTGTTGGCCTCGAAATCACCGACTGGGTCAACTTTCTCGCCGGCTTCGGCGCTATCCTGCTGACCTTCCTGGCGGGGACGGAAATCGACAGCAGCGTGGTCCGTAAGCATCTCGGCCCCAGCGTCGGCATCGGCGTTGTCAGCTTTCTCGCCCCCTATCTTGGATGCATGACCTACGCCCATTACCTTCTCGGCTGGTCCTGGCCGCAGGCACAGATCACGGGGATCTCGCTGTCGACGACCTCCGTCGCCGTGGTTTACGCGGTGATGATCGAGACCGGTTACAACAAGTCCGAGCTGGGCAAGATCATCCTTGCCGCCTGCTTCGTCACCGATCTCGGAACCGTACTAGCGCTCGGCATCGTCTTCGCCCATTTCGATCTCTGGCTTGCCCTCTTCGGTGCAATAACCGCCGTTGCGCTTTGGCTCCTGCCCAGGTTTTCCCCTTGGTTCTTCGGCAAGGTAGGCCACCGCGTCAGTGAGCCCGAGACGAAGTTCATCTCGCTCGTGCTCCTCGGGCTCGGCGGCTTGGCGAGCATAGCGGGCAGCGAAGCGGTGCTGCCGGCCTATCTTGTCGGCATGGCGCTGGCGCCGGCGTTTCTTGCCGATCCCGAGCTGCCACACCGAATGCGCATCATCGCCTTCACCATCTTGACGCCATTCTACTTCCTCAAGGCCGGGTCACTCGTTGACTTCCAAGCGGTCATCGCTTCGGCCGGACTGATCCTAGTCTTCCTCCTTATCAAGATGGCAACCAAGTTCGTCGGCATCCTGCCACTGACGAAAGCGTTCCGCTTCGATGGACGTGAAGGGATGTACACGACCCTGTTGATGTCGACCGGACTCACTTTCGGCACGATCTCGGCGCTGTTCGGCCTCACCAACCACATCATTGACAAACAGCAGTACACCATCCTGGTAACGGCCGTGATTGGCAGCGCCGTTGTGCCGACGCTCATCGCCCAGCGCTGGTTCCAGCCAAAATTCAAAGCGATCGAAGACAAGGGTGCCACCGCTCCGGCGCCAGCGGAGGAGAACTAACATGTACAGAAAGATCCTGATCGCCAACGACGGCTCTGAAGGCGGCACCAAGGCGCTCGGTACCGCCCTCGCTCTTTCCCGGCGATTGAAGGCACCGCTGCACATGGTCTCGGTCGAGGAGATGCCACGTTTTCCGACCACGCTCGACGAAGTGGTCGAGGAAAAGCGGGAGGCAAATCGGATATTCGATCGCGTGATCGAGCACGCTCGAGCGCAGGCAAAGGCTGCTCACGTGAAAATCGAGACTCATGTCATAGCCGGCCATGCGGTGCCAGCCATTGTCGAGTTCATCGAGCGCGAACAGTGCGACTTGCTGGTGATCGGCTACATGGGACATTCGGCGCTCTACAACCGCCTGATCGGCAGCACGACAGACCGCTTGGTCGAACTCGCGCCCTGCCAAGTGCTGGTGGTTAAGTGAACGGGTCTCCCGGGCGCCGACCGGGTCACTGGGGACATGCGCTCGACGCTTGCCTTCCCATCAAAGACGAATCGGCAGGCCCGTTCGGTCCGCGGTTGGATCTCGCCCTTATGGCGCCCAGTGTTGCCGTGCCAATTTCCCAATCGGCTCAATCTCGATCCCGAGCGGGATCAGAACAACCAGCAGCGCAAGCTCGATTTCCTGAACCAGCTCGTCGAGAAAAGCATCTACAATCCTCATGCGCTCCAGACGCCGGCGTCGCCCCATCAGGTGATGGCGGGCAGCATCATCGCCGCCAGCCTCGTGACGGGCCTGAACTCGGATCTGCCGGGCCTTGTCGTCGCCCAGGTGACGGAGAACGTCTACGACGCGGTGACCGGCCGCACGCTGCTGATCCCGCAGGGCGCACGGCTGATCGGTAGCTATGACAGCGTGATCGCCTTTGGCCAGAGCCGGGCGCTGCTGGTCTGGCGGCGCATCGTTCTGCCCGATGGCTCCTCCATTCAGATCGACAATCTGCCCGCGACCGACACCGCCGGTTACGCCGGGCTCGAGGACGAGGTGGACTTCCACACCTGGCGGCTGATCAAGGGCGTGGTGCTCTCGACGCTGCTCGGCGTCGGCACGGAGCTGAGCCTCGGCGGCGAGGAGAGCGATCTGGTCCGGGCGCTGCGGGAGTCCACCCAGCAGAACGCCAACCGCGCCGGACAGCGCATCACCGAGCGGAACCTCAACATCCAGCCGACCATTACCATCCGCCCCGGTTGGCCGCTGCGCGTGATCGTCCACAAGGATCTCGTGCTCAGGCCCTATCGCGGATGAAAGGAGCAGGCCCATGTCCGATTTGAAGCTCGGCAAGCTGCCGGACCGGACGCCGGTCAAGATCACCATCACGGTGAGTCCCGACCTCAACCAGGCGCTGCGCGCTCCGGCGGCGACAGCCCGAAGGACTACTTTCGCGTCCGCCTCGACGACCCCAGCCTGCCGGGCCCCCTCAGCGCCGCCCTGTTCCAGTCCGACGACGGGAACGAGGCGCAGCTCGTGTGGAACCGGCGGATGGCCGAGGGGGCCACCAAGTAGGCTATCTATCCTGGGATCGGAGAAAGCCATATCTCATATATGGCTTGGCGCCTGTGTGGTGGAGTCCGGTGACAGGAGCTGCGCCAGGTCTGTCCGAAAAATGCAGCATGTTTCGGACGGCACTCCACATTGTCCGAAGAATGTTGTATACTTCGGACATGACAGCTACTTCTCCGAGTGCCGGCGACCTGCGAAGCCGCATGTTGGACCGTATGGCGACTGGATCGCACGCGGTCTGGACGCCCAGTGATTTTGCCGATCTCGCCAACCGTGCCGCGGTCGATAAAACGCTCCAACGCCTTGCAACGGCTGGTCATCTCCGTCGCATTGATCGGGGTCTCTACGACCGCCCGACCACGAACCGACTTACGGGCCGCCCATCTGTCCCGGACTACCGGGAAGTGATCCGAGCCGTGGCGCGCCGGGACAAGGTCCGATACGTCGTCGACGGGATGACCGCCGCCAATGATCTGGGACTCACGACGGCCGTGCCGGCACGCATCGAGGTGCTGACCGATGCTCGCTTGAAATCGATCAAACTCGGCAAGCAGGAAATCCATTTCAAGCCAGCAGCCCCCAGCCGGCTTTACTGGGCAGGCCGTCCCGCCATGCGGGTCGTCCAGGCGCTCCACTGGCTGCAAGACCTCTTGGCGGACGAGGACGAGCGGACGCGGATCGTCAGACAGCTCCGTCGCCTGTTTGCCGATCCGACACACGGGCAGAGCATACGTGACGATCTGCGTGAAGGTCTTTCGGCTCTCCCGATCTGGATGCAGGAGTTCCTTCGTGACCTGATCGGACCGGGAGAGGGTGCTACGTGACCGCTGACGCCTATCGTCAGGTGATTGCCGCCTCGGCCCGCGATCGCCTCGACCTTTTCCTGACGACCGCCAATCGCCTCGGCGCTCCCATTGGCAATGTCGAAAAGGATTTCTGGGTCTGCTGGACGCTCGATGCGCTCTACCATCGCCTGCCGGAGAATAGACCACGCCTTCTCTTCAAGGGCGGTACCTCGCTGTCAAAGGGCTATGGCCTCATCCAGCGATTCTCGGAGGACATCGACATCACGGTCTTCCGTGAGGATCTCGATCAAGCCGCAACCATCGAGGATCTCCGGGCGCTATCGAAGAAACTACGGCAGCGCAGGCTCGACGCGATCCGAGACGCATGTCGCGCCTATATCGTCGGCCCGCTTAAGGAGGAGCTGTCCGCCGCGCTGGCCGAGGATACGAGCGGCTTGGGGCGAGTCGATGTCGATGCCGATGATCCCGATGGTCAGACACTTCTCGTCTGGTATCCCGAAGTCGAGCCGCGCGACGGTGCGTATGTACGACCTGCCGTCCGCATCGAATCCGGCGGAAAATCCGCACTGGATCCTCATCAACGCTTGGTCATCAGACCCTATATTGCAGACGACGCTCCCAGCCTCGATCTCGTCGTTCCCGACGTTACCACGATTGACCCCAGCCGCACCTTTTGGGACAAGGTCGTGATCGTACACGGGCTGCGCCGCTGGTACGAGCGTCGCGGCATCTTGCGCCAGGAAGGACAGCGCGTTTCGCGCCACTACTACGATCTCCATTGTCTGATGGCTTCAGACGTTGGACGTGCGGCTCTGGCGAACCCGGAGCTCGCAGCAGATTGCGTCCTACATGCGCGAATGTTCTTTGATCGATCCGACTATGATCTAGCGTCTGCCACACCCGGATCGTTCGCCATAGCCCTTATGGCAGACATGATAGAGGCCCTCCGTCGCGACTATAGCAATACCGCCGCGATGATTTTCGGCACGGCGCCGACATTCGATCAGATTTTGGCCTCCGTGACGGCGCTTGATGCCGCCGCTAACCGTGCTGCCTCCTGACGACCGGAACAGCGCTATCGACCCGAGGTAGATTCGAGACATGCTGATTTTACTGGCAACCTATGCCGCCAATGGACATGCGGCATAAACGCATGGAGAGGATAGAAGGGGTCGATTTCTCCTCCTCCGCTTTGGGGCGAGCCTGCTTCTTGATCGCAACAGGCTGGAAGAGGTGCGCTCATGAAGGAGACGGACAAGGAGGCGGCGGAGAGAGTCGCACCAGTGGCGAACGACAACGATGCGCCGGAAGGCCGTCAGGCGGCCGGATCATTGGATCCACGCATCCGCATCATCGCCCGGGCCATCGGCCGCCATATCGCCCGCGAGCACATAAGGGCCTGGGAGAAAGAAAGGCGGGAGCAGGCGGCCAACGACAACGGACAAGAGTGAGAGGGCCGGAAACCCGGAGGGTGAATTGGCCTGTGCAGGAGAAAGTTCCATGACCCGCGCCGCGCTATACGCCCGCTATTCCTCAGACAACCAGAGTGTAGCCTCGATCGAGGACCAGTTCCGTATCTGCCGGGACCAGGCAACGCGGGAGAAGTGGAAGGTGGTGGGCACCTATAAGGACGCCGCCATATCGGGCGCCAGCGTCACCCTGCGGCCGGGCATCCAGGCGCTCTTGCAGGACGCACAGGCGGGTAAGTTTGCCGTTGTCTTGGCCGAAGCCCTGGACCGTGTTTCGCGCGACCAGGCCGATGTGGCCATCCTGTACAAGCATCTCAAGTTCGCGGGCGTCCGGATCGTCACCCTGGCCGAAGGCGAGATCTCCGAGCTGCATGTCGGCCTCAAGGGCACGATGAACGCCTTGTTTCTCAAAGACCTCGCGGCCAAGACCCATCGCGGCCTGCGCGGCCGGGTCGAGAAGGGCAAGGCCGGTGGCGGCCTCTGCTACGGCTATAACGTGGTCAAGCGTCTCAGCAGCGAAGGCGAACAGGTGCGCGGAGAGCGCAACATCAATGAAGCGGAGGCTGTGGTCGTGCGCCGCATCTTCCGGGAGTTCGCCGCTGGCAAGAGCCCGCGCGCCATCGCAGCCGATCTCAACAGCGAGGGCATCGCCGGTCCGCTCGCCCGCGCCTGGGGCGACACCTCCATTCGCGGCCATGTCTGCCGCGGCACCGGCATTCTGAACAACGAGCTCTATACCGGCGTGCTGGTCTGGAACCGGCTGCGCTACGTCAAAAACCCGGCGACGGGAAAGCGCGTCTCGCGCATCAACCCGGAATCCGAATGGATCAGGACCGAAGTACCTGAGCTGCGCATCGTCGATGAGGACCTGTGGCAGGCGGCGCGCCAACGACAGACGGAGATCGCCAAGCAGTTCGAGAATGTCACGAAGGGCGTGCGCGCCTATCGCGCCAAGCATGTCAACGAGCTGCGCCGTCCTTCCTTCCTGTTCTCCGGGTTGCTCAAATGTGGATGTTGCGGTGGCAGCTACGGCATCATCACCCGTGATCGATATGGTTGCTTGAACCGTTATCGCCGCGGCACCTGTGAGAATGGTCACACCATCCGCCGCGACGACATTGAGAGCCGTGTTTTGGCCGGACTGACGGAGAAGCTCGTTTCTGCCGACGCGGTCGGCGATGCTGTGCGCACCTATGCGGAAGAGCTCAACCGGCAGAATCACGAGCGCCGCGCGCAC
>Ga0326597_10006422_pt1 | contig 16107 bp, 12 predicted proteins | sample RVTome_12_FD_203789 | JGI IMG/M metagenome (GOLD analysis project Ga0326597, IMG submission 203789) | Soil microbial communities from uranium-contaminated site in the Upper Colorado River Basin, Wyoming, United States - RVT100D185 | ecosystem: Environmental > Terrestrial > Soil > Contaminated >...
TCCATCCGCGCCAGCGCCGCAAGCTTGAACTCGCGGCTGAAACGCCTCGCCGTATCCTTCGTCATCAGTCCTCCTCCCAGGAGAACTGTCCCTCTTTTTACTGTCTCATCCCAGGGGTCCACTCCACGGGCCGGACGGCAAATAACCCCACCGACGTGGGTGTCGGTTATTCTTACACCTTAAATCGAATTGGCAATTTTCCGTCACGCTCTCCCTTGGTTTCCGCGACGTTAACCAGGTTGGCATGGTTATTGCTTGGTTAACGGGCAACGACATGTCCCGACACCGCGGCCGATGCGTCATGTGCCGGGGGAATACCCGGATCGGGAGGCAGCAATGGCGTGTATTCTTGTCGATATACGGCGGCGGATCGGGGCCGGTGCGCCATCGCCCCCGACAGCACGCCGATCGCTCGGGCGGGCAAGTCCGTACCCTGTTGCCGGACTGGTGATTCTGCTGTCCGGTCCTGTTGCCGCGCAGGTGCCGACGGTGACCCTGAACGACCCGAGCGTCACGCCGGGCGACGTCTTCGGCACGTCCGTGGCCATCGATGGCAGCAGGGCCCTGATCGGCTCCCCCGGCGACAGCACGAACGGATTGAATGTCGGCCAAGCATATCTTTTCGATACCACCTCCGGCGCGCTGCTGCAGACGTTCGGCGATCCGACGCCGACGAGCCGCGATAACTTCGGCACCTCGGTGGCCATCGAGGGCACCAATGTGCTGATCGGCGCCATTGGCGACGGGACCAGGGGTGTCAACGTCGGCCAGGCGTATCTGTTCGACGCCATCACGGGCTCCCTGCTGCGGACGTTCGACGATCCCACCCCCACCCTGGCCGACCAGTTCGGCGTGTCCGTGGCCCTCAGCAACGGCAAGGCGCTGATCGGCGCCCGCAACGACGATTCCGCCGGATCCAACGTCGGCCAGGCGCATCTCTTTGATATCGGCTCCGGCGCGTTGCTGCAGACATTCAACGACCCGACACCGACCGGTACCGATCTTTTCGGCGACGCCGTGGCGCTCGACGGCAATACCGCGCTGATCGGCGCGCGCCTGGACAAGACCAACGGAATCCAGGCCGGCCAGGCGCATCTTTTCGACGCGACGACAGGGTCGCTGCTGCATACCCTCGACGATCCGACGCCTGCCGTCAGCGAGCAGTTCGGATTCTCGGTCGCCGTTAACGGCAGCCGCGCGCTTGTCGGCGCCCCGGCCGAAAGCACCGACGGTATCGTCGTGGGCCGGGCATATCTGTTCGACACCGCCAGCGGTGCGCTGCAGCAGACCTTCCGCGATCCCACGATCACGACCGCAGACCTGTTCGGCTCGTCCGTCGCACTTCACGGTAACAATGTCCTGATCGGCGCGCCGCTCGACGACTCGAACGGGACCGACGTGGGTCAGGTGCATCTGTTCGATGCCGTCACCGGGGCGCTGCTGCGAACCTTTGACGACCCGACCGTCACGACGCAGGACCGGTTCGGCAGTGCAATCGCCCTGGACTCCGGCAATGTCCTTGTCGGCGCACCGCGGGACGCCAGCGCCGGATCATCGGTCGGCCAGGCGCATCTTTTCCCGCTCGAACCCCAGCTGGACCTGGTGATCAACTGGAGCGATCCGATCAGCCGGAATTTCGAGGTGTTCACCGATAGCGCGACCAACGCGCAATCGGTGGTCTCGATCGACGGCCCGGAAGACCGGTTGACGTTTCCGCCCGGGACGACGGGAGAGGGAATCCTGGCCCTGCAACAGGCCGTGAAGGAACGTGTCACGGAAATATTCCGCAACTCGGGGATTACCGTGAACATTCTGGATTCGCCCACCCCGGACACGCTCGAGATTCGCCTCGGCAACAGCTTTCCGTATGACGAGGACGGCGACGGAACCAACGACGCCCGAATGACAGGCGAGGCTTACGACGTCGGCTTTGGCGTGAACGCGACCGTTGACCGGTTCAACGTTCGCAAGGACGGCGAGGTCGCGGTGTTCGTCGATTTCAACCGGGACAACGTGGCGAGCATCGCCGAGCTGATCGCGCATGAAGCGGGGCACGGCCTCGGTCTGCGGCATATCAATCCCGACGGCGCGGCGACGACCGCGATCATGGACTACGAGCAGACCGGTACGGGCGCCGGCCGATACACCGACACGGCGAACCAGATCCTCGAGCCCCCCGACGACCCGGGCGGTGCGGGGCGGTTCGGCACACATAACCCGGTCTATCACCTGCGCCGCTATGCGCTCGGCGAATCGCATGACTCCCTCGCAAGCCAGGCGATCCTGCCGGGCACCTGGGACGACGGAGCCTATTCCATCCTCAGCTTCAACCTGCAGGCACTGACAGGCGTCGGCAGCTTCGCTGGCGACACGCTGTTCAATCTGACGGCGCAGATGATACCCGGCGCTGCCGGCTTCGAGCAGCCGTCGGGCACGCTGGCATTTCTCCAGCAGATCAACGTCGGCGGTTTCGCCGGTTTCGAATTCCTGACGCTGCCGGAGTTTCCGTTCCGGCTCCTGGCGTCGTCCGGCCCCGGCACGAGCTGGGACCTGTTTTTCGGCTTCGGCGATGCGGAGAACCCCGATTTCCTCTTCGACGCACTGGCTGAGGGCGTGCTGACCGGGTCCATCTTCCGTTATGTCGCTGGCACCGGGCGCTTCGAGACGGTGGGGTCGTTCACCGCCGTCATCGCGCCGTTCGCCACCGTCGCCGCCGACGGCAGCGTCGCCTTTGCGGACGCCCCCGAACCCGCGTCCCTCGCCATCCTCGGCCTCGGCCTTGCCAGCCTGTCCATCGCGCGGCGACGCCGGAAGACCACGCAACGCGGCGGTCGTCCTGCACCGCATGGGCGCGACGGCACGGAGTTCCACCGGACCTCCGGTGCCGCCACCCCGGCCGCATGATCGCCGGCGGAACCACAGGATCGACGGTTCCTGCGGCCGCAGGCGACCAGGCAAAGAGTCACGTTCGCGGGACTCGCCAGCAAGTGCGACTGCCACCGGCGACAACGCCGCCCCCCTACACCTCCCGCCGTGCCTTGAGGGCGGCGCCGATGGTGCCGCATACCAAATAGCGAATGCCTCGGCGATCTTTCATGCTTGCAGAACGAGACGCAGATGAGTCTTGCAAGAAATTCGGTTTTCCGTAGGTATGGTGTTGAGCGGAGGGGCTCAACACCATGCCGATTGTCCAGCGGTTTTTCCGAGAAGATACGGCTGATGATGATTTAGCTAGCGGAGAGCCTCAGGCGCTAGCCAGCTACGCCGACAAACGCGTCATCGTGATTTTGGGCGACTCTGGAATCGGGAAGACGACAGAATTGCGGCGTGCCTCCGATTGCGACCTGACCTCTGTATTGTGCACGGTGAGCCAGTTCCTGGCGGATCCAATCGAAGGTTACCGAGGCAAGACCATCTATATGGACGCTCTGGATGAGCATCGCGCGGAGCGCCACGAAGGCAAATCTCTGATCGATGGTATCTGCGGGCGCTTGAAGGCGCTCGGCGGTCCGAAGGTACGGGTCTCGTGCCGAGACAAGGAGTGGCAGCAGGGCAGCGACGCAAGTTCACTCAGAACCGTCGCCGGCGGCGAGCCGGTGTGCATCCTGAAGATGCTGCCGCTCCGTGAGAAGGATATTCGCGCAATCGCCGCAGATGAGATCAATGATGTTGACGCCTTTGTTGCCGGCGCGCAGGTACGTCAACTCATGGAAACTCTCGGCAATCCCGAGAGCCTGAAGCTCCACCTCAAGGTTTATCAGAAGCGTGGTGGTTGGCCTGAAACCCGCGCTGAACTGATGGAACAATCCACCACCATTCTCATTGCCGAGCAGAACGAACAGCATGAGCGGGCGCTCGGCAGCGCTATCAGCAATGAACAACTGATGTGTGCGGCGGAAAATTTGTCTGCCATCATGGCGTTCGGAGACAAGGAGGGGGTTGCCCTGACCAGACCGGCCGGATCAGACCGCTGCATTCCGCTTCAGGATCTCGGCCTGCCTGATCTTGATGCCGCGCAGGTTGCGGCGCGGCGGCGACTGTTTTCATCGCCGAAGCCCGAACAAGTTCAGCCTGAACACAAGACCATTGGCGATTATCTTGCCGCGAAGGCGCTGGTCCGCCGAATTCAGAACAGGTCACTGCCGCTCGGCAGGGCGCTTTCTCTGGTCAGAGGAAACGATGGCGCTCCACCATCGCATTTGCGCGACGTCCACGGTTGGCTCGTTGCCTTGCTGCCGGATCACGCGCAACAACTTATCAAGACAGACCTGTTCGGAAGTCTGGTTTACGGTGATGTCGCCCAATGGCCGGTTGCAACGTGTCGAACAGCGTTGGAACTCCTGAGCGCCTACGCCGCAACCAGGGATCCCTGGTTTCGCGCAGAGACCTGGTACGCACCGCTGCTGGGCGGGCTCGCCCGTCGGGAGCTGGTCGACGATTTCCGCGAAATCCTCAAGACCGAACCAAGCCCGCACGTGCAAAGCGTTGTCCTTAGCGCGATTGAATACGGCAGACCCTTGCCGGAAATCGGAGACGATCTTCTCGCGTTTATCCGTGACCACGATTTGCCGAATCGAGATTGGCTCAAGGATGATGCCCTCCGTGCATTTGTTCGCGTCTGTCCGGAACGCATCGGCGAACGCAAGACTCTCCTGGAAGATATCCGTTCAGGCGTGGTCGGAGACGAAGACCACATGCTGCGCGCAGAGCTGTTGATGGAATTGTACCCGTCAGAGGTGGAGCCACATGAGATCGTGCGCTACTTCGCTCATTCGGGTATCAGCGGACTGCGAACCATGGGCTGGTTCGTGCGTCGCCATCTGGTAGATAACACCCCGGTCGATGCGCTACCGGTCTTGGCGGCCTCCATCCTGGACAATCCTGATGATGTACGTAAGCTCGGTGAATTCGAACGAAAACGATTGAATGGCGCACTCATCCGCCGCTTGCTGGAGACCCATGGCGATGCCGCCGCGCCGGATCGGATTTACGAGTGGTTAGGCGTCTACATCGACGAACACGCCATGTCCCCTCTGAAAAAGGAGGATCGTGAGGCAATCGGTGCTTACCTCCAATCGCGTCCCGAACTCTATACGGGGATGTTCCGACATTGGCTGGACCAGACCGAACCCTGTGAAGACCTCGGCTATTGGTACTATCTCTCCAAGGATTTCCAGAGCCGCATCTTGGACACGGCGCCACCCGCCGATTTTCCAGAGACGTTGTTGACCTGGGCCGCAACGGAGACAGACCCGAGCAAGGCAGCATTCCTTTTCGAGGAAGCAGCGCGGCTCGTCATGAGGGAGAACCCCGGAGCGTATGCGGTGGATGTCGAGAGTTTGTCTCGCTATGTCGACGAGCATCCGAGTTTTGCGGAAATTTGGGATCGCCAACGGGTCAGGGAAATATCTGATTGGAGATGGAAGCAAGCCCGGAGAGCGCAGGAAGAACGGAAAGAACGAGAAACCCGACGCGCCCGCAACATACGCATTCTAATGCCGCGTATCGAGAAATTGAGAACCGGCAGGGATCTCCAGAACCTCGATTTCGGCGCTCAAACCTGGTTTGGTCTGACTTATGAAGCACGCGAAGAAGATGCGCCTGCAAATCGAATTCAGCAGCAATCCAATGGTGAGATCGCGCAAGCCATGCACGGGGGCTTCGAAGCCCTGCTCAAAACGGCAAGTCCTAAGTCGCCAAGTGAGATTGCTAAACTGAATTGCAAGACCAAGCGGTTTTGGGAAACCTATGCCGTTCTTGCCGGCGCCGAAATTCTTTCTGCGCGTTCCATGCAGGATTTTCTCGGCCTACCTAGCGCCAACCTCCGAACGGCGCTCGCCTATCATCTGATGCATGCCGTTGGTAACGACACGGGTGCATGGGCTATGAAAATCATGGCCGCACGCCCCGTCGTCGCACGGGAAACACTGCGGGAAATCTGGCGCGCTCAACTCGCAGCGGGCTGTACGGAACGGCTGACAGGAACATTCATAGCGCGCTCTGAAGATGATGCTACGCCCATTATCTTGAGTGAAATTTATTCGCTGTTGCACGAAACCCCGGCTCTGCCACCCCGTATCCTGGAAGACCTTCTGAAGGCCGTTCTTCGCCATGGTGACGCCGAGGAGCTGCAGCCATTGTTCCCGTTGGCTCTGGCTGACAGACGAGTCCGTGGAGCGGCTCGTGTCCTCTGGCTCGCCGTCGCCGCGCTTTTCGCGCCCGCCGATCATGCGGACAGATTGGACCGGAAAATGAGATCGGGCGTGCGTGGTGTATCGGCAGCGCACGCTATCCTGACTGCCGACGCAAACAGCCTCTTGGACCATCGAAACGCGCAGGGCGCTCGGCGGCTCCAGTTGTCGATATCTCTCCTCGGCAAGGTCTTTAACAACGTACCGTTCATCGCTGGCGGCCGCACCCTCAGGGTGCGGGGCGATCGGGACGCTGCGCAATCCATCCGGGGACTGATTGATACTTTGGCTGGACTGCCGATGGAGGATGCCGCGAAGGTGTTTGAAACGCTGATAGGCGATCCCGCCCTGCACGAATGGCACGATTATCTGCGGCACGCCCAAGCCGTCCAAGCGAAGAACCTTCGGGATGCGCGGTTCGAACGCCCATCGGCGCAGGCCGTCAGTTTGCTGTTGGCCGGCGGGCCACCCGCGAGCATGGCGGATTTCCACGCGCTGGCTACTGACGTCCTGAATGATATTGCCGCGGCGATCCCCGGCGATAACGCCAACCTTTGGAAGTCGTTTTGGACGCACGCAGGAAGAGGGAAGCTGGATAAACCTAAGATCGAAAACGACAGCCGTGATGAGATTGTTAAGCTGTTTCGACCCTACCTGGATTCTAAAAAGATCATGATCGAGCCTGAAGGTTCCGCGGCAGATCAGAAGCGGGTCGATATCCGATTGATGCGGGCGGGACTCGGAACATTACCCATCGAGATCAAACGAGACGATAACGCCGACCTGTGGACGGCAATGCGGGACCAATTGTCGAAGCGCTATGCAAATGATCCAAAGACCGGTGGTTATGGAATTTACCTTGTGGTTTGGTACGGCAAGCAGGGGAACGGATGCACACACCCTCCAGAGGATCTGGACATTGCTCCGCCGATCACTGCGAGGGATTTGCGGGAGGCGCTGGAGGCGATCAAGCCTGACGCTCGCTTCGCCGTGCGGGTAGTCGACGTCTCCAAACCGCACGATTAGCCGGCGTTGGCTATGGTTCCGGTGGCTGCTCAAGCGGCAAAAATGGCGCCCCCCTACACCTCCCGCCGTGCCTTGAGCGCGGCGCCGATGGTACCGTCGTCGAGGTAGTCGAGCTCGCCGCCCACCGGCAGGCCGCGGGCGAGGCGGGTGACGGAAACCCGCGCACCGTTCAGCCGCTCGGCGATGTAGTGCGCCGTGGTCTGGCCCTCCACCGTGGCCGAGGTGGCGAGGATGACCTCCGTCACCGCGGGCGCGCCGGCGCGCGCCACCAGCGTGTCGATGTTGAGGTCCTCCGGCCCGCGCCCGTCGAGCGCCGACAGCGTGCCGCCGAGCACGTGGTAGCGCCCGGCGAACACGGCGGCGCGCTCCAGCGCCCACAGATCCGCCACCTCCTCCACCACGCAGATCAGCGCCGGGTCGCGGCGCACATCCGTACAGATGGCGCACGGATCGGTCACGTCGATATTGCCGCAGGCGGAACAGACGCGGATGGCGGCGGCGGCGGCGCCCATCGCCTCGGCGAGCGGGATCATCAGGCTCTCGCGCCGCTTGATGAGCTGCAGCGCCGCGCGCCGCGCCGAGCGCGGCCCCAGCCCCGGCAGCCGGGCGAGAAGCTGGATCAGCCGCTCGATCTCGGAGCCGCCGTGCGCAGTCATGCCCGGCCCCGCGTCATGCGCGCCGCCATGCGGGCGAGACCGCGCCCGTACTTGACGCCGGTGGCGAGCCAGAACAGCCGCGCCGGCGGGATGCGCGTCAGCGCCCGGTTGACCAGCAGCACGTCGCCGTGGAAGCGCCGGGTCATCACCAGCACGGCGAAGCCGAGCCGGTCGAGCCGCGCCAGCGTGCGGCGCACCGCCGGCGCGCGCGACGGGTCGGCAAAGTCGTGGAACTCCACCGTGATCTGGGCGATCGAGCGCAGCAGGTCGTCGGGTGCGGCGTCGAACAGCGCAATCTCGGCGCCCTCGATGTCCACCTTCATCAGGTCGATGCGGGCGAGGCCGAGCCGGTCGACCAGCGTCGCCAGGGTGACGCCGGGCACGGTCACCGTGCCGATGCGCGGCGTCGCCGGCGCCGGGTCGAGGCTACCCCAGTGGAACCCGTCGTCGGCCAGGGTCAGCGCCACCGGGCCGTCATGGCCGCCGACCGCGAAATGGTGCGGCGCGATGCGGTCGGTCGCCCGGATCGCGGCCACGTTCTGCGGCGCGGCCTCCACCACGTGGCAGCGGCAGCCGGTCATGGCGGTGACGGCGCGGGCGAACCAGCCGGCCGACCCGCCGAGGTCGAGCACCACCGAGTCCGCATCGAGCAGCCCGGGCAGGAAGCTGTGCCCCTGGATGCAGGCGAGCGCGAAGGAACGGCGGCGGCGCGGCGCGGTCACGGGAAACGGGGTCTGCGCACGCGCGGGCGCCGCGGACATACGCTCAGAACGGCAATGTCATGCCGGGCGGCAGGTTGAGCCCGCCGGTGATGGCCGACATCTCCTCGGCCATCTTCGCCTCCAGCTTGGAGCGCGCGTCGGCGTGGGCGGCGACGACCAGATCCTCCACCACCTCGGCGTCCTCGGGCCTGAACAGGGACGGGTCGATCTTCACCGCGCGCAGGTCGCCCTTGCCGGACAGCGTCACCGTCACCATGCCGCCGCCGGCGCTGCCGGCGATCTCCATGGCGGCGAGGCGGGCCTGCATCTCCTGCATCTTCACCTGCACGGCTTGCGCCTGCTTCATCATCTGGCCGAGGTTTTTCACGGAAGGTACTCTCCATCCATATCCGTCGAATCGTCGGGGGGCGCGTCGTCGAGCCACGGCGGCACATCGCCGGGATCGGTCGCGGGCGCGTCGTCGGGGGCGGCGGCGGGCGGCGGCGCGGGGGGCGCCGCGTCATGCGCCACCACGGCCTCGACCGTGGCACCGGGGAAGGCGGCGAGCGCCGCCCGCACCAGCGGATGGCCGAGCGCCGCGCCGCGGCGCGCGTCGTCGGCCGCCGCGCGCTGGGCGCGCAGCGTGGCCGCGCCTTCCTTCGGCGACAGGGCGATCATCCACTGCCGGCCGGTCCATTCGCCGAGCAGCCGGCTGACGCGCAGCGCCAGGTTGTCCGGCGCGCGCGGACCGGCGCGGAATTCCATGTGGCCGGGGGCGAAGCTGACCAGGTGCACGTCGTCGACCAGGTGCGCCTGCAGGATGGCCTCGCGCTTCGCCGCGAACAGCGCCACCACCTCCTCGAAGCTGGCGGGTCCGGCGGGGGACGGCGCGGCGGCGACGGGCGCGGCGGCCGGATCGGGCGCGGACTCGGGCCGGGACTCGGGCTCGGGCCGGGGCTTTTCCTGCGCGCGCGGCGACAGCGACGCGCCGGACCCGCCGGTGCGGGCGGTGCGCGGTGCGGCCGGTGCGGGCGACGACGGTGCGGGCGACGACGGGCGGGCCGGCGCGGCGGCGTCCGCGCCCTGCAGGGCGCGCAGCAGCTCGGCCGGCGGCGGCAGCTCGGCGGCGAAGGCGAGGCGCACCAGCACCATCTCGGCGGCATGGGCGGCGGACGGCGCGATGCGCACCTCTCCCAGCCCCTTGAGCAGCATCTGCCAGTTGCGCCCCAGGGCAGGAAGGGAGAGCGCGTCGGCCATCTTCGCCCCGCGCACCCGGTCGGCCTCGGACACCCCGGCGCCCTCCGCCGCCTTCGGCGCCAGCTTGAGCCGGGTCAGCCAGTGGGTCAGCTCCAGCAGGTCCTGCAGCACCACCGCCGGGTCGGCGCCGGCGGCGTGGAGATCGGCGAACAGGTCGAGCGCATCGTTGATGTCGCCCTTCATGAGGGAATCGTAGAGATCGTACAGCCGGTCGCCGTCGGCGAGACCGAGCATGTCGCGCACCGTCGCCTCCTCCACCGCCCCGGCGCCGCCGTCGTGGGCCCCGGCATGGGCGATGGCCTGGTCGAGCAGCGACAGCCCGTCGCGCACCGAGCCGTCGGCGGCGCGGGCGATCAGCGCGATGGCGCCGGCGTCGATGCGCGCGCTCTCCTTCTCCGCGATCCGGGCGAAATGGTCCGCCAGCACGCCGGTCTCCACCCGGCGCAGGTCGAAGCGCTGGCAGCGCGACAGCACGGTGACCGGCACCTTGCGCGTCTCGGTGGTGGCGAAGATGAACTTCACATGTCCGGGCGGCTCTTCCAGCGTCTTCAGCAGCGCGTTGAACGCCGGGGTGGTCAGCATGTGCACTTCGTCGATGATGTAGATCTTGTAGCGCGCGGTCACCGGGCGGTAGCGCACCCCCTCGATCAGCTCGCGGATGTCGCCGACGCCGGTGCGCGAGGCGGCGTCCATCTCCATCACGTCGACATGGCGGTCCTCGGCGATGGCGACGCAGTTTTCGCACACCCCGCACGGGTCCGCGGTCGGCCCGCCGGCGCCGTCGGGCCCGACGCAGTTGAGCGCGCGGGCGATGATGCGCGCCGTCGACGTCTTGCCGATGCCGCGCACGCCGGTGAGGATGAAGGCGTGCGGCAGCCGGTCGGCGGCGATGGCGTTGGTCAGCGTGCGCACCATCGCTTCCTGCCCGATCAGCCCGGCGAAGCTGGTCGGCCGGTACTTGCGGGCGAGAACGCGATAGGGCTGGGCCGGGCTGTCGCTCATTTCCGCCGGTGACGCCATTGCAGGATGGTGCGGGGACGCTTTGGCGTCTGATCCTTCGGGCCGGACCGGGCCGCGCAAGCGGATCAGACGCCGAAGCGTCCGGTGGGAGGCTGGACGAGCGACCCGGGAGCATCCCGTTACGGCTGCTTCCTTCCGGACCTGACCGGATTGGCGAGCGCTTCCGTCCGCCGCCAACCTCCCGCGCGCACTATACCAGCATCGTCGCGGCGCACCCAAGGGGTGATCCGGTTTGCGCGCGATCCGGTCCCGTGCCAAGGTCGCGCCATGAGCGGCCGCGCGCCCAATCCCTATGCCGAGACCGGGCTCGACCGCGCGAGCGGGCGGCGCGGCGACGCGGACTGGCTGGCCGCGCTGCTGGCCGACCCGGCGACGGCGATCGTGCCGCTGTGGCGGTCGCGTAACCTGGTGGCGGCCGGGGGGCTGCGCGCCGCGGCGCCGACCGTGGGCGAGGCGGCGGCGCTGCTGGCGGCGGGCGCCGATATGCTGTTCCTCGGGCTCAGGGGCGGCGTCGCCCATTTCGCCGTCGACCTCAGCCACGTGGACGACCCGCACGCCGCCTTCGGCCTCGATCCCGCCCTTCGCTTCGTCGAACTGCGCGAGGTGTCGCCCGACCTGCCGCCGCAGGAGGGCGGGCTGCTGGCCTATGCGCGGGCGCTCGCCCACTGGCACCGCACCCACCGGTTCTGCGGCCGCTGCGGCCACGCGACCGAGCCGCGCGAGGGCGGGCATGTGCGCCGCTGCACCGGCCCCGCATGCGGCGCCCAGCACTTCCCGCGCACCGACCCGGCGGTGATCATGCTGGTGAGCCGCGGCGACCGGGTGCTGCTCGGGCGCAAGGCGGAGTGGCCGGCCGGGCGCTATTCGGTGCTGGCCGGGTTCGTCGAGCCGGGCGAGACGCTGGAGGCCGCCGTGGCGCGCGAGGTGCTGGAAGAGGTCGGCGTGCCGGTCGCGGACGTGCGCTACCACTCGTCCCAGCCGTGGCCCTTCCCCGCCTCGCTCATGCTCGGCTTCTTCGCCACCGCGCTGGGCGAGGCCATCCGGCGCGACCCGGACGAGCTGGAGGACGCGCGCTGGTTCACCCGCGCCGAGCTGGTTGAGGCCGGCGAGTCCCTGGCGCTGCGCCCGCGCTCGGACTCCATCGCCCGGCGGCTGCTCAACGAATGGGTGGCCGGCGGCCCGCCGTGAGGCTCAAATCATGATGGCGGTTCCGGCCCGTTCCCCCGCCCCAACATCTGGCCCCGCGCCGCGCAAAATGTTTCACGTGAAACAATGGTCAGCAAACCTGACCCTTTTTTCGCAAGGGCCTGAACAGGAATATATTCTCCGTCCGTTCCGGATCCGGAATTATCCATAACTCTCATTTTCCGCACATTATGCGACAATTTTCCCGCGCCCGGTCCGGAGCGCAGGACACAAGATGTTGTGGTCGCCGCCGGACGACGCGCGCCGCCGGCGCGCACCGCGCCGTTCCCGTGGCACGTGCCCGCGCCGCGGCGCGTCCCTGCCCCCACGATTTTTTTGCAAAAAAACCGCTGCCATTTGCCGCAGGTCAAACGTTAACGGATGCGGCTGCGCTTAGCTGTCCCGGCACCCGATCGAGGGAGGGACGCAATGGCCGTTGTCCGGATGATCATCGACAGACCGGTTCTCGCGCGCACGGTGAGCGCCGTGCAGTTCGCCGACCCGCTGGGCTCGCTGGCCGCCGAGGGAGCGGTCCTGGCGCAGGCGCTGGGGCGGCTGGACCGCCTCGCCGAGGGCGCCCCCGGGACCGACCCGGACATGGCCGTGCGCTGCGCCGGCGCCAGCGGACTGCTGGACTATTTCCGCTATGACCTGCCGCTCTACCTGGAGGACGAGATCGCCCTGCTGGAGCGCGTCGAGCGCGCCGGGAGCGCCGTGGCCATGATGGCGGAAATCCGCGACGTGGTTCAGCAGGAACACGCCATGGCATGGCGCCTGCTGCGCCCGGTGACGGAGGGGCTGGAGGAAATCGCCATCACGGGCAGCGCGCTGCAGCGGGAACGGTTCGCCGTCGCCGTCCTGGTGCTGTCGACCTTCCTGCGCATGCACGCCGACTATGTGGCCGTCGGCCTGATGCCGCTGGCGAACGCCACGCTGGGCGCCGACGACATGGCGCCGCTGGGGCGCGAGATGGCCTATCGCCGGGGGCTGGACAGATGCTGAACGCCGCCCCCCCGCGGCGCGGCCCCGGGCCGGCACACCCCGCCTTCGCCGTCGGCGACCGGCCGAGCGAAACCGGCAAGGACGGGCGGGCGATGCGCATCGTGCAGGCGATCCGCCCGCCGGAAGACGTGGCCCACGCCCGGCTGCGGGCGGAGAGCGGGCCGCAGGCGATGCGCACCGTCCCGTTCCCCGCGCCAGGTGACCGGCAGCACTGGCGGCCCGGCGCCGGCGGCGCGCTGGTCGTCATCGATCCGCAACACCGGCGCGTCATGCGCGCGCCCGATCCATTGGCCGGGGTTGGCCATCGCGAAACCAGAGCCGCCGCGCGAAAGGAGGACGTGCACGTTCCGGCGTTTTTCTGATCGACCGGCCGGCGCGGAATCCCCGCGTACGGGCGCATCGCCCACGCGCCCGGGGGGAATCCCGCCGCGACCGTTCGCGCACAGGAATCCGGCTTCAGAAGAACGGTGCCGCCGGCCGCCACACGCAGGGATGCGTATCCGCCGCGCTGCCGCAGCAGGGCCGGGCGATCCCGGCATCGGGAAACACGGGAACGGTGCCGGGAGCCGCCTCCCCGTCCGTGACCGCCCGCGGACGCGCCGTCCCCGGTTCCCGCCGGACCCCGCCGTTGGCGATGGCCTCGACGCGCGGGAGGTCGACGATGCAGATCTCTTCCGGCCGCGCCGGGATGCGGATCAGCCCCAGCGCGCGCATGCGGCTGAAGGCGCGGCTGACCGTCTCCATGCTGAGGCCGAGATAGTCGGCGATCTCGGTGCGCTGCAGGGGGACGTGCAGCGGGTCGGTGGGCCCGCCCCACTGCGCCGTGCGCGCGCGCAGGTCCACCAGGAACGAGCACAGCCGTTCCAGCGCGTTCTTGCGCCCGAGCACCAGCATGTGCTCGTGCGCCGCCGCCAGCTCGTCGCAGGCGATGCGCTGCATGTGCCGCTTCAGCTTTTCGTATTTGCGCACCACGCGGTCGAACGCGCCGCGCGGGAATTCGCAGAACTCCGTTTCCGTCAGCGCCTCGGCCGAGAAGACGTAGCCGCCGCTGTCGGGCGGGGTGAGGCAGTCCCCCGGCAGCAGACAGGCGACGATCTGCTGCCGGCCGTCGGGCAGCGACTTGTAGAGCTTCACGCCCCCCGAGACGATGCTGAACACGTGATCGGCGGGGTCGCCCTCGAGCATCAGCATATGGCCCTGCACCCGGCACCGGTGGACCATGATCGACTCGAGGTCGGGCAGCTCGGCATCGTCGAGGGCGGCGCAGACGGCGACGCGGCGGACCCGGCACCCGGCGCATGCGGTGCGCGAGCCCATGCACCCCTGCGCGGCGGTGCGCCGGCGGCGCTCCCGCGCCGGGCGGGCCGTGGCCAATGCCGCGCCGTCACCGTCCGCCATACCGGATCTCCTTGCCGCCCGTGCGTGCCACGGCATGCGGCCACATTTTTTCTATGGAAATCTTAGGCGCCGCCGCGGGCGGCGGCAACCGTAAATTGCAGTGGCGCCGGCCGCCGGCCGCGTCCGCGCCGAAGGGGCCGGTCATGTCCCTACCGGTGCAGCAGCGTGGCGAGGAACGGCTTGTCGACCCAGGCGAGATCGGCGGAGACGCCGGTGTCGGGCCGGAAGCCGTGCCGCGACAGGTCGTGCAGATGCACGTCGCCGGCGCCATGGCGGCGCAGGATGTCCACCGCCCGCCGCTCGCGCTCGTCGTTCACCGTGCGCACCCAGAGCAGCAGCCCGCCGCCCGCCAGCAGCGCCTTCACGTAGCGGCGGTGGCCGCTCTCCAGCCGACCGGCGAAGGCGGCGCCCACCAGCCCGCCGGCGAGCGCCGCGGCGATGGCCCAGCCGGCGATGCCGGCCGTCTCCAGCCCCTCGGCCGCCGCCACGATGGCGGCGATCATGGCGCCGAGATAGGCGCCGATGCCGACCAAGGCGGCCTCCGCCTCGATGCGGGAGTCGCTGCCGATATAGGCCTGGAACGGCACCGCGGGGTCGTCCTCCAGCTCGCGCACGCCGGCGGGGTCGTGGCCGAGCCGGCGCGCGATGGTGCGCGGACGGGCGAGCAGGCTGAGCTGGGCGCGGTCGAAGCCGGCGTTCATGAGGTCGTCGGCCGCCGCGCGCAGCGACGCGAAATCGCCGAACACGCCGACCGCTTCACGAATGGGCGCTTCACGACTGGCCGCTTCACGAACGGGATGGTCTGCCATGGCCGTACCCTCCTGCTGGCGGGAGACGGAGACGCACCGTGGAGGGTTGATAGGGTACGCCCCGGCGGCGGGGCGGGCAATGGGGTACGTGGGGTAAGGAGCCGGCCGCTCACAACCGGATGTCGGCGTCGGGGTCGCCGGCGGCGAGGGCGTTGATCCACGCGAGACACAGGTCGCGGGAGAGATAGCGGCCCCAGCGTTCGGTGTCTTCCCGCTCGACGATGGGAAAGGTGGAGAAGATGTAGCGCACGTCGTCGGGCTCGACGACGCCGTAGAGGTGGAAATAGAGCGCGTCGAGCCGGGCGCGGCGGCTGGCGCGATCCGCCTCGTCCCAGGCGAAGGGCGGGCCGTCATGGCCCATGTCGCGGGCGAAGGGTTCCATGTCGTGCGCCGTATAGCTGAGCGCCAGCACGTCGTCCCGCACGATCTCCGCCGCCGTCTTCGCCCCGAAGCGGCGGTCGTAATCCCCGGGCGCAATGACCGGAAGCTGCTCGACGATGTACCAATTCAGATTTGTCGATTGCGTCTTTTGTCGCGTGACATAGTCGAACGGTAGCGAATTAAGGTTTGCGCAGAGCATTGGCAAATTTTGCCGGTAAAAATGAATCCGCTTGGTTTCACTCGGCAATAATAGCGGTAACTTGTTCCCAAAGCCGACGCGGGGAACAAGGGAAGCAATCATCGTTCGGGCGTCAGTTGACCGGGCAATATCCCGAAATGCTATCGCCCATCCGATGTCTTTAGAGTCCGTTTGAAAACGTGATCAATGGCTGATTCTACGCAGCAGCAGGCTACCCATGGCGACATGGATCATGGCCTCGGAGACGTCGAGACGTTGCTCGTAATCGCGGACCAGCCGGCG
>Ga0326597_10006423_pt1 | contig 16106 bp, 19 predicted proteins | sample RVTome_12_FD_203789 | JGI IMG/M metagenome (GOLD analysis project Ga0326597, IMG submission 203789) | Soil microbial communities from uranium-contaminated site in the Upper Colorado River Basin, Wyoming, United States - RVT100D185 | ecosystem: Environmental > Terrestrial > Soil > Contaminated >...
TCCGCAAAATCATCGGCAGCCCGGCCCGGCCGCTCCTGCCAGCCGCCGCCCGCGCCAAGTTCGACGCATGCTGCCGCTCGATACCAGCGGCTGCGGCCGATCAGTGTGCAGCGCTGTGGCGCACTGCGATGGCGCTCGAAACCCTCGCCGATGCTGCTTCCGTCGCCCTGCCCCCGTTGTCGGCGCGATGAACTGATGGACAAATTTACCGGACCTTGACGTTCGCGGCGTGAACGAGGCATATGCTGTGTTCGCAGCGTGAACGGGGGTCGGGGTGGATCGGCGGAACGAGGCGAGGGCCGAGGATCCAGGGGCGATGCCGGGGTTGCTCGGCGCCGCGGGACGCGCGCCGAACCCGCATGCTCGGCAAGACGCCGCGGGTGCAGGGATGCGCCCGGTGATCACCTGGTACGCCGTCTATACCCAGCCCAATGCCGAGGTGAAGGCGGCCGAGCATCTCGCGCGGCAGGGGTATGCCGCATACCTGCCGCGCTATCGCCGCTATGTGCGTCACGCGCGCACCCGCGCCCTGGTGCTGCGGCCGCTGTTCCCGCGCTATCTTTTCGTCGGCCTCGACCGGCTGGTGCAGCGGCGGCGGCCGATCCGTTCGACCGTCGGGGTGGTGGGATTGGTCAGCAGCGCCGACGAGCCGGTGCCGGTCGCCGCCGGGATCGTCGAGGCGCTGCGCCGACAGGAGAGCGAGGGCGCCTTCGACCTGGTCTCGCCGGCGCAGCGCTTGCGCGCGGGCGACAATATCCGGGTGACGCAGGGACCGTTCGTCGATCTGATCGGACGCCTCATCGGCGTCGCCGACCACGAGCGGGTCTTCGTGCTGATGGACTTGCTCGGGCGCAGCGTACGCGCCGAGGTGCCGGCGCTGGCGGTGGAAGCCGCCTGAGCCGGAGCCGACGGGCCGCGTGGCGGCGGACGGCTGCGATCGGCATCGGCTATTCGGGCAAGAACCTCAGGCGACCCCGTGGTATTGCCGATACCAGGCAACGAATCGCGGCAGCCCGATCGTGATCGGGGTTTCGGGGTTGAAGCCCAAATCGCGCTGTGCGGGCGCGATGTCGGCATAGGTCTTCAGCACGTCGCCAGGTTGCATCGGAAGCATTTCCTTTATTGCCCGACGGCCAAGTGCGTCTTCGAGGACGGCGATGAAATCGAGCAGCGATTCGGGCCGATTGTTGCCGATGTTGTAGAGCCGATGTTCGCCGGGTTGGGCTCCCGGCAGGGCAGCGGCGGCGAGGATCGCGGGAACGGCGTCATCCACATAGGTGAAATCGCGCGCCAAACGCCCCTCGTTGAACACCTGGATCGGACGGTTCGCCAGGATCGCTTCGGTGAAGGAATAATAGGCCATGTCAGGTCGGCCCCACGGTCCATAGAGTGTAAAGAACCGCAATCCGGTGCAAGAGAGGCCGTAGAGTTGACAATAGCTCTCGGTAATCAGCTCGCCGGCCCGCTTGGTCGCGGCATACAATGAAACCGGATGCTCGACGCGGTCCTCGGTACTGAATGGCTGCTTGGTGCCGTTGCCATACACTGAAGAGGAGCTGGCATAGACCAAGCTCCTAAGTTTCCTCAGCTTGCGTGCCACCTCAAGCAGCACGACTTGTCCTTTGACGTTTGCGTCAACGTACGCGAGCGGGTCGGCCAAGGAGTAGCGCACACCCGCCTGGGCGGCGAGGTGGATGATCGTATCGATATCGCTGTAGCGCTCAACCAGCGCCGTCATCGCGGACAGGTCGGTCAAATCGATGCGATGGAATTCGAAGGTGTCGTAGGCATTCAGTATGCCAAGGCGGGTTTGCTTGAGCTTCACATCGTAATAGGCGTTAAGATTATCGACGCCGATGACGTGCTCGCCGCGACCAAGCAAACAGGCCGCGACGTGAAATCCGATAAATCCCGCGCTGCCGGTGACCAGCCAAGACATGCAATCTGTTCCGAACCGCACCCGCTTTCCCCAGCGGACGCGCCGAACTGGATATTATATTAATATAATATCGGCATTCAGCGGTTGCGCAATGCCGAATTGGTATTCCCGACTAACGCGGTCGCACCGATCCGCCTCGCGCGCCGTTGTCGACCGGGTGCGCGACGGCACCGGGGTTGCCGCCTTCATCAGTTCCGGCCTCGGCAGCGTCGCCGACAAGACCGACAGCTACAGCGCCAGCAAGGCGGCGCTCAATTGGTTGTCGCGCAGCTACCGCGGGCGCGATGTCGCGTGTTGATCCGGTAGATTCAATTCCGCCGATAATGAAAGCGGCACATCATGATCTCAATCCGCTGCCCATCGCCGGCTCCGACGATGCGGTAGACCAGTCGATGTCCACTGGTGATACGTCGAGACCACCAGCCACTCAAATTGCCCTGCAACGGTTCCGGCTTGCCGATGCCGGTAAACCGGTCACGGCGAATATCGGCAATCAGCGCATTGATACGACGAACGGTGCCACGGTCGGTTTCCTGCCAATGGAGATAATCCTCCCAGCCCTCCTCCGACCAGAGCAGGTTCATTCAATGATTTCGTGCTCAACGAGCTGGCCCGCCTCGGCTTGAGCGATGGATCGCAGGAGCCGCTCCGCGTTCGCCGGACTGCTCAGCAAATGCAGGGTCTCCTCCAGGCTCTCGTACTCGGTCAGCGACAGCATAATCACGGATTCGCCATTACGCCGTGTCACAACCAGTGGCGCGCGGTTATCGCAGACCTCGTCCAGGTGCTTTTTTAGGTTTTGCCGCAACTCGGTATACGACACATGGTCCATGACAATCTCCCAGCTCCCGTACAGAATATTGTACCGGAGCTGGGGATTGTCAATTCGCGGGGCGTTGCAACTATAGCTACTCCGCGGCTTCCTTGACCTTGGCCGGGAGCGGCTCGGTGCCGGTCCAGGGGTGCTCGGCAATGTCGAAGAGGACGCCTTCGGGGCCGTACATCTTGACCTCGAACCCGCCGGTCCGCGCCGGGTCGGCCTGATCCATGTAGTGCCTGCCGCCGAGCGCCTCGGCCACTTTCGCCGCGTCGTCGACATCCTCGACGAGGATGCCGAAATGATGCAGCCCGGTGTAATCCATCCCGCGGCCGAGCTGGTCGGTCTTGAAGCGCAGGATGGCGAGGTCGATCGTGCCGTCGCTCAGATGATGGCCGTAGGCGAGCGGGCCGTCGTTCGAGCGGACGATCTTGAAATCGAATGCCTTGACGTAGAAATCGGCCATCGCGTCGGGGTCCTTGGCGGCGATGGCGATGTGGCGAAGCTTGGCCATGATTATGCGGCTCCCTTATTCGGCGGCTTGTTTGACGGGGGTGGGGAGCGCCTCGGCGCCGGCCCAGCCATGCTCGGCGATGTCGAACAGGATGCGCTCGGGGCCGAAGAATTTCTTCTCGAAATAGCCGGCCTGGTGGCCGCCTTGCCCCTGGTCGATGTAGTGCTCGGCGCCGAGGCTCTCGAGCTTCTTCGAGAATTCCTCGACATCCTCGACCAAGACCCCGAAATGATGGATGCCGCGGAAATCCATGCCCTTGCCGAGCTGGTCGGTCTTGAATTTGAGGAGCGCGATGTTGAGCGTGCCGTCGCTCAAAAACACGCCGTCGGCGAGCACCCCGTTGGGCCGGCCGACCTCGACGAAATCGAACGCCTTCTTGTAGAACTCGGCCATCGCGACCGGGTCCTCGGCGGCAATGGCGATGTGGCGAAGCTTGGGCATGACGGCCTCTTTCCGTTGGAGATGCGGGGAGCCTAACACGAAGGGTCGTTCATTTCGAAGTGCCGCATAACGCCCGGAGCGAAATCCCGGCGAGGAGGGCGCCAAGGCTCTTGCCGACCCGCGCCAGCGCCTCATCCAATGTGAACAGCCCGAACCGGTCGAATTCCGGCCACATCCGGCCATTCCACGAAAATTCCGAGGTGCAGACGAGCGTTGTCGGGTCGGGCAGCTGCGGCGGCGCCCAGCCGAACAGGGCGAGGTCCTTGTCGCGCAAATAAGGGAAGACACCGAGCGGGCGGAGTTCGGCTTCGGGCGCATCGAGCCCGGTTTCCTCAGACAGCTCGCGTCGCGCCGCGGCGGCCAGGCCCTCGCCCGGGTCGGCGACGCCTTTTGGGATGTCCCAGCGCGGCGAGCGGGTCGCGTGGCCGAGCAACAGGCGCTCGCCGTCGGTCACAATGACGCCGCAGCTCGTCGTCTTCGCCCTCATGGTGACGCGCCGGGGATCACGGGCGCGTCACCCCGCCGCTGACCCCGCCGTAAAACCCGCCCGACCGGTTGTCGTCGGGGCTGCCGTCGCGCGGAGCGCATCCGGCGACGGTAAGGCAGGCAAGCAAGGCCAGGGCGAGCCCGGCGGTTTTCCAGGACATCGCCTGCCGGTCCGGATACCTGTAGCGCGACAATGTCGCTGGACGCCGACACATCGCCCGATCACATCGAGCTGCCGCCGCTGTCGCCACTGTCCGACCCGCTGTGGACGGAGCCGATTTGGTCGATTTGCGCCGGTGCGTCACCGGTACCGCCACAGCCCGCGACGGCGAGGCTGGCGAGCAGTACGAGGACACAAGTCGGCCGCCATTTCCACCCGGTCATGATGCCTCCTTGCAGCGCCACCTGAGCCTCGGACAGCCTTCTGCCTAATTTAGAGTAGCAAGCATTATTTTCATGGTGGAAGTCCGAGACTTACGCCACGCCTGCGTTCGATGTTGGCTATCGTCGAAGGAGCAAGCGCGTCGTCTTCCGCAAAATCATCGAAGACGTAGAAACCACCGGTAGCCGGATTCCGTGCATACCGGACACGCATAGGACCATCCGGCCCCATAAACTCACCGGTCAAGTCCGATATTATGCAACCCGCATTGCGAACTGCTTCAAGGACAATTGAGAGATGATGAAATGTGCCCGCTGGCTGCGGCAATCTCGCGCACCATTTTTGTTAAGCCGCTCGATTTTCTATCAGCCTTGTTACTGGACGAATAGCAGGCATTGGTCGGGGTAGTCTCATTGGGCGGTCGGGGCTACTAATCTCAAGCGTAGCGTTCTCGAACATTTCCCAAAATTGGCGAGGCGCCGCTGGAACTCCTTCAAACGGCTTTTTGCCTGATTCGACGCAAACGCAAAGGGTAGCAGCTATATTTTGTACAAGGCGCTCGTTAGCTTGTGAAATTGTCTTGCCTTGACTCACGATATCGTATTCAAGGCATTGAGCAATGTACACATGACCCTCGGGATAGATTACCGCGCTGCATTTGAATGCATCGATCTGCATAGTCATCATTTCCACCTGCTTGCCGCAGCCTTTCTCGCGATGGCTGAGCGCTTTTCAGCGCTAAGGCTCTCAGCTCGCGCCTTTGCGCCAGCGATCCCACTACGCACTCGTCCAGAAGGCTTTTTGACCTCCTCCTCGATGTCGGCCGTCGCGATCTTGGCGACCATGGCTGCACACTCTATGGTATCAGCCGGTTGTCGCTCGCCTGTCGGCCCACGGGGCAAAGCAGCCTCCTCCGCGCAACCCTGCGCGGGTCCATTTTGCACATAGGATGACCGCCAGTTCAATGTCTCGGGTGTTCGAAACCGATCATGTTGTCCATGATCTCCCTACCGGGTTTCGAACACCCGAGACATTGAATCTCTGGAGTGCAAAAATGTGAGGAGTGCAAAAATGTTATTGTCAAGTGATTTTTTTCAAGAGGTTGCCTCCTCTATGCCCTATGACAGGGTATCATTGTCCATTCTACAGATGGGTTAACATCACGGAATGCCGATTCTCCCGCAGGCGTTGGCTGCTATGCAAACAAAACATGAACATCTAATGCCAGTTTTAAACTGATGCCCTGCGGTAAGGTGTTTCATTTTCGGGGGGACCAACCGATGAAAGAGATGCGCTGCTATCGGCCGCTGATCATCGGGCGCCGCGGCGCCGTCGCGGCGAACCATCCGCTCGCCTCGCAGGCCGGGCTCCTGGCGTTGCGCGCCGGCGGCAACGCGGTCGATGCCGCGGTCGCGACCGCGCTCGCCCTCGCCGTCGTCGAGCCGATGATGTCGGGGCTGGGCGGCGACGCGTTCTATCACGTGTTCGACGGCAGGGCGGGCCGCGCCATCGTGTTCAACGCCACCGGCCCGGCACCGCTGGCGGCAACTCCCGAGCGCTATGCCGGCGGCATCCCGCGCACCGGTCCGATGTCGGTCTCGGTGCCGGGAATGGTGGCCGGGCTCGGCGCGATGCACCGCCAGTTCGGCCGGCTGCCGTGGCGGGACCTGTTCGCGCAGGCGATCGCCTACGCACGCGACGGCTTTGGCGCGACCCCGCATTACCGGCACTTCGCCGGCGAGCACCTCGCCACGCTCGGCGCCGACCGGCGCAGTGCGGCGGTGTTCCTGCGGGACGGCACGGCGCCGGCGGTCGGCGCCCCGATCGTGCAGCCCGATCTCGCGCGCACCCTCGAGGAGATCGCCGGCGAGGGCGCCGACTGCTTCTACCGCGGCGCGCTCGCCCGCCGTCTCGCCGCCGCGTGCGCCGCCGCCGGGGTGCCGGTCGGGGAGGCCGATCTCGCCCAATTCAAGGCCGAGCGCCAGCAGCCGATCGGCGTCGATTACCGCGGCTTTACGGTGCTCGAAGCGCCGCCCAACTCGACCGGGTTTGTGTTGCTCCAGGAATTGAAAATCATCGAGCAGTTCGATCTGAAGAGGATGGGCCTCGGCTCCGCCGACGCGGTCCATCTGATGGTCGAGGCGAAAAAGCTTGCCTTCGGCGACCGCGAGCGATGGGCCGCCGACCCGCGGACCATCGAGGCGCCGCTCGGCGAATTGCTGTCGGAGGAATACACCGCCCGGCTCGCCGCCCGCATCGACCGGCAGCGCGCCGCGCCGACCCAAAGGGTCGCGGACGCGGCCGGCGACACGACCTATTTCTGCACCGCCGACGGCGACGGCAGCGCGGTCTCCGGGATCCAGAGCATCAACAGCGGCTGGGGCTCGGGGGTGACCGCCGGCGATACCGGCATCCTCCTCAACAACCGCATGGCGTATTGGCACCTCGACCCCGATCACCCGAACCACCTGCGGCCGGGCCGGCGGGTGCGCCATACGATGAACCCGCCCCTGGTGCTGAAGGACGGCGCGCTGTGGGCGGTTTTTGGCACCCCCGGCGCCGACAACCAGGTGCAGATCAATTTCCAGGTGCTGACCGCGATGGTGGATTTCGGGCTCGACCCGCAACAGGCGGCCGAGACGGCGCGCTGGACCTCGAACGTCCCCGGCCAATACGCCAACTACCCGCATGACGGACCCGATGTGCTGACGATGGAGCGGCGCTTTCCCGAGGAGGTCCGGCGCGACCTCGCCCGCCGCGGTCATCCGGTCGATACAGTCGGCGATCTCGAGGGCCCGTGCAGCGTCGAGATCATCCGCCGCGACGGCGCAACCGGCATGCTGTGCGCCGGCTCCGACCCGCGCCGCGACGGCTGGGCGCTCGCATGGTGATCATCGGCGTGGTCGGCGCCTTCACCCCAATCGTACCCGACCCTCGTCGCCGGCCGCGGCGTGCATCGCGCGGCGTCGCTTGAGGAAGGTGACGACGCCGATCGCAGCCGCTGCGCCGAAACTGGCAAAGCCGATTGCGATGACGCCAAAGATCGTCGTCAGCAGCCGGGACACGAAGCCGCTTCCTACCGCGAGCACGGTCTGGGGCTCTCCTCGACCGTCGGGATAGGAGGCGGACAACCGGTAGCGCCCGGGCCTCGCCAACTCGAACGACAGCACGGATTCGCCGGTATGGCCCCCAAGCGAGTAGCTGCTGCTCCACGACGGCTCGGTGAGCGGCATCGCCTCGCCGGTGCCCTCCGAGCGCCGGCCGGCGACGTTTTCAGTGGCGTAAATGCGTCCTTCGATCACGCTGCGGGATTCGTGGAAGATCGTATAGGCGCCCGCTTCCGGCAACTCGATGAGGGCCGAGCCCGGCACCACGAGGCGCGTCAGACCGGACTCCAAGTTCGCCAGGCGCGACCACAGCAGCAGGCCTGCGGCTAGCCCGCCCGAAACGACGATCAGCACGGCGACAGCGTACCAGTAGCGTCCGGGCATATCGCTAGTTAGGCCCTCGAGCGTCCGGCAACTCAAAGACCTGATCGCCGCCGATTGTGGCAGCGCGGGATGGAATGACCGCTTTTCATCCGCCGAGAGACGTTCAACCCCGGCGCGGATCAAGGGGTGGGGGTCCATAATCGCGGTGCGATGATCATGTCCGGCCACCGGCGCGGGTCTCCGTTAACAAAGCCCAGACGCAGACGGATCAGCGGCGGCAGCGATGGACCGTCCCATCGCGGCAGCCAGCCGGCCGGCACGCCCGGCCGGCCGGCGCCCCAATACGCCAATTCCAGGGAAGCGACGCCACGCAGCAGCTCGGTCTCGGTTGCAGCTGGCTTCGCGGCACGCGCCGCATGGCGACGCGGTACCCAGGAGAGGGCCAGAATGTTGTCCCGAGCGCCGAGATTGATCTCGGCGCGCCGCGTGCCGCCCAACCCGGTCGGAAGGTCGCCGACGAAGCTGAGCTGGCTGGCGCTGCCCTTGAAGGAGATGGCAACCGGTGCTGCCCCGGGATTGGCGACGGCAGCCGGGAGGATCGGGATGCCGGTCAGCAAGCCTCGCAGCAGGCGTGCCGCCGTGTCCAGATCGGCGGTGACGCGGATCTGGCGGGATTGTGCCGCCCAAAGCCTGAGCCCGGTGTGCACGCCCTGGTTCAGGCCGACCATCAGGAAACCGAGTACCGTCAGCGCGACCAGCATCTCCAACAGGCTGAAACCGCCGGCCGGGCGGGAAGCAATCGGCGGCGGCATCGCGCTCGGCATCAGCGCGTGGCCATCGCTGTCCCGAGCCGGCGGGTGTCGAGCACGACCGACCGCTCGCGCCCCCAGGCCCGCCATGAAATCGTGACCTCGAGATCGAGCAGGGTCATCGCCGAGCCGGGCTCCGATTGGGGCGCCGCCGGTCGCGCCTCAAGCGGCCGCACGCGCAGCCGCCAGCGGTAGCCGGCGCCATCATCGCCCTCGGTCTCGCCCGGGGCTATCGCGCCGGCACGGCCCAGGGCGTCGAGATGCGATTGAGCGCGCTCGACCGCCTGCTGGACCCGGGTCGCCGAATCGACCGCAAACAGGCCGGTACTGCCGGCCCGAAACAGCCCGACCAAGGCCAGACCGGCGATCGCCATCGCTACGACGACCTCGATCAGCGTGAAGCCGCCGCTGGGTCCGCGCCCAATTAAGCCACCGTGGGCTACGGCGGTCGGAACCTTCCTGTTGCCGCCTGCCTCAACGCTCATCGCCAATGCTCACCCGGCCGCTCAGCCAATCGACGCCGACCGCTATGCTGCGCGTGCCATCGACAATCGAGATGCGGCCCCCGGTCGAGCTACCGTCCGGGTTGAAACGGATGTTGCCCGCGGTGGCGCCCTGCCGTTCCCCGGTGATGGTCAGCAGCGCAATCGTAATCTGCGGCGGCAGCGCCCGCACGGTACCCGCACCGACCCGGTATCGGTGCCCGGCGACATCCAGCTCCAGCGCGACCGGCCGATTGCGCAGGATCGCCTCGGCACGCGCCAAGCGCAGCCCGGCGGCCAACTCAGAGGCCGTGCCACGCAAGCCAAGACCGCTGCTCCAGGGCGGCTTGTAGCCGACGATCAGCAGCAGGGCGAGGCCGACAATGGCCAGCGCGACGATGACCTCAATCAGGGTGAAGCCAGCGCACGCCGCTCCCTGCGAGCGACGCTCAGACCGCAAGATCATTGAGGCTCAGCAGGGCGGTAAGCAGCGCGCCGACGATGCCGGCGACCGCCAGACCCATGCCGATCGTGATCGCCGGTATCGCCAGCGCGACGATGCGCTGCATGATGAGCCGCGCCTGCTCGTCATGGATCTCGGCGGCCTTCAGCGACATCGCCGCGAGCTGTGCCGCCTCCTCGCCGAGCTGGAGCAGATGGATTGTACGGGCCGGGAACAAACCGGCCTCGCCCAGCGGCCGTGCCAAGCCGCGCCCGCCCTTGGTTTCGCTCGCCGCGGCTTCGAGCGCAGCGGCAGCGGCGAGGTTTCCGAGCACATCCTTGGCGATTGACAGCGCTGCGATCAGCGGCATCCCATTCTGCAACAGCGTCCCGAGGGTGCGTGTCAGCCTCGCCGCAAGAGTCTCCTGCAACAGCCGGCCGACCACCGGCAGCCGCAGCATCAGCCGGTCGGCTTTCAGCCGGAAAGCCGGCACGGCTAGGGCGCGCCGCGTCAGAAGCCCCGCCGCGAGCAGGCCGAGCAGCATCCACGGTGCGCCGGCGCCGACGATCTCGCCGAGCATCATCAGCGCCCGTGTAGCGGCCGGCAGTTCGGCCCCCGCCTGCTCGAAAATCGGGATGAATTGCGGCAGGACAAAATCGAGCAGCAGTATGATCGAGCCGATCGCCGCGACCAGCAGCACCGCCGGATAAATCAGCGCGGCGTGCAGGCTCGCCTTGGCGCTGCGCTCGTGTTCGAGCAGCGCCGCCAACCGGTCGAGCGTTGCCGGCAATGTGCCCCCGGCTTCCCCAGCTCGCACCAGGCCGACATACAGCCGCGAGAAACTCTGGGGCTCGGTGGCAAGGGCGGCGGCCAGCGAGCTGCCGGCGCGCACCTTGTCCCGCACCTCGGTCAGCACCGTCCGCACCCGCGCCTTCGCGGCATTTTCGGCGACATAACGCAACGCGCGATCGAGATCCTGCCCGGCCACGAGCATTATCGCCAGCTCGCGCGTGACCTCCCCGAGCGTTGCCCGGTCGATCCCGCGCCGGGCGCCGAGTTCAAGCTGCAGTAGATCGGAGAGGCGCCAGCGCCCGTCGGCCGGCTCGGCCTGAAGCACGATCTGTCCCTGGCGCTGCAGCTGGTCGACGACAGCGGCGCGATCGGGGGCCTCGATGAGGCCGCGGACCACCTCGCCGCCCGCGTTGATTGCCGACCACTGGAAGGAGGGCATTGGATTGTCCTATGCGCCGTTCGATACCACTACGCCTCACGCCTCGCTGCGGATGGAGCGCACGACCTCTTCGATCGTTGTGTCACCTTCGATCGCGGCGATCAAGCCGGCCTCGAAGATCGGTCGCATGCCCTCTGCCACGGCGGCACGCTCGATCGCGGCCTGGTCGGCACGCTCGAACATCAGGCGGTCGATTTCCCGGCTCGGCAACAACAGCTCCGCGATTGCCCGGCGCCCGCGAAACCCGGTGCCGCGGCACTCCGGGCAACCGACGGCGTGGTAGAGCGAAATCGCCCCGGCTCCCGGCGCCAGGCGCTCCAGCCCGAAACGCTCGATCAGCGCCGATGGCGCCGGCTCGGCGGTCTTGCATTTGGAACAGAGCCGGCGCACCAGGCGCTGCGCCAACACGCCTTTGAGCGTGGCGGCAAGCAGGTAGTCCTCGACCCCCATATCGCGCAACCGGGTCACCGTCGCCGCGGCTGAATTGGTGTGCACGGTCGACAGCACGAGATGGCCGGTCAGTGCCGCCTGCACCGCGATTTGGGCGGTTTCGAGATCGCGAATCTCGCCAATCATGATGACGTCCGGGTCCTGCCGGAGGATCGAGCGCAACAGGGTCGCGAAATTGAGACCGATCTGCGGCCGTACCTGGACCTGGTTGATGCCCTCGAGCTGATATTCGATCGGGTCCTCGACCGTGATGATGTTGCGCGCGACCGAGTTCAGGTTCACTAACCCGGTGTAGAGTGTGGTTGTCTTCCCGCTGCCGGTCGGTCCGGTTACCAGAACCATGCCGTTCGGCAGATCGAACGCCCATTCGAGGCCCTGGCGCACCTGCTCGGGCAGGCCGAGCCTGGCATAGTCGAACTCGACGGCGGTGCGGTCCAGAACCCGCAACACCACGCTCTCGCCATAGAGCGATGGCAGGGTCGACACCCGGAAGTCGATCTCGTGACCGCGCACGGTCAGCCGGATGCGGCCGTCCTGCGGCAGCCGGCGCTCGGCGATATCGAGCCGGGCCATGATCTTGATGCGCGAGATCACGGCGGCCTGCATGCGGCCAGGCGGCGGCTCGATCTCATGCAGAACGCCGTCATAGCGATAGCGCACCCGCAGCCGGTCCTCGAACGGCTCGATATGGACATCCGAGGCCTGGGTCTCGACGGCGCGGGCGATCAGCTGATTGACCAGGCGGATGACCGGCGCTTCGCTGGCAAGGTCCTTGAGCCGCTCGGTATCCTCTTCGGCGTGGCCGGAATCGGCAATGCCGTCGCCGAACAGGGCGCCGGAGCCACCCGCCTCATCGGCCTCGGCGTAGAGGCGGTTGAAGGCGGCTTCGAGCTCGATGGGGACCGCAACGGCGACCGTCACCGCTCGTCCGAGCGCCGCCGCCACCGCGCTGCGCGCAAAGGCGTCGAGCGGATCGGCCATCGCGAGCACGGCTCCTTGCGTCCCGTCGGCGATCGGCAGGGCGCGCGCCTTGCGCAGGAATTTGGCCTTCAACCGCTCGGAAAACAGCGGCGCTTCCGGGTAATCGGCGATGCCGACAATGGGCGCGCCAACCAGCTGCGCCAGGGCCTCGGCGAGGCCGCGCTCGGTGACCATGCCGAGCTGGGTCAGCACCAGGTCGACGCGACTGCCGGTTTCGGCCGCGACGCGCCACGCGCGGTCGAAACTGCGCTGATCGATCGTGCCGCTGCGCATCAGAATCTCACCCAACCGGACGAGATCGCTGGGCGCCTCGTCGGGGGCGTCATCCGAGGCAAGCCCGATCGGGGCATCGATCGCCAAGACTGACATGGTAGGCGATATGATTACCCCGGATGGGTGCGAGTGTCGATGGCGGACCTCGCCAGACGAGGCGACAACATCGGCTTGTCCACGCGTGCGGTAAAAAATCGCACCTTGCGCAGCTAAAAATCAGCGCCCCAGTCGGACCGGCGGATTGTTGTCATAACCGGATCGAGGGGGGTTCTCCTTCAGCCAACGAAGCCTTTCCTCCCCACCGGGAATACCCGGGCGCGGGGCCTCCTGGTATCGCGGCACGGGCCGAGCCGACGGCGCTGTGGCCCGGTTGGAGCTGCCCAAGGTACCGCCAACCTGGGTCGTCTCGCTCGGAGTGCTGAGGGCCGGTCCGTTCATCGCCCCACTCTTCGCTGTCTGTGCATATCCCGGGAGGCTCTGCAGGATCACGGCAGCCAGCCCGGCCGCGAGCAGAAAATTTAGCGGCTTTCTCGTGATGGTCATCATCAATCTCATTCTCATTCAATCGCCGAGCAGCCGGCCGGTGGAATTGCGCCGCGGCCCGAGGGGCTGGCGGCTTCTACGGCAACCTGCAGCCGTCGGATCCGCCGTTAAAATCATCAACGCTCGCCGGCGTTCGTTTAATCCCGCCAATGTTTCGTAAAAAAATCCGGGCCGCAAAAAGGAGCGGGCGCCTCGTTTTCTAACGAGGCGCCCGCGAGGTGCACATTTTAAACTCGGCCCGAAGAGCCGGGCGGCTTTAGTCGGCGGCGGCGGCGGCGGCGGCGACCGGCGCCGTGCTGAGGTTCAGCTCAACCTGTCCGACCCGCATCTGCCAATTGAATTGGGTAGGGCCGGTGATGAACTGGTTCCACCCCCAGGCGCGCCCGCTGCCGGAAGGATCGACCTGGGTGGCGGAATAATCGCCCCACCGACATCCGCTACCACAGCCGGTGAACTGCGACGGGGACGTGACGAGGGTGTTGAAGCTCCAGTCCGCGCCGCTCGTCGACGAGTTCAGGCCCGAGAACATCAGCGTCGCCGCCCTGCCGGTCGACAGCGTCGGGATGGTGCGGGTCACGGTAAGGAAGCCCGGCGCGTTGAACGCTCCCGACCCCGTCGCAAACGACGGGTTGAAGATATTATCGACCGTGTTGGTGATCAGCGTCAGCTGCATTTGCAGCGCGCCGGCCTGCGACAGCTTGTAGAGCCGGAATGCCGCCCGGGGTCCCGAGGTGGTTGAGCGGGAGATCCCCTTCACGTTCCACAAGAGGCCGCGCGACTGGATGCTGGCCGACTGGAACCGGCCGTCGAGCGTGTCGAGCAGCTCGCCGTTCGGCTGCGCCGCATTCGGCGGCGCGGTCCACGCCGTGATCGCGACGTTGCCGGGATTGGATATCGTGTCGCTCGCCGGACCGCTCGTGCTCAAGTTCAAATTGCGGCGCTGGATGACGCTCCCGGAACCTGAACCAGGCGACAGGAAGGTAGCGACCGTTGGCGCGTCGAGCGTGATCGGCGGCGCAAGGTTGAACGGCAGGCCAGTGAAGCAGGCGACCACGGTGCTCCCGCCGCTCAGCGTCGGAAACTTGTTGATGTCGAGAAGCCGCCCGTCCACGAAGCTGCCGAAATCGTTGGCCACGATGAACCAGCGCGCGCGGGTTTGGCTGCGGAGCGTGCTGCGGCTGTGCCCGGCGCTCGGATAGTCCCAGAAGCTGCTGACCGCTTTTTTGCAGAACCTGAACCTACCCGAGCTGAGCGTGATCCTGTACAGGCGATAGCTCGTGCAGAGCGAATTCGTCGACACTCCAAAATACTGGAACTGGTTGTTGCTGCCCGACAGCCGCGATTCCGCGGTGACGAAACAACGAGCATTGTTCCTATCGTAAATCGCCCGCGGGTCGAACAAGACGGTACCCGCCGCCACCCCGACCGGAGCAAAGAAGGCAACGAGAGTCTGGCTGCTGACGATCGCGCAGCTCACCTTGTTCTGCACCCGGATCGAAACGTTACTAATGGAGACGAAATTGGTGGGTCCGACGGCGCCATGGCTGTCGGATGGCGCAAAACCTTCCGCGGCCTGGGCGTTGCAGTTTTTCAGCAGCACTCCCTGCTGCTCCGGGCCGGACGCGCCGTCGGCCTCCTGGGCGAGAGCCGCGCCGCCGGGAGGCATCGGACCGGGCGCGCCCTCCTTGATCTTCCGCAGCCGTTCGGCGCCGATCGGGATCCCGGGGGCGATCGTGGTCTGTTGGGCCGCAGCTGCTTCCGGAGCTCCATTCGGAGCTGGCTCGGACGGCATGTGGTGAAGAATGCCCGGCTTGGTGGTTATCGAGGCGACCGCCGCGGTGGCGGCGTTCGCCGACCCGCCAATTGCGGTAGCGCCGATAAACGCCAGCGCCCCAACAATCGGCACGAAACCTTTTCGCACTTGCCGATACGTCATCTGATGTCCCCCCTCTGCGGGTTCCGGCCTCCAGCCGCGGGCGATAACCCGCGTCAAGGCCATAAATGTTCTTTATGTTTACGAATGGTAGTTTGCTCCGCGAGAAATATCCACCTTCCGTAAGGTTAAGAATATCCACCTTCGGTAAGGTTAAATGCGCCGAGGTGTCATCGGAAAACGGCGGCGATACTGCATACGGCGACGCTGCGCCACCATCGGCAGACCGGCAATCAATGCGACTCACACGCAAAAGCGGGAAGGGGCCCAAATGGGCCCCCCCTCTCGTAAAAGTTCTTCGCCGGATTTCTGCCGGTTAAACCGGAACCGACACCCGCATTGCTACTGGGCCGCCGGCACTGCGGTGAAGTATTCGTTGTTGCAACCGACATCGCGACCGCGGCCGAATTCGATGTAGCGTGAGTTGACGTTGGCCGTCCCTGTGCCGCCGTTAAGCGCGTAGTTCATGGCGCTCCAGGAGTTGCCGCAGGGGTTGTGCCGATGAATCCCGAAGTAATCGCCGTAGCGCTGGTCGGTGCGGTTATGCGTACCGTTCGCCGTCAGCCTGACTGAAGGGAAGACACCGAGAGTGGTGAAGTCGTCCGAGATGCCGACGTAACCCCGGGCCGCGGTGCCCCCGCCGCCGGCCCTGCCGCCGATCGCGGTGGAGATGCCGAGATTGCCGCGGTCGTTGGTCGAGATTCCCGGGATCCCGTTGCACGCGGCATTGCGCGAGATGAACATCGGCGGCTGGGTCAGGAGGGTCAGGCCGACCTGCCTAAAGATGGCCGAGTGGACGTGCCCCTGGGTATGGCTGCTGTCGGGGCCCACATTCCAATAGAAGTAAACCAGGCCATTGCCTACCGCGCCGCGTCGATTGAAACCATGGATGCTCGCCCACAAGCTGTCCGTGAAGTCGTTGTTGAGGGTGCCGCCGCGGCAGTCCGGATTG
>Ga0326597_10006424_pt1 | contig 16106 bp, 12 predicted proteins | sample RVTome_12_FD_203789 | JGI IMG/M metagenome (GOLD analysis project Ga0326597, IMG submission 203789) | Soil microbial communities from uranium-contaminated site in the Upper Colorado River Basin, Wyoming, United States - RVT100D185 | ecosystem: Environmental > Terrestrial > Soil > Contaminated >...
TGTTGACACGTCTCGCACGTCTCACCAGGATCCACCGTTCCGTTGCCACAGCCGGAACACGGTCCGCAGTCGAGAGTAACATCGCAGTCCACGACCATACCGCATCGCCCGTTACACCCTTGGGGTTCGCACGTCTCGCCGCAATCATCCGGGCAAGTGCCGTGTTCGAACGGATCGCAGACCCCGTCGCCGCACGTTCCGCAGTCCGCTGGGCATGTATTCGGATTCTCTACGGGGTAATCGCATATTTGATTGCCGCAGCAATAATCGGGTTCCGGACAATAGGGGACCTCCGCGTTCAGGCGGGGGGCTGCACAAAGGCAAGCAAAGACACAGCTGATCGCTAACGAAGAGAATGCTCTCAATGTAGGCCTCCCGGAATCGCTCGTGGCGCCCGCTGAACTGATCGGATCCGCGCCTGCGCTAGAATCAACGGCGACTGTGCTGCCCCCGAACATGCAGCCCGCAGCCGGTTTGCTCCCGTTGCACTCGTTAGCCCCTCTGAAAGTCGGCCAGCCCAATACACTCGGGGAGTGTACGCATCCCGAATTGATGGTGACCAGTTTCTGAATCATCAAGAACGTCAGATACTGAATATATCCGTAACTCGTGTCAAGCCTTTTTGAGGGCTTCGGGAACCGGCGGCCCCTCAATCTGTGAATCGCGCTGACTTACGCCCAGGTTACGGTCCGCCTCTGAGGGCGACGGTGAGCGTCGCCACGGCCGCCGAGCGGCGGACTGCGCGGCGGGGTGCGTCGGGGCGGCGGAACGACAGCGTGACGACGTTGGTGCCGGCGCGGACGAGTTCTTCGGGGATCTCGAACCGGTATTCGGCCCAGCCCAGCGCCATCGGGCGGCCGCCGATCGGAGTCTCCATCCATGAGATTTCGATCATCGGGGGCGCGGCGGTGTCCGCGGGAGTGGCGACAATCGTCACCACCAGGGGCACGCGGGCGACAACGGGCAGGAACAGCCGCGCCTCGTCGCCGCGGACCCAGCGGCAGGGCACGTCGCCCAGGGTGGACGGAGCGGACAGGTTCCGCGCCCGGATGGGCAGGCGCACGCTCGTCGCGTTCGGCAGATCGATGCGAACGGGGTCACGCCCGATGGTCGGCAGCGCGGTGTAACGGGCCATCATCTCGACCGCGGCGCTCGGCGCGACCGGCTCGAGGACGGCGTAGGTGTCGGCGGCGAGTCCGTCGCCCATCTCACGGACGACCTGGCGCACCGGCGCCGGATCGCCGGGCACACCTCGCAGCGTGTCCACGGCGATGTCGTACCGGAGGAACGCGAAAGCGATCAGGGCCGCTACGGGTGCGACCCGTGCGATCGGGGCGATCAGCGCGGCCAGGCCGGGCGCCAGCAGCGGCACCACGCCCGTGAACCTCCTCACGTGGTACCAGTCGAAGACGCTGGCGTTCAGGTACCAGGTCGCGAGCAACACCGGGATGACGGCTACGACGTAGCGCGCATCGCGTAACGCGAGAACCAGTAGCCCGAGGACGGCGAGCAGCATCGCCGGATGCGACGCGAACAGGCCGCCGCGCTCGGAGACGAGCGCGCCCAGCAGCTCGGGTTGCGCCGCGTGCAGGAACTGGTCGCCGTGGATCGCCTTGTGCGGGATCAGGATGGGCGTGCCGAACATCGCCTGCCAGACGGCCATCTGCGGCAGGGCGACGACGAAGAACGCAATCACCAGCACTGCGCCGGCGAAGATCACGCGACGTGAGTCCACGCGGCGGGCCAGTTGCCGGCCCAGCTCGATCGCGGGCACCAGAAGCAGCAGGCCATCCTGCGACCGGGTGAGGAACACGAGCCCGCAGGCCGCCCCCGCCAGGAGCGCACGGTGACGATCCGGCCGATCGCGCAGCGCCAGATATGCGCGGAGGACCAGCACCGCGGCGAAGAACTCGACGCCGTGGGCCGCTCCGGGGAGCACGGACAGGTAGAACCGCAGCGGCGAGCCGACCCAGACGATGACCGTCGCCCAGAAGGCCGCCGCTGAGCTCACCCACCGCCGCAGCGTCGCCATCAAGAGGAAGAGGGCAGCGGTCCCGTACAGCAGCGTCGCGAACGCGACCATCACCTGGTACACGGGCTCGGCGCCGTTGGGCGCCCCGTAGCCGAAGACGCGCGCGGCCAGTCGCAGTAGGTGGACGACGACGATCAGCGGCGACCACAGAAGAGGCGCGCCGATGGGCAGGACGTTCGGCAGCACCGCCACCTCCGGCCATCCCAGCAGCTCGTAGTCGTTGGTGAGCTGGAGATCGCCGTCAAAAAGGAGCGAGCGCAGGTACGAGTAGTAGTGCGTGCTGTCCCCGCGATCGAGGACGCGGGCGTGATCGACGTAGGTCGGGACCAGGAACAGGGCGAGAGCAACCCACGGCGCGCGCTCGCGGCGGCCCAGGCCGCGCTCCCCCAGCCAGGACCACAGCAAGGCCACGACCAGCAGCCCCGCCGCCCATTGCCACGGTCGAAGCCCCCGGCCACCGTACGCGCGGGCGACGTCGAGGACCGCGATCGACACGAAGGCGGCGAGAATGGCGGCGCGCTCGCTCCAGGTGACCGACAGCTTCAGGACCTGAACTTCTCGGACGAGATCACGCCCCAGCGGTGGAGCAGGAACCGGCCGGCTGTGGCCAGCGTGCCGAGGCCGTAGACGACACCGGCGCGGAAGCCGACCGACGAGGCGTCCGCGAAGTAGCGGGTCGAGATCGGCACCTCCACCACCGGCAGGCCGAAGTGCACGGCCTGGAAGATGACCTCGGTGTCGAACACGAATCCGTTGGCGTTGCGCAGGAAAGGGACGGTCTCCAGGAAGCGGCGGCTGTAGGCGCGGTAGCCGGTGTGGCACTCGGAGAACCGCCGGCCCATGGCCAGGTTTTCGGCGGTGGTCAGGAAGCGATTTGCGATGCGCTTCCACAGCGGCATCCCGCCTTTGGCGGCGCCGCCGGGGACCATCATCCGCGAGCCGAGCACCATGTCCGCCCGGCCCTCCTGGATGGGCCGGATCATGTCGGGCAGGATCGCGGGGTCGTACTGCCCGTCGGGGTGCAGCATGATCACGATGTCGGCGCCGTCGCGCAGCGCCTCCATGTAGCAGGTCTTCTGGTTGCCGCCGTAACCGACGTTGTGCGGATGGCGGATCGCCTTCAGGTTGAGCCTCTTGGCGAGGGCGGTGGTGTCGTCGCGGCTGAAGTCGTCCACGACGATGACCTCGTCGTAGTACCCGGCGGGGATCCGCCGGAACGTATCCTCGAGGGTCTTCGCCGCGTTGTAGGCCGGCATCACGATCACGACGAACGGCTTGCCGGACGTGGCGGCGGCGGGCTGCGGAGAGGTCACTGTTCGTTCCATCGCGTGCTTGCGCAGCCGCTCATTCTAGCGCCGAAGGCCCGCGTCGACCGTGTGATCCCTGGCTCAGCGGAGCCCGCGCACCTCGTAGAGGGTCGTGTTCCGCACGGCGTAGGTGTAAGCGTAGGCGCCCGCGTCCGGAGCGATCGTGAGGGCCATGATCTGTCCACTGGTAGTGCCGGGCGGAGAGATCTCCCGCCACAGCTCCCGGGTGCCTTTGGCAAGATCCAACCGGAAGATGCGCGCCGGGGCGCGGAAACCGACTCCCCGGACGAACGTGCGAACGTACAGGAAGCGGCCGTCGCCGCTGAAGCGCAGCAGGCCGTCCGACAGGTCGCTTCCCTTGACGGGGCGCGGCTCTCCTCCGGAGACGGGATAGAGCGTCAGGCCGGCGTCACTCTGGACAACGACATATGCGCCGTCGGGAGAAACGGGGTTGCCCCCCCTGAAGCCGGTCCCCTCGGGCGAGATCGGCCTGGGTACGCCGCCGGCCACGTCCTGGACGAAGATCCGCGGTCCGTGTCCTCCCTCGTTGCCGGCGATCGCGATCCGCTCGCCGTCGGGGAAGAACGCCGCCTGGTGGATTTGCGCGAGCGTACCGGCCGGCAGCGCCCGGGCCTGCCCAGCCCCGGTCGGCAGCAGGGCAAGATGCGGAGGCGGCGCGAGGTTCACGACCAGAGCGGAGCGGCCATCGGGGGAGAGCGCGAGCGCTTTGCCCTTGCCCAGCCGGACCGCCGGCGAGCCGTCGATCCCCCGGACGTATGCGGCGTAGTCCGGGCCGCCCCCCTCGCCCTGCTCGCCGAAGAGGAACGTCTTCCCGTCGCGCGACAGGTCGGTGGCCCAACCATAGTCGAACCACGAGAGGTCGCGATCGCGCGCCTCTCCAGGAGCGCGGCCGAGCAGACTCGGTCTCAGTCCCCCCACGGTCAGCAGCACGCGCCCGTCCGCGGAGGTGTCCTCGATGACGAGGTTTCCCGGCGCTCGATAAACCTGGCGCTCCCGCCCCTCGAGGGTGACGCCCCACAGGTTCTGCTCGGTCCCGGTGCGCGCGGCGGTGAACCAGACCTCCCGGCCGTCCGGCGACCAGGCCAGGCCGCGGATGTCCGACCAGCCGGACGACAGCGTGCGCTTCTTTCCGGCAAGGTCGACCACCGCGACCGCCCCGCGGTTGTCTCCGGCGACCGGGTGGTCGGTGAAGGCGATGTAGTCCCCGCGTGGTGAGACGCGAACGTTGCTCAAGTAGACCGCAGTGTAGAGAGCCTTGCCGATCGGGAACTCGATGGAATTCTTTCCCCCTTGGAAACGGATCACGGCCAACGACGAGCCGTCCGGGTTCCAGTCGGCTTCCGTGATGTGTTCGGCAACGTCCCGGGGCGCCCCCCCGCCCATCGGCAAGCGGGCGAGCGTTCGTCCGGGGAGCGCACCTTTCGCAAGCAACACCGCCAGCTCGCCGGCCTCGGAAACTCCGACGAGGTCGGAGTTCGGAATACCGAGGCTGCGGGATTCCGGGGTGCCCGGCAGTGTCGCGTAGATGTTGCGCTCGCTGCCCGGCCACTCCGCCGTATAGACGATGCTCCGGCCGTCGGCGGCGAAACTCGCGCGGGTCACCCATCCCCGTTGGAAGGTCACCTGCCGAAACTCCGGCAGCGGGACGGTCACTGAGCGTTGACCGGCGACAAACGAGGCTCCGGTAATCGCGAGCGCCACCACGCCAGCGCCAAGCAGCCAGAGCCATCGCCGGCGCGCGGTCTCGGGCGGCGCGACCAGCCCGGTGTGGGTCGCCGACCCCGACAGTTGATCCAGATCGAACGCGATATCGCGCGCCGACTGAAAGCGCTCCTCGGGGTTCTTTTCGAGGCAGTGCCCGACAATGCGTTCCAGGGCGGCGGGCAGGTGGCGGTTGGTCTGCGACAGGTCGGGCGGGTCTTCCTTGAGGATCGCGTTCATCGTTTCGACCGCAGAAGCGCCTTTGAACGCGCGCTGGCCGGAGAGCATCTCGTAGAGCACCGAGCCGAACGAGAAGATGTCCGAGCGATGGTCCACCGGCCGGGCCCGGACCTGCTCCGGCGACATGTAGCCGACGGTCCCCAGAACCTTGCCCGCGTCGGTGCCGGGGACGCCGCGCGTGTTCGTCTCCGCTTCGGCCAGCGCGTCACCTTCACGCAGCTTCGCGAGGCCGAAGTCGAGGATCTTGACCCGGCCGTCCCGGGTGATGAAGACGTTGTCGGGTTTGAGGTCGCGATGCACGATGCCCTTGTCGTGGGCGGCCGAGAGGCCGCGGGCGATCTGGGTCGCGAGTTCGATCGCCTTGCGCACGGGCAGCGCCGTGCCGCCGATCCGCTCGCGCAGCGTCTCGCCTTCGAGCAGCTCGGACACCACATAGGGCGCGCCTTCGTGGGTCCCGACGTCGAACACCTGGAGGATGTTGGGGTGATTGAGCAGGCCGGTGGCGCGCGCCTCCAGCTCGAAGCGGCGCAGCCGGTCCGAGTCGGCCGCGAACGAGGACGGCAGGACCTTGATCGCGACGTCGCGGGAGAGCCGCGCGTCGCGGGCTCGATAGACCTCGCCCATGCCGCCGGCGCCCAGCGGCGCGGCGACGTCGTACGGTCCGACCCTGGTCCCGGCAGCGAGCCCCATAGTCAGCGAAGTGTCGGCGGATCCTAGCAGAAGCCCCTCCGGAGGCGCGTGGTACGCTGGCCGGATGCTGCTCGACGACCTGCTGCGCCGGCGGCTGGTGATCCTGTCGGGCAAGGGGGGCGTGGGCAAAAGCGTGGTGGGGACCGCGCTCGCCCTCGCCGCACGCGACCGCGGCAAGCGCGTCCTGTTGATCGAGATCGACACCCCGGTCTCGGCCGCGCGCTTCCTGGGGGCGAACCCGTCGCTGGGCCACGTCGAGACCGAGGTCCTCCCCGGGCTGTTCATGGCCAACCTCGACCCGCGCACCGTCATGGACGAATACGTGCGCGAGACGGCGCGGGTGGACCTGATCGCGCGGAAGATCCTGGAGAACCCCGTCTACCACCGGTTCTTCGCCGCCGCCCCCGGGCTGCCCGAGCTGATGGTGCTCGGGAAGATCATGATCCTCGAGGACGAACGCGTCGGCTGGCCGCGGCGGCCGCGGTACGACCTGCTGATCGTGGACGCGCCGGCCACCGGCCACGGCCTGTCGTTCCTGAAGGTCCCGCTTGCCGCCTCCAACGCCGTGCCCGTCGGCCCCGTGGGCCACAACGCGCGCCGCATCTTGTCCTTGCTGCGCGATCCCAGGCGCACCGCCCTCGCGGTGGTCGCCATCCCCGAGGAGATGGCGGTGGTCGAGGCCATCGAGTTCGCGGGCAGCGCGGAGAAGGAGCTGGGCATCGAGACCCGCGCCCTCATCCTGAACGCGTGCCACGAGCGGCGGTTCACGGCCGCGCAGGAGATGGAGATCCTGGCCCTCGCCGCCACCGACGTGCCGGGGCGCCTCGCCCCCGGCGTCCCGGCGGCCGCCGCCTTGACCGCGGCGCGCCACCACATCCGCCGCCGCAAGCTGACGCAGTTCTACCTGAAGCGCCTGAAGAAGGCGGTGGACGCGCCGGTGGTGCCGCTGCCGTTCCTCTTCGACGATCGGCTCACCCGCCAATCGCTGCAGGCGCTGGCCGAGCGCCTCGAGGCGGCATGAGCGCGCCCCATCAGGCGCTGGCGGTCGCCCTGGCCGAGCGGCGCATCCTCATCGTGTCGGGATCGGGCGGGGTCGGGAAGACGACGACCGCGGCCGCGCTGGCGCTGCGCGCCGCCGTCCGGGGGCGCCGCGTCCTGGTCTGCACCATCGATCCGTCGCGGCGCCTGGCCACCAGCCTGGGCCTGGAGACGCTCAGCGACCGCGCGCGGGAGATGGACATCCGGCGGTTCGATCCCGCGGAGGGCGGGCGCATGTGGGCCATGACCCTCGACACCAAGCGCACGTTCGACACTCTGGTGGAGCGCCATACGCCGGACGAGGCGGCCCGGCGCCGCATCCTCGGGAACCGCTTCTACAAGCAGGTCTCCTCGGCGCTGGCCGGCAGCCACGAGTACATGGCGATGGAGAAGCTGCTCGACCTCTCGGCGGACGAGCGCTTCGACCTCGTGGTGCTGGACACCCCGCCCACGCGGCATGCCCTGGACTTCCTCGAGGCGCCGGAGCGGCTGATGGGCTTCCTCGACACCAGCGTCCTGCGCTGGTTCCTGAAGCCGTACTTCGTGGCCGGCCGCCTGACGCTGAAGGTCGCGACGCGGACGGGGGCCTTCTTCCTGAAGCTGGCCGACCGCGTGCTGGGCCTGCAGTTCCTGCAGGACCTGTCCGAGTTCTTCCTGGCCTTCGAGGGCATGTACGCCGGCTTCAAGGAGCGGGCCGCGCAGGTCCACGAGGTGCTGCGCCGCGACGACGCCGGCTTCGTCCTCGTCGCCGGCCCCTCGGCGCTGACCCTCGACGAGGCGCTGTACTTCCACCGGCGGCTGGTCGAGCGCGAGATGCCGTTCGTCGGCTTCATCGTCAACCGCCTGCACCCGGCGGCTCCGCCGTCGTCGGCGGGGCGCGGGCCTGCCCCGGACATCGACGACGACCTTGGCGAGCGGCTGGTCGAGGTTTTCAAGGACTACAGCCGGCTGTCCAAGGCGGAGATGAAGAACGTCGCGCGGCTCGAGGACGAGACGGGCGCCGCACCGGTGCTGGTCCCCGAGCTCGAAGGCGACGTGCACGACCTCGACGGCCTGCACGAGGTCGGCGGGCTGCTGCTCGGCGCCGCCGCGGCGCCGGCACGACGCGGGCGCACGCGGGCGCGGCCGGTCGCAGCCGCGGCCGGCCGGGGTGCGGCGCGATGAGGATCATCCTGTATTCGGGCAAAGGCGGAGTCGGCAAGACCAGCCTGTCCGCGGCCACCGCCGTGCGCTCCGCGGCGCTGGGACGCCGCACCCTCGTCGTCTCCACCGACGCCGCCCACAGCCTGGCCGACGCCCTTGCGGTGAAGGTGAACAACGTGCCGACGCGCATCGCGCCGAAGCTGGATGCGCTGGAGATCGACGTCAACCACGAGCTGGCCACGCACTGGGGCGTGATCCAGGACTTCCTCACAAGGTTCATGACCTTCCAGGGAGTGGGCGAAGCGGTCGCGGAGGAGATGGCGATCCTGCCCGGGATGGAGGAGCTGTTCAGCCTGCTCAAGGTGAAGGGGCACGCGGACAGCGGGCAGTACGACGTCATCGTGATCGACACCGCGCCCACCGGCGAGACGATCCGGATGCTCGGCGTGCCGGAGATCCTCAACTTCTACTTCAAGCGCATCTTCCCCATCCACCGCACGGTGCTGAAGTCGGTGCGCCCGGTGGCGAAGCGCATGACCGACATGCCGCTGCCCTCCGACGACGTCATGAAGGCGGTGAAGTCGATCTACGAAGAGCTGGAGGGCATGGGCCCGATGCTGCAGGACCCCAAGCAGAGCTCCATCCGCATCGTCCTCAACCCCGAGCGCATGGTCATCAACGAGTCGCAGCGGCTTTACACCTACCTCGGCCTCTTCGGCTTTCCGGTGGACGCGGTGGTCGCCAACCGCGTGCTGCCGCCGGAGGCGCGGTCGCCCTACTTCGACAAGTGGTTCGGCATCCAGGCCGGCCACCTCGCGGAGGCGCGGAAGAACTTCGACCCCTTGCCCTTCTTCGAGGCCCGGCTGTTCGACCGCGAGATGGTCGGCCTCCCCCTGCTGGCCGAGTTCGCCACCGACGTCTTCGGCGACCGGGACCCGACCCAGGTCTTCTTCCGCGAGAGGCCGATCGAGGTGAAGAAGGAGAAAAGCGGCTACGCGCTCTACATCCGGCTGCCCTTCGCGGAGAAGGACAAGATCCAGGTGTGGGCGCAGGGTGACGAGCTGGTCGTCCAGGTCGATAATCAGCGGCGCCACGTGGTGCTGCCGCGCACGCTGGCCTCGCGGCGGCTGCTCGGCGCGGCCTTTGCCGAGCAGCGGCTGCGGGTGGCGTTCGGCGACAAGGAGGAGCATGCCGCGAGGTGAGAAGTCCGGCCCGACGCAGAGCCCGAAAACTTCACCCCGGATCGTCGCGAGACGCGCGAGACCGCAGCCGAGGCGGGAAAGTGCAGCGACGAGCGAGAAGGCGTACCGTGCGTACGTTGACGAAGCGAGGAGCGAGCACGCCCGCCGCAGGCGCGGGATCGTGCGTCGCAGCAGATACGGGGTGAAGTTTGCGGGCTAAGGCGCGGGCATGCTGCCTCGTATCGGAGATGCTGGAGGAGGCGGGCCTAGACCGGCAGAAGGCACGGGAGCTCCGCCGCCAGCTCCTCGAAGGAATGATCCTGCTGTGCCGATGGCAACTCGAGCGGATGGAATCCGCGGCGCCTCGCCCTTCGCGAAAAGGCCCGCGCAAGGTCGAAGTTCAATGATCCGAATTCGCCCGAAACTGGGTGATAGACTCGCTTGATGCCCGCGTCCGAGGACTCCGCCCGCCTTCGCGTCGCGGTGGTCGGCCTTTCCGGGGAAGAAGTCAACTGGGCGAGGCAAATCGCCGGCCGCGGTGTCGAAGTCGTCGTCGTCCATGACGCGCGCGACCTGCGCTCCGCGGACGTCCAGCTCGGAGTCATCTTCGCCACCCCGAAGGACGTGGGCGATCTCGTTCCCCAGCTCATGGAGAAGCCCTCCCCGCCCCTGACCGCGTCCGTTGACCGCCGCCAGGACCCCGACCGCAGGCATCAGGTCACCCTGCTCAAGATCCTGCTCAGCGGAAAGAGGGCGTGGGAGCAGACCGTCGACGCCATCCTCGATCCCATCATGGTGATCGACGGCGGCGGCCGCGTGATTCGCGCGAACCTGCAGATGGCGCGCGCGCTGGGCCGGAACATCCAGGAGCTGGTGGGCCTGCCGTACTCCGAGCTGATCGGCCCGGCCGTGGCCGGGACGGGCGATCGCTTCCCCGCCGAGCCCGTGGACCCCATCGCGGACGGCCTGGCCGACGGGAAGCCCCGCCGCGTCGAAACGCGGTACAAGCTCGTGCCCGGGATGCAGGAGGTCACCGTCTCCGCCCTGGCCGATCAGCCCACCGAAGGGCTGGTCGTGATCATGAAGGACGTGAGCGAGCGCCGCGACCGCCAGGAACGCATGGAACGCTCCGGCCGCCTGGCCGACATCGGCCAACTCGCCGCGGGCATCGCCCACGAAATCAACACGCCCCTGGCGTCCATCGCGCTGCGGGCGGAGAGCCTCATGAAATCGGCCGCGGACCCTCGCCTTCTCGCCGTGGAGTCCTTCAAGAACTTCCCCCGCTACCTGAAGACCATCGACGAGGAGATCTTCCGCTGCAAGAAGATCATCGGCGCGCTGCTCGAATTCAGCCGCGCGCGCCGGCCCGAGGTCCGGGACACCGACCTCAACCAGCTCGCGGAGAAGGCGGCCGACCTGGTCGGCCACCAGATCAAGCTGAAGCAGGTGAGCCTCTCCCTGGAGCTCGAACCGGCCCTCCCGCACGTGCCCGCCGACGACGGCCAGATGCGGCAGGCCCTTCTGGCGCTGCTGATCAACGCGCTGGATGCGACCGCGTCCGGCGGGCAGATCAAGGTCTCGACCGCGCGCGCCGACAACGGCATGGTCGCCCTGACCGTATCCGACACCGGGATGGGCGTCCCTCCCGAGCACCTGGACAAGATCTTCACGCCGTTTTTCACCACCAAGCCCGTCGGCCAGGGCACGGGCCTCGGCCTTTCCGCCTGCCACGGCATCGTGGCCGCCCATGGCGGCGAGATCCAGGTGCAGAGCGAGGTCGGCCGCGGGACGCGGATGACCATGCTCCTGCCGGCGGCCCGGCGCGAAGGGGCGGCCTAGTGCCCGGGTCCGGAAGTACGGTGTCGCACCGAGAGCGCCGAGGCGCTCGGATCGCGAGGCGCGACGACGGCCGCGTACCCTTGCGGTACGCCAAGGAGGAGCAACGAAGCGAGCCGGGATGCATCGGCGCTCGAATGCAACCGTACTTCCGGATCAGGGCACCTAGGTGTCCAGCATGAGCTCACCGGTCCCGGCGCGCCTGCTGGTCGTCGAGGACGACGCCGCACTCATGGAAGTGCTGTGCGACCAGTTGCGGACCCTGGGCCACACGACGGTGGCCGCGCGCACCGTGGCCGACGGCCTCGAGCAGCTCGGCGCGGGGGAATTCGACGTCGCGCTGCTCGACCTCATGCTCCCCGACGGCAGCGGGATCGAGATCCTGCGCCGCATCGTCGACGAGGAGCTGCCCACCGAGGCCATCGTGCTCACCGGCTACGCCAGCGTGGACACCGCCATCGAGGCCATGAAGCTGGGCGCGTACGACTACGTGACCAAGCCGGCGCGCATGAACGAGCTCGAGGTCCTCGTGGAGAAGGCGGGCGAGAAGGCGCGCCTGCGGCGCGAGAACACCTCGTTGAAGGTCCGCCTCGTGCAGCAGGAGCGCGGCTTCGGCCTGATCTCCGAGGACCCGGGGATGAAGGACCTGATGGCGACCGTCGCGCGAGTCGCGCCCTCCGACCTGCCCGTCCTCCTCCAGGGCGAAAGCGGCACCGGCAAGGAGCTGGTGGCCCGGGCCATCCACACCGCGAGCCCGCGTTCCCAGCAGCCGTTCGTGGCCATCAACTGCGCGGCCATGGCGGAGAGCCTGCTGGAGAGCGAGCTGTTCGGCCACGAGAAGGGCTCGTTCACCGGTGCGGTCGTGCGCAAGCCGGGCCTGTTCGAGGTCGCGGACAAAGGCGTGCTCTTCCTGGACGAGGTCGGCGAGGTTTCACCCGCCATCCAGGTGAAGCTGCTCCGCGCCATCGAGACCCGGGAGATCCTCCGCGTCGGAAGCACGCGCCCCATGCGCATCGACGTCCGCATCGTCTCCGCCACGAACAAGAACGTGAAGACGGAGATGCAGGAAGGCCGCTTCCGCGAGGACCTGTACTACCGGCTGAACGGCGTCACCATCCGGCTGCCGCCGTTGCGGGAGCGGCGGGGCGACATCCCGCTCCTGGCCCGCCACTTCCTCGATCGCTTCGGCCCCAGGAAGCAGCTCACGCCGCGGGCGCTCGAGACGCTGGCGGCCTACGCCTGGCCGGGGAACGTCCGCGAGCTGCAGATGGTGATCCACCGCGCCGCGATCCTGGCCCAGAAGGACACCATCGACGCCGACGACCTGCCCGTGGACGTGCGAGACCCGGGCTGGAAGGGGGCGGCGGTGCGGACGAACATGAGCCTCGCCGACCTCGAGCACGAATACATCGAGACCGTCCTCCGCCAGAACGAAGGGCACCGCGGCAAGACCGCGCGCGCCCTGGGGATCGACCCCAAGACCCTCTACAACAAGCTCGGCCCCGAGCGCCCTCGGAAGAAGGAGTAATCCAGGCCGCGCTCGCCTGGCCGGATCCCTAGGGACTGACTCTCAGCGTCCCCGTCATGCCGGGATGCAGCGTGCACATATAGGGGAAGGTCCCCACCGTGCTCATCGTGATCGGCGCGCTGCTCGCGCCCGGCGCGACGAAGCCGGTGTCGAAGGTCCCTCCACTCGTTGCCGTGTGGGTCATGACGTCGGCGTTGCGCCAGATCACCCTCTGTCCCACCCGGGCATCGGCGGGGTTGGGAGAGAAGGACGACGCGCCTCGGTCGCCGACGATCGTGATGACGAGGTCCGGGAGGGGGGTGGGTGACGCCCCCGGGCTGGGCGATGCCCCGGGGCCCGGACGGCCGGGAGTCGGGCCCGACCCCGCCGCGACGGTGATCGACCGCTCGCAGAAGGCGACCTGGTCGCCGCTGGTGACGAGCAGCGTCGCGCGGAACGATCCGCGGGACACGTACGTGTGGCGCGGGTGGGGCTGGGTGGACGCGCCCTCGTCGCCGAAGCGCCAGTCGAAGCCGTAGGTGCCGGTGCCGCCCGACGGGAACGACCGGAAGCTCACGGTCAGGGGAACCGCTCCCAGACGCGGCTGCGCCTGGCAGGCGAGGAGCAGCGGAGGAGGCGGCGGAGGGACGGTCGCGGGAGGAACGACGGGTATGGCGGGTGTAGGCGCCGGAGCCAGCGTAACCGCCTCGGGCGTACCAGGATCCGTGCGTTCCTCACACGCGGGCAGACACAGCAGCAGCAGCGCGCATGCCGCGGCGCGGCCCCGGTGGGGCAAATCGGACGTGCGAGTCAACGGGGAACGCACGGCAATACGCGTGCCGCTGCTTCGCGGCGCCAATCGGCGTCCAATCGCGCGGTTTCGAGCGCGACCCTTACACGCCGCGTAACGGGTTACGGAGCTTGTAATCCGGTGGCGCGTTGTGAAGCAGGGCCGGGGGGGCAGGCGCGGCGCCCAAACAGCGCGAGAGAGAGCCGCAGCAACCGCTGCGAGCGGAGACGAATTCACTTCGGCGCAGCACCCATCATCACGCGGGGGTACAAGCGAGCCGGGGGGTCTGGGGGTGCGACTACAGCACCCCCCAGCTCACTTACGACCTGGCCACCACCAGCAGGTTCCTGACCTTGTAGCCCTCGGCCTTGTCCTTGGCGATCCGCTCCGCCGAGGCCTTCTGGGCGGCGTTGGGGACGCTGCCCTTCAGGGTCACCGTCTTCGTTTTCTCGTCGGTGTCCACGTCGATCCGCGACGCGTCTATCGCCTTGTCCGCCATGAGCGCGGTCTTCACGTCGAGCGTCTGCTTGCCCGCGTGAACGGCGGCCCCGGCATCCTTCGCCGCCCCGGCCACCGCGTCGCCGGCCTTCTCGGCGGCGGCGCCCAAATCGCGGCCGGCTTCCTCGATGGCTGCCCCCGCCTCGCGTCCTTCCTGCTTGATCTCCGCACGCTCGTCCGCGGTGTCGGCCTTGGCCTCCGCCGCCTCCTGCTCGAGCTTGGCCTGGTTCTCGCGCGCGTCTTCCTTCACGCCCTGCGCCGTGTTGTCGCAGCCGGCCAGCCCTGCGCAGGCGGCGGCGGCAAGGACGGCGAGCATCTTCTTGTAGAGCATTCGGCCTCCTCGGCGGACTCGTCTCCACCTGATTCGACCGTAGCACGCGTCGGCCGCGCCGGGACGGACTCGACGTCAGATCGGCGGGGGCGCTATTTGATCGCGCGGAGGGGGCGCGCGTTGAAGCCGATGGCGTACGGGCAGAGGATCGGCGTGCGGCGCGGCTCGCGGGCCGAATTGACCGTGTAGGCGGTCAGCCGGAAGTAGTGGTCGTTGGTCGTGCCGGACAGCGACTGGTCGTCGTTGTAGCTCCAGGGCACCCCGCGGAGCTTGTCGTTGATGCTGACGATGACATAGAGGTTCTCCGGCGACATTCCCTCCAGGTCGATCTCGCTGGGGTGGCTGGCCGCCTTGCTGTAGCCCCACATGGTGTGAGAGTGGAAGTCGCCGATCACGGACAGTTGCGGGATCGTCTCCAGGAACCGCTCGATCCGGCGGTGCGCGCGGGGGTTGCTGACCACGCCCTTGTGCTTGCGGCCCGCGCTCTGGAAGGCCACGGCGTGCTCCACGATGTACATCTCCTCCGGGCCCTTGCGATCGCGGTACCCGATGAGGAGGCCGAAGCATTCGCGCTTGTAGACCTCCACGGCGGAGATGAGGAGGCCCCAGAAGGCGTTCTGTGAGATGTAGGCGGTCATGGTTCGTGTCGGCCGGACGTCGGGGGGTCGGGAGCGGCCCTGTCGACCCGGAAATTCTGCGGCCGCCGGGCCGGGGTGTCAACGCGGGCCCCTGTCATTTGATGTACCCTGTTCATGTGAAAGCACTTAGCGTCGGCCCACGAACGGCCGCCCTCGCCTTCGGCCTGGGCGTCCTGTCCGCCGCCGCGCCTGCCCGCGCGGGCGACGTGACCGCCTTCGTGGCTCTTCCGAGCCCCGCCGAGAGCTGGAACCACGGCTTCGGCGCTGCCCTGAGCTCGACCTGGTTCAACGCCGTCACCTTCGAGGGCGAAGCGGCGCGCATCCCGGGCGAGACCACCGACGCCGGCATGAGCTCGTTCACCGCCAGCGCCCTGCTCTCCCCTCCGGTCGGCGCGCTGACTCCGTATGGTGGCATCGGCGTGGGGCTGTTCCGCCAGAACATTGGATCCGAGTCCGACATCGGGCGGCTCAAGGCCTGGATCGTCGGGGCCAAGGTCAAGCTCGGCGGCCTGATCGTCCTCAAGGCCGAGTACCGGCGGCTGGACCTCTCGGGCACGCCGCTGCTCGACATGGACAGCCGCATATCCGCCGGCGCCGGGATAGCGTTCTAGCTCCAGCCGACCGAAGCCTCGGTAAGAGCGGCGAGCGAGCCGAATTCACTTCGGCGGAGCGAGCGGGGGGTCTGGGGGGCGCGGCGCAGCGCCCCCCAGCATTGGTTACTCGTGCGCTACACTCCGAGCACCGTGGTGTTCTTCAACTACACGACGATGCAGCTGACGGCCAAGATCGTGTACTACGGTCCTGGCCTGTGCGGTAAGACCACCAACCTCCAGTACATCCACATGAAGACGGCGGCCCGCTCGCGGGGCGAGATGGTGAGCCTCGAGACCGAGACCGACCGCACGTTGTTCTTCGACCTGCTTCCCCTCGACGTCGGCGTCATCGGCGGGATGAAGGTGCGGCTCCAGCTCTACACCGTCCCCGGCCAGGTCTTCTACAACGCGACCCGCAAGCTGGTGCTGAAGTCGGTGGACGGCGTGGTGTTCGTCGCCGACTCCCAGGCGGTCATGGAAGACGCCAACCTGGAGTCCATCAGCAACCTCAAGGTGAACCTGGCCGAGATGGGGCTGACCCTCGACGAGGTGCCGATCGA
>Ga0326597_10006425_pt1 | contig 16103 bp, 13 predicted proteins | sample RVTome_12_FD_203789 | JGI IMG/M metagenome (GOLD analysis project Ga0326597, IMG submission 203789) | Soil microbial communities from uranium-contaminated site in the Upper Colorado River Basin, Wyoming, United States - RVT100D185 | ecosystem: Environmental > Terrestrial > Soil > Contaminated >...
CTAATAAAATCAGTAATGCGTGCACCACTGGGAAGCTCGGCAACGGTTCGTGCCATAGGCGGTCCCCCTGTCGGATTTCCCAACAGGATACCACACCTGGCTATTTAAGTGAACAGTATTGGGGCTAACTCACCAATTCTCGGATTGCCTCAGTAAAAGCGGGGACGATTTTTCTCCAATCGCCGACCACGCCGTATCGAGCCTGCTTGAAAATTTCGGCCTCGGTATCATGGTTTACCGCGACGATGACCTTCGCTCCGGAACAACCCGCCATGTGCTGGCAAGCTCCGGAAATAGCCACGGCGATGTAGAGTTCCGGAATGATGGTCTTACCCGTAAGGCCGATCTGAAATCTTGGATCGATCCAACCAGCGTCACAGGCGGGTCGCGACGCGCCCACGGCGCCACCTAGTAGTTTTGCGAGTTTCTCCAATTCGGCGAAGGGCGCCGGTCCGCCTAATCCTCGCCCCCCACCCACCACCACCCGCGCCTCCTCCATCTTAACGCCTGCGGTTTCCTGAGCGACTCGGTCAACCACTCGGGTCCGCACTGCCGAATCTGGAATCTCAACAGCAACCCGAACTAATTCACCCTCAGTGGTTTTGTTGTTCGTTGCGGCCTCGAAGACTTTCGGGCGAACTGTGACGATCTGTGGCTTACCGGTCATCGTCACAACCGCCATGGCATTGCCTCCGTACACTGGCCGGGTAACCAGGAGCCGTTGAGTCCCGGGCTCTACAGTCAGAGCCACTGCGTCCTGGGCTAAGCCAACCCTGAGTCGAAACGCGAGCCGGGGACCTAGCTCCCGGCCAGGTTGAGTGCGTCCAATCAGTATAATGCCGGGCTGCACTTGCTCTGCGACCTGGTGCAGGGCGGTAACATGAGCCTCTACGTTCTCCTCGTTTAATAGCGGGTGCTCGCCGATAAAAACCTTGCTCGCCCCATTGCACATCGCCTCCTGCGCCGCATCTTGCAGATTAGTACCCAAAAGGACCGCATAAAGGGGCTGCCCTAGACTTCCGGCTAATTGGCTTCCCGCATTAAGCAGTTCGCTGGTTACGCCGCTCAGTCGAGCACTAATGATCTCTCCAACAATCAGAATACCGTTTCCCTCCGACATGCTGCCCCCCTCTATCTAAATGAGCTTCGCCTCTCTCAACTTCAGGGCCAGTCTCCGCCCAACTTCGGTATCGTCTTCGCCTTGAATGATCTCGCAGCGTGTTTCTCGCGCTGGAATAAAGAGATCAACCAGCTCGGCTCTGGCCAATGTAGTGATATCGACATTCAGGTCGGCCAAACCCCATACAGTGGGCTTGGCCCTCGTGGCGGCCATAATGCCCTTGATGTTGGGTGCCCGGGGTTCGCCGAACTCGTTGCTCACCGTTACAACCGCGGGCAACGGCGCCTCCAGCGTTTCTTCTCCATCCGGAGTGACTCGCCGAATGCGAACCGAACCGTTCGTGAGTTCCAGGTTCTTGGCAAACGGCAGGCAGGGCAAGTCCAGCAGTTCCGCCAATCCTAGCGGCACCTGCGCGTTGTCCCAATCCGAAGCCTGTCGGCCACACAGGATGATATCGAACTGACCTATTTTTCGCACGGCAGCAGCCAAGACGTTCGTAGCTATAAACGAATCTACGGTGTCAAAGGCATCATCCTGCAACAGGATTAGTTCGTCGGCGCCCATGGCAAGAGGCTTTTTAATCACATCCATTGCGAAACTTCGTCCCATGGAGACCACGGTAATGGTGCCTCCCACCGACGCCTTGATTCGCAGCGCGGCCTCCACGGCAATTTCGTCGAACCCATTAACGACGGGGTCTGCACCCGGCGGCGGAATCGCTCGCTTGGCTTCACGATCGATCTTGAAAACAGACGATGGAGTCTCTGGATCGAGGACTTGCTTGGCGCAGACGATCATTCGTAAGCCCATTGTCGCTCCTGATTTAAGGATTTAAGTGACTTTTCGTTCACGGCAGCCCTGCACAGTTACTCATCGCTGGTCCCCAAATAGATTGCTTTCGTCGCGAATCAGGAAGCTGCCGACTTCGGGTGAGAGTTATACCTTTGCGTTGGCGTAGACAAGCAATTGTTTTGCCACTAGCAGCCCGTTTCCCCCTCCCTCTACAAATGGCGGACTTGAGAGCGCTTCGCTCTTTTTTAATCTCAGCACAAAAGGAAAAATACCGCCCTTTTTCCCGCGCATAGGAAAAATCGTCACATCTTATTAACCCGGATTCCGAGTTGAAGTTTCAATCTCTACTGAGCGAGGTGTGAGACTGGAGTAGCGAAGGCACCCAGACCCGCGGGACCAAAGTCCTTTTTGGTGCTCGGCAAGCTATGGCAAGCTGGTTGCGGATTCCGCTCACGGCACCGGTGGTGTCAACGCTCTTAGAGGCAGAACTCCATTGCCTTCGCTACGGAAGGCTCGCGCCTCGCTCCCTCGCCGACCTTGCCGGCTCAGAAGGAATCCAATCCGCCCACATCGACGAGGCGATTCAGTATCGGAGCTTGGATCGGAGAATGTAGTGGTGCGGCTGTATGGCACGAGGTCCAGAACCTGTGGTGAGTGACGTCGAACCATCGAATATCCAAAATCGTAAGGTCTCCTTACCCCTAACTCCTTACCATCTAGGTATTTGGCGCTAAACCGTCTTTCCCTTAGCGCATTTCCTTCTGAATCTGCCGCACCAAAGAGTAATCCACGATATCCCTCACATTGATATCTTTCTTCACTCCAGTCTCTTGCTTGGTCTGTTCCAGCAGGTCTTTCAAAACCGCATCGCTCACCGTGCCGTCGTCGCTGAGGGTTTGCAGCACGACGCGGTGGGTCTCCTCGGCCGTCGCCGGGTCGAGGGCAAACTTGCGCGCGATGAAATCCACGACCTCTTTCTTGTCTTCCTTGACGGTCTTCAGCGACCGCAAGAAGCCTCGCAACATTTTTTTGATCTGCTCCGGGTTTTTCTCGATGCGCTCTCTTGAGGTCGCCAGGCCGGTCAGCGGCTGCGACAACAGTTTGCCGGCAAATATCAGTTCTTTATAACCTTTTTGTTTGAGCCGGAAGTTCCACGGCACCGGCATGATCGCCGCTTCCACAGACGTCGCTTCCAGCGCCGCCATCCGCACCGAAGCCGCGCCGATCACGATAAGCGTCACGTCCTTATCCGGGTCCACTCCCAATGCCTTGAGCGATGCCCGAGTCGCCAGAGCCCCGGTTCCACTGAGCGAAGCGACGGCGACCTTTTTGCCTTTGAGATCCTGGCCCGATTGGATGCGCGGGTTGCCCATCAAATAAAAGAGCACGCTTTTGAAATCATGGGATAGTACCTTCATCGGCATGCCGCGGACCGCGGCGGTGATCGCCGTGCCGGCGCCGTACATAAAATCCACGTCCTTTCCGCCGACGATGGCGCTGACCGCCAGTTCGCCGCGCAGCACGCGAAACTGCAGATCGATACCTTCGCTCCGATAAAAGCCCTTCTCGATGCCGTAGATGAGCGGTGTGATGCTGATGCTCTCGCTCGAATGGGTAATGAGCACCTTCTCTAGATTCTGCGCGAGCGCGCGGTCGGACGGCGGGCAGGCGAAAATGGCAAGCAAGGTGATCAAGCGCAACAATCTATGCATCCGCTCAGCCTCCTATGGGTGTGATTCTCCGCCGTGTTATGGAAAGCGCTTTTTATCGCTTTCCATAGAGACGGTCGATGTAGCCGCTATTCTTGATCTCCTCTATGAAAGTCGTGTCCATATAATCTTTGGCTTGCGGATTGCGATCTTTCGCGGTTGCAATCGAATCCAGTGCGGCCTGTACTCCCTTCGGATCCGGAATGGGATATTCACGCAGGCTGCCCGCGATTCTTTCGTGGATACCCTTCGCAATTTGGGGATCTTCGACGCCCTCATCTCTCAGCGCGGCCAAAGGCACCTCCGGACGGGTTTTGAAAATATAAATCCCCTCAACGTAAGCCTCCAGCAGTTTGCGTATGGTTTCACGCTGGGCGCGAAGGACTGATAAAGTGGCAACCATGCCGAAGCGGGCATAATCCAGCGGCATCTCTGCGAGATCCACGAGCACTCGGCAACACTTCGAGGCCAATACCTTATGCAATTGATCCGGACTCACCAGGGCCCCGTCCACATGTCCCGCAACCAGGGCACTGATTCTCGCCGGCGTGTTGCCCGTCTGTAAAATCATTACGTCCATTTCTGGATTGAGTTTCAAGAAACGCAACGCGAGTTTGGTCGTGATATCCGACGCTGAGCCGAAGCGGCTGATAGCAACGCGTTTGCCTTTCAAATCCTCCGCTGTCTTGACGGCGTTGCGGACGACAATAAAATGCTCCAAACGATTGATCGTGACCGCAATCACTCTTACTTCCATGATACCGGCGACTTTCGGACTGAGCTGAGCGGGCACATCGGAATCTGAGAGAAGGATATCGCCCGCGACCATGGCCTGCGACATCACTCCCCCGCTGCCAAAATAAATAGCCTTCACGTCGAGGCCGCGTTTCTGCCAAAGCTTTTCTTTCGCAATCACGCGGCGCAGAGTTCCGCTAACGCCCGTCCCGCTATAGCCCATGACAACCGGCTGGGCCTGTAAGGCAGCAACGCTAAATTGCCACGTCAAACAATACGCCCCCAAAAAAACCGCGTTTCGAATACCCATAACTCTGCCTCCTCTGAAAACAGCGCCTTTGGAAAGATCACGACACGGGCACTCAGGCCCGCAGGATCAAAGTCCTTTTTGGTGCTTGGCAATCTGTTGCAAGCAGGTTACGAATTCCACTTACGATACCGGCGGTCTCAACGCTCTTAGAGGGAGAACTCCATTGCCTTCGCTACGGAAGGCTCACGCCTCGCTCGGTTCATTAAAACTCAACTGCGCAATCCGGGTTTTAAGAGCGGCATTTCCATTTTGATCCCGGCCTTCCCGAGTTTTTCTGCATACATCCGTGGTATTTCCGGATCTTCGTCCTCGTAGTCAATCAGAGTTCCGCCCTCTTTTGCAGTCAGATAAACGCCGTCGTCTTGACGCTTGCCTGCTACCATAAACCCGACGCTGTTAAGTCGGCTGCCGTAGCGCACCGCCAGATGGCGCGCCTTGCCGGCGCCAGTGTTGAAGTGCTGGTGATACCAGCCGTTTGGCGGACAATAGACGCTGCCTTCCTTCCACTCCATTTTGACAACCTCATCTTCACGCCCGTTTTGAAACGGCCTTGTTCCTAACTCTTTCGACCAGAGCAGGACGTAACCAGACGACTCCAATCCCAATAGCACTGCTCCCGCACCATGGTAATGGGCTTTGTGGTAGCGTCCTTCGGGCCAACCGGAGATGTGACCGATCAAACCGTTTCCGGAAACCTCGAACTGAGTGATCTCGACGCCGGCTCCCTTTACTGTCATCGAGTCAAGGCGAGCAGACTTGATGTCAGGTATGAAGTTGGTTTCCCAAATGGGTTGCATACCCCGTTCATACCGGTTGTTCTTGACCGCGAAAAAATCCTCTTCACCTTTGTAGCGGTCAGAAAACTGAAAAGGATTGTTGAACACAAAGTCAGAATTGTGAAATACATCCATGATCACCGGTGCATTGGTCATCGCAAGAAACCTGACGGGCTCGCGGCCACCGTTAATCAGACGATGCCAGGTGTTGATCGGCGGGGCAAAGAGACTGAACGGCCCCCACTCAAACATTCTCTTGGGGCCGCCATCCTGCCATATTTCTGTGGCGCCTTGGCCCGCCAAAATACAGATCACCTCTTCATAGAGATGTTTCTCAGCGTTCAGCGCGCCCCCCGGGGGAATCTCGGCAATATACATGCTTGAGACTCCCTCCATCCCATGGAGCTGAACGAAACAGCCTTTTCCTCCCACACGGGGCCACGGCGCCAAGGGTAACTCGCGCACGTCTTCTACCCCATGCCCCTGAACAACGGGCAGCCCCTCGCTCTTCATCCATTTGAAGTAGGCGGTTTTTTCGTACGACGCCAATAAGTTTTCAAACCGTTTGTCGATTGCCATAGACTCTCCTTTATTAGGCACTTACCTTGGAAATGTTGAACAGAACCACTCCAGGAAAATTTATCTCGCCAAGGCGCCAAGGCGCAAAGTTAAAAATATCTTCTGAATTCTCTGAACTTCGCGTCTTTGCGTCTTTGCGGGAGACATGTTTTTTCCGATGTCTTCTTCGTTTCCGAATTTCAAATACTTTTGGCTAGTTCTTCCGGGTTTCCTGTGAAGGAATATTCACCACAGAGGCACTCGCCCTGTGGAATTGCAGCCCGGTATTCCACAGGGCAAGAGTTCACAGAGTTCGAAGGATTTCTCAATCAAAACTCTTTACTCCGTGCCCCCGGCGCCTCCGCGGTGAACGAAATCAGCATGCCTAAAGCCCCAACTCCCTCCGAACTTCGCGGATTATGCGAAAATCCACTATTTGCTCCAGAGGGATTTCTTTTTCGACCTTACTGCTCTTTCTACGAGCCTCAATGACCGACTTTAGAGTCATTTCATCGGCCTCTCCATCGAGGCTGAAAGAGGCGAGGATCAGCTGATAGGAATCCGCTGTGACTTGGGGTGATAGATTAAGCCACTTGGTCATGATTTTCTTGGTAGCGTCACCGTTATCATGAATCATCCGAAGGCCGCGCAGCAGCGCTCGGCTAAGCTTGCGTACCAGATCCGGCCGCTCCTTGAGATTCTTCTCCGTAACCGTCAAACCCGCTGATGGCGAGCCGATTTTCACATCCTTTGGCCCGCCGAGAATACGGAATCCCTCGCGCGCAAGTTGGACTGGACCCGGGGGCGCGACAGCGGAGGCGTCCACCATTCCTCGTCTCAACGCTTCCCGACGGATCCCTTCGTCTCCCAAAGCTATGGATTTGACGTCTCTCGGGCTCAACCCAAGGGCATCGAGGATCGCGTGGGCGGCAAACTCGTCGGTCCCAAGAAGCTGAGATACTCCCAACCTCTTGCCTTTGAGATCCTGAACCGTCTGAATCTCCGGACGCGCGACCAGATAGTGAATCGGCTTGACCGTGAGAACGGCGACGACTTTCAAGGGAAAACCGGATACGATAGCCGCGATGGTGCTGCCGAAAGTCAAAGTGGCGAACACATCGCCGTTGTAAAGGGCAGCCGACGAGGTTCCCGGCCTCATCTGGATAAGTTCCACGTCGAGATTCTCATCGCGAAAAAAGCCGCTTGCCTGAGCGACGTACGCAGGGAGAAAAGTGTAGCTCCTGCTGGAGTAGGAGATGCGGACCTTGTCCTCGGCGAAGCCCCGGTTTCCAGCGATCAAAGTCAGAGCGAGAAGTAGCGCTATAGCCGTCGGAGTTTTGACGGTTCTGGTCCTATTCATTCTCTGATCCTCGAAAAGCTCTCTATTTTCGAAATAATGTGCGTTCTTAAATCGAGCCTCATTTTCTTGCCCTCGCCTTTCGCATTTCTTCCAGTCCCTTTGCCACGCTCGGATTGATCCGATTGTGCTCCTCGTGAATGGCAATGTTCATCTCCATTGCCTGCGCGTAAGTCGCCTGGTCCATACATTGATACACCGACTTTTTCGTATAGGTGAGCGTGAGCGCATCATACCGAGCGATCTCTTCTGCCCACTGCTGCGCTATCGCGTCAAGCTCATCGTCGGGGACTACGCGGTTAACGAGACCGATTTGACGGGACTCTTCAGCGCTTAGATTCCTTCCCGTGATAAGCATTTCCATCGCGGGCTTCACAGCAATCGCTCGGACCAGCGCGCCAACGACGTAGCGCGGCGGAAACCCTCGAAAAATCTCCGGCAAGCCGATCTGGGCTTTATTTGAGGCAATGGCGAGATCGTGAGACAGAAGCAATGTTACGGCGCCGCCGAGACAAAAGCCGTTGACCACGGCTATGACGATTTTCGCTGACTTTAGAATCATCTCGTTGAGCTCGAGCCCGGACTCATCGGGCTTAGACGCATCCATATGGATCAATCCCGATAGATAATCCATGTCATAACCAGCCGACCAGGCGATCTTTCCGGCGCCCGTCGTCGTGACAACTTTGATGCTGCCATCCTTCTCAACTTCCTTGAGCGCCGCCATCATCCCGTGGATGACGCCGCCACTGATCGCGTTGCGCTTTTCAGGCCGGTTAATCGTAATCCTTGCCACTGCGCCTTTCTTTTCCAACAAAATTGGATCCGTGTCACCCATCCCTATTCCTCCCTATTGAATCCCTTTCGTAATAGCTCATCCGCCACCATGTTTTTTTGAACCTCGACCGTGCCGCCGGCAATTCTTCGCCCCCGTGCCAGACGGTAAAGGTACTCGGCGGGATGTTCTCTCATGTAACCGTAGCCGCCGAAGATTTGCAGGGCATCGCTCGTAACCCTTTCCACCATCTCCCCGGCCATCGCCTTGGCCATAGAACTCTTAAGCCGAGTCGGCTCCATGGCTGCCTGGTAGGCGAGCAGGCGCGCAGCTTCGATCTTCATCGCCATCTCCGCCAGCATCCACTGGATGCCTTGAAAGTCTCCAATGCGGCGACCAAATTGCTTCCTTTGTCGGGCGTATTCCACGGCAAAGTCAAAAGCGCAAAGGGCAATGGAGACAGCCCAAGCGGCGCTCAGGCATCGCTCTGCATTAAAGGCTTGAATGAGTCGCTTAAAGGCGTCTTTGCCGTGCGTCAAAATATTTTCCGCGGGAATCTCACAGCCGTCGAAAAAGAGCGTGTGCTGCCGGTGGCCAGCCATATTGATGTCGGGTTTTCCCAGATGCAGTCCTGGCGCTCCGCGATCGATAAGGACCGCGCCGAAGCCGTCGTCGAACTTAACGAAGGTCAAAAACGCCGCGCAGACTTCGGCGTGGCTGATAAAGATTTTCCCTCCATCTACGACCACCTTGCTGCCGTCAACTCGTGCTTTGCTTCTAAGTTCGGTTATCGCAGAGCCCGCTTCAGCCTCAGATATGGCGATGCCGATTTTTTGTCCGTCCCGGCAGAAGGCCGGCAGGTATTTCCTCTTGAGTCTCTCGGTACCGATCTCCGCTATGATCCTCGGAGGACCCGTGAGAGTGAGCACAGCGGCTGTGTCCGGGCAAACCCGCCCAACTTCTTCGAGAATCAGCAACTCGTCCAGGAGCGCGAGCCCGCCTCCGCCATATTCCTGCGGCAAGCTAACGCCGTAAAAGCCTTGCTCGCGCAAGATCTTCTCATTGGCCGCGGCGTACTCACCTTTCCACTTGAAGGCGGATGCTCGAAAGCACTCTTCAGCGAGTTTGCGCGCTGTGCTCTTTAAGAGCGCTTGTTCTGAGGTAAGGCGGAAATCCATGTATCGAATAGTTACATACCCCTCACCCTAGCCCTCTCCCGCAAGGGGAGAGGGAACCTAAGAAGTCTCCCCTCCCTTGACGGGAGGGGATTAAGGGGAGGGTGATTGATGTCGCACGTTTATCGCTTTCACTATAGTTTCACGTTTCCGGATTCGGGTTCTGATGTTTCAGCTCTCGTGTTTAACTCGGAACTTGGAACTCGCAACTCGAAACTTAATTCTCTCATCCCGGTCCCTGATCGAGCGGCTCAAGCCTCAGCGTTACACCATTCTTCTCCAGCTCTCTGTAATACTCCTTTTTGATCGCCGGATCTTCTTTGTCATAGCGCAGCTTGAATGCAAAACCGTGAGGATTATCACTCCGCGCGGCGCCTACCGGATCGTAATCTCCCTGGCTCGTAATCGTGGAGAGCCGCTGCTCCCATCCTTTAAAGGCAAGCTGTCTAAACCGGCCGTTGCCCGTATTGAAGTGCTGATGGAACTCATTCATCCGAGGCGCAACGACACCGTAAGGTTTAATCGGGACTTTGCGTCGCTTTTCTGCATCCGTCTCGCCGCCGGGCATAAATAAGAGTTCATACCCCTCGCCTTCGATAAGAACCACATGCGCTCCCGCCCCGTGCCGGTGTGCTGTCACATACGTCCCTTCGCCGACATCCAAGATGTGAATCTGTGAACCGGAATTCCCCATGTAGAGACGCATGATGGATGTGCGGGTACCTCTCTCCTCCCACGTGTCGAGGGCAAAGTTTCTGATGTCCGCGATGAAATTGGTTTGAAAAAGTCTCTTGGTCCAGTGCGTGGCCTTGTCTCTGTAATCGCCGTCGCTAGCGTAACTGTACCTCTCTTTGAAGACGAAGGAATTGTTAAAAACGAAATCGAGATTGTGGTATAGATTGATCACCTGCGACATGTTCGTGCCAAAGAAAATGCGACACGGTGTGTCAGCAGAGCTATTGAACTCCTGGTGCCAAGCATTGAGCGGGATGGCGAGCAGCGCTCCCTCCCCCCATTCGATGGTCCGTTTAGGTTCTCCCTCCTGCCAGATTGTGGTCGCTCCGGTTCCACTCATCACATACATGACAGCTTCATACATATGGCGCTCAGGCTTAAGCTCGCCTTTCGGCGGGATTTCAATGACCTGAAAATTGACGACCTCCTGATCGCCGAGGCGCGTGTATGCGGCTTTCCCTCCCCGTCTCTCCCAATCGCGCAGCGGCAAAGTGGCGAGATTTTCGAGATAGCTGTCCTCATATAAGGGTACACCCTCGCGTTTAACGAAACTTCGGTAGTGGCTGCCAGCCCACCATTCTTCAAAAGTCTTCGGGGCGGTAGACATTTAATGCTCCTCCTTACAAATTGTGCAGTCCGACGGGAGACCGGAGACAGAAGACGGTGATCGGTCCCCGGTCCCCGGTCTTCAGTCTTCGGTCGTTATTGAAGCCCAAGAGTCCGCTGCGCATTCTTGTAAAATATTTTTTCCAGCACCTCAGGTTTAAGGCCCAAGGAATCCCAATCCTTGAACAAGCGGTCGTGTGTCAGCGCCGGGTAATCCGAGCCGAACATAAATTTGTCTTGCAATCTGCCGCCAATCTCTTTTTTCAACGCATCGCTGAAATACTTTGGCGACCACCCGGAAAGCTCATTGTAGACATTGGCCTTGTGGATTAGCACGGCGATCATTTCGTCCTGCCAGGGCCATGAGGGATGGCAGGCGATGATCGTAAGCTGCGGAAAGTCGGCGGCAACTGCGTCGAGAAGTAGGGGCTTGCAATATTCGAGCTTGATTCCCATCCCGCCCGGAAGACCCGCGCCGATGCCGGTGGTTCCGGTATGAAACTGCACGGGAATTTTCAATTCCGCACACTTCTCCCAGAGAGGATAGAAGTGACGATCATTGGGGTAGAAGGCCTGGAGCGCGGGTTGAAATTTCAATCCCATCAATCCAAGCTCTTTGACAGCTCGTTCTGTCTCTTTGATCGCCATCTCTCCTTTCCAAGGATCCACGCCGGCAAAGCCGCCAATGAAGGCATCAGGGAAGCTTTTGACGATCTGCGCCAAGCTGTCGTTGGCCAGCTTGGGCAGACCCGAGCCGCTTTCGGCGTCCCATCCCATAAGGATCCCCTTGACATCCGCCTGGATAAAATCCCTAGCCATTTCTTCAGGAGTATTTGTTTTGAGATCGAATTTGTAATACTTCTGCATCGCCTCGTTGTATTTTCCTAGCGAGACTTCCATCATTTCTTTCGTGTTCAGGTGGGCATGAACGTCAATGGCTTTCACTACATTCTCCTCTCTTCAAGCATTTATCGATTCCTAACCCGGATTATTCGTACTACCAGGTAAACACCGCAGAGACTGTCGATCGGGGTGTGACCCTGGAGGAGCGAAGGCACCAGAGCAAAACGTTTCATTGTCATGTTCACGCTCACTACGATACTTGGCCTTTGCACCGCTGTTTTCATCATCAACTCGCTGCGTTTGCGGCTTCATGCCACAGCTGCATTGCCTTCGCTCCGGAAGGGTTGCGCCCCGATCGCCCCCTCGCGTGAATAATCCGGGCTAACTTCCTTCTTCTTGCAGCGCTTTGAGGCCGAAAAGCACCCGATCGGGGGATATGGGGAGACTCTTCATTCTCACTCCCGTAGCGTTATAGACGGCATTGGCCACGGCCGCAATGGCCGCGGTGGCCGCCCCCTCGCCAGCCTCCTTCGCGCCGAAAGGCCCCGAGGGATCATTGGTTATGACATTAATGTGGCCGACATTCTTGAGCTTTGGCAGATCCGTCGCCAGCGGCATTTTATAATCGCGAAAGGACGGGTTCATAACCTTGCCGTCGATGCGGATCAGATTCTCGTAGAGTGTCTGTCCGATACACATGACGGTTGCTCCCAGCACCTGGCCCTTGACGAGCATGGGATTCAGCGGGAAGCCGCAGTCGTGGGCTCCCCAGATACCGATCACCGTTACCTGTCCGGTCTCCGGTCCACCTCGACCTCGACGATACACGCCGAGGGCGTGTAGGCAGGGGACATATTTCCATGACCGGTGCGAAAGTCTATGAGCTGTTCCCCGCTGGTGTAGGTGCCTCTCCCCATGATAATCCGCCCCGATCGATATTCAGCCAGGCGCACGACTTCCCCGAAGCTCAAGCCGCGTTGCGGTTCCTTCCGAGGATAAACCCGGCGATCGCGAAAGACCAACTCTTGGACATCCACGCCTAGCTTTTGGGCCGCGATCTGTGCGAGCTGCTGCCGCGCATCTTCCGCGGCGAGTTTTACGGCATTGCCGGTCCAAAAGGTAACCCGCGAGCCAAAAGTCCCTGGATCGACCGGCGTCACATCGGTGTCGATCATGGCGAAGCGAATATCGTCCAGCGTAACCCCGAGCACCTCCGCGGCAATCATCGATAGAACCGTGTCGGCTCCCTGGCCAACGTCCGTCGAACCGGTAGCCAACAGCACCGTCCCATCTTCCTGGACCCTGACTTCTGCCGCCGATGCGGAGTGACCCATGAGGCGCGCACCACTAACCAAAGAGCCGCAGCCAATGCCGATACCACGATACCTGGGTAGCTTTCCATGCTTTTCCCGCCACCCCGACGTTTCCACCGCTCTCTCAATGCAATCGTTGAAGCCGAACGTGGTCAGGCGAAAGCCGTTTGCCGTGACGTCACCCGGCTGAGCGGCATTTCTTAGTCTCATCTCAATCGGATCGAGTCCCAGCTCCTCGGCGATTGTGTCGATCTGAGCCTCGCGACCAAAACAGATCTGGGGGATCGTATGGCCTCTCAGCGCGCCGCAAAAGCCGTTGTTCGTGCAGACCCGGTAAGCTTCATACTTCACGTTCGGAAGACGGTAAGGCAGGTTGAGCATGGCTCCGGGAATGTACATGCTCAGCTGGCCAATGCTGGAGTAGGCGCCGCCGTTTGCAATAATCTTACAATACTCCGCCAAGAGGGTGCCATCCTTCATGACTCCCGTTTTGAGCCAGATTTTCATCGGATGGCGCATGTGGCCGATGGTCAACACCTCGTCCATGGCATGAACGAATTTCACCGGCCGGCCGCTCTTCTTGGATAGCAGCACCGCGCAAAAATCCATCGGCATGGCTTCCTGCTTGCCGCCGGAAAAGCCGCCGCCGACAAAAGTTTGGATGAGGCGTATTTTATTTGGCTCGATGCCGAGGCCCATGGCGAGCTGTCTCCAGACCACATAGGGACTTTGCTTGGAGGCCCAGAGAGTTATTTTCCCGGTGTTGTCCCACAGACCAATGCAAGCATGGGGCTCGAGCATGCCTTGTTTGATGGGTTGGGTCTCAAAGATATCTTCGCGGATGTAATCGGAATCAGCGAATCCTTTGTCGACGTCGCCAAAATGAAAAGCACTTTGTGAGGAAATGTTGGACGGCGCGTGTTCGTGGAGTTGAGGAGCGCCGGGCTGCATAGCTTCGTCAGGATCGAACACGGCCGGCAGAAGCTCGTACTCTACGCGAATGAGATCCAAGGCCTCTTCGGCGGTGTCCTCATCAATAGCCGCCACCGCCGCGACCTCCTCGCCGATATAGCGGACCTTGTCGATGGCGAGGGGCAGATAGTCTCGGGTTTGCGGCATGTTGCCGTACCTGATGCCGGGAAAATCTTTTCCCGTGACGACCGACCGAACTCCAGGCAATTTGGCGGCTGAACTTACATCGATATGCACTATCTTGGCGTGCGGATGCGGGCTACGCAGCAGCTTGCCGTGAAGCATCCCGTGGAGAAAGAGATCGTCGGCATACTTCGCTTCACCGGTGGCCTTGACCCAGGCATCTTTTTTCGGCACGGGCGTGCCAATGATGCTGTAGTCCTGCATAGTCTCCGCTACCATTTGTTTGTTAGCTCGGATCATTTAGTCGTGACAGCGATCGAGGGGCGAGCCCTCCAGAGTGAAGGCAATGGACCTCTGCCTTGGAGCGGCCGGCAAACGGAGTTGGTGGAGCGAACGCCTGGGAAAAATCCGACCGGCGAGCCAAGCTCAAGGACGGCATTGAAACTTTTCGTCTGTGTGCCTTCACTCTTCCAGGCTCACCCCTCGATCGACACAGTGTCGCAGGTTTTCCTCTGACCATAATTCGGGCTTAGCGCCCCCCCTCCGCCGCCATCTCGCCGGCTGCGCCAAGAATGGCCTCGACGATTTGAACATAGCCGGTACAACGGCATAGATGGCCCACAACGGCCTTGCGGACCTCATCTTCACTGGGGTTCGGGTTTTGATCGAGAAGCGCTACCGTGGCCAGCACCAGTCCCGGAGTACAGAAGCCGCATTGGATCGCGCCTTTTTCCACGAATGATTTCTGAACGGGGTGGAGGCCGCCGGCGCTTCTGCTGAGTCCCTCGATCGTCAGGATTTCCTTGCCCTGAGCTTCAACCGCAAGATAGAGGCAAGAGTTGATGGGTTTGCCGTCAAGAAGAACAGTGCAAGCGCCGCACTGGCCCTCCTGGCATGAGCGTTTGGTTCCGGTCAGACAAAGATTTTCCCGCAGCACTTCCAGCAGCGTGCGCCAAGGCGGAATATGGAGTTCGTAAGGCTCGCCGTTGACCCGCAGCGAAACAGGCAAACCCCGTACCACGGACTCATTTCCGTGGCTTTGGGGCACTTCCCTTCTGGGAAATTCAGAACATTCATCCCTGCACTGGTGCGTGAGGGATTCTGTGGTACGGGGCAAAGAATTCTTCACGCTTTTCTCCCGTTAGATGACGCAATCGCTTTTTTCCATGCGCATTCGAGGGCCCGTTTAGTCAAAGTCTTGATCAACTCCAAACGGAAAGCCTTGCTGGCGCGCCACGAGTCACGGGGCTCAGCCTGTGCGCAGACGAGCGAAGCTGCTTCTTCGAGGGCTTCCTTGCTAAAGTCCCGACCTCGCAGCGCGGCTTCTGCGTTCTTGGCTCTTAGCGGCACCGGAGCGCTGCTACCCAGCGCTATCCTAATGTCGCGAAACGATCGGCGCTCAGTGTCGGAAGTTACAAAGGCGGCCACTCCCGTTGTCGTCATGTCCATGGAATGGCGATCATGGAATTTGAGGTAAACGCCGCCGCTTAAAGGAGGCGGGGCGGCAAGATGGATTTCTGTGAGAAGTTCGTCGCGACGCGCAGCGGTTCGCTCGAAACTTAAAAAAAAGTCTTCGAGGGGCACCATCCTTTCTCCCTGTTGGCTTTGAAGCTTCAGCTTCGCCCCAAGAACCATCAGGGCCGGAGGGAAGTCGGCACAGGGAAGCGCTCCAGCTAGATTGCCGCCGATAGTGGCCACCTGGCGGATTTCGGGACTTCCTATTTCAGCGGCAGTCTCCGACAGGATACCGTACCGCTTCCGCATGACCGCCGAAGACACGATAGCTTCGATTGTAGTCATGGCGCCAATGATAACGCTGCCGCCTGCCTCTTCGCGAACGCACGCCAACTCAGAAACGCCTTTCAAGCCAATAATGTAGCGGGGAGCTATTTCTCGCCGGCGCATTTGCAGAACAAGGTCAGTGCCGCCGCCGAGCAGCCTTGCTTCATCCGCATGCCCGGCTAGCAAAGCACAGACTTCTGCAATCGTGCGGGGAGCAAGATACTCGAACTTGGGCAAGCGCCTGAGGTAGCCCATGCTTCAGTCCGAAGTCACTGCAAAACAAAACTTGTAAAATGCAAAGTTCAAAATGCCAGATCTCGAATTTTCATTTTTCAAATTGCACTTTGCATTTCGCAGCGGCTTAGATACCTACCTTGGAAATGTTGCACAGAACGACTCCAGGAAAATTTATCCCGCCAAGA
>Ga0326597_10006426_pt1 | contig 16103 bp, 27 predicted proteins | sample RVTome_12_FD_203789 | JGI IMG/M metagenome (GOLD analysis project Ga0326597, IMG submission 203789) | Soil microbial communities from uranium-contaminated site in the Upper Colorado River Basin, Wyoming, United States - RVT100D185 | ecosystem: Environmental > Terrestrial > Soil > Contaminated >...
GGGCAATTGTCGTTTATTTCTTCGTATTTTCGGTAATCTTTTTCAATTCAGAAAGAATCAAGACCAAGATTTCCTTTTCACTTAACTTCAAAAGTTCTTCTGTTTCTTCTTCTGTGAATTGAATATCTTCATTCAATTTATCATACGTTTTAAGATCTGCCATACCACACTTGAAAAATGAACAAACTTAAGCGTATAGTTTTAGAATCTAAGAATTGTTTTTAATAATTTTGCTGATTTTCATCATTTCTACAATCTTCACAAGGACAATGCCAATGACACTGAAGATTCTGGCGTTGTTTTAAATCCTTTTTCTTTCGTGCCATGATTACAATCTAAGAATTATGAACTTAAGCATATTGATTCAAAACCTAAACATATCATTTAGATTATTAGATTTTTTGTTCATTTAATTTTAAATTTTCTTAGTTATTTTTTTCATAATTGGTTTTCATATATTTTGTTGTTTTTTTGATTTAAGCAAAGATGTAAATTTAGATAGTTTTTGAGTTATTTCATATAATTCAGCTAGTTTTGATTTGCATGATTGAGAGCAAAATTCTATTGGGTCTTCAATTTCTTGTAAACAATAGATACAATGATAAACTTTGTTTGTGTTTTTACCTAATTGCCATTTTATAAAATCAGTCTTCCAATACCCACGTTCTCCAGTTTTTATGTTAATGCTTCCTTTTGGATCATGCATCCACGTCTTTGTTGTTTTTGGATAGAATTGCTTACTCCATTTTCCTGAATTTTTATCCCATGTAATATTATGTTCACGTAGAAATTCAGATAAAGATTCTGAAGAGTTCAATGAATTATTTAGAATATGCTCATATACAAATTTTCCAACAAATCATATTTTTCTATTTCATCTAGTCTCTGTCTATTTCTATGCTCCCTCTTCTACGCATGAAAAGTTCCAAATTCTCGTTATGATGTAAAGTATGATTTGTTGGAAATTAGTTAATTAATACAAAATAAAAAAATAATACAATGTCTAATGAAGAATTAATAAAAAAATTCTATAATGCTTTCAAAAACAACGATGAAAAAACATACCTAGAATTATGCGTTGAAAACATAGAATGGATTGCTATGGACGGAATGCCAAATGGTGGTAAATATGTTGGAAAAAAAGAGGTGTTTGAGAATTATTTCCCACATATGTTGAAAAATTTTACAGAATTTCATGCTATTCCAGAGACATTTTTAGAATCAAATGATCATGTAATAGTTGTTGGAAGATATCAAGGAATTTCAAAGATAGGAAAGAAATTCGATGTTCCATTTTCTCACATTTACCAAATCAAAGATAATAAAATAATTAAATTCAAACAATTTACAGATACTGAAAAAATTCAAGAATCTTTGAAAGTGAATTATGACTCCAAATTGATAGAAAACGTAGACACGAAATCAACTGATGATGAAATTCTTGATGATTTTAATAAAATTAAGAGTGGTGAAGCATCAAGAATGGGTCAGAAAAGTTCAGGTTAACATAAAATAAAGAGAAATCAGATGTTGAGCATTTTGATAAATGATTTAAATTTCAGTAATAAAATTAGAGTTTAGGAAAATGATGTGTGTTAAATTTTGAAAACATGTGTAAACGATTAGTCTATTTCACAGTGATTTGAAAAGAAACTACATGAAGCTGGCTTTGGGTAAGATGATTAGTCTGTTCATAGGCGCTGCTTTTTCGATATTATTGATAGTGTCATTTGCTGTGTATCCGGATATAGGTGAAAAGATACTGTATGGTAAACATCCACCAGTGAAGGATTTAGAAAGTGAGACAATAGTAGATGTAGAAAATAAGGAGACAGTAACACCAAAAGAATACTTGGGATACAGCGAGATACTGACATCAGGGAATGACAAATGCATTGAATATGCAAATGGTAAATCCGATGGCAATTTGAACAAGTTTGTAGATGAATTCAATTATTGCAATTCACAATAAGAAATACTTTGGAATCATTATGTTGAAAAACATCCAAAGGAGGGAAGATGGTAATTGTATTATTTTAATTTCTTAATAATCTGTTCTTGTTTTGTCTCTTATTGATTCTCCACTATATCCTATTTGTTAATTCTTGATCATACTTTTCTCAAGTGTCTCATCATTGTTGTCCTTATTCTGCCAAACTGTTCTTTTTCGTTGATTATTGCTTGCTCACAATCTAGTTGAATCTTTGACAGTTTTCCACTGGCAACACATGTAATAATATTTTAAAATTCATGCCTAAGTTTGATGAGATAATGATAAATATATGACCTGTATATACTAGGTCGACCTAGTAATGATAACCTATATTGAGCCCAACTCAGAACTATACGAGCGTGAAAGAATAATTTTTGAATGCATCAAAAACAACCCCAATATGCATCATAATGCGCTCATGAAGAAGGTTGTTCCAGAGCATATGGCAAAGACAACATTTGAGAAGACCAGGGACTCACTGCTTGAAAAACAGATAATCTTTGTAGAGAAAAAAGGGAACATGAAGTTTTACTCTCCGACATCAAACTATGCCATTAAATTCCAACAGCATGTTGAAAGAATTACAAACACATCATTTCACAATCTGAAAAATCATATAAAAAAACTGGAAGAAGATTACCGCCATAAAGATGTAAATGAAAAGATCACTGTAGTAAACTCACTGCTAAAAAATTTGTTGCAAACCGATAACGGATTCACTCTTTTGGATTCAAACAAAAATCCAAAAAAAACTCTGTATCGTGATGAGCACCTGGAAATCCAACAATTGATTCATCATGTTTTTACCGTTATCCAAAATGACAGAGATTACGATACCATTTTTCCTACAGTTATGAGCTATCTTAATTCTAGTATGCCTAAAAACTATCAGGAACTAGAATGACTAGAGACTCTGGTTTTTATTCTGGCACGTTTAATCACATGTGAAAATGGGGCTTCTTTACACAAAATTTTATCTTGATTTTGAGCCAACTGAATGGAAACAAGTCTCTGCCAATCCTGTTATTTTTGAAACCATTACTGACGGTGTCTCCTTGGAGATTTATGACACGTCTCAAAATTCATACAAACTGAAATTTAGAAAAGGTGGAAGAATGCAACTTTTCAGAGTTGTTGGAAAATTCCGTCTCACTTGGGATGATAAAGATCTCATCTAGAAGCAATAAAGTAATAATGGGATTTGTTTTAGATTTTATGATGTCCTTCCAAGATCAAGTTAGACAAATTTTAAATAATTTTGATAATATTCCTTCTGATAAAATTCTGAATATTCTGACTCTGATTCAACCTCATCTGAAAAGCGAGATAACTCAAGATTATCTGAATGGGAAAATTCAGGGCGTTTTAGGCGTGAGCGACGAGGCTGAAAGGAAAAAACTCTGCAAGAATCTAAAGCCTTACCTTGATTGGTACCTTCAAGGAAATGACTAGTCTGAAAATTGATTGATTTTATCTAATGCGTTTTTAATTATTTCTAGGTCGTTTTTTACTAGTGGTAAATTTCCTACCAGTTTTAAAAAATATTCATGTCCAGTATCCTGGGCTTTGTTGATATCTGCCTCATAACATGCAAGTGCTTTTGCTAAAAATGATCTATCCTCACTTAATGAATAAAGTAACGTTGTATCGGATAAACCGTCTTGAATTTTTTTTATTACCTCATCTATTTTTGGTATAGTCTTCATGGCTTCTTGCTGAAGTAATGACCCGAACATCGCCGATGAGTCTTTTAACTCTGGACTACTGCCCAAACTTTTCAGTCTTTTTTTATAATGATCTAATGATTTTAGAACTATCTCGTACCCTCCTTCATCTTTGAGATAAACTGCACCAAGCCAAATCTTGTCTGACAATTTTTAAAGTTGAATTCCAGTCTTATTATAATTTTTGAAATGATTCTTGTTATTGGCACTAGTGCAATTTCTTCTTGTTATTAATATATCCGAATCACGCAGTTGAATCATGAATATCAAAAATGAATTTGGCATGATTCCTTTGCTTGCATGTTGTCCAAACTGTGACGGGTCTTCACTTTACTGTGGGAAAATACCAACTGCAATAAAAGAAATGGCAAATAAAGAAGTATTATTTTGTAAGGTGTGCAAGTTCATAGTTCCGGTAGATGAATTCAAAAAAATACTATCAAGCATATGATTTAGTTTTAATCTTTAGATGCAAATAATTTCTTACTCATTTACATCAGAATGTACATAATCTTCATGAATTGGTGCCTGGTTTCTGTTGATTAGGTAGAGTAAAAATCCCGCCAGTGTTACACCAATTCCAAGTAACCCGATAAATGTACCTGCATGCTTTATTGCTCTAAAGAAATCCTTCTGTCCAGGTTCAATCTGAGGCATGCTCTGAATCCCGTAAAACATTATCAAACCACATATCACCATAACTCCGCCTGTGACAATAATTAGTACGCCACTTTTCATTAATTTTTTTACCGCAATTCCGTCTAATAAACACCAATATTCGTTCTACTTGCAATTTTTTTGATGAACATCTGTGATTGATTTTAAACACCATAACTCATTTAACTTAAATCACCATTCTATCTAATGTGAATATTTTATTTCTGTTCTCGATCTTGCTTCTCTCTTCTGTTGTTTTTACCAATGTTGCTTTTGCAACAAGTTATGATATCAACATGCCAACAGGCTCTGCCAGTCCTGATGCTCCGTATTTTTGGCAAAATGAAAAATCTGGATTGGCTACTGGCGATATAGATATTTTTATTGGCGACACTGTTATCTGGCAAAACGCAGATACTGCAAAACATACTATCACATCTGGAACCGTTGATGATGGCCCTGACGGTATCTTTGGAGGATCTAATTTTATATCTCCTGGACAATCATACAAATTTACATTTACCGAAACCGGTCAATTTCCATACTATTGCCTTATTCATCCTTGGATGACTGGAACTGTCTTTGTTACTGATGGGTACAAAACAATTCAGGACGTCGGAAAAACTGTAGGTGATGGCTCTACAACCTTTGATGTGGAATATAATTTTGATAGAGTTCTTGCTCTGAATTTAATTGATCAAGGGCAAAAATTACTTACATTTGAAATAATTGGTAATTCTCAATCCGATGACGGTACGCTAAAGATTCGCCTACCTGCCGAGCTTATCGATGGTCCGTTTGTGATAATAGTCGACGGAGAGAAGATCAATTTTGAAGAATCTAAAGACGATGATGTGACTACCGTTTCTATTTCGATGCCTAATGATTCAAAATTACTTACAATAATAGGAACATCAATCGTGCCTGAATTTGGAGTTGCATCTATGGTCATACTGGCAATTGCTACTACGAGTATTATGCTGGCAAGCCAAAAATCCAGATTTCAATTGAAATTCTGATCGAAATCATTTAAAATTTATGAAAATGTAAATTTTGTTTATCTGTTTTTTTATACTTTAGCAAACTAACTCAAAAGAGATTGGAAAACACTAGTAATGTCCAACAATTCACAAATACACAAATAATTCAAAAAATTCAATATTTCATCGATACAAATAACGGTGATGTTGGCAGACTCTATCACATATTAGAATTTTTCAAACAAAACAAACCATTGTACCAATCAGACAAAAATTATTTGGAAAATAAATTACAAGTGATGTTTGAAATAATCGATGAAGAAAAACCAAAAGAAACTGGAGTCCTCCAAAAAATTCAATCATTAATTAATTCCGATACAGGCGATCCTGGAAGATTACAACATATTTACGACATGGTATGTCAAAACAAACCACTTTATCACTCAGACCAAGTATACCTTGAAAACAAACTCAATTCAAATAACGCACAATCTCAAAACACTGATTTTGCTGCAAAGTCAGAACATGGTGAACACCATCCTAATCTGAAAAAAGAAATTCTCTTTGAGGTAAAACCTCCGCCTACAAAGCAAGTTGTCCCCAAACTACGCGGCTCGATGCCTAAGAATTGGAATCCTCCTGAAGATAACTCAAATGAGTTGATTGGAATTTATGAAAAGATCAAAACCGAAGAAGAGTTGCTTGCAGAGCAACGAAAAACTTATGATCAACTTGCAGTACAGCGCTCAAAACTATCTCAGCTAATTTTAAACAGAAAAGATTATGAAAAACAAGTTTTATTGGAAAAAACCTTACTAGAGTCACAAATCAAAGAAGAACATCTCAATATCCAAACACAAACAAAGTTGTCCGAGCAAATCCTTTCACAAAAGGCAGAGCTTGAGCAAGTAAAATCTGAAAGAAACAAACTGATGAAAAACATATCTGCGGAAAAAGAAAAGATTGCAAAAGAACTTGAATATCAAAAGAAACAACTAGCGCAGACCCAATTGGAACAAGAAGAAATTGACAAGCAAATAAAACAAGAACAAATTGTACTAGCTAAAATGGTAGAAGAACAAAAATCCAGCCTGCTCAAACAGTCTCAAATCGCTCGTGAGATAAAGGACAAACAAACCGATTTGGAAAAAACCAAAAAAGAATATGATGAAATTGTATCTCAAGTAAATCAAGAAAAAAGCAAACTTGACGAATCTGAAAATCTGAAAAAATTAATTTTGTCTCAAGAAAAAGACTTGATCAAGGCACAAAAAGACAGATTAAAGATCAATCAAATCATATCAAAAGAAAAAGTAAACATTGCCAAAAAAACAAAAGAGGAGCAGGCTAAATTAAAACAGCAAAGTGTATTGGCAAAACAGCTCGAGTCTGAAAAAAAGACCTTGGAAAAAATAAAACTAAAGCGTGAAAAAGTCGAATTAAAAATCAAGGATCAAAAGTCAAAAATTCGAGAACAAAAACCAAAAAAGACTCCAAGAAAAAACAAGTAATTGATGGCAAAACCTATCCATTCTGAGCCTAAAATCTGTTAAAACCGTTGATTCGAAAAAACATGATTTTACAAATCATCGATAAGATTCACAATCCTGTCGCTCATTGTTAATCTCTCCTTTTGAAATAAACTGTTCTTGACTTGAATTTGAAATATGAAGTTCATCATTGTCTTGATACTTTTTTCATTTGTTGTTGTCCCTGTTGCATACGGCGCTGAAATTTCAGCAACCCCAAAAAATGAATTGTTCGGTCCTAATGATTGGATTACAATTTTTGTAGTTGTTGATGGCTATGCTGGTGGCCCAGTTACATGGAATGCAACTCAACCTGATGGTAAGATGGTTGCTGGTTCCCTTCCAAGTTTACAGGCCTCAAAAGTAACGCATAATATTGTTCGAACTGCATTTGATAATCAATTCGGACATTGGACAATCGAATATCAATACAAAGACCTAAAAAAGTCAGTTGACGTCAAAGTAGAACCATTAACCGTTCTAGTTACAGCGGATAAAGATACCTATGGCAAAGACGATGTTGCGATAATTAATTTCTCTACAAACTATTATGAACCAAATGCGGCAAAAGCTGAAACCATGTCTATGAAAATTTTGAATGATGACAGAGTTCCTGCCAAGCTGGTTGAAAATGTTAAAACCAAAGTATCTCAATCCCATATGACTAACAAATTTTCAATAGGTAATTTACTGCAACATAATCCGTCAGGAAATTATTATGTATCTGTAATCTATTACTCTGTTCAAGTTGACGTTCCTTTTTTTGCATCTAGTGTTAGTTCCAAAACCAACATTTTTTTAGGCAGTGATAAAAACCTCTATGACCCAGGAGACCCCGTTGAAATCAACATTGTTGTACCTGATATTTCCATAAATTCTGGAATTTTGACTATAACATCACCATCTGGAAAATTATACACCGCTACTGTTTCACCTGTTCTCCCTTTGAATCGCATAACTTTTGAAGAAATCTCTTCTTTGGAAATTGGGACGTTTACTGCTAGATTTGAATATGGGCAAAATATTGCAACAAAAACTTTTGATGTCTTGGCTGAATCGTTGGAAAAACCCAGATATCCATCAGAAAAGATCCCTGACGACATTGCAATTCCTAAATGGATTCGTAACAATGCAAAATGGTGGGCTAGTAATCAAATCACAGATAATGATTTTGCAACAGGTATAGAATTCATGATTAAAGAAAAAATTATCGTACTTCCTGAACTACCTAGATCCAATTCATCTGTGACACAAATACCAGATTGGATTAAAAACAATGCAAAATGGTGGTCAGATGGAGAAATCACAGATCAAGAATTTGCAAAGAGCATTGCATTTCTGGTAACCTCTGGCATTATCAAAATCTAAAATACTTCAATAGATTATATTTGCCAAATTTACTTGGCTTGATAATGGGATCCAAAAAAACTGATCTACTAAAAATTGTTGAATCTATGATTAACTTAGATCCCAAAATGAGATTTGCTGCAATTATTGATGATAAAGGCAACATTAGAGAAGCAATCATGAAGAGTGGAAAAACCTCATTAAAAACTCAAAAAGAAGAAGAGCATTTTTGCAAACAAGTTGCTCAAAGAAGAAAAATGAGACAGGAATTTAATAGAACATTGGGAAAGGTTCGCTACGTGCATGTTGAAAGAGAAAAAGTAACACAAATGGTAACTTATGCCCGAAGAAATATTGTATATTTTACTATGGAGCCTGAAATGCCAACTAACACAAAAATCCGCATTATAACAAAAATTAAAAAAATCACGGCTAACCTTTAACTCTGCAACACTTTTCATGTTTTTGTAAATGACTCTGAAAAAATACATCATAGATTCAAAGATGTTTGAATATGACAGGCATTACAGAGAATGTCAGCAAAGCAATCAGCCGTTTATCAAGGCCAGAATAAATCCTAGCAATGGAAATTATTACATTCAAATTGATTTGATGCCTTGCAATTATGAATTATCTGCAGATGGGCAAAAACATCTAAGACAATTATTTGAAAATGAAGTTACTTTTCTTGAATCCAACTCGTATCCTAAATCTTCCTTTAATGGTTACAATGTCAATAAAGAACTGTCTTGGTTTGACGGTGTTTTGCCTGATAGGCTAGTTTCTTTTTGTGAAAAATTATACGAGTTGTCTCAAGATTATTCCAGCTAGTTTAGGACTCACCAGATCTGTCCTCTACTCATTTTATTATATTTTCTGTCATAAAATAAGAATTCTGTGGCAACTATACTTTTGATATTTACACTAATATTGAAATTTGATATGAACAATTCATGTCAAAACCAATCAAAATTTTAATTGATGAGATGGATGACGGCTGGGACGACAAACTACGTAAGTTAGGATATGATGCATACAGCGTTAAGAAACTACGTACTGACGGTCATAAACTGCGTACTGATTATTCTGTAATTAATTTTGCAAAGGAAAACAACATGATTTTGGTTACTCGTGATACTGAAAGCGGTCAGGCATGCGAAGAAAACAATCTGCCATTCATACTGCTCGATAATGAAGAAATTTTCAAAATAGTTGTTGATAAAATAAAGCGTATCTGATAATTTTATATCTTGATTTAATTTACGCTCTCTGATCCTATCTGAGAAATTCTCAGATTCGCTATTACCTCATTGAGAAACTCTTCTTCTGGTTGATGTACAATGACATCCATCATGCCTTCCCAACAATCACTTATTTTCCTAGTTATCTGTGAAAACATTCTATCTTTTTTAAATGTGGGATAGTGTGACAATAGTTTCATTACGCCGTCTATGGACTGAACAATGTGGATGAGATGAATTGTGGTTCGAAGTCTTTCTTGAAATTCTATTTTGTTTTGCTCTACTATCTCCTTAAACTCTCTTATGTCCTCAAAAATAACTTCAATTTCTTTATGCACCCCTTTGAGCTGATTGTTAACTGACTCTGATATGTTGATTATCTGATACTCAATGTGGGATTTGCTATACATTTTTCTCTCAACTTCTCCCGATTCCACTAGCAGACTAATTTCACGGTGAACCATTTTTTCATTTCCAACTCTTTTTGTCACTCTACTGGTAAGCTCGCTTCCACGTATCTTCCCACTTTCATTTAGTACACGTAAAATTTCAGTTCTGATAATATCTGTGTCCATGACTTTTGTGTTAAACTTGTTCACTTAAACATACAATTATCTTTTGTGGCTCTTTTGTTTGTTGAAAATCTTCTATCCTTTTCATTTATTGTATCTCTCTAAAACTTTGGGCTCCCCATCTTTTTTCAATTCTTCTGCCAATTCTTCTAAAATTTTAATTCCATTTAAAATCGGCCCTTTGTCCAATGTCTTGTTTTCAAGCTTGTGTTTTAGTACCATCTTTTCATTATTTATGAAACTCAAAAAACTTACACTGTCTTGCATCTCCAAATTAATGTAGAATTTTACGTAATCGCCAGTTGTTTTAATTCCCATATCTTCAATGATAATTTCTGCTATTTGATTTAATGCCCTATTTTTGCTTGCATACCCTATCAAATACCGTGCCTAAATGTGTATTACTGAAAACATACAGAATCTTATTTTTATGAAATATTCAATACTGTCATGTCTGAATTAGAATTTAATGTCATGAAAGACAGTGAGTCTGTTGACAGAAAAATAGAAAGACTTGAAAAGAAAATAGAAGATCTACACACTTACATTGGTAATCTCAATGTGCGATTGAATTATCTAAATGAAAGAATTACTGCAAAATGAATTTCTTTTCCAATTAATTTATTTTTTATATACCTAAAGGGCGGTTTGTCCCAATCTAACATGTTTATTTACAATTTCATCTATTATGTGCTATGGATGCGTGTGATACTAGAACCCGTGCATACAAAAACGGAAAGACATTTGCTCAGTGTAGGGAAATTGCAGAATCTATGAACCCGTCATTTAAAGAACATATTGAAAAAAATGGCAAGGTACTCTGGACTGAAATATTGGCAAAAGTTGATCATGATGAACTGATTTACAAATTGACATTAAAGTATCTTAGACGAGACGGGTATGATATAGGAAATAATAAAGTTCCTGAAGTTAAAAAATTTATTTCGTAGGATCAATCTTACAGCTTCCATCTAGATTTCTTAATTTTCTTGCCATTATGATGGGCGTTGCCAGTAACACGGGAATTGATATTGCAATGAATGCTGTTTGCAGCTGTGTCAGTGCAATTGATAATGCAATTCCACTTGCAGTTCCGATGAAAACTGACAAAAACGTCCCTGCGCATGTTGGACATGCTATGAATAATCCTATTGCCGCTCCTATGCCGCTTGCTCCTCTTCCTTTTTTTGATATTGTGTATGCACTAACTGCGATAGACGTGTTTAACCCAACCAAATATGATACAACTACTTGCAGCACTAAATTGATTGGGATGATCTGTAATCCTACATGCTCTGTTAGGTATACTATGATTTTAGGCATGTATCCTGGCGCATCACAACATGGAGATACAAATCCTGATGGTATGGTTGCACCGTAATGTGTGATAAAATTTACTTCCGGTTGATACACTAGCGTACCTGATACCAGCGAAAAGAATATTCCATATCCGATAAATGTGGCGATGAAAATTTTTCTTGCTTTTCTATTCCATGTCGTTACTGCAATAATTGTTAGAATGTCTTTTCCTTTCTTCCTTACTTTTTCTTCATGATATCTGTACAATCCATAGGCGATTGCTCCAAACGATGCAAGCAATATGATGTAAAATCCATATGCAATTCTTTGAATTGCATTTGCTGCGTCTGGCGTGAACACTTCTGAGTTTTGATATCTTGCATAAATTACAAACATGATTGCCATGACTGCAAATCCTAAAACAATCAACTTTTTTCCATTATGGTTATATTCTTGATCTTCCAACATTTTTGCATTATTTGTTAATGAATTAATTCTATTCTCTTGTTTGCGGCATTTTTGATCTTAATTTAGGCATGCATTTGCCGTGTGGTGGTAGACACGTGCTTTTTTGTATTCTCTCCTCAAGTTGCTGGTATTTTATTTATGATTTGCAGCGGTTAATCCTATAATTTTCATCTCAACATTTTTGGATCTGTCTTGATGTTGATTTGTCACAAAATGTTTTGTGATAAACTATGTTTTTAATTTTTGAAAAGTTATGAAAAATTATTGCCCGTTAAAATCATTTTCCTTAGTATCTTTATAAGCGGTGAACTGAAACCTAAATTGTAATTACGATGGAAATTGATCAAGCACAAGAACCAGATTATGAATCAGTTAAAATCGAATATGTTGGATTTGTAGATCCTTATGCTGTTGAAGGAATGCTTGTTCTCAAAGGCGACGATGGCAAAGAATTTCACATGAGGGCATTTTCTGGCGAAGTTGCTAGACACATATCCAGTTTTGTTGACAGCTCAACTGATTCAGTACCATCAGTTTACAAAATGATAGAAGAGATATGCGAAGAAAATGAATTGGTATTAGTCAAGGTCAAAATTTATGAAAGCGGCGAAGTACTACGTGCAAATCTGTATCTTACTGGGAAAAAAGACCTTGTATTGCGAAATTATAGGGCATCTGATGCCATGGCCTTAGGTGCATTGTATAATATTCCAATTTTAGTCCGTAAAACCCTCCTAAAAGAACACATGGAAGCCTAAAGTGACATTATATTTCTTGATCTTTTGAGTGTTTAAGAATTAAAATTCTAAAAATAAAATTAATCTACCTGTGCTCATTACTGAAATCAAGTGACTGAGAAGCGAGTTAAAGAGGCAATAGATATGCTAAATATTTTTGCAGACACAATCAAGTCTACTGTTTCTGAGCTTGAAGAACAAATAAAGAAAAATGATGGCGAGATGAAAAGAACTTATGAAGTGTTGATGGATATGGAAATAAGTCGAATATATGTTATTGAAGAAATTGTTCATAAACTAGAATCTGATGAGCCATAAAAATAATTAAAATCTAATTTATTTTGATAATTTTAATTTTGATCAAATGTTCTATTCCTTTTATAAAATCAATCTCAGTAATTTTGTCTTCTGACCACCATTTTGCATTGCTTCTAACCCACGATGGTATCTCCTGAGTGACTGTATTTGTGGATTCTACTGGTTGGCTAACTTTGATAATTTTTTGCTGTGCTAGATATTGAATTCCAGTTACAAAGCCTTTATCCGTAATTGTTCCTTCTGACCACCATTTTGCATTTTGTTTTATCCATGCCGGCGTGCTTTGTTGCTCAGAAGGTTTTGGTACTGATGTGGGTTCGTGTTCTGGCTGTGGTAATTCAGAAACCGGTGTTGTTACAGTCGGTTTGAATCCATTTGGTGTGTATAGTGATTTTATTTTTGCTACATCGATTGGTTTTATCTTCATTAATTTTGAATTCTCATGTGAAAATACTGCCATGATTGATTCTGCATCAACTGAGCCTTTTGCCCATGCTGCATTTACTTTAGGGTCATCTGCTTGATAGTGTCCTAGTCCCAGCGCATGTCCAATTTCATGAGTTATGGTTGTTCGAAGTTTCTCTGACATTAGAATGTCTTCACCGTAACATGCATTGTAGTAGATATAGTGCTCATCACTTGTTTTGCAGATCTTGATATCTCTGTAATAGATTTTAATTAATTTTAAACCTGAATCATCATAATACGTAACTCCAAGTGTTCCGTACATTTCATTTTGCTCTAAAGGAATTGGATGGAATTTGATTATGACATTACATACTTTTTGGAGATCGTTTTGCACGTCTTTCTCTGATAGTACCTTGTAGTCTATTCTCCAATTGTCTTTTGAGCTTTTTCCCTCGTGTATCTGTAATGCCGATTGCCAATCTTGAACAGCAAGTCTTGCAGAATCAGATAACCTGTCAACTCCCCACTGTTTTAGATATGGATCTTGCTCTAATGTTGGCTGGTATGTGCAAATCAGAGGATTACTAGAGAATTGCCTGCCGAATATTTTGTAATCCACATTATACCCAAAAGAATCATTTGCAAAATTTATGCTCAGAAAAAATACTATAACTAAAATTGGAATTAAAAACTTCACTGTTTTTCTTTACTTTCTAAAAACTTAAGGATTTAGTAGAATGAAACTAGAATGTCAGATTTATTTTTGATAAACATATTTAATATCAAATTAAAAATTTCCATTCATGAGATTTTTCAGCAAAGAAAAAGTCATACTGGACACAAAATGCAGAGAATGTGGCATGGAATTCTCAGAACCAGAAAGAATGCTACGCCACATGATTAAAGCCCATACAAAGAAAAAACCAAGCTGCAATTGCTGATAAGGTATTAAACCACACCTTTTTGTATCTAATACATGAGTGAACAAGAAAAGATAATGGACAATTTACTCAATGTAGATCTTGAGATAATTGACTGTGTCAGGGCACTACAAGAAGCTAGCTGGGATTCAGGCAGCTTGAAACAACAGGTCGGCGATTTGCTAAAACTTCGTGATGATATGGTTGAAAAATTAATGTCATTAAAAGGCGATGATCATGAATGTGGTTGTGGCCATGAACATGAATAATTGTAAATCTCTTATTCTTTATTTTTTGTATAAGTGACTGGAGTGATCCTCTACCGCGTAATCACTGCTTGGATTATAAAGTAGCTGTTCTTTCGAACACTCTCCAGTCATAAATGATTGAATTTTTCTCACTTAAAATTATAATGATTATTCAGAATAACTATCAAAAAAATTCTCAGGAAACATATTTTTGATTTTGGTTCTTTCTGCCTCGTATTTTTTTATCTTGTCTTGTTCTGATTTTGAATCTAACTCTGAGATTTTCTTTGTGAGTGTTTTGTACATAATCAGATACTCTGGAAATTTCTCAGGAAGTTTAGTCATTTTAAATGGATTAAATAATGATGAATAATAATAATATTTATGAAATTTTTAATATTCTCTCTAGTTTTATTTTCAGCTAGCGGACTTGCATTTGCAGAGACTGACAATTCACCATCTTCTGATATTCGTACCTTAATAGTTGGAAATCAAATAATGATTACTGCTGATGTTACAAATAGCCAAAACACTCAACAACCATTTGTGTATCTTACTCAGGTAAAAAATGCAGATAACACCGTAGTCTCTTTGTCCTGGTTGACTGGCTCACTTTCTCCAAGACAATCTTTTTCACCTGCACAGTCTTGGACATCAACTGAAACTGGTTTGTATACAATCGAGGTGTTTGTTTGGAAGAGTATTGATAATCCTGAAGCCCTATCTGCACCGTTATTGATGACTGTGAATGTTGTCGACCCTAAAACGTAATTAAATTACGATTGGCTTTTGATGAAATTTAACACATATGGTGTTTATACCCTCAATGATTTCATGAATTTTTGGATACTCTGTTTGTCTTTCTGATATTTCGTTTTTAATTGTTCTAAGATAGTGCAATATTTTTTTGACTTGTTTATTTTTCTGCGTTTTTGATATAGGGGCACTTGCTAAATCTTTTAGATTTGCAGAAATATCACATAGTTTGATAATTTTTGCCTGAATTGGCGCATTTTTTAATTGAGTAATGTACTGTTGTTCTTTGTCTTTTTTTGGAATGTTTTTGTCTTTTGTCAGCGCCAATACCATTACTGCAATATCTCGCCCGAATTTCTCGTTTATCTGATCAAAAGTTACATCTGTATCTTCTATGATGTCGTGTAACCAAGCCGCTGATAGTACATTTTTGTCTGTAACTCCCAAGTTTTTGAGTCTGTTTACAACACCTTCTAAATGATCAGAGTATGGTGTTACCCCGTCTTTTCTTTTCTGATTTTTGTGTTTTTCATGGGCCAGTTTTTTTGCCTTTAAAACAATATCTGTACTATCTTCCATATGGTGTGGTTTTCTCTCTGATATGTAGAGGTTTATTTTGTTATTCTGAAATCAAAGATAATGCTTAAGTTTGATATTTGTGCCTAAAACCTGTGAGTGATGCCAACTATCGAGCCACTTTAGTAATTTTAAATGATGTCGAAGCACATGGGATGGTTCAGTTTAACAAGGCATACTGTGATGAGGATTTTTTTAAAAATTTTTTAGACTTTGAAAAATCTTTTTCTAATTCGATTCACAAACTTGTAAGCAAATCAAATACATTTCAAGAAAATAATCCTGAGATGACCGTCTTTACAATTTATTCTGAATTATCCTATATAATTT
>Ga0326597_10006427_pt1 | contig 16103 bp, 21 predicted proteins | sample RVTome_12_FD_203789 | JGI IMG/M metagenome (GOLD analysis project Ga0326597, IMG submission 203789) | Soil microbial communities from uranium-contaminated site in the Upper Colorado River Basin, Wyoming, United States - RVT100D185 | ecosystem: Environmental > Terrestrial > Soil > Contaminated >...
CCGTATGCCCCGCTTGATGTAGTCAGCCTTATTACTGTCAAAGGGCTCCTTTAGCGACCAGTCATTGAATTCAATATTTGAGTTCTGGTTCTTAGCTTGCCCTCGTAGCATGTTGACATCGTCTAAATCCTCTTCGACAAAACTAATGAATACATTACACTTGCCAGCATCAGCTTTAAACGACTCTTTTGCGGTTTGTTCAAGTCGCCGAAGTTCTTCTGGCGTGAGCCCACGTCCACCACCTCCACCTCCACCCATGTTCATCTCCTGTTCTCAGCGTTTGCAATTTCTACACATGCCACGCATTTCCCGCAGGGAGTGTCCTCTCCGGAATGGCATGAATATGTATTCTGTAAGCCCCTTAGACGCGCCATTTCCAGAACATCCTTCTTGGTGAATTGTATGAGGGGCGCGAGGATTGAAATGCGTTTCCCCAGCGCAATCTCAACCATGGTCTGATAATGTTTGAGAAACTCGTGGGTTTGATCTGGAAAAAGATGGTCTTTTGGATCAAGAATGCCTATTGCGACACCGTCTGCCTGGACCTTGTATGCATACGCTGCACCCACAAGAAGTAAAAGCAGATTACGGCCGGGAAGAAAGGCATCCTCGTTGATTCTAAATATGGGATTAGTAATACCGCTTGGTATGGTTCGGCCGAAACCAGACACATCCATCCGCATTACTCTGGGCAGGCTATGTTTCTCATGCAGGAATTGACATACTACCCACTCTTTAGCTGCACTGAGTTGACCATAATCGACGAAGAGCGGATGCAACACGATTCCCTCCTCATGAGCTATCAGTCCCATGAGAGTGGAATCAAGCCCTCCGGACACAAGCGTAACTATCGCCATGCCCCAAACTCCTTCTTCGCCAACCTGACAACAACCCATACCGCAACGTCAAAATGGTCTGGGGGAAACCCGACAGAGCTGGAATACTCTATGAATGCGTCTTCGAGGGATTCGTATTGCCTGACTGACCGAACTGTTTTCACAGGTGCGCCTGTCAGCCCTACCCAGTTCATGTACGTCAAGACGTGCACATCGAGTACAGCGACATGTGCGGTATATCCTACATTGCGAAGGAAAAGGCTCGCTTGCTTGGGGCCTAGTCCCGCCACTTCTGAGGCCAAGCGCCGTCGTGCTTCACGTACGTCTCTCGCGTTACCTAGCAGATAGTGAATTGTTTCGCCCTGGGCATAGAATCTTTCGGCGGCGACACGTATCTGGTTAGCCCTAAGTTTAGGGTACGGGTAGCGTCTTTGCGAATGAATATCTCGGGCAGTATCCCACAGAGCATCTGTAATATCGCGCTCATATTCATCATACTCGGAGCAACGTCGTTTTTCTGTGAAAAGGTTGGCCTTTCCCATCCGTTCAACTGCTGCATTTACAATATCAAAATGCACTCTACTTCCCAAGATACAAGAAACGAGTTCCCGCCATAGGTTATCTTCTGTCATGCCTTCCCAGGAGGAGGTCTTGTACTTCTCCCGCTCAAGAACTAGGCACACTTCTCGTATCGCGTTTTCAATTTTCAGAAGCGGGATGTGGTTGGCAACCATGTTAGCCGCATCCTTCAATGGCATCTAAAATAATCTTGCCGCGATCTGTCGGAAAGTATTTTTCCAGAAGTTCTTTAGCTGTCTCTCTCTCCAGAGCGCTACGAAGTTCTTGCATGAACTGGCCGTAGAACTTCAGATTGTGCATTAACACCGACTGTATATAAGGCAAAAAGGCATTCGTACCAAAATCGGTTTGTTCTCGGAAAAAATCCCATTGCTGAAAATGGAAAAGCAGCCCCGTCTTGTGATCAACGACGGTCTGACACCACTCTAAACCGTCGAAACTGTCAGCGCCAGCCATGGTGTATGCGATTATAGAAAGGGGGTTGCCTGTACCCAATAAATGCAGTGGGCAGTAGAAACCGAGATCATCAAGCGCTCTACGTATTTTCCGTACCGACTTAGTTCGAGCGGCAATGCCCTCACCCAAAGCGCGTTCTGGAACAGCCAAAAGAATAGGATAAAGTTGTTCGGCCGTTTTCCGGGCAGCAACCGGGAGAAGGTCAGCCCGGCCGTGAACGATGGGCACCACAGTCCCAAGAGCATGCTCCTGATCGCGAAGAACACTTGCCACCACATCACAAGAAATAGCCTCTGCCGTATCAGGCGGTTCTTGATTATCGTAACAAAAACACAGGTGGTGTTCATAGGTTCGGCACATTGCATGGAAGCGATCTACTTCCCAAAGCTGGCCGCCTTTCCAGAAACCCTCATAGTTTCCGCTGTCCATTAAAATCGCCGAGCCTCTTTCCTTGTTCTTCTTAAGCGTACTATCTATGCGCTGTTGATGGTCAGCGCTGGAATTGGCAATGTCGTAAGCAGATATAAGGGAGAGTGGATGTGCTGCGGCTTCAAGCAGTTCAATATAATCAACTGGCATCAGGTTTGTCTTGACACTCGACACCGATGGAAAAAAACATGGCAGCGGCACTGCGGTCTCTGCGACACAAAGTGTGGTTTGTCTAGTAACCGTCATCGTCATAACCTCTACTGTGTTCTGTCAGTAGCGCGTCCTAATAGGTTCACATCTCGACGAGCACACCACATTGTGTGCTCTCGCGATATTGTTTCTTCTACCTGCTCTACAAGCTGTGAGAAATCGTTATCATTCGTCAGATTGTTAGCAATTGATTCCAATTCCTCCAATTCCTGAGCCGCAAGCGCATATGCCTGTGCTAACTCGTCATATCGTTTCATCTGGCTCCAGGCGGTAACAGCTGCAGCGCAAGTCGCAAGAACTGGAACAACGTTAAATCCCAACCCTCCAACCACTGCCTGGATAATTGCAGTTGCCACGGCAATAGCCTGGAGCACTGCTGTTACCCAAAACCATCGAGTGCTGCTCTTTGCGTTCGTTTTTGCCTTATGCAAATACCACGACTTCTGGTCGCGGACCCTAGACTTGATATAGAATCCCTTTCTCTCATTAAATGAAGCCGATCTGATCTGCCGCATGAAATCGGTGATCACCGATGCATTAGAATTCATCACAGCGGCAAGATGTTTTTCAAATCCAGCCCGAGCCTGTCTAACTTCTCGTAGTTCGGCAATAAAACGAGCTTCGACCGAGTCGTTGGCCTGAAAGGGCTGTGCATTCATCATGAAGCGCCAAGTCGCAGTCTTAACAGACTCGGCAATGGCACGCCCATCAAACCACGTTTTGTCATCCTGTCGCGTTCGCGTCACCCAAAGAGTCAAGAGGCCGAGGGTAAGGATGATCGCCATCGCGGTATATAGCCAAGTGTTTTCTGCAACACTTCCGAGGACTGTGAACCCTCCAAGGATACTGCCCAGCACGAGTGAGCCAAGGTACACTCGTTGGAGGATAAGATAGATTTTTTGCGCTCGGTTAGCTGCAGCATCTGCACATCGGAAAAGACCAGGATAATTGTCAGCCTTCATCAAGATTGTTCCTACTACTTTCGCCACTGTTACAGTTCCCCCTTGAACGCCTTGTCTAAGATCGATGGGAGCATGGCATTGAGTTCGATTTCAGCCTCTTGCTGGATGGTCAACAGCTCTCTCACCTTGGCTTGAAGGCGGTTGAACCAGATCTGCTTCTTATAAGCGGGAACCGGCACTTCAATTGCGGCAAGTTTGGCTAGACCGAGCGTACGGTTGCGACCTGCTCCACCGGGTGAGGCCTCGCCAATCTTTCTAAGACCCTCGTCCGTTAGGAAGTAGAAGCGCAGAAACTCTGCCGTGACGATGCCTTGCTTCGGGACACATGTGATGAAGCGGTGGGAACCAAAACGCCCTTCGTCTTCCGGCTGAGCGACCGCGATGGCTCCTTCCCACGCGAAAACATTGCTAAACAGAAGACCCCCCGGTTCGATTTTGAACAGCCGTTTGGTACCTACGCTGAGGTAATCGAGGGCGGGCTTATGGAACGTGCCTTTGCCGAATGAGCGGATACCCAGCTCCGGGTACTCTTCACCCATACGTACTTCGACCTCGCGGCGAATCAGCGGGGCTATGTCGTCCATCTTGTGAAGGGGGGCGCCGTTGACGATCCGCGCATAGGCGCTGTGGAGTATCGCCTCCGCTTTCTGTTCGATTTCACGCTTATTCTTGCGAGCCGCTTCGATCTTGGCGGCCAATGCGTCGAGCTTGGCAACAATTCGACATTGCTGGTTTCGATCTGGCAATGGAATGGTTATCGAGGCAAATGCTTCTGGACGAATCCTGCTCTTGCTAGTCGTTCCTCGCGACGCAATTTCGCACTCTTTCCAGAACCAACGTGTCTTCATCATCCAATAAAACCACCGAGGAAGAATCCTTGCTTCATCTGGTCGAAAAAGCGGAAATTCTCCAGAGCAATAGCATCCAGCAAGGTTGGGAGGTACTACACTAACGCTGCCATGTCGCGCCCAAATCTTGTTGACTATTATGTCGTCGGCCTCGACACGGTGAAGAACGGAGTACTGTGTTGCGGCGCCATCAAGTGATTCGCGTTCATAGGTACCATCACCCCAAAGGCGTACGCCAATCTGCCTGTACTCTCGGCCAGGAGTGGGCTTCTCGGGACGCTGCACAGGGAATGCAACTTCCCTTATCGCCACAGTTGACCAGCCATTGCCCATCACGGCCTTCTTCCTTGCGACCCAATAGGCTCGCCTAAGATGGCCTTGATCTCGTCCATGATCTTGCCGATTTGACGATTCTTATCGGCGATACTTGCCGCGAGCAGTTCAGGCGGTAAATGCTCCAACGCTTCGGCTCCACGTGGATTCTTGATGTCCAGATTGCAACCATTGACTAGCAGGTCCTTGGCCTTGACCTTCCAGGCATGCGCGTTTTCCTGGCGCTTGGCCGCCTTGAACCACTTGAGCAGCTCGCCGCATTCCTCGTACTGGAGCGGGCTGGTCTTGGTGTACTTCTTGCGGCCCTCCGGGACGGGTTGCTCGTAATACCAAATCGTTTCCGTCGGTCCGGAGCGGTCGAAGAAAAGGAGGTTCGTCAGGATGGGCGTGTACGGTTCAAAAACACCCTGCGGCAATCGGACGATCGTGTGCAAATTAAAAGAAGTGAGAAGCTCTTCCTTGATCCGCGCGCAGATGCCGTCTCCAAACAACGTACCGTTGGGTACGACCACGGCTGCGCGACCGGGCTTCGGTCCCCGCTTAAGCTTGCGCATGATGAGTTGGAGAAAGAGCAGCGCCGTTTCCGTGGTCTGCTTGTCCTCGGGGAAGTTGCTCAGGATGCCCCGCTCTTCTTCACCGCCGAACGGCGGATTGGTGAGGATTACGTCCACGCGGTCCCGGTCGCCGATTTCGTTGAGCGGAAACCGCAGGCTGTTCTCCGGGTCGATCTGCGGCGCTTCGAGGCCATGCAGAAGCAGGTTCATCTGGCAAAGCAGATACGGCAGGGGCTTTGCTTCGCCCCCGAAGATGGACTGCTCCTGGAGGACCTTGCGGTCTTCAACGGTTCTAACCTGCTTGGATAGATGATTGAACGTCTCGGCCAGGAAACCACCGGTACCGCAAGCCGGGTCAAGGATTGTCTCGCCCAGGCGCGGATTCACGGCCTCGACCATGATTTGAACTACCGAACGTGGCGTATAGAACTCGCCGGAGTCTCCGGCCGCGTCGCGCATCTCGCGCAGCATGGATTCGTAGAGGTGACCCAGTGTGAACAGTTCGTCATGGGACTCGAAGTGAATCGAGTTGACTGAGTTAATGACGTCCCGCAACAGGTAACCGGACTGCATGCGGTTGGTCAGGTGACTGAAGACGCTGGCGATTACGCGCTTGCGGCTGGTGGGACCGTTGTGCAGGCCGCTCAGGTACGCAAACAGACCCGGTCCCTTCGTGCCGTCCGGACGGGTGGCCTCTTCCTGGTTTATAAAAGCGATCAGTTCGTGGCCGGTAACGCCGTTTTCCTGCGCCGCCCAGTCCCGCCACCGGTACGGCGGTTCGATGGTCGAGCGGTACTTCGCGCGGCGCATCTTGGCGCGGGATGCCTCGATTTGTTCCATGTCGTCGAGGAACTTGAGGAACATGACCCACGTCAGCAGTGGCAGACGGTCGAGGTCGCCGGACAGGCCCTTGTCTTTGCGCATGATCTGGCGACAGGACTTGATCACTGTGCCTAAGCGTTCGGCCGTCGTTCTGGGTTCTTGTGATTTTTTTCCGCGTTTTGCCATGGGTCTCCCTCATGCAGCGTACAACAAAGTCTGTAATTGCCGGATGGCCTCCACCAGCTTGTCCTCGCCGCCGAAATGGCGAGCGATCTGTATGACGTTCCCGCGCCGGTTGATCGGCGGAACTTCCAGCACGTCCGGGACGACGAACTGCGCCGTACCGTGTTCGGTGTACTTGTCCAGCAGTTCGTTCAGAATCGCTGTGGCCTCCGGACCGTATTGGTCGAAGAAGTCCTTTTTCTCGGATCGCAATCGTTGCGCTCGCTCACGCCGCGTGCGCAGGGGCGCGTTGAACGCGACGTGGCAAAGCAGGTCCAGCGGATCGGCGTCGGGCTGATTGGCGGCCGTGGCCAGTTCGTCGAAGTCGATGCCCCGCTCGGCCAGTTTGACGATGATCTCCTGACGATGGTCCGGGTCGGCCCATTCGGTTCTCAATTCGGCGGCGTTGGCGTACAGGCTGCGGACCTTCTCGGCCGTGTAGTCGGTAAACCGGACCACGCGAAGCTGATGGCCGTCCGCGTCGAGTTCATAGACGAGATGCGCCGCAATCTCCACCTGCCCTCCGTCAAAATAGTACTTGCGGCGTTCTATAGTTTCGCCGTAGTCGGGCGGCAGGGGCTCCGCAATTTCCATTTCTCCGGTCTCTCCGAACTCATGATCTATTACCACGGTCTCGGTCTCCACAGGTTCGCCGTGTTCGTCAATGTGTTGCTCGGTCTCGATGGATGGATCGCCATCGAAATCCGGATCGGCGAACAGACGTGTGGCCGAACCCGTATAATCGAGAATGCTGAAGAACAGTTTGCCGTAGTCGTCGCGCACGCGCGTGCCTCGGCCGATGATCTGCTTGAACTCGGTGATTGAATTGATGACCCGAACCAGTACGACGTTCTGGACGGTTGGAGCGTCAATGCCCGTCGTCAACATCTGGGAGGTGGTCAGGATAACCGGCGTGTGCCGCTCCACGTCCTGGAAGTTGCTGAGATGACCCCGGCCGATGCCGCCCTCGTCTGAGGTGACGCGGCAGACGTAGTCCGAATGCCGGCGGACCAGATCGGCGTTCAGGTTGTTCAACGCGCGCCGCATCTCATCGGCATGTTCCTGATCGACGCAGAAGACAATGGTCTTGGCAAAGCGATCCGTCTTTTTCAGGAATTCCGTAAAGTGCCTTGCAACCGCTTCGGTGCGGGAACGCAAGGCAATGACACGTTCAAAATCATTGGTGTGATATTCCTCGTCCGGTATCTCTCGGCCATAGCGGTCGATGTCTCCCTGGCTCGGTCGCCAGCCCGCTGCGTCCCAGGACGTGACCACGCGATGGACGCGGTACGGGGCGAGAAAGCCATCATCAATGCCCTGACGCAGGCTGTATTGGTAGATCGGATCACCGAAGTATTGATAGGTATCAGCGTTGTCCTTGCGGCGTGGCGTGGCCGTCATCCCGAGCTGGTACGCCGGTTTGAAATACTCCAGGATTTCGCGCCAGTTGCTTTCATCCCTGGCGCTTCCCCGGTGGCACTCGTCCACTATGATGAGGTCGAAGAAGTCCGGGGCATATTCGCGGTAGAGTCCGGGCCGGCGTTCGTCGCGAGCGATGGCCTGATAGATGGAGAAATACATCTCCCGGCCCTTGTTGGCCACCCCGCCCTCAATTTTCCAACGCGCGTCACCGAAAGGTGTGAACGTCTTGGCCATGGGATCATCGACCAGGACATTGCGATCCGCCAGGTAGAGGATTCGTGGCCGGCGGTAATCGCCCGTCCGGTTCCAGCGGGATGACCAGAGCTTCCAGCAAATCTGGAAGGCTACGAACGTTTTCCCGGTGCCCGTGGCCATTGTAATCAGAATGCGCCGGCGACCTTGCAGCACTGCTTGAACAGTGCGGTTGATGGCAATTTCCTGGTAGTAGCGGAGTGACTTGCCGCTCAGATGGTAAGCGGGTGTGAGAAGTCGATCGGCTATTTTCGAGTCAAGTGACTCCGCGGCGATGAGGCGTTTCCACAATTCTTCGGGGGTGGGAAAAGTACTGATTTGGCATTCTTCCCCCGTGATGTAGTTAAACTCAACAATGCCATGGCCGTTGGTCGCGTAAGCGAACTTGAGTCCCAGGATTTCGGCGTACTCCTTGGCCTGCTGAAGCCCCTGGCCCGGGGTGGCGTAGGATGGCTTGGCTTCGACGACAGCGATTGCCAGATCGGGACGATAACGCAGAATGTAATCGGCGCGCTTGCCGGGCCTCCGTCGGCCCTGCCGCCCCGACACGACAATGCGGCCATCGGTGAATGTCACCTGTTCGTTGATGCGATGCGGTTCGGTTTCCCAGCCCGCGTCCTGGAGCCTGGGAACTACGTATCGTCGGCAGGTATCGGCTTCGTTCAGTGGCATGTTGCGATTGTACCTTCAGGAAAGTCCGTAGTTCGGGTTCAAATCCACCTGCGCGGTCGCCATGGCACCCGTGAGCTTTTCTGCGCTGTCGGATGCGCGGTGATTTGCCAACTCAATAAAAGTCCCCAACGGGCGACATCATGATTCGACCCGCTGCGGCCGGTCATGTGCAAGGCCGTCGAGTGCGGTGAACAGGGTCAGTTCCGGGTCGGTTTCGTAATAGAAAGCGGCATGTTCCGCCGCTGTTTCCAGAAGTCGCCGCCGTTCCTCCAGCGGCAGGTCGATGATCTTCTTGATCGTTGTTGTTTCCGAGTTCATGTTTATCAACGCCGCCCTTGGGCCATTCCTCTCCCGGCCCCGTGCCGGTGACGATCCCGGAGTATTTATTTCCCGCTAAGTCCGTTTTTAGCAGCCTTGCGTTACATTCTGGTACGGAAAGTCCAATCGAACAAGGGGTTATTCAAACCGCATGGTGGCAAAGCCATGAACCACAATGTAACGCAAGTATCGGCCCACAGGGAACTCCCACCGCCTCTTGGAAATTGCGTCTTTACCCGATTGTTATCCTGAATTACGCATGCAGAATTGGAAATTATGAGGAAACCGGAAAATCCATTACATCCCGGCGAACTTCTCCTGGAGAAGTTGCTCAAGCCTGTGGGCATTCCCAGATGGCCTTTGCTAAAAAAATGGTCTGGACTCGCGCGCGCAATGCGGTCAGACGGCGCCATCCGGTCAGGCATCGCTATCCATGCCGTCGAGCTTCTGTCGCCGGCCCATCATGGTTAAGCCACCTTGTGCCGCTTTCTGGTTGAAGTGACGGCGTCCACCCGTTCAACTTCCGCCACCACCTTGGCGCCGATAGATTCCTTGGTGATCGCCAGGTCGTAACGAGTTTGCAGGTTCATCCAAAAATCCGCGCTCGTCCCAAAGGCGCGCGCGAGCCGCAAGGCGGTTTCGGGCGTGATGCCGCGCTTACCGTTCAAGATATCCGTAATCCGGCCCGATGGCACACGCAGCCCAAGGGCAAGCCGGTTGGCGGATAGGCCGCGCGCGGCAAGCTCGCGTTTCAGGATTCGGCCAGGATGGATCGGTGTCATGTCAGTTATCCGGCGGATCTATAAAAATGCATTTGACGCGCCCGGCATAGAACGGCAACAGTGCCTTGAGTGCGTGCAGGTTATCACCCTGGATCAGAAGATTATCGGCTGCTGTGTGCGGATCGCCATACTCTGATGCAAACTCCAGCAAGCGATAAGGTACTACCCCTGCAGCCTGTTTGGCCTGATGTTTATTGACCCACTCCAGAAATGGCACGTTACTTCCCCTTTAATAAATTTTCTGCCCGCCTGGCTTTCAAATATGATTTTGGCTGGCAGCTATTGTTGATCAAGATAATCTCGCAAGGTCATGATTTGCACCTTGTGATATTCGCCTAATGCAAGCAACGCCTTGTCACCTGTCACAATAGCATCAGCATGCCCGGTCATGGCGCATTCGAGTATGCGGTTGTCGGGCTCATCACTGAGAACCTTGAGCCTGCGCCGGGGTTTAACAAATATGGCAAGCTCTGACAGATACAATGCAACATGCGCGAGTTCTTCGGCATCGCGGGAAAATTTTCTTGCCAATATGCCCAGCAACTCATCCAGTATGGGTTTGGAGAGGATCAGTTGATCCTGCTCCTGGATAATACGCAACAAGGCTGCTTCAGCCCGCCCACCCGGAAACACAAAAGCGGAGACCAGAATATTGGTATCGAAAACGGCCTTCACTGGTGCAGTATACGTTCCAGATCCTGCTCGGAGAGTATGCCTTTGTCGCGTGCTTTCCGGCTCCAGTAACCCTGTATGCCCCGGAATTCCTGCAGGCGGCGATCAATACGCGCCTGCCGCAGTGCATCCTGAATAACGCCACTTAATGTTTTGCCTTCCGCTTTGGCCAGAGATTCAGCATCCCGCGCCAGATCGGGTGGGAGTGAGATAGTCTTTTTAATCGCTGTGCTCATAAATACGCCTGTGTCCGTTGGTATGAATAAATCATACTCCCTGCGCCTGCTCTGTCAATATTCTCATAAAAACGTGGCCTGTTAGATTTACTTTAACCAGAATAGATTTTTCATGTCTGCGGTTGCATGGCATAGGTCTCATCAAACAGGCGTTCCAGTCTGGCATTAACACCACGCAACTGATTAATAACGCGCCTGGCCCAGCCGAAGTATTCCTGCTTGCGGGCCAGCGGCCAGTTCGCAGGGGGTGAATTGAGGATGTCCCGCAGGTTGCAGATTTTATCCGCAAGTTTGACCAGCTTGCGGAAATCATACGGGCATATTCAACGCTACCGGAGAAGAGGCGTAAAGCGTTGTATGACTATGCGGCTGAGTTGCTTAGTGTGGGTTAGCGGGCTGACGCATAGGCATTGCGCAAAAATTCGATACGGTTTTCCGATATGCTGCTGAACCCCACTGCAGCATCCAGCTTGGCAGTAATGTCACCGAAAAGGAGATCTTCATCCCTGGTTAGCGCAAGCGATCGTCTTGATCTTTGTTGTTTCTGAGTTCATGTTAATAAGCGCCACCCCAGGACCAATCCTCTCCCGGCCCCGTTTCATGATCCCTTGGCGGATGCACGTTTGACACGATACGGAGCGGCGGCTTCGGCCACGCGCTTTTCTTCCGGCTCGAAAACGACCCGGACTCGCGCGTGCAGGACTTCAGCGATGCGGCGCAAGGTGGCAAGCGAATGACCTTCGTAATCGGGTGACTCCAGACGGCTGATCTGCTGTTGGGAGGTCTTGAGGAGCTTCGCGAGTTGCTTCTGGGAGAGCCCGGCCTGTTCGCGCAGGGCGGCGATCTGCAGCGCTACATCCCATGCCTCGCCGGCGCTCTCAAAGCGGGCGGCAAAGCTTGGATCTCGCATTTGTTCCTCGAGGTACCGGTCGAAATTGGTTTTTTTCACAGTTTCGTTCTCTCCTGCCATTCACGCATCCGTTTGCGCGCCGTATGGATGTCGCGAACCGGGACAGCCTGGCCTTTGTTGCGGATACCGTGCACCGCAACGATCCGGCGATTCCTCTCGAAAAACCACAACACGCGGGTGTTGAGCTTACCCAAGTGGCGCATTTCGAACAGACCGTCGCCAAGCGCTTTGGATAACGGCTCCCGGTGATATTGCCGGTGCCGCAGTTTCGCCAGACCGGCAACCACCGCCGCGAAGTCGTCCGGATCGCTGGCCTTCAACTTGTCCAGAAACTCCCGCACGGGGCACGTCCCCACCACTGTCTCATAAAACTCTACGCTGAAATCCATGGCGAAGCAACATCATTTTTGATGTATAGGTGCAGAATGGAGAGGAGGTCATTTCTATATTGTCGAAGCTTCCTGGCATTCTTTTCCTTCAGCAGCTATGTTTACAAGCGCCACCCCCGGACCAATCCTCTCCCGGCCCCGTGCCGGTGACGATTCTGAGGTTTTTATTGTCTATATTTCCCCACAGACCATTATCAGCGCCAGTGTTCTTTCAAATTGAAAGTCAACTGCCGGTGATGCTTGATGGAAAGCAGATACAGGTTATCGCCGCGCAAGGCATATAACACCAGATAATCGCCGCTGATGTATTCGCGTAGACTGATATTTCTTCCAAGTCGTTGTTTGAGGATTTCCAGGCGCATCAGCCCTTCCGTGGATTGGGGCGCCTTCGCCAGAAAATCCACGCCCATCCCGGGAAAACGTTTCAGATTCGGAATCATTGTCTCGAAAAGTTGTTCAAGCAATGATTGAAACTCCCGAGGAGCTTCCTGCTCCTCCAGAAACCGGCGGATATCCGCCAGGTTTTTGTCAAAATTTCTTGTGATGCGGACAGCGAGGCGGCGTCTCATCCGGCGTTCGCGTGTATCAGCGGGACCTGGATTTTTTGTACTTGGCCCGTGTCTCGGAAACGCCCAGGAGCCGGCTCGCCTCAACATCATCCCAGCCCCGGCTCGCTTCCTCCAGCAAGGCGAGGTGAATGTGTTCGCATTCCAGCCGGTGATAATGGTCGAGACGGCGGGCGTCGACCAAAGCCACATAACTTTCCCCGTTGCGGGTAATGATCTTCTCGCTGCCGTCCCGCACTTCCGCCGCCAATTCCGTAAGCCGGGCACGGACTTGGTTCAACGGGACGATGTCTTTGGATGAAATGGACATTGATGAATCCTTTAATGAGAACATTAACGTATTCTTGACTCCTTTTGCCGCAAGGTCAAGCAAGGTTTCGTCCTTGTGGGCAACGCACAGGAAAGCGAAGCAGGGTTCATGAGCGCGGAGGAAACATCCAGGCCGTCCGTTTTCCAGGTTGGGACTGCTCGCGCTAGATTTCTTGATTACGGGTGCTCATTCAGGTATCATTACAAGTATCTAATTAAGTACAGATAGGAGACAGCCCATGAATACCATACCTGCCCAGGAGATCAAGCGGCGCGGCATTGCCGCAGTGGATGATCTGATTGAAACAGGTGATGTGCATATCATCAAAAACAATCAGCCCCAGTACGTGGTGCTCTCGGAAGTGCGCTATCGGGAATTGATCGAGACGCAAAACGAGGCATACGCAGCACGGGTGCGCGCATCGCTGCAAGACCTCAAGGCCGGACGGGTGAAGCGAGGCACGGCGAAGGACTTGATTAAAGAACTCGGTCTGGAAGACTGAGGCATGTACGCGCTCGTCTGGACGGCCCAGTTTACGCGAGCGGCTAAAAAATTCACCAAACGCCATGGTGAATTACGGACAAAGTTCGCCGATATCCTGCGCGATCTGGAGCACGACCCTTTCCAGCCACACCTGAAATATCACCACCTCGGCGGCAAGCTTAAAGGCGTTCAGTCCATCAGCATCACCGATCGCTATCGAATCACCTTGACCGTTGCCATTTCTGACAAGGAAGTCATCCTGCTGGATGTTGGTAGCCATGATGAGGTGTACCGGTAAGATAAAAACACATGGCTAAGCGCAAAGCCCCTGAACTCACAGAACGTCGCCAAGCGCTTTGGACAACGGCCCCCGGCGCGGATATATCAAGGTGCAATCAGCGCAAGTTGCGGGAACCAGGTTTTGTAGCGATTCGTATCGCGCGTCAGCAGCGCGATACCCTGTATCGCGGCGTGCGCTCCGATATTATAATCCGGCTGCGGTGAGTGTCGCTTGCAGCCCGAGCGGCGGTATTTGACGAAACATTTTCCTGCAAGAAATCCCGCTTCCCACGGCAACGGATCGCGGCGGAAAAAATCCGGCGGAAGAGTTCGATCGAGGTTTTCGATCCGGTCGAACCCGATGGAAACTTCGCTGTAGATGATGGGGTTGATGACGAGCGTGTGGCTTTCAGCCAATTTTTCAAGCTGACCGGCGGACCAGTCATACCATTTCGGGTCTTCGGTCACGACATCGAGAATGACGTTGCTATCCACCATGATGTCAGCCATGTGCGCCGTCGTTCTCAGTCACCACGAGTCAGAGCCATAATTTCATCGGTGCTGAAACGTTTGGTCGCCTTGCCGCGCATGGCCGTCAATACGCGCCGGCCGCGACGCAGAGTTTTCTCCGCTTTCTTGACGATAACTGTGTTGCCCCTGACGACAAACTCCACTTCAGTATTAGGGAGCAGTCCGGCTTTTTTCCGGACTTCAATGGGGATGGTGACTTGACCTTTGCTGGTGACACGCATGATGGCATTCTCGTATACAATTCTTACTTAACAAGGTAAAAATTGATTAAAGCAGGGTCAAGGGGAATTCCGGCCGGGAAGCGACGGCAGTTTCCATCCTTTCCTGACCAACGTTTGATATAAAGAATCCATCTGGATCGAATGGCACTTACATTATCTGTAGGGCACGTGTATCACGTGCCATGAATATATGGGCAAGTCGCAGACTTGCCCTACAGCAGCGCAATCGGCTCTGAACCCACTATTGGGGCGGGCTGACGGCAGTTTCCATCCTTTCCTGACCAACGTTTGATAAAAGAATCAATCTGATGCGGAGCTGAGGATGAAATTTGGTCACACGCAGTTTACCCGCAGGGGGACGGACAGGGATGTTCGTCCACAAAAGGGTCGGAGATGAGGGAATACGATATCTGCAATAGCGCTTACCCTTGTATGCTTCTTTTTATAGTGTTGTCTCAGGAAGGTCTTGTATGCTTCGATTGGTAGCACGCAATTTAGTAGTTTCGGATGGCCTGCACAGCCCGTCTTCCCTTTGGGACACCAAGCCCGCGGGTGAGCTTTTGGCGTGCAGTGCCAGCCGTTTATCCGGAGCCCGAACAGTTGTTTGATGGCATGTAATTTTTTAATGACCTCGTATTGGCAAGGAGGGGAAATGATAAACGATTCCGATTTGATTTTTGTAGGTATTGATGTCTCCAAAGACACGCTGGAGTTGGCATGGGATGTTAAAGGCGAAACACAGCCTGTCAGTAACGATAAGGCGGGTATCCAGTCTTTGCTGGCGATATTGAAAGCGGCGCAAGCCGGATCGCGTGTCATAGGCGCCGTAGTGTTGGAGGCGACGGGTGGCTTTGAGCGCGAAGCGGCGATAGCGTTGGCGAGTGCAGGATTGCCGGTGATGGTCGTCAATCCGCGCCAGGCGCGCGACTTCGCCAAGGCCATGGGGTATTTGGCCAAGACCGATGCCGTGGATGCGCGGGTGTTGAGCCATTTCGCCCGCACGCTGTACCAGTCTGAGAAGCGCGAACAATTGCTGATGCGTCTGCCGGAGGCGAGCCAGACCGAGTTACAGGCCTTGGTCCTGCGTCGTACCCAGCTTATCCAGATGCGCGTGGCGGAGGAAAACCGCCTGGCCCTGAGCCATCCGAGCCAGCGTAAAAGCATCAAGGCCGTGTGCAAGATGCTCAACAAACAAATTGCCAGCATTGACCGGGAGATTGATACGCGGCTAAAAGGCCACTTTTCCGCCCAGCTGGCCTTGCTCGATAATTTCAAAGGCATCGGCACGGGCACTAAAGCGATGCTGATGGCGGCGTTGCCTGAACTGGGTGCGTTGAGCCACCCGCAAATTAGCAAGCTGGTGGGAGTCGCACCGTTGAATTGCGATAGCGGCAAACATACAGGGAAACGCTTCACCTGGGGTGGACGGACGGAGGTGCGTTGTGCGTTATACATGGCCGCCTTGAGCGCGGTTCGCTACAACCCGGTCATCAAGTTGTTTTATGACCGATTGCTCAGCAAGGGCAAACCCAAAAAAGTGGCGTTGGTGGCGTGTATGCATAAAATTTTACGGATTCTCAACGCCATTATGAAGTCAGCAAAACCCTGGAATGAACATCATTCAGTCGCCAAAACCGCTTGACATGAAACACAGTTGCTCACCCGCCACTACGTGGCGGCCTCTCCCGGAGGGAGAGGCAAGAATCAATCTACACTGCCCCCATTATCTATATCTACACTGACCCCATTGATTAAACTAATCCGAGCAAGGCACGGAAGAACCAGGCCACCAATGCGACCGCCAGCAGT
>Ga0326597_10006428_pt1 | contig 16103 bp, 11 predicted proteins | sample RVTome_12_FD_203789 | JGI IMG/M metagenome (GOLD analysis project Ga0326597, IMG submission 203789) | Soil microbial communities from uranium-contaminated site in the Upper Colorado River Basin, Wyoming, United States - RVT100D185 | ecosystem: Environmental > Terrestrial > Soil > Contaminated >...
CTGGTAAGCCGTGTGCGGGAAATCCGCATGCACGGTTTGAACGGGGGTCGTACTCACAGCACCGCGCTCGCGCGGTGTGGACAGTAGGATCTACCAATGCCGGTGCGCATTGTCGATCACCCGCTGGTCCAGGACGCGCTGATGGAGCTCCGGGACGCTCGCGTCGATCCACCCGCCTTCCGGCGCGCCGCCAACCGGATCAGTATGTTGCTGGCTGCCGAGGTCCTTCGCGATGTGCCCTCCCTTCCAGCCACGATTGAGACTCCGCTCGCCCAGGCCGAAGGGCACATCGTCCGCGGTGACGTCGTCGTGGTACCGGTACTCCGAGCAGGGCTCGGAATGCTTGACGCGGTACTCCAACTGCTGCCGGCGGCGCGGGTCGGCCACATCGGACTCCAGCGAGACGAAACGACGGCGATTGCGTCGAGGTATTACTCGAGGCTGCCCCCCGATCTTCATCGCAGCTATGTTCTGATGATTGACCCTATGCTGGCGACCGGTGGCAGCGCCGTGGCGGCCGTCGATCTCATCAAGGCGGCAGGAGCCCACACGATTCGCATGATGTGCATCGTTGCGGCACCTGACGGTGTCGCGCTGGTCGAACAACATCACCCGGACGTTGTCGTCTATACGCCCGTCGTCGATAGCCACCTCGACGCACGCAAGTACATCGTGCCAGGCCTCGGCGACTTTGGCGATCGGCTCTACGGGACCGAGTAGTCTCTCGACCCATCTCGACGGTTGACACCAGGACCTGTCGGCATAAGATACGACCCGGCCACGGTCGGCCGTGAGTTCGCCCGATACACGGAGCGGGACGCTCTGCACTTCAACCAGAGGCTCGACAGACACTGTGAGGCACCGACCCATGCGGATATACCTTCTCGCCGTTCTCGTACCTGCTGCGATGTTCGCCCAGAGTGGCTTTGCCGCCGCTCAGAGGGCCGTCGGTGACCCAGTCAACGGCAAGGCCGTATTCGCGTTCGGCAACACCTCCTGCACCAATTGCCACGGCCTTGAGGCTCAGGGTGGCTGGGGTCCTGATCTGGCGGGCAAGGGGATGTCGGTCGCTCGGGCAACACTGGCCATTCGGGTGCCAATCTGGCGCATGCCGGCGTTCGCCCCGTCGCAACTCTCCGACAAAGAGATTCTCGACATGGTCACCTATTGGAACAGCCTGCCGCCTGCCCCCGCGATCGGTAAGTGGAGAACCGAGGCACCGCTCAACGCTCCACTCGGTCAGCATCTCGCCGTGAACATCATCGGCTGCGCACAATGCCACGGCGCCACGTTGACGACGCCGCGGCACGGCGCCGCCGAGGTGAACGGTGACTTCGAATGGTTCAAGAACACCGTGTACAGACACTCGGTTGCACAACCCGAGAAGTGGAGACAACTCGATCTCCTGGCAGCTCCAGAACCACCAGCCCGGCGACCTCGCGTACGCATGGGCAATTATTCCGAGAGGCGGCTGCCCGAGGCCACGCTGCGCGAAATCTGGGACTGGATGAATGATCTCGGGCTGCTCGTACCCGTGAGGGCGCGACTGACGGGTGGCCCTGCCAGCGCGACTGGCACCACCTACGTGCTCGACGTCTCGAGCGAATCGATGCCGCAGAAGGGCCTGACGGCCGAAGACGTGACGGTGTCGCTCATCGTGCCGGCCGGGACGACCGTGACAGCCGCGAGCGGCGAAGGGTACCAGGGGGTGAAGCAGGAGACGACCGGTGAGGTGGCCGTCTGGCGTCTGCCGCGACTTGCGCCGCGGGATCATTACACCTTCTCGATCACTCTGGCCGGCAGTCCTCAGGGTGACGCCGTACTCAGGGGGACCGTTGGCTGGGCGAAGCCATCGGCCACGTCAGACGCGCTCGTCAACTTCGCGCTGCCGAGACCCGGAGGTCGCGGGCGCGGCGCCGGCGAATAGCCGACAAGAGAGCCGCCGATCGCTGTGATAAGCTGACAGCTGTCGGCGGCCGCTGGGTCCGCCCCTGAACACTTTGCGGGCGCGTGGCTCAGCGGTAGAGCATTCGCTTCACACGCGAAGGGTCGATGGTTCGATTCCATCCGCGCCCACCACTTCAACTTTCAAGGCGCCAACCCCTTAGCGTCTTTGGTCGGTTCATCGTTGCGAGTAGGTGGATGTTCGTCTTCGCTTAGGACGGGCGTGCAGCCACCCCAGCCGTTAACCTACCGCGCTGCCCGCCACGCCAACTGAGCATCCATACATTCGCTCAGTAACCGACCAGGTACCCCAGACGAACTGCCTCACCGCCATTGTCTCGGAACCGCCGGGACCACGCGGTTCACCTCCTGAGCCAGCCGTCCGCGCCGTACATGGGCATAGTTCCACCTCTTGCACTGGGCGGCGATCCGACCACGCCATCGCGTTGGCGCGACCTCTGGCCCATCATCTCCCTGACCGCTGGTCTATTCGGGCGAGATCTTCCTCGGAAATGTGGTACACGAGTGCGGCGTGGGCGATATGGTCCGCCGGAGTGAAATGCTCGCGCAGCCACCGAAACGTGTCCGGGTCGCCGGTTACCCCAATCAGCTGGTTCACACGAACGAGAATCGTCCCAGCGGTCGGCGCCTCTGGCTCCAGAATGCTGTCCGGGTGGGCTTCCCTGTAGCGATCAACGTACCAGCCGCCCTGGCCCCAATCGATGTTCGAATCGGCCAGGACTGTGTACGCCTGGGTGCGGTCCCAAATCAGCTCATTGGAGTACGGCAGAAAATGTGGGTAGTACGACAACACTGACAGAATCAGGCCACCGACCGCCATGGACAGCGCAATGGCCGTCCGTCGAGTGAACGCGATCCCTCGTGCGAGCAGGCTTCCGCAGAGAACATATACGAGCGGGAATACGACGAGGAAGTAGCGGATGCCGATCTGTGCGCGATAGAAGAAATTGAAATAGACGGCAAAGAACAGGACCGGCCAGAATAGCGCCGCCTCGCCCTTGAGAAAATCGAACCGACGACGCCGCACGACGTAGCCCACGACAGCGGCCAGGGTCAGAACCTGCGTCGCAACCGGCAGCTTATACAGGGACGCGTAGAAGTAGTAGCCGGCGAAGCCCTCGCCGTGCCGAAGCTCACCGAACAGATAGATCGGGCCGAAACTGGAGCCGTTGCGCTCTCGCTCCATCACCATGTCGAGACCCTCGATGTACGGATAGGGGACCGGCAGCGGCAGGCTGCCGAGCACACCGGCAGACGACTGGATCGAGCGAAAGGGAACTGACTGGAAACGGTACTGGTCCAGAGGCGTGAGCGTTTGATTGAAGAGAAACCCGATATTGATCACCAGGACGCTCAGTAGGAGGAACGCGAGCGCGACGGCAGAAAAGACGACGACGCGCCGACGCAGGGCGTCGACACTTCGCTCTCGAACTTCGCGGCGGATCTCCCGGGCATGAAACCCGACCGCAATCACAACAAAGAGCGGAAAGAGCGCAGCCGCCGAGTATTTCGCGATCTGCGCCAGGCCGAGCATCAGCGCACTCCCCACGGCGCGTTTCCAGCCGCCCAGACAAAGGAATCGCCAGAAGAAGTACAACGCGAACATTGTCGTGCCGGCCGCATAGATGTCCGTTGTGACGAATTGGGAGTGCGCCAGGATATTGGGGTCGAAGGTGTACAGGGTCAGGGCGAGCAGTCCAGCGGTTGCGCCGTACAGGTCGCGGGCCCACGCAAATACGCACAGCGCGACGACGAGCGAGAACAACACGGTGAGATAGCGCCCGGTCTCGAGGCGTCCCAGAAACGACGTCACCGGTCCTGGCGGCAGACGTGCCGCCAGCGCACTTGGCAGTGCGTTGAGGGCCGACACCGGCATCTTGCTGTCGTCGAATCGCGTGGAATCACCCTTCAGGATGTTTTGGCCGTATAGAAAATGCTTTTCCTCGTCATAGGTGATGGTCATGTGCCGCATGCTCGACACGTCGATGGCCAGCAGAACGCCGAGCAGCAACAGCACGATACGTCGCTGTCGGGGGAGCAGCGGGACTACGCTGCTCTGCAGAGGCGCACACCAGATCGCGATCGTGCCTGGTGCAGTTCGTTCGACGAGCCCGACGCCGATCCCTATGAGTCCGATGAACAAACAGAAGACCGTCAGGCCCCTGAGAGTCGCCGGTATCCACGGTCGCGGCGCAGGCGGGTAGGGACCTCTCGTCGAAGCACGGCTCACTCGAAATTCGGGCCGCTCGATGTCCGCTGTATCCTCGACTATCGGGTCGCTGACAAGGGCTCTGATGTTCGAGCTGGAAGTGTCGCTGAGGAGGTATGCCCACGTGCGCCCGTCCGACACCCCCCGCGACAGACTGTAGCGCTCTTCTGAGGCCTCCCTGGTCGCGGCGTCCACCCCCGGCGCCCACCTGACGTGGATGGAAGCAGGCTTCGGATCGAGCGTCAACTGCAGCGTCGCATACGCGGCGCCAGCGATCGCCAGGAGGATCACGCCGGCCGCGACAAATCTGGACGCTGTGGTCAGTGACCCGGACGTCATACCTCCCACCGCTGTCGAGCGCCCGGAACACGTCTCTCGTACCAGCGCCGCAGCGACGAGGAGGCCGGCAGCCCGATCCTTTTCAAGGCGTTCCTCCTGTCACACCGCCCGGTCGACAGACAGCCGGCTTTCAGAGAGTTTTGCCGATACAGCGGCACCCTGGGTAGACATTGTGCCCGCAGCCCGCTGGGATTCACCCACCTGCTGCGCCCGGGGCGCTCACTTCGTAAATCGCCCACCGCCCATTGGTGTACATCCGAACGAACTGCGTCGGCAGGCCGTCAAGTACCTGGCCCAGCTCGTCATAGTGGGCCGGGTTGACGAGGATATGCGTCACGCCGAGCGCCTTGACGAACGCGTCGCGCTCAGCGGGCGTCTCGAGATTGTTGAAGAACGGCTGAACACGATACTTCCGCATGCGCTCGTAGAAGAATCCGTAGTACTGCCCGAAGAGCCGATCCTCGTCGACGAAGGAGGCATCCAGCGTCGGAAAGATGTCGACCTGCTGAGGCGAGAACATCACGGAGGGATAGGTATCCCAACGGTCGATGGCGAGGACCGCGTCGACCGGAAGCTCCTCCTGCATCCATTCAATGACCGACAGGTCTGGCGGACAGACCGTTCGCTCGGGCAGGATCAGCGGGTCGTCGGGAAACAGGCGCTCAGTAAACCTCGCCTCCATGCGGTCCAAGGTGACACACGGGAGTCCGTCTATCATCGCCCGTGGCGTCGCCCAGTGGCCGGCGGGTTCCGCCAGCGCGGCCGCCAGCGGTGACGCCGAGGGTCTCGCCGTCCAGAAGATGAACGGAACGATGAAGAGCGCAAATGCGAGCGCATGCCGATAGAACGGCGCGCCGAGCGCCGCCTGGAGCCGAGTGATGGCTACTCGGCCACGCGCGGTTGCCAGCGCCACGGGCAGGACAAGCCCGAGTCCCCAGATGACAATCGCCGTGCCAGCGAACAGCGTTGCGCCGGGATACTGAGTCCACCGGACGTACCGCATCCCCAGAGGCGGGTCCCTCAGCGGAGGGTGTGACTCAACCTCGAACGTCGAGCGCTCGATGAAGTGCGTGTCAACGACGTCAGGATGGGTGACGATGCTCCGAATATGGTCAACGGACAAATCAGTCACCCGATAATCCCAGACGTTCTCGTCGCTCGTACGATCGGGCTGTCGCTGACCTTCGCCGAGCGACAGCACGACCTCCAGGTCCGCGCGACGCTCGTCGGGCAGTTCCGAGCTCCACCGCACCGATACGCGCTCCGACCGCGGCGTCGGCGCACGTTCGGGCCACATCAAGACGAGTCCAGCCAAGGTCACGACCGACACCAGTGCAACTCGCGTCGCCCTCTGTCGGTCAAAGAAACCCTCCTTGATGCTCAAAAACGCTGTGGCGTACGCCACGACCAACGGCGCGAAGAACCCCCAGTGGCTCCGGTTGAGGCAGAGTGTCGTCAGGAGGGCCAACGCCCCACAGAGGACGCCCGCCACCATCGAAGACAATCCTCCTCGACCGATTCTCGCCATCGCCACGGCAGCGGCATAGAGGACTACTCCGGAGAGCACATACACAAAGAAGATGACGTTCCGAACCGGCAGATGCAGTATCTCGAAGTAGGTCACGTACACGTACGGAATCGCCAGCAGTGGCACGCTCATCACCAGCAGATACGCGACGATGCCTGATGCTATCAGCCACACCAGTGGCCGATGTCTGAACATGACCACGACTACAGGCCCCCCGAACAGGAAGAACGGCAAGAGCCCGTTCGACGTCTCCTCTGACCTCTGCACCACATCCGGGAGCACGACTGACGCGGGTTCCACGAGCAGCTCCCACAGCGACGTGCGCTGGATCATGGATGTCAGCTCTGCCCGTCTCGCGTCAACAATGTCGCCCACGATCGTGGTCACCGTTCCTTGCCACGCCGCAAAGATCGCCGCGCAGCCAATCGTAAGGACGAGAAGCGCAATGGTCCGAGCGAGGTACGGACGAAAGCCACGGCACATCGCCGCCATCACGGCAAAACATCCAAGGTACGCCGCAAACTGGACGACTTCTCTCATGTGCACCATCGTCAACATCAACACGAGCATCGCTGTGGCCGTGGCGAAGTACGTCCGCTCACGACTCGACACCGATTGCAGGTACGAGAACGCCGCCACCAGAAGGCACGGCAGCAAGACGCCCACGGCGATGTCGGAGGCATGACTACTGGAAACCAACTGGCCGAAGCCTGTGCTGGCGAAAATACCAGCCCAGGCGAGCACTGCCACCGTCACGACCACCGCAGATGCCACGCCGCGCCGCCCGAATACGGCGCGTGCGGCCAGATGGACCATGAGTAGAACCGTCAGCCCCCAGAAGAAGCGAAGCTTGTGGTACACAAACAGCGCATCGATGTCACCTAGTCGAGCGATGAGCCCGATGAAGTAGTGGGTCCCAGGAAACGGATACGTGTACACGATCCCTGGCGTGACATACAGATTATCGAGCCGAGGCGAGTCCAGCTGGCTCAGGCGACGCGCGATCGAGGCGTGAATCTGGTCTTCGTTCCAATCGACAGGCGATCCCACCGCGTACACGGACCAGCTCAGTGCAAGGACAAAGGCCAACACGATCAGCTCATCCGCGCCGACCGTTATCCTGCCCGTCGCCCGCTGAACGACACGACCACCTGCAAGGACTGACGCCGCGAGAAGCATGGTGAGCATCACCGCTGCGCTCACATGTGCAGCGACCGCCACGACTGTGAGAAGCTGTACCACGCCGAAGCTGAGCACGATGCCGAAGCCGGCCAGCTCGAGGACGGAGGCCCGCTTCGGCCGCCAAAGCAGCGTCAGTAGCACGCCAGGCACCGCACCGACAGTCAGGGTCGCGGCAATCGTCTTGAGGGCTGCCGTGGACGCATGATCCGCGCCAAGCCACCGAGAACACAGTGCCACAACGATGAGGCCCAGCGCCACGGCAGCCACAGCGCGTTCGGACACGGTCCAGGCCATACCACCGTCGAGGTCGTCGACGTGTTCGGATCTCATCAGCGACCCGCGGCGTCACGTGGTGTCATGCCTGCACCACCTGCTGAGGTGTCCAGCGGGACGTTGGTCTCGTCGGCTCGCCTACGCCTCTCCACGCGAGCCCCGGTGCGCATCCCCAGCGCGACCCGAGTCGCAACTCCTCGTCGGCCATACACGGGTGTCACGAGCCGCCGATGCTGTACAAGCGATAGCCGTCCAGCTCCATTTCAACGGTCGCGTCAACGCTTGCGTCTCTCAGCTTGAGAGCGATCACGTCGGCGTGATCTGGATCTGCAAGCAGGTACGACACGTGATACTCCGTCAGAAGCCGGTCCTCTTCATCGGTGAGCGATCGACGCGTGTTGAAGAACGCGTGCTCGGGATCCAGCCCTGGCGCATGCTCGACGAACTCGGCATGGTAGCGTTCAGCGGGTCGAAAATAGTCTCCGTAGATGAACTCTGGGTTGATGCAGTATGCGTCGATGAGGACGACGAGACCACAACTGTAGCTCGGGTGCGCGAGCAGCACCTGCCGTGGAGGAATCCGGCGACGAAGCTCGTCGACCACGGCTCGTGGAACCGGTAGCGAAGGCCTGATGGTTCGCGCCAGCTCCTCGTAGTACATCGGCCAGTCGAGCGTAGACGGCTGAGACCGCGCCGCCTCGAACCGAGTGAGCATCGAAGCGTTCGCCTCTCTCTCGAACGCACCGCCAAAGACGAGTCCAGGAACACCCAGCGGAATGGCGAGGCAGACCGTCAGAATCACGACGCCTGGCGTGAAAGGCGCGGACGCCAGAATCGGACGCTTGTGCATCGCCGCAATCGCCAGCGCGATCGCTGCGCTCGCCGCCTGGACAAGTAGGAACCAATCGGGCCGCGTCACGGCATAGTGTCCCAGCCACGGCACCACCGCGCGCCCACCGATCACCACGAACCACAGGACGAGCGAGCCGACGACCGCCCGTCTCAGCCACCACCGACTCGACACGGTGGCCGCCAGGATCCCCTGCGCCAACGCGACAAGACCGAGAGCGACGCCAAGCATCCCAGTGAACATGAAGTAGGGTGTCGAATCTCGCATTGTTCCCGGCGCGACGAGCCACCGGAGGACGATAGACCCGGCGGGAGTGGCGTGCATCAGCGCCAGCGGTACCGTGCCGAGCGCCAGCACGGCCGCGGCCGCTGGTGCACGAAGGGCGGCGACGCTGAGCGCCGGGACTCCAACGACGGCGGCGGTGGTAAGCGGAGTCGACCCGACAAAGATATTGTCCCCGCTCAACGACGCCCACGCGAACGACTTGTCATCGTCAGCCACGAGCTGCCCGAGCTGCTCGCCGAGAGCGACTCGCCGGCTGGTACTACGTTCGGACATATACGACACGCCCACTGAGTGAACCGATAGATAAGCTCCGGCCGCAACGGCCAGGGCCACAACCATCGCCATCGCCAGCTTCCGGTCGCCGCCCCGATCGAGCCCCACTACAGTCGTTGCCGTCGCCGCCGCTGCGAACGACAGAAAGGTGACCACCTCCATTGCATGTGTTGATACCGACGCGACCAGCATCACAGGCGCCACGGCAAGTGCGACGCGGCGCACCAGTCGGTCGCCTCTGTCTCTCACCCGTCGAGTGGCGATGATGCACAGCAAGAACAGCGTCGGCACCAGTGCACCGGCGCTGAAGCCCTGTCGGCGGACAAAGGGGAACAAGGAGTTGCGTTCCCAGGTCTCGATTTCGAGAGCGATGCACAGCACCACGACGAGGAACGCCGCGACCGCTTCGACTCGCGTGGCCGTGAAGCGTCTGAGAAGCGCATAGAGACACAAGAGACAGAGTGGGGCGAGAAACGATCTGAACTTGACGAACGCAATGAGTGGATCCGCTCCCGACCATCGCGTGACCATGCCCAACGCGAGTTGGTACGGCTGGAACAAATAGACGGGATGTGTATCGGGCAGGAGCGACGTATTGTCGAAGGTGACTGGTCCTCCATCGGCAAACCGGGACAACGACGCGAAGTCGAGTGCCTCTTCGCCCGTGAACGGAGACTCGATGACCCACCCTCCAACTCCGGCCACGATGACGACGGCGACGACGACGAGGGTGGCGAGCTCGGGTCGCCCAGCGGGCATGCTCGTGTCGTGGCGCCATTGACGCCTTGCCACCGCAATGACCAAGCCGGCCACTAGCAACACCGTGGCCAGCGCTGCGTGATCCACCGTCCATCCACACAGCGGCACGACCACCGACATGACAAAGATCCACGAGTAGCTCAACGAGAAGGCCAACACGACTCGCTCTGGCCACTCTGCCGGCACCCGGCAGGCGGCGAGACACCCAAGCCCGGGTCCGAGAAACACCAACGCGCTCAGCACGAGCAGACGCGCCGCGAACACCCCGGCCTCGACCTCCGTCACCAAGCAATCCTAGCGCATGCGCGATGGCGGTCGGTCCGCCAGACGCCTCCCGATCGTCGGGTCTCCGTGCCTGAGACGAACCGCCTCTCTCACGGGTCAAGATTGGACGTCCCGTGATGAGCTAGACTCTTACACTGTCCGCCTTTCAAGGTGTCCAGTGCCTCGACAGATAGAGATAGAACGCGTAGATCGTGAGCAGGTCGGCCTTGGCGGCGCGACCCAATTCCCTGCTCCTGTAGTCGCCGAAGCTGACGCGGTGGCATTGCTGACGGCCCGGCTGGATCCCGTTGCCCTCGGACTTTCGCTCGGAGCAGTGTGCGGCACACTCCTCATCCTTGCCACCAGCGTCCTTGTGCTCAAGGGTGGACAGTCCGTTGGGGAACACCTCGCCCTGCTCTCCTGGTATGTGCCTGGCTATCGAATCAGTCCGGCCGGCAGCCTCGTCGGGGGGCTCTACGCAGCGGCGGCGGCATTCTTGCTGGGCTGGCTTGTCGCGCACCTGCGCAACTTCCTTCTTCGCATGTGCCTCTGGCTCCTCAAGTTCTGGGCCAATCTGTCGGACACCTATTTCCTGGACCGATTTGACTAGCCAGCCGCCGACTGGTCAAGACAACGTCGTGATCATCGGCGCAGGGCCCGCTGGACTGACGGCTGCGTACCAGCTGTGCAAGACCGGTCGGCCCTCGATCGTCCTTGAAAAGGATGAGGTCGTCGGCGGACTGTCACGAACGGTCCGCCACGGCGGCTTCTATTTCGACATCGGGGGGCATCGGTTCTTCACAAAGGTCAAGGTAGTCGAAGAGATGTGGCGCGAGGTCCTCGGCCAGGATCTCCTCCGTTGCCGACGCCTCTCGCGTATCTACTACGGGAAGAAGTTCTTCTTCTACCCACTCAGGCCGGCCAACGCACTGCTGAACCTCGGGCTCTGGAATGCCGCCTGGATCCTGCTGAGCTACCTCAAGGCACGGGCCTTTCCGAGCCAGCCGGAGGATACGTTCGAGCAGTGGGTGAGCAACCGGTTTGGAAAGCGCCTGTTCCGAATCTTCTTCAAGACCTACACGGAAAAGGTGTGGGGCATCCCCTGCAATGAAATCACCGCCGAGTGGGCCGCCCAGCGGATCAAGGGCCTGTCGCTTCGTACCGCGCTGATATCAGCATTCACCAGACGCCGGAATCAGAACAACGGGCCCACCATCAAGACGCTGATTGATACATTCGACTACCCTCGTCTTGGCCCAGGCCAGATGTGGGAGACCGTCGCCCGTCGGGTTGAAGAGCAAGGCACCAAGGTACGCCTGGGCACCGAAGTCGCCGCCGTTTTCTGGAAGCCCGGCCGTGTGACCGGCGTGCTGACCGATCGCAATGGGCACAGCGATGAGATCGAAGCGGGTCACTTCGTGAGCAGCATGCCCATCCGCGAACTGCTCCAACGCTTCGTCCCTGCCGTGCCCGACGACGTACTGAAGGCCGCCGAGAGCCTGAACTACCGAGATTTCTTGGCGGTGGCCTTGGTCATCCGACAGCCGAATCTATTCCCTGACAACTGGATTTACGTCCACGATCCAGACGTCAAGCTCGGCCGGATCCAGAATTTCAAGAATTGGAGCGCCGAGATGGTTCCCGATCAGCAGAAGACGTGCCTCGGCCTCGAGTATTTCTGCTTCGAGGGAGATGGCCTCTGGAGTATGGACGACGCGGAACTCATCGAACTTGGCACGCGCGAACTCGACAAGCTTGACCTCGTGAGATCGTCTGACGTCGAGGGTGGAACCGTGGTCCGCATGCCGAAGGCCTATCCTGTCTACGACTCGGGCTACGCTGAAGCGCTCAGCATTGTGCGCGATTTCACCGATCGCCTCGAGAACCTGCAACTGGTCGGCCGCAACGGCATGCACAAGTACAACAACCAGGATCACTCGATGCTAACCGCCATGTTGGCGGTACGGAACATTTTGGGCGAGAAACATGACCTGTGGCGTGTCAATGCCGACCAGGACTATCACGAAGAGGTTACTCGCCAGGACCGCCCTGTTGATGATCTTGCGCAGGTCGCCTCCACCCAGCCGCAGGTGCCTCGTCGGCTTGGCTGATCGAGGCCGTCATGAGGAATGAGGCTACCTATGCTCACTGATCCAGACAGACCGGAGTGGACCGAAGAGGATCTGACGGGGCCGATCATCCGGCTCAACGACACCATACTCGCGTTGGTCCTGGGTCTGGTGACAGGCTTGGCCGTCTTCGTCGCCACGATCTGGTTGGTCATCAAGGGGGGCGACCCGATCGGACCGCACCTCGCCCTTCTGAGCCAGTTCTTCCCTGGCTACTCGGTATCCTTCGTGGGAAGCGTCGTCGGTCTGGCCTATGGAGCCGTGCTCGGTGCGCTGGCGGGCTGGTCGATCGCCTGGATGTACAACTGGATCGCGTTCCGACACCGATAGATGCTGTTCTCCATCCTGATCCCGGTTCGAAACGATCTCTCGAATCTGACCTGCTGCCTTCAGAGCCTCCGCTCGCAAGCTCTGGCCGACTGCGAGATCCTGGTCGCCGACGATGGAAGCCAGCCGCCACTGGTGCAGGAAGACCTGCCAGCCCTGGACGCACCGCTTCACCTCTTCCGACTGTCCGGTCGAGGTCCCGCTGCCGCGCGCAATCTTCTCGCGAACCAGGCAACCGGCGACTATCTCTTCTTTCTCGACGCTGACACACAGGCGAGCCCACAGTTGCTCCAATGCGCACGAGGCGTCGTCACGAAGCATCCCGAGATTCGATCGTTCTTCGGATCGTACGACGACCGCCCGGCATGGCCCTCCCTCGTTTCCGTGTATCGCAATCTCCTGCACCATCACACGCACCAGGCGTCTGGGGGCCAGGACGTGTCGACGTTCTGGTGTGGATGCGGCGTGATTCAGCGCCGTCTCTACCTGGAGTGCGGTGGTCTCTCCGAGGCGTACCGGACGTCGTCCATCGAAGACCTTGCGTTCGGCGCGCGACTGCTCGAGCGGGGCGTACTCACGCGGGTCGTACCTGAGCTCCAGGTGAAGCACCTCAAGCGATGGACGCTCAGCCGTTGGCTGTACACCGACCTCTTCCGCCGGGGCATTCCGTGGGTGCGGCTCATGCGCTCGCGCCGCGAATGGACCAACCAATTGAACGTCTCTCGCTCGCAGCGCGTCGCTGCGCTGGCTGCGGTCGTCGTAGCGACGCTGCTTGTATCCGCCGTGTGGAGGCCGAGCCTCGCGCTTCTTGCCGTCGTTCCGCTGGCGGTGTTCGTCCATCTGAATCGGAACTTCTTTCGCCTGGTCACCCGAACACAGGGCCTCGCATCTGCGATCGCCATGGTCCCCTTGCACCTGGTCTACGCGCTGATCTGCGCCATGTCGGTCGTGATGGGCCTCCTCTATCCAGGCCTCGGTCCGGAGCACGACACACACGGCCGAGACGCGTCGACATGTGGCGGCTCCGCCCTGGATCCGCCCTGACGCCCTACCGATTCGACCGATACTCTCCACGCATGCTCGCTCGTGCCACCGCTCGTGCGCCCCGATCGCCAAACACGTTTCTCGTTGGCGCACCGCGCTGCGGTACGACGGCGATGTTCCGCTTGCTCGCCAGCCACCCAGATGTCTCGGTGTCCGCCCTCAAGGAACCGTTCTATTTTCTGCACCGATTTTCACCACGAGAGCGACCGTCATCATGGTCGGCCAATGCGGTTCCCCGTGAGAGCCGAGACCGACTATCTCGCACTATTCTCCGAATCCGAGCTATGACCAGACCGTCGCCTGACCTCCCTTCGCCCGAAGGGTGGCAGATCGACGCGACTGCCGCACCAATCGAGCGAGAGCACCACGACGCATTGCACCGTTCTGGCCAGAGCGCCACACGACGGAGGGCCCCGCGATGCCACAGTGGTGAACGCCGTGGCGCGTCACGCCAGATGTCTACCGCAACAGCGCACGCAGTCCTCGACGGACCGCAAGGTACGGCATCAGCGCCGCGGAGCCGAGCAGATTCAGCCGGGACGCGATGTGCGCATCGTGGGCGTCGAGGCGGCCGAGCACATGCGGATCGCTGTGCCGATCGACGGGCCGGCATGCGGAGGTCACCGCCGTCCGGAAGCGCGACCGGGCGCTGACAATCTCACGCCTGCCGAAGGAGCCGTAGGGATACGCGAAGTGACGCACGGGAACACCTGCCAGCTGTTCCAGACGATCAGCGGCCGCGACGATCTCATCCTGGCTCGACTGGCCGTCGAGCGCCCGCAGGCGTGGATGAGACCACGAGTGCGATCCGATTGTCACACCAGACGCGACCAGGTCCCGAAGCATGTGGGCGTCGAGCAGGGGCATGGTTGGCACCCACGCTGGCTGTCCGGGCCACTGATTGTCAAGCCCAAGACGCCCACCGACGACAAACACTGTCGCCGGCGCCTGGAGCCGTTGCAGCACCGACAGCGCCCTCGTGGCGATGCTGGCATAGCCGTCGTCGAACGTCACAACAGCTGTGAGGGGCGGCAGATCGACCCGGCTCTCGAGCCAGTCGGTGCAACGGTCCAGCGAGACGAGGGAGTACCCAGTATCGATGAGCGACGACAGGTCGTCCTCGAACTGCTGTGCGGAGACGACCACGCGTGATGCCGGACCATCAATGGCGTGGTAGGAGACCACCAACACGGCGCTTACTCCTGCCAGGGCGCGCGCCCCAGCGCTGTGCGGGCCGTCTGCTCCACGAGCCCGTAGTACTGCTTCATGTGCGCTTCACGCGACCAGAAGCGAAGAAAGGCACCATAGCCGCGCTCGCCCAGACGCGTCCGCTCCTCCGGCGCACGCCCCAGCCGATCGATGGCCGTCAGCAGTTCCTCCTCCGTGCGGAATAGGATTCCGCCGCCGCTGTCATCGACTATCTCGGTCAGCCCTCCCCGATCACGTGCAATGACAGGTGTCTTTCGCATGAACGCTTCGATGACGATCAGGCCAAACGTCTCGTAGACCAGCGACGGTACGATACAGGCGACCGCGTGCACGTACAGCGCTCCCAGCGCATGCTGCGGCACGTGGCCGAGAAAGCGGACACGGGTGTTCGCCGCCGCCTGGGCACGCAAGTCGCTGCCGTGGTCGCCAGCGCCAGCCACCAGCAGATCGAAGTCGGGCACCTTGCTCCATGCCGCGACGAGCGCCTGCAAGCCCTTGATCGCTTCCAGACGGCCGACAAACAGGAAATACGGGCGATCCTGCAGCCGAGGCTCTGGCGCCTGCCAATCTCGATCGGCGCGGTCGACGAAATATGGCAGCGTCGTCATCGACGGGCCGAATCCGCGCTCGGCGTGCGATCGCGCTGCGAAGCGGCTCGGTACGATGAACTGATGTACGTGCCGGGCGGCCCGATCCAGTGCACCGGTGTAGCGCCACGCCTGCGGTGGCCGCCGAGTCTGCAGCGTGCATAGGAGACACTGCGGCCGCTCGCACAGCTCGCGATTGAACTTCCAGAGCACGTGGGTTGGACAGACCAACCAATGCTCGTGCGCAGTGTAGAGCTTGACGGGCGATGCCCCTGGTGTGGCGATCTCCAGAACACCTGGCCCCAACAGCGAGATGTTGTGAAAATGGACAACATCATAGCGACGCCTGGCGAGCAGGTCGGCAATCTGGTGCGACTTGAACACGGGCCGACCCGTCTGATGCGCCAGGAGCGGACCAAGGGGCCCGACCGGCGTGCTGAGCTCGTGCACATGAACGTTCGGATGCTCGGGGAAGACGGCCTGAGGCGGCGCGGGATGGAGCAGATTGTACGCGTCTCGACAATGCGCGATGTCGACGTGGTGTCCATCGTCACCGAGCGCATGCGCCAGCCGGTGAATGTAGATCGCATCGCCGCCGAAACTCCACGGGGGGTAGAACGTCGAGATGTGAAGGAGGTTCAGGGACCTGGGCCTCAGTCACCGGTTATATTGCAATCGCAGACCAGACGCAATGCCGGCAGGATCTCAGCGACGGCACACTGGTCCAACGTCTCAAGCGAATCGGCCGTGCCTTGCTGAAGTAAACTGGCCTTTCCGTGCCGCTTCCCAATTTTCTCGTGATCGGAGCCGGACGATCAGGTACGACGTCCTTGCATCACTACTTGCAGCAACATCCTGACGTATACCTTCCAGCGACGAA
>Ga0326597_10006429_pt1 | contig 16103 bp, 12 predicted proteins | sample RVTome_12_FD_203789 | JGI IMG/M metagenome (GOLD analysis project Ga0326597, IMG submission 203789) | Soil microbial communities from uranium-contaminated site in the Upper Colorado River Basin, Wyoming, United States - RVT100D185 | ecosystem: Environmental > Terrestrial > Soil > Contaminated >...
AGGATCTCGTCGGCCAGGAACCGCACTGCATCTGCCTCGTCGTCGCTCAGTTCCTCAGCGTCACCCAACCCCAACTGCCACGCCGCCACCACCACGGCCACGGCGTAGTTGTCAATCGTCGCAGGCACGGGTGCCGCTCCCAGGAGCAAGGCAACGTTGTCCATCAGACCAGCGGGGCTCGTTGGATCGGTGACATAGACCCCGCCAGGTGCGCCAGGCAGCGGGATGGGAGGGACGCACCTGCCAAGCGGCTCCCCCTCGCAGACGAAGTCAATGATGCCATCGAGTTCACCCTCGGGGTCGGGGATGGACTCCGAGGGGTCGACGCATTCGGTCAACCCGTCAGGGCAGTACCCCTCGATGATCGCTGTGACGATCCCACGCGCGTGTCGTCTGCCGTGGCGCCTGTCAACCGCTGGTGAGGTCAGCACCGCCGTCGACGCGTCCGGCAGCCGCACATCTGAACAGGACATGTCCGCGCGCCCCACCCAGCGGACAGAACAGGGCGACCCCATCACTGGAGCGCCCATGACCAGACACCCGTTCCCACTCACCCGCATCGCGGCGGTCACCCTGGCCGTCGCAGCCGCCAACCTCGTCACACCCGCTGCCGCGACCGGCTCGGCCTGCCTGGGTGGCCAGGCCGACGTCACCCTCGGCTCCAAGTCCGTCAACGCGGGGCTCCCGCTCAGCCAGCTGAACCTGGTCCACGGCCAACGCTGGGTCGACCTGCTGACCGGCGATGAGCTGCCGGCCCGCGTCGGACCCATGGAGGTTTCGCCCTACCAGACGCTCTGGCTAGCCAACCAGCCCACGGACCAGGAGATGTTTCCACAGATCGAATATTCGTTCGTCTGATGTCACACCGGTGGTGTTGACTACGAGTATGCAGATCAACGGTGATGTCGAGCGGATCGCGGCCCAGGCGGCCGATGCTGACCGTGCGGTGATCCGGCTGATCGCGTCGATCATGGACCGCTCCGACCACGTCGCAGCCCAGACCGGCGTGCCGGTGGAGGTGTGGTTGGCGTCGGTGACCCGCCTGCTCCCGTTGGAGCGCCGTCGCCTGCTCGCCGCGGCGGAAACACTGCCGAAGATGCCTGGCGTGTGGAACGCGTTCCAGGACGGACTGCTCTCGTGGTCGCAGGTCTGCGCCGTACTCAACATGGGCAGTCGGCTGCGGGCCGGCGACCGGACCGTCTACGACACCCGCCTCGCTGCGGCCGCGGTCGAGCTGGCCGATGCCGATGCTGGCGCGCTGCTCGACATCGCCGACATGGTCGTCAAACAGCTCGACCACGTCCGTGAGGCCAAGCTGGAAGCGGCTGATGCGGACCGGGACATCCTGCTGTTCCAGCCACGGCTTGATCGGACTGGCGGGACGATCTGGGGTGATTTCACCGCCACGTCGTTCACCGCCATCAGCGACGCGATCGTCGCAGCCGCACCATCGGCCGATGTGGTCGCCAACCCTGACGCCGACGAGGACGTGACCGGGCGCAACCGGGTCGGGATCGGCCGGGCCAACGCCGCAGGCCTTCTCACCCTGTGCTCCACCGGCCGTGACGGCACGGCCAAGCGGCCGTTGCTGCTCGCCACGGTCGAGCTGGAAACGTTGCTGGGCCTGTCTGATACCCCGGCCCAGCTTCTGACCACGTTGACTGGCGGGCACCTGCATGTCACCGTCGACACCGCCCGGCGCCTGACCGAGATCGACGGTGGCGTGGACCTGCGCCTGGTCGTGAACGACCCGGCCGGACGCACCGTCGGCGTGGGACGCAAGCGGCGGATCCCACCCGACTGGCTACGTGAAGCCGTACTCGCCAACCAGACCGTGTCGACCGGCCCGGTCACCCGCCGCACGGCCAGTACACGGTCGGCGCGGCAGTGCCAGCTCGACCACGCCCTCGGATGGGACGACGACGGCCGCACCGACGCCGACAACCTGCACCCGCTGGCCCAAACCCCCCACACGTCCAAGACCCACGGGAAAGTGGCCGTCACCATCGCCCCCGACGGGTCCGCCACGTGGACTGACCTGGTCTGCGGCATGACCCTCACCCAGCCAAGCCTGTTCCGGCTGCGTCGCATCGCCACCGGACGACCCCCGGCTCCGGCGGACCCGGCCGACCAGCCCGCCACGATGCCGGGCCGGCGACGAACCGACTGAACCGTCCGGCCCGACCACGATCGGGCCCATCGCCATGCCGACGTTGCGCCCGACCCGCCTTCCGAGGTGTGTCGATCCCGACGTCGTGACCCGTCACAGGACTCCACCCCTGGACGCGGGGTTGTCAGCCCAACATGGCTGGGGGCCGAGGCTGGGGGAGCATCGCTGGCCGGCTGCATCACACTGGCCCCGATCTCGCAGTAGGCGGTCGTGGCGGCCGGTAGCGGCCGGCTCATGTCCCATCCTCCGTCGCGGGCCGACCAACACCGCGACCAGCCGTCAGCCGCGGTTGCGCGCGGCCGTCTCGCCCAGTTGGGTGCGCAGGTCACGCTCCCACTCGACGACCGCGTCGCCAACCATCTCGGCGCGCAACGCCTCCAGCTTGGGGTAGCCGTGGTCGCGCTCGTCGTCCCACTCGTCGGCAAAGCCACCACTGGCGATGTGGTCGGTGAGCCGGCGCATGATCTGCACGGTGGGCTCGGTCGGGAACTCGGTCCCGCGCGACAACTGGCCGTACTGCGACGCCGGCGAGTGGTGGTTCAGCTGGGCCGCATAGCCCTCCAGGCGCAGGCGCTTGAAGGTGCGCTCCACCTCGCCGGACAGGAACAGCTCGGCGAGGATGCCCTCCATGGGGATCCCGTTCTCCGCCATGACCTGGGTGAACGCGAGGTTGGTGGCGCGCAGGGCCGGCGCCAGGAGCTGCTCCACGCCAAGGTCGAGCACCGCCTCCTGACGGGCCGACATCTCGATGCCGCCCTGGCCGAGCGCTCCGAGGCCGCGGGCGACGGCGAGCGTGCGCGCCTTCGCGGTGCCGGTCTTGTCATGCTCGATCCCGATGCCGGACATGAAGCCGATGCCTTCGAGGTAGGTCTCGCGAACCTCCGGGCCGAGCATGCGCGGCGCGATCATGGCGCGGTCGCAGTCCGGCACCCATCGATCGAACGCGAACGCATAGCCGGAGGCGATGATCACCAGCGCGTCAGGCCCGGGCGTGACGTCGATCATCGGGATCACGTCGTCGGGGACCAGGATGCACAGGACGTCGGCGGTGCCGGCCGTGGGAATGTCGAACGCCTCGAAGCCGTCGGCGCGGGCCACGTCCTGGGTGTCCTCGCGCCGACCGTGGACGGACACGTCCAGGCCCGAATCACGCAGGTTCAGCGCCCAGCACCGACCCTGGTTGCCGTAACCGACCACGGCGATCCGCTGCCCGTCGAGGGCGCCGAGGTCGCCATCGTCTTCGTGGAAGATCGTCGTCATGGTGGGGCTCCTGCAGGGGTCGGGCAGCTTGCGGCGAGACGGGCAGCCGGGTGATGTGGACCCAGGATGGTGGTCACCCTGGGGTCACGACCTGGGCTCAGGTGAGGATCAGGTCCTCGGGAAAGACGTCGCCCTGCTGTTCGAGGGCCTGGCGGTACAGGTGCAGTGCGGTCTCGGCGTCCTCGTGCCACCACGGCAGGTCGTGTTCGTTGAGCAGCACCATCCCGCCCTGCAGGACGAACAGGACCAAGGTGTCCTCTGTGTTGTCGGCGAACGTCGCAAACGTGTGCGTGCCCAGGGATTCCTCGAACACGTAGGACCCAGCCGTCGCGACCCAGTCGTACTCGAGGTAGTGCCAGCGACCGCTAATCGTCCAGGCATGGACCGGGCCGAGGTGGCGGTGGCGTGGCAGCTGGACGCCGGGCGCGAACCTGACCAACATCGTGTACTGGTTGGCCGTGACGGATGCGCGCAGGATCTTGACCTGCACGCCTTCCATCCACGTCGCCCAGGGCAGCGCGTCAGGATCGAGTGGACCGGCGTCGTCGTGGTGGCTGCTCGACATCGGCGGGCGCAGTGGCAGTGGGGTGTCGGGCGCGATGCCGACGTTGCTCGGGATGGTGTCGCTCATGGCCCGCCCTCGTCATGGTCCGGGCGGCCATCGTAACGGCGCCGGCCCAGTTCCCTGACAGCCTCGTCAGGGAGCGAGCGCTGCACTCGGCGGGCGTCCCTGACGATTCCGTCAGCTACGTTCGCCCGGCGCCACGCCGCGAGGGGCCTGTCGGTGACCAGGAAGCCGCGTGACCCGGACGCCAGCAGCAAGCGGCCCTACGGCTGGAGCCCGCTGCTGGCGTTGGCGGCCACGCAGGCGCTAGAGACGGGCGAACGCCAAGCGCTGGCGCAGGCCGTGGACGGCATCCGCGCCCAGTTCGGCGTCACCGATGCGGCCATCGGCCTGCTCCCGACGGCCGCGGTCGCGTTTGGCGTGCTGTTCGCCATCCCAATGGGCATCGCGGCGGACCGTCGCACGCGGGTCAACCTCGTTGCCATCACGGTGCTCGCCTGGACGGTCGGAGTCACGGGAGCAGGCCTGTCCCAGTCGTTCCTGATGCTGTTCATCGCCCGGCTTCTGCTCGGCTCGATGGAGGCAGGTGCGCCCCCGGCCGTGTCGCTGCTGTCCGACTGGTATTCGGTTTCGGAGCGGGCCAAGATCATGGGCCTGTTCCAGGGAGGCGCGCTGATCGGCGGGCTGGTCGGCCTGATCGGCGGTGGGGTGGCCGTGGGCATCGCCGGCTGGCGGGCCCCCTTCTTCGCGCTGGTGCCGCTGGGCCTGTTGGTGGGTTGGTGGGTGCGCAGCCTCCCGGAACCCGATCGAGGCAGCCGCGACGCCGAAGCCGGCCGCGACCTCCGGGCCGCCGAGGCCGGCCACCTCCCGGGCAGCACGACCAGCGCCACGACCACCATGCTCTCGAGCCACGAACTGACGGGCGTGGATGCCCTGGCCGCGGCATCCATCGACGCGGAAACCGATGACGATCCGGCCACCACGGCGTCGACCGTGGCGAACCCGGTTGGCATGCGCGACGCCATCACGGCACTGCGCACCATCCCGACCTTCTGGCTGGGCCTGGTTGCGATCGGCGTGGCACAGCTGCTCCTCACCGCCCTGCAGTTCTGGGGTGTCGAGTACTTCAAACGCGTCCACGGCCTCAGCCCAGCCAAGGCGGGGCTCATCGCCGCGCTGTTGGGAGCAGGCGCGGCCGCTGGCGTGCTGGGCGGCGGCCCGCTGGCCAACTGGATGACGCAGCGCGGCGTTCGCGCCTCGCGCGTGTACGTCGTGGCGATCGGCGCGATCGGCGGGACCCTCACCCTGATGCCAGCCTTCGCCTCCAACCGCCTGCTGGTCACCACGCCGCTGTTCGTGCTGGGCGGGTTGTTCCTCACGCTCCCGATCGCGCCTGCCGAGGCGCTGCTCGCCGACGTCGTCGGGGCCGACCTGCGCGGGCGCGCTGGGTCGCTGCGGTCGATCGTGCGCGGCGCGTCGCAGACCGGCCCGCTGTTGGTCGGGCTGCTGTCCGCGTCCGTCGGACTGCAGCGGGCACTGGTGCTGTTCACGCCCGTCTACGCGGCGGGCGGGATCCTGGTCCTGTTCGCCGTACGGACCTACGACACCGACCACCGCCGCGTCCTCCTGGCCAGCGGGTTGCCCCCGCCACCGCCGCGCGACACCAGCCCATGACCACCGGGCCGACTGTGACCTCCACATGGGTCTGCGCCGCGGGATGACCGATCTGGTCACAGTCGCACCGGGCCACCTATAGTCTCTGACGTACGTGTCAGGGAATGCATCGAGGGGCGCCGCGTCGCGCGGCGTCACCCGGGCTGACGGGAGCCGGCATGGGTGGGTCGTCGAAAAACGGTGGCATGGCCGCGGACGTCGTGGCGCTGTCCGCCACCCGTCCTCGGTTGCGCCCCAGGGCCACCGTGGACAGCGTCACGGCCGAGGTCATCCGGTCGGCGATGGAAACGGTCTGCTTCGAGATGGCGACCTACGTCTCGCGCACCGCGACGACGCCCATCCTCAACCAGTCCAACGAGCGCAACGCCACGATCCTCGACCGCCGCGGCCGCCTTGCTGCGCTGTCGGTCGGCATTCCGCAGTTCATGCTGTCGTCAACGCTGCCGGTCCGGTTCGCGCTGGACTTCTTCGAGCCCGAGGAATGGCGCGACGGCGACGTGTTCGTCGGCAACGACCCGTACCACGGGGGTGGCCACCTGCCTGACTACAACGTCTGGTCGCCGGTGGTCGTGGATGGACACCTCGTCTGCATCGCGTCGATCCAGTGCCACCACGGCGACACCGGCGGGTCCTCCCCCGGTGGCTACAACGTCGACGCGACCGACGTCTGGTCCGAAGGAGTCCGGTGGCCGGCGGTCAAGGTCGTCGACCAGGGCGTCGAGCGCCGCGACGTCATCTACGCCATGGCGACCAACACCCGAATCGCCGAGGGCTTCGACGGTGACATCCACGCCCAGATCGGTGCCGCCCAACTGGGCGCGCGGCGACTGCGGGAGGTCGTGCTCAAGTACGGGATCGACACCGTCGAGTCGGCCATGGACCACGCCATCGACTACGCCGCCACACGATTCCGCGACGAGGTCCGGTCCTGGCCCGACGGGCGCTACGAGGGCGACGCGTGGGTCGACCACGACCCCCTCGGCAACAAGGACATCCACCTGCACTGTGCCGTCACCATCGAGGGCGACCGCCTGACGGTGGACTTCACCGGCACCGACGACCGTGACGAGATCCAGGCCTGGTCGACCTACGGCAACACGCGTGGCTACGTCATCTCCCAGTTGGCTTCGTTGGTCGATCCGGCGATCCCCAAGAACGAGGGGTTCTTCGACAACGTCGAACTGATCGTGCCCGAGGGCTGCGTGCTCAACCCGCGTCCGCCCAAGCCGGTGTCCGCAGGCTCCCACCACCCCGGGACCGAGGTCGGCGAGGCCGTGGCGATCGCGATGTCCCACGTGGTGCCGGATCGGTGCGCGCCGCAGATCTACAAGCTGGGCATCCCGATCATCTTCACCGGGCTGGACAAGAACGGCGACCGCTTCCTGGACCACGGCGGCGAGGTGTTCGGCGCGTGGGTCAACGCGGTCAAGGGAGTGGACGGATGGGGGGCCAAGAACGCCGCGTTCGGCAACCTGTTCAAGGCGCCGGCAGAACTGCACGAGCCGTCCACCCCGCACCTGTTGTGGGGCCGCGACTTCCGCACCGACTCCGGCGGGCCGGGACAGTGGCGCGGCGGCTGCGGGTCGACCTACATCAAGGAGACGACCGTCCCGGCGACGGTGCACACCTACGTCGTCGGGAAGCGCTACCCGATGCCCGGCATCGCGGGCGGACTGCCCGGCAGCCCCAACCGCCTGCTCCTGCGCGCCGGGACGCCCGAGGAGATCGACGTCGACTTCACGGCCGAGTGGGTCCCCCACCGCGCTGGCGACCGCGTCGTGTACGAGTTCGGTGGCGGCGGCGGCTGGGGTGATCCCTTGAATCGCGACCCGGCAGCGGTCCTCGACGATGTCCTGGATGAGTACGTGTCCATCGAGGGAGCAGCGCGAGACTACGGCGTCGTGCTGACCGGGTCGCTGGAGGAACTGACCTTGGCGATCGACGCGGCGGCCACCGCGGCCCTGCGCGACGACCTGCGTCGCCATCGTGGGGATGTCCACCCCCAGATGCACGGGGTGGAACCACCCACAATGGGTGAGGAGGCGTGAGCATGGGATACCGCGTCGGGATCGACGTCGGCGGCACGTTCACCGACCTGATCTGCCTCACGCCGGACGGTCTGATCGTGCTGGACAAGACGGCCACCACGCCAGACGACCGGTCGCAGGGGGTCATGAACGGGCTGGCCCTGTTGGCCGACCGGTTCGGCCTGTCGCTGGGCGACTTCTGCCAGCGACTTGACCTGGTCGCGCACGGGACGACCACGGCCGACAACACGATGATCGAACAGGACGGCGCAGCGACCGGTCTGCTGACCACCGAGGGCCACCGCGACGAGATCGAACTGCGTCGCGGCTACAAGGAGGAGATCTGGGACGCTGCCGCGCCGCCACCGTTCGCCATCGCCCGGCGCCGCGCTCGCATCGCCATCCCCGAACGCCTGGACCACGAGGGCAACGTGGTCATGGCGTTGGACGAGGACGCGGTGCGCGTCGGGGTTCGCCGCCTGAAGAAACTGGGCTGCACCTCGATTGCCGTCTGCTTCCTCTACTCGTTCGTGAACCCCGAGCACGAGCTGCGTGCCGCGGAGCTCATCCGCGAGGAGTTCCCCGACGTCGACCACATCTCCCTGTCCCACGAGGTCCTGCCGAAGGCACCGGAGTTCGAGCGCGTCTCGACCACGCTGGTCAACGCCTACGTCGCACCCAAGCTGGCCGGCTACCTCGGCACCCTGGCCGAGTCGCTGCGACGGGCCGGCTACGGCGGGCAGTTGCTGATCATGCAGGCCACCGGTGGCGTCATGACACCGGAGTACGTGACCAGCCGCGCCGTGACGCTGCTGGGGTCCGGACCTGCGGCCGGTGTGCTCGGGGCAGCGCACGCCGCCGGTGCTGCCGGCGTGGGCGACTTCGTGTCGGTCGACATGGGCGGAACCTCCTACGACGTCGGCCTCGTTCGCGGGGGCACGCCAGAGATCTCGACCTTCTGGAACTGGCGCCACCGTTACTACGTCGACATCCCCATGGTCGACGTGCAGGCCGTCGGGGCCGGTGGCGGCTCGATCGCCCATGTGGTCGCGGGCACGCTCCAGGTCGGCCCAGAGTCAGCCGGGTCCCAGCCAGGGCCCGCGTGCTACGGCCGCGGCGGCACCCAGGCCACGGTGACCGACGCGGACGTCGTACTGGGCTACCTCCCAACCGGATCGTTCGCTGGCGGACGCATGACCCTGGATGTCGAAGCAGCACGAGCGGCGATCCAGCGCGACGTCGCCGGGCCGCTGGGCCTGGATGTCGTCGCGGCCGCGTGGGGCATCGAGCGCGTCGTGAACGCGACGATGGCCGACGCGGTGCGACGCGTGCTGTCCACCCGCGGGGTGGACCCCCGCGAGCTGGCGCTGGTGGCGTACGGCGGCAACGGTCCGGTGCACGCGTGGGCACAGGCAGAAGCGCTCGGCATCGATCGCGTCCTGATCCCGCGCAGCGCCCCGGCGTTCTCGGCCCTGGGGTTGCTGGTCGCCGACTACGTCATCGACCTCTCACGCGCCTACGTGACGTCACTGGGCGATGCCGACCCGCTGCGCATCACGCGTGAACTGGCAGCCCTGGTGGACACGGCAACCAAGGAGCTTGCCCCGGCAGCACTCGACCCGGCCAGGGTCACGATGACGACGTACGCCAACCTGTGTTATCCCGGCCAGAACTTCGACATGTCGGTGCCGGTACCGGACGGGCGCGTCGAGCTGACCGACGCCGACGTGGCCGTCCTGGCCAAGCGTTTCCACGCGATGCACGAGGACGACCGGGGCTACGGATTCCGCGACCGGACCCCGCAGTTGCGCAGCCTGCGGCTGGTCGTCACCGGCACGACGACAAAACCCGACCACCTCGCTGAACAAGGGGACATCGCAGCCGCCGCGTCAGCGTGCATCGGATCACGTGACACCTGGTGGGGCGAATCGTTTGTGCCCACGGCGGTCTACGACGGGCCTCGGCTTGCCGCCGGGGCCACGATCACCGGCCCGGCCCTCATCGACGAGCCCTTCACCGTCATCGCCGTGGCCCCGAACCAGAGCGTGACGCTTGACCCGAACGGCAACTACGACCTGCGCGTCACCCGCTGACCCAGCCACCCACGCTGCCCGTCGCAATGCCCTCAGTCGAAGACGACGAGGGAGCGCACTCCCTCGCCACGCTCCATGCGGGCGAACGCCTGGTCGACCTCGCCGAGTGCGATTCGGTCCGTGACCAGCGCGCCGAGGTCGAGCTCGCCACGCAGGGCGTACTCGGCGTACTTCGGGAAGTCGACGGCGGGATCCGACGAGCCATACACGCAGCCGATGATCGACTTGGCCCCGTAGAAGAGCTGGAGCAGGTCAAACTCAACGGGCTGCCCGGTGGGGCCAGCGCCGACGATGATGGTCTTGCCGCCACGGCGGGTCGCCGCGTAGGCCTGCTGCACGGTCGCACCGATTCCAAGCACCTCGAAGGCAACGTCGACGCCGCGGTAGCCCGTGGCCTCGAGGATGGTCGCCACCGTGTCGACCTGGCTGGCGTTGACGATGTCCGTTGCACCCAGCGACTTGGCAAGCTGGAGCTTGTCCTCGACCAGGTCCACGGCGAACACGCGCGACGCGCCCGCCAGACGGGCGCCCTGCACGGCGGACAGGCCGACGCCACCGCACCCGATGACGGCCACGGTCTGACCGTGTCGCACGCCTGCAGTGTTGAGCACAGCGCCGACGCCTGTCGTCACCGAGCAGCCCAGCAACGCGGCGTGCTCGAGCGGCAGTGCCGGATCGACCTTGACCACGGCCCGTCCCAGGACCAGCGTCTCCTGCGCAAAGGTCCCCGCTCCGAGGACGCCGCGGACGGCCTGGCCGTCAACGGTGCCGAACGGGCTGCCATAGGCATCACCCATGGCGCGCTCACACAGGTGGACCTCTCCCCCGAGGCAGAAGAAGCAGTCGCGACATGGCTGGTTCCACGCGACGACGACGTTGTCACCCACGGCGACGTGGGTGACGTCGCCACCCACGTCCGTGACGATCCCAGCGCCCTCGTGGCCGAGCACGGCCGGTGTTGGGTACGGCATCGCCCCGCTGCGAAGCGACAGGTCACTGTGGCAGACCCCACTTGCAGCCAGTTTGACCCTCACCTGATCGGGTGCGGTCGGGGCCAGGTCGAGGTCGACCTCCTCCAGCCGTCCAGCGACCTCTCGCAGCAGCATCGCTCGGACCATGTGTCCAGCCTCTCGGTTCGACGCGACGGCGACAGGCAGCCGCGCGGTGGACGTTCGGGCCACCGTAGCGCCAACCTTGACACGCATGTCAGGGAACGGCCTATGCTGCCGGACCGGCACCGAACCCCACCCAGGAGGCCACCCACATGGCCGAAGTCAAGCTCCATTTCGAGGACGTCACCGAGGGCGACGAGGGCCCCGCACTCACCCATGAGCTGACGCGCACCGACCTGGTCCGCTACGCGGGCGCATCCGGGGACTACAACCCCATGCACCACGACGAGGTGAAGGCCCAGGCGGCCGGCATGCCCAGCGTGTTCGGCCACGGGATGTTCTCGATGGGCCTGTTGGGCAAGGCGATCACGGACTGGGTCGGGGTCGGCAACCTGCGCACGTTCAAGGTTCGATTCACCAAGCAGACCTGGCCGGGCAACGAGCTGTCAACCCGGATCAAGGTCGTGGGCAAGCGCAAGGACGACGGAGAGAACCTGGTCGACCTCGAGGTCGCGCTGGTCACGGGCGACGACGTCACCGTCATCGCCGGCGAGGCAACAGCCGCGCTGCCTGCACGGGGCTGACGTGCGGTTCGACGTCCCGACGATCGACAACGAGACCGAGCCCTGGTGGTCGGCCACGCGCGAACATCGGCTGCTCTACAAGGTCTGCGGGAGCTGCGACCACCGCTACTGGTACCCGCGGGACTTCTGCCCGCAGTGCTGGTCCGAGGACACGTCGTGGGTGCAGGCCAGCGGCAGGGCCACGCTCTACACGTACTCGATGGTGCAGAGCAACGACCTCCCGCCGTGGAACGAGCGCGTGCCCTACGTCGCGGCCGTGGTCGACCTCGACGAAGGCCCCAGGATGAACACCTTCATGCTGGACGTCGACGAGTCCGAGCTCACGATCGGGATGGCCCTGGAGGTCAGCTTCCACGATGACGACGCGGAGGGCTTCTCCCTGCCGGTGTTTCGTCCCGCGTGACCCCCGAGCGCACCCCACGGCTGGGCTGAAGATGGCGACTGACGATGGACGACTGACGACGGAAGACTGATGGTGACCAACGGGGGCGGAGTCTTGACGGGTTTCGACCTGCTCGCCGACCCCGATGATCACGCGGCCCTGCGCAAGCTGGCCCGCGACGTCGCCGCCGGTGACATCGCGCCGCGCGCCAGCGAGTGGGACGCACAACGCCGTTTCCCGGACGAGGCGGTGGCCGCCTTCCAACAGGCCGGCCTGTTCGCGATCACCATCGGCGAGCAGTACGGCGGCGCAGGGCTGGATGACCGCGCCTCGACGGTTGTGCTGGAAGAGATCGCGCGCGCGGACATCAACAGCGCGATCATCCTGCAGATCACCTACAACGGCGCGGTCCGTGCCGTCGAACACCACGGCAGCGACGGCCAGAAGCAGCGCTGGCTCCCGCGCGCGGCGACGGGCGACGCGCTGTTCTGCATCGGGATCACGGAGGCGGAAGCCGGGTCGTCGGTCGGCGAGATGCGCGCAACGCTGACGCCGGACGGCGATGGCTACCGCCTCAACGCCTACAAGAACTACGTAACCGGCGGCAATCGCGCTGACGCGTGCCTGGTGTGGGCTCGGTTCCCCGGGGGCGAGGGAGCGCGCGGCATTGGCTCCGTGCTGGTCGACCTGTCACGCGACGGCGTCACCGTCGCCGGCGTCCACGACAACATGGGCATCCGTGCGACGACGGAAGCTGAGCTGGTCTTCGACGACGTCCGCATCGAGCCCGACGACATCGTCGTGGCCGGCGACGCCGCCGACACGGAGTCGTTCAAGACGATGCTCAGCGAGCTGAACCACGAGCGCTGCGGCAACGCCGCCATGTGCGTCGGCGCAGCCCACGGCGCCCTGGAGCACGCGATCAAGTACGCCAACGAGCGCGTGCTCAACGGCAAGCCGCTGGCCAGGCTGCAGGGCATCAGCTGGAAGCTGGCTGACATGGCCACCGAATTGGAGGCCGCCCGCCTGCTGCTCTATCGGGCCGTGTCGCTGGCCGGTCCCGGCGGCATCCCGCCCGCGCTGGAGACCGCCATGGCCAAGCGCTCCGCCAACCTCGCTGCAAAGTTCATCTGCGACGAGGCGATCCAGATCATGGGCGGCTACGGCTACTCGCGCGAGTACCCGGTCGAGAAGATCTACCGCGATGTCCGGGGGCTCAACATCGGCGCCGGCACGGTCGAGGTCCAGCGCAACTACATCGGCGCGCGGATGTCGGCGGGACGACCACCGACCGGCCCGGCATGGCGCTGACCGACGCACCGCCCGACTGGGCGCGGCCGGGGGGCCCGTGGGACGTCCCCTCCCTGTCGACGCTGCCTCCGCCCGCCATCGTCGACGGTCACCTGCGATTCACCTCTACCGAGGTGAATGCAGCCTCCGACACGCTGGCCGCTGTCCTGGCCGGTCGCGGCTGCGGACGCGACGACATCGTGGCCTTCCACCTGGGCAACGTGTGGCCAGCGATCGTGCTGTTCCATGCGTGCTGGAGGCTGGGAGCGGTCGCGCTGCCCCTGCATCATCGGCTTGGCCCCGACATCCGCGAGCAGCTGCTGGACCGAACCGGCGCACGCATCGTGTTCGCCGCGCATGATCTCGATCCGCCGGGCGACGCGATCGTCGTCGGTGGCGCGGCGGACGAGTTCTCGATGTTGCTCACCTCGGCCGCCGCTCCACCGATCACCGGGCCGCCGAATCCGGCTGCCACGGCGGTGCTGCTCGCCACCTCGGGATCGACGGGCAGCCCCAAGCTCGTCCGCCACACGCATCGGGGCCTGCATGCCAAGGCGCGCTCCATGGTCGACGTCCACGGGTTGCGCGAAACGGACGTCGTCCTCATGCCAGCGCCGCTGGCGCACATCTCGGGACTGCTGAACGGGGTCCTGCTCCCCGGGCATGCCGGCATGACGACGATCCTCATGGATCGATGGCTGCCCGACAAGGCCTTGGACTTGATCCAGCGCGAACACGTTTCGTTCATGATCGGACCACCGACCTTTTTCATCGACCTGCTGGCAGATCCGGCGTGCACGCCGGAAGCGACGAGCAGCCTGCGATTGGTGTCATGCGGCGGCTCGGCCGTCACGCCCGCGTTCGTCCGCGCCACCGCTGAGCGACTGGACGCGGTGGTCAAACGGACCTACGGGTCAACCGAGGCACCGACGATCGCCACCAGCCACGCGGGCGACCCGCCAGGGCGCGGTGCCGAGACCGACGGGCGCGCGGCCGGCGAGGTCGAACTGCGCGTCGTCGTCCCGGGAACCGACACGGAGGCGCCGACGGGCGCGGTTGGCGAACTGCGCGTGCGCGGACCCGAGGTCTTCCCGGGCTACCTCGATGCCGGGGCCAACGCGGACGCCTTCGATGCCGCAGGATGGTTTCGCACCGGAGACCTCGCAATGATCGACGAGGCAGGGTGGCTCAGCATCACCGGGCGATACTCCGACCTCATCATCCGTGGCGGGGAGAACGTCGCGCCGGCCGCCGTCGAATCCGCCTGCGCGGGCCTCGCGGGGGTGAGCAGCCTCGCCGTCGTCGGCTATCCGGACGAGCGCCTCGGCGAGCGCGTCGCGCTGATCGTCGAGGGCGACGAGGTGGCCCTGGATCTGGTCACGGATGCGTGCCGAGCGGCCGGCCTGCCCCGGTACGCCTGGCCCGAACGCGTCATCGCCATTGACGTCATGCCGCGGCTCGCCGCGGGCAAGCCCGACCGCAACGCCCTCGCCGCGCTCGCCCGCATGGCCTGACCCTCGGCGTCAGGCCAAACAGCAACCCAGCCCGTCCACTGACCCACACGGCAAGACCGACCCAACGAACACAATGGGAGCACCACCCATGCGCCGCCAGATCACCGCCATCGTCCTTGGAGCCCTTGCCGTCGCGGCGGCCATCCCCGTCGCGCTCGCCTCCGAATCGCCCCAGGGCCGCAACCCCTACACGCGCGAGGCCATCACCTACATCTTCAATGGTGAGGGCAACAACCTGAATGCGTACGACAACCTGACCTGGGAGAAACACCGCATCATCACCAACGCCGGTGACCGCCCCCATGTCGAGGGGGACCTCACCAACGGGTTGGACATCAACGCCCAGCTCTGCTTTGACCCGTTGCGCACTGACGGCTACTTCTTCATCGCTGGCGAGGACACGGGCCAGTCCCAGGTTTCCGTCGGCGGCGGTCAGGGCTGGGGATACTTCGAACTCGAGGTCGATCCCGACACGCTCGACCCAACCGGCGCGGTGCAGCGCGGCAAGGTCGAACCGCGCTACTTCGAGACCGACAGCGACAACCCGGAGAACTATGGCTGCGGCTTCCTTTCCAACGGTGACCTGGTCACCGGTGACGTCGGTGACCAGTTCCCGCAGGACCCGGCGTCCGGTGAGCTGATCCTGTGGTTCCGACCGGACACGCCCGGCGGGTTCGCCACGGGCGTCGACCCGGCAACCGGATCATTCCCGCTGATGCCCTACTGCAAGATCGATGTGACGATCCCCACTGCCGGCCAGATCTGGATCGGCCCCGACGACTCGATCTACGTGGGGGCCCAGCGGCCCGACACCGCCAGCGGCAATGCAGCGACCCGTCCCGGCGGCGTCTACCGCTACAGCCCGCCGGCTGACGGCTGGCCGACATCGGCAGACCAGTGCACCGGCACCCACGACAAGGCCGGGTTCGATGGCGAGCCGGACGGGATGGTCGAGGGTTGGGGCTTCGAGGTCTTCATCGCCAACGGTGAGGGCGGCCTGACCCCCACCGGAATCGTTCCCGTCCCCGAAGGCCAGCCCAACGCCGGCAACTTCTACATGAGTTCCGTCTTCGACGGCCGCATCAGCGAGTACGACGCCAGCGGCAACTTCGTCCGGGTCATCATGGCCCCCGGTGAGGGCGAGACCCTTCCCTACCGCAAGACCGGCACGCCGCTCGGCATCGGGGTGGACCCGAACACGGGCACGATCTACTTCGCCGACATCGCGATCCTGGCCGAGACTGGCGTCGAGGGCGGCGACCCGTCGGCGTTCAACCCGGGCGCGGGGCCCGGCCCGGACGGCATGCTGCGAGCCATCCGGTTCGATGACGCCAACAACCCCGGCGAGTCCGTCCCGGTCAGCGGTGGCCTCGCCTACCCCGACGGCATCGGCCTGGTCACGATCGAGCGGTCCGTCGTCGGCAGCGCTGCC
>Ga0326597_10006430_pt1 | contig 16102 bp, 10 predicted proteins | sample RVTome_12_FD_203789 | JGI IMG/M metagenome (GOLD analysis project Ga0326597, IMG submission 203789) | Soil microbial communities from uranium-contaminated site in the Upper Colorado River Basin, Wyoming, United States - RVT100D185 | ecosystem: Environmental > Terrestrial > Soil > Contaminated >...
CGCTCAGCGTGGCACAGTTTGGGGGCAAACACCCGAGCGTTAAGCCCTGGAGAGGCGAGGGGCCAGGCGTCTTCGAGGTCGTGGAGGACCATCGCGGTAACACCTATCGGGCGGTTTACACAGTTCGATTTGAAGGGGCAGTGTATGTTCTTCACGCGTTTCAAAAGAAATCCCCCACTGGCATCCGCACCTCGAAGAGAGATGTGGAGCTGATCGCTCGACGGTTAAACGAAGCCAGGATGGATGTTGAGGTACGATATGGGAAAATCCAAAAATGAGATCAAAGTGGTCAGGAGCTCGGGCAATGTATTTGGGGACCTAGGTCTGCCCAAAGCTGAGGAGAAACAGACCAAGGTGCGTCTGGCTTTTGCTATCAACGAAATAATGCGCAGCCAACAGCTTTCACAAGCTGCAGCCGCTCGGCGTCTGAACATCAACCAGCCGAAGATTTCTGCGCTTCGGAATTATCAACTCCAGGGCTTCTCTGTCGAACGCTTGATGAACTTTCTCACCGCCCTGGGCCGTGACGTAGAAATCGTGATCCGCCACAGGTCCCGAAGGAGTAAAGGCGGCCAAATCCTCGTGACGGCGGCGTGAACCTGCCACACACTGGCGTAGGCTACTTGGGCTTGCAGAGTGATTTTTTGGCCTCGAACATCCCCCTTGTGCCAAAGCTCCCAATGCCAAAGCTGAAATGGCAAATCGGCACGGCACCAAACCCGCTATGCTCGCCTACGTCCCCGGGGCAGTGTCGCCACAATGGACTCCGACCCCAAACCACGAGTATCCGGTGTCACGCGGAAAACGATCTTAATGACCTCCGGCCCTATCTCGATTCGCTGCACGAGTGTGCGAATAATCTCTCGCCTGCGGTGCCAGTCGGCGTTTGCCAAGTGTGGCCCGACGGCCGCCGCCAGTTGGCGAAGGCGCTCCGATGCAAGTCGGAGGTTTTCCAGCTGATTGACATCGCCTGCGTCAGCCTTGATCTTGGCGTCGAGATCAGCGATCCGACTCTTGGTTCGACCCATCCGCGATGTGAATTGGTCTTTCTCAATCAATCCATCGGTAAAGCTGTCGATCAACCGCTCCAGAGCGTGCTGCAGCTTGAGCCGTTGGGCCTTGAGAAGCGCGATATTGTCTAGCGAAGCGCCCGCTCTGGTCCGGTCTTGATAGTCCCGCTCCAACCTCCCAGGGCTCGTCAGCAGATCAGATACTTCGCGCCACACCTCTGTTTCCAGAAATTCACCCTGAACCTGCGCATTGCTGCAAATCCTCTCGCCGCCAAACCGATAGCCATCCGATCCACTGCATCGGTAGTAGCGAAAGTCTTTCATTTGGCGGCCAGCGCCCCTTTGGTGGGTGGTCTTGCCGTAGTAGGCGTAACCACATCTTGCACAGCAGGTGAGCCCCTGTAGCAGATAGCCGGGCCTCCGCCGTCCGAGGCGGGCGCGGCTCCGATTCTCCTGTAGTTGCGCTTGCGCCGCGCGAAACAGCCCTGCATCAACCAAGGCCGGAACCGATACAAACACCCACTCCTTCGGATCGGCTGCGACTGGCGCATTGCTTCGCCGCGGTTCCGCCGGCCTCCCGCGCGCCACTCTCGGTCGGGTTTTCTTCCCTCGAGGCATCATGTGTGTCTTTCCATAGGCCGCTCGACCCTGATACGCGGGATTCTGGAGAATATGCCACACAGCTTGGCGGGACCAGATTCGTTTACCGGTGGCCGTCAGTTCGCCGGCTTTCTGAAGTCGGCGGCAAACTTCAGCAAGGCTGCAGCGATCCCGCCCGATCCAGGAAAAGATCTTCAGCACTATCCGTGCCTGCTCAGCCACTGGCTCAAATCGCGCCTGCCCATCGCCCTCGCGGACAGAGACATAGCGGTACCCGAACGGTGCACCAGACATCACGTTGAGAGACCCGTTCTGAGCGGCATGCTTCTTTCCTCGCCGACTCCGCTCCATGATTTTGGCTCGCTCATATTCAGCGACGATGCCTTGCACCTGCAAAAGCAAGTCATCTTCCGGGCTTTGGCCGAGCGGACGGTTTAAGAACACCAGTTCCACGCCGCGTCGGCGCCATTCGTCGAGGAGAAGGACTTGGTACGCGTAATTACGGGCCAGTCGGTCGGGTGAGTGTACATAGATCCGGTCAATGGCCCCGACGGTTACCAGGTCGCGCAGCCGGTCCAGAGCTGGGCGAACGAGCGTGGCACCGCTGTATCCGTCATCGACAAACTGTCGCTCGGGCGGCACTGGTGTGCCGTCGTTGCCGGCGCGCTCGCTGAGCGCGGCAATCTGACTTTCTATCGTGTGCGCGACCGCCTGCTGTTCGCCGGAGACGCGCGCGTAGAACGCTGCTCGAATTGTTGTCATAGAAACCTCCGAGAGGAGGCTGTGAGATCACATGGCTGCGATCAAGCACGGTCTGATTGGAACTGACTTCAACCTTGAAAGGAGAACCAGAATGTCGGAAACGAGCACGCTCATTTCACGCACTGGCAAAATCACGCGGGCGGACCTGGCGAAGCTGCCAACGCCGCCAGCAACCGCAACCCATATCCCGATCCCTCATGCTGCTGTCGTAGAGACCTTGGTCGAGACATTGAGTCACCGTCAGATCGGTGTAGTCGCAGAGGAGTTCGCCGTGTCGAATGACGACATGGAGATGTTTGGTGTCCTCGATCTGGAGGCTAGCTTTGAAGGATGCCGATTCGCGGTCGGAATCAGGAACGCAAACAACAAGCGATTCCGGCTGGCATGCACGGTCGGTCTGCGAGTATTCGTGTGTCAGAATCTCGCGTTTCGGGGAGACTACAGCCCGGTCTTGGCGAAACACTCGAAACATTTCTCACTGGAGGATGCACTGTCGATCGGTGTGGACCGGATGCAGCGGAACTTCGAACCGATGCGGCAGCAGGTCGAACGTTGGCGAGCGCAGCAACTCTCAGCGGAGGCGGCGAAGCTGACGATCTACCGGGCATTCATTGAAGGCGATCTGGAAGTCCCGAGACACCTGGCGCGCAGGGTACACGACCGGTACTTCAACCCTCAGCACGAGGAGTTCCAACCCCGAACGATGTGGAGTCTTTCGAATGCGTTCACCTCTGCATTCAAGGAACTGGAGCCCATCCCGCAATTCAAAGCCACTGCCAGGCTGGGCGAATTCCTCGAAGACGAGTTCTCACGCTCGCTCTAGCATGCGGGGCGGTTTCGGCCAGCCGCCCCTTTCCCAACTAACGTGCGTTGCGCGGACGATCGATGCTCTCCCCAGCTAACTTCCCACAACGCCGTTTGGGGGTTCGTAAGCGTGCGCGACCAATCCAGAGTTGTTGATTTCGGCTGACTCTGGCCAAGTGTGGTGCGCCCGTGATTATAATATTCAGTGGATGTCTAATCGTGCCATTCTTGTCGCCAGCGCGGCTTAATTGAACCGTTAGACCGCACGGCGATACTCGGTTGGAGAGGAGCGCATGGCCAGAGCCATTAGCGAAGTTGGATTCTGGTCCGGCTTGGCAGCGTTCACGTCGACCGTCGGGTACGCCGTGGTGCAGCTCCTACAGGTCGCGGGCGTGCTTCGATTTCCGCTTGACGAGATTCTGATCTACGGGACGTCCCTCTGCATCGTTATACCCTTTGTTCTTGAGATGCTTTCGTTCCACTATTTGACTGCGAGCGACAAGCAGTTCTGGACCCATGCGTCGCTGATCTTTACGACTGTTTATGCGGTGTTTGTTACCGCAAACTATGTCGTCCAATTGGCAACTGTGATTCCCCTGAAGGTAAAGGGTGTATCTGAAACGGTCCGTATTCTGGACCAGACTCCTCACTCTATGTTCTGGAACTATGACGCCGTGGGCTACATCTCCATGGGCTTGGCGACCTTGGTCGCGGTTCCTGCGTTGAGTAGCACTGGTTTTGAAAGGTGGGTCAGGATGTCATTCATCGCCAATGCTCTCGTGACGCCGCTAATCAGCATCGTCCGCTTGTGGGAAACTCGGTCGCACTTCCGCGAACGCCGTATCTAGACCGCGAACCGCAGCGGTCCGCGCTCTGCAACGTTGAGCCGGGAGGCAACCGCAGACGATCAACGGCAGAGCGCAACGATTATTTCCGAGTGGGCGACTTGTTGAAAAATTCGGGTTCACGATGCTTTTTGGTTCCATTTCGGGTTTGGATGAGATCAGAAGGGCTGCGCCGGAAGGATTCGGCGGGATGCGGAAGGGTTCTTGCGGCTCCGGCGAAGCCTTCCGCAGGCGTTGTTTGTATTCCCGCTCATGCTACCGCCTCGGCGCGCAGTCTCCGCAGCCGGATCAGGTTGTACGCTGCGCCCACGAAGGTGAACCACCAGCCCACTTTCTCGATGCCTCGCAACTTCACCTTCCGGAGCAGGCCGATCATTTTCATCCAGCCGAAGGACTGTTCCACGCGCTTGCGTTTCTGCTGGCTGATTCCATAGCCGGCGTGCCGCGTGGTGCGTCCGTCAATCGCACTCGACCGCCGCGTGTTGTTCTGCGCCACGTGCGGCGTGATGCGCATCTGGCGCAGGGTCGAGACGAAGTCGCCCGTGTCGTAGTTCTTGTCCCCGCCCAGCGTGATGCGCCGCGTACTGGGCATCTTCGACACCGTCTTCCACGCCATCAGCAACGCCGCGTCGCGCTCCGCCGTGCCGTCGGCTTGCGTGACCATCGTGCGCACCAGCAACCCGTTGCGGTTCTCCATCAGCCCGTGGCCCAGATAACTCAGCTTGGCCTCGCTGCCTTTCGATTTCTTATACAGCCGCGCGTCGGGGTCGGTGGTGGATTGATGCGTCTCATTGCTGCGCCGCTGGCCATGGAAATCCGCTTCGCGTGGCGTGCCCGCGGGCGGCTCTCCGTCCTTGGGGCGAAAGCTCTTCTGGCTGGCCCAGGCTTCGATCAGCGTCCCATCCACCGTGAAGTGCTCGTCGGACAGATACGGGGTCGCCTGCCGCAGCACCCGCTGGAAGAAGGCCTGCGCGATCTCCTCGTTCAGCAGCCGCTCGCGGTTCTTGCTGAACACCGCGTGGTGCCACACCGCTTCGTCCATCTCCATGCCCACGAACCAGCGGAACAGCAGGTTGTAGTCCAACTGTTCCATCAGCAGCCGCTCGCTCCGGACCGAGTAGAAAATCTGCAGCAGCAAGGCTCGCAACAGCCGCTCCGGCGCAATCGAAGGCCGCCCCCGCTCCGAATACAGCCGGGCAAACCGTGGCGACATCTCCTTCAGGATCGTGTCCACCATCTCCCGCACCGGCCGCAGCGGATGATCCGGCGGCACACGCTGCTCCGGCGACACGTAGCTGAACATCGCTTCCTGTTTGGGGTCTTCTCCGCGCATGGGCCCTCCGGGAACTCAAGGTGCGTACATCCTATAGACGCTCCCAATCCCAGGATGGTCACAAGTAAAGTGATTTTTTCAACAAGCTGCTAAGACTATGAGGGACTTGAGATTCGTGAAGATTGTGGACCGCCTCACCATCAATGGAGAAAATGACTCGAACCACAAGCTGCGGTTGAATGGGGATTCGCTCCTAATCGGCCTTGTGAATGTGATCGCTACGTCTTTTCTGGAGGCGGTGGACGGCAATCTACACCTGCGCACCGCCTCAGACAAATCCGTTCTCGGCCTGACGGCGACGCAACTCCGCGACGAGTTGAGCGTGTTCAGGAAGGCCCAATTGCATAGCGATATGACCGGCACCCTCTCCCCCGGTCATGATTGCGGGAGTCCCATTCGCCGCACCAGGTCCTGGAGACGCGGGTCTGATCGCAAGGAGTCGAAGACTGGGTCCACTTTGATTCGTCCCAACGCGTCGGACCGTTCCTCATAGGCTCTTTCCAGCCGTAGGAAGGCCTTCTCCTTATCTCCGAGACCGGCATAGACGAGGACAAAATCCATTGGCGAAACATATTTACTCTTGGAGAGTTCCGTCAATGCGTCCAGTGTTTTCAGCGCCTCTGCTTTGTTACCCGACAGAGCATACATGCGTCCAAGGCCCGCTAGGATTGATGCGCTGTCGCTAGAAAACGCTGCCGCCTTTTCACGCTCAGCGATGGCTTCTGGATACATCCCCTTCGCAAAATAAACGTTACTGAGTGTAATGTATGTCAGGGCAAAGTTTGGGTCTATCTCAATTGTATTGCGAAGTTCAACAATAGCTTGGTCGTAATCACCGATCCTGTAGAGCACTAGACCAACATCTCTGTTTGTGCTGGTCGAGAGGGGATCCAGCGCCTGGGCCTGTTTCGCCTCCGCCAGGGCTTCGTTTCCTCGCCCCAAGATGCTCAGCAGGTGGGCGTACCACTGATGGGCTAAGGCGTAACCGGGGTTGAGAGCAATAGCTCGCTGGAATTCCTTCTCGGCGCCCGACCAGTCCCAGTCATAATTCTTTTTGATGTATCCCAGTGTAGTGTGCGCATCGGCAAGCGTATCATCCACTTCGAGAGCTTTCGTCACCATCGTTAGCGCTCTTGGGTAGGACTCATGTGGCGGTGCGAACCCCCTGACCGCAGGCATTAAATAGGCATCTGCCAGGCCCGCGTAGGCTGGTCCGTAGTTCGGGTCCTTTTCGATGGCTTGCAGAAAGTACTCGACGGCCTTGCTGAATCCTTCTTCTGTTCGCTTGTTCCACCAGAAACGACCCTTGAGGTAAGCTAGATGGGCCTCCGAGTCTACTGACGGAATGCGCAGCCACCGTTGTTCTTCTGTTGGCGACAATTGGCCACGGATTTCATTGACAATTGCCAACGCCATTTCCCGCTGTACCCGAAAAGCGTCGTGGATATCTTCCTCATAAATCCTGGACCAGAGGTGCTGGTCGGTTGACGCGTAAAGCAAACTCGCTGTGATTCGTACCCGGTCGCCAGAGCGTAGTATGGTTCCCTCGACAACGGCGTCCACATTCAGGGCGCGGGCAATCTCCGGCAGAGGCTTATTCGTCTGTTTGTAGGCCATTGCCGAAGTACGCGAGACCACTCGCAGCCTCCCAATTTGTCCCAGATCGGAAATCAGCATATCGGTCAATCCATCAGCGAAATATTCCTGCTCCGCGTCCCCAGAGAGATTTCCAAAGGGCAACACAGCGATGGAATTGATTCGTGGGGCTGTTGGGGATCCAAGGAACGACTCCCTTGCTTTACTTGCACGAAAGCCGATAAGCCACACTACTAAAGCAATCAATGTACCAAGTGACACGACCCAATAATGCCAAGGAAACTTTTGTTTTTGAGGCCTGTGCTTCTCGCGCTGTAAAGCGCCCTCCGCTATGTCCAATTGATCGGTTCCGAGCGGGGGAACCGCTTGAGGTTGCTTTCTGTCTTCAGAGCTTAGATCCGAAACGGGTGCTATGGAAATTACCTGTTCCACCGGCGCAATAAAGCGGTAGCCGAGTCTGGGCAGGGTCTCGACAAACCGAGGGCTTTCAGCCGAATCTCCAAGCACTTCGCGGATTTTGTGGACCGCAACGTTGAGGCTGTGGTCAAAATCCACGGTCGTCTCCAGCCAGAGCTTCGCTTGCAACTCCTGCCGCGTTACGACGTCCCCTGCTCTTTCAAGCAGCGTTACTAAAATCTGAAAGGGCTGCCCATTCAGTCCGATCCTAAGTCCGTGTTTCCGAACCTCGGAAGCATCCACGTTTATCTCAAAAACACCAAAGCGAAAAGCCCTTGGGTCTTTAGCGGATTGCTGCATAGTAGGTCTCCCAGTTTGGATGGATGGTAACAGATTAACTCAGTCCCGATCAAGCGTCTCCGGATTTGAAAGAGAACTCATCGTAAGGCTTTAGAATTGAAAGAGATACTTGATGACAAATATTTGACCAGAAACCTCCTGCTGTGCATTGACATTCAACTGGGTCCTTGCTTAGATTTGCTGCGCTGGACGCGGTCGGTGGTGGAACTGGGGAACTGGCCGACCTCAGAGTTTGATAACGAATCCGAGCGAGGAGGTGTGACATGCGAAAGGATTTCCGGGGAACGCTATTCATTATCTTTTTGTTACTCCCGGGTTTGGCAGTGATTTTACTGCTGAGTTCGTCGGCTGAGGCACAGTTGCCGACCGCCACAATTTCCGGGACGGTCAAAGACCCCAGCGGCGCGGTAGTTCCCGGTGCGGCTATCATGGCCACCAATGCGGAGACTGGTATGACCCGATCTGCTCAAACGGGGAACGACGGGGCCTACCGCTTTCCGGCGCTATCGGTAGGGATATATGACGTTCAGGTGGAACAGACCGGCTTTCAAGCCAAGGTGCAGACGGGTCTCCGAATCACTGTGGGCCAAGAGGCGGTGATGAACTTCACCCTGGATGTCGGGGCGGTGACGGAGACGGTTTCGGTCACGGCCGAGGCGCCTATCGTGAATACGACCTCCGGAATGTTGGGTAGCCTCGTGAATAAGCAGACGCTCGCCGACTTGCCGCTGAATGGGCGCAATTATACCGATCTGGCCCTGTTACAGAGCGGAGTGAATGTGAACAGATTGGGCGGCGGCCGAACAGACAGCGGGATCCAGTTCAGTGCGAATGGGGCGCCCGTCCGTTCCAATCTATTCATGATGGACGGCACCATTATGAACGACGCGCGCAATTCGGGAGGTGGCAGCCTTAGCAAGAACACGCTAGGGATTGAAGGCATACAGGAATTCCAGGTGGTGACCAACGCTTTCAGCGCCGAGTATGGCTTGAACATGGGAAGCCAGATCACAATGGTTACCAAGAGCGGGACCAATCAGATGCACGGGTCGCTGTTTGAGTATCTCAGGAACAGTGCCCTGGAGGCCCGCAACTGGACGGACATACAGAAGCCGCCATTTCGTCGGAATAACTATGGAGGCTCGGTGGGCGGGCCGATCCGGCACGACCGGATCTTCTATTTTGCGACGTACGAAGGGTCGCGGCAGGTCCGCAGCCTAAGCATAATTTCCCGGGTGCCTACCCTTGCAGCCCGAACGGGCGATCTCAACGGGGACGGTACGCCCGAGGTGGTAGTTGCGGAGGTGGTGAAGCCCTATCTGCAATTCTGGCCTGCGCCCAACGCCGTGGAACCGGGAAGGACAGATGTGGGCGTAGGAAGGTTTGTCTGGGTCCAGTCACCGCGCGAGGCAGAAAATTATGTACAAGGCAGGATTGACCACACTCTTTCCAGCTCGGATACGCTCTTTGGCCGTTACACCATCTTACGGTCCTGGCGAGCGGAACCTCAAATGCTCCCTGACTTGGTGAATGCCCGATACGACACCCAGAATCAGTGGTTAACGCTCGCGAATAACCACATTTTTTCGCCCACCCTGCTCGCTAACTTCCGTGCGTCCTTTAGCCGGACGCATGCGTGGGGTAGCAACGTAATCAATCTCCCCAAGGAACTGTCTTTCATCCCGGGTCAAGGCATGGGGGAATTGGGAATCACTAATATTACGGATTACAGCACCGTGGGGCCGCAAACCCCGTTTAACCTCAACCAAAGACTCATTAGCTTTAGCGACGACATGTTTTACACTCGTGGCAGGCACGCCCTGAAATTTGGCGCGCTCATCAACTTCTATCGTCAGTACCTAGACAATGCGGCGGGATCAGCCCCACGAGGCGAATGGCAGTTTGACAGCGTTCGTGATTTCTTGCTGGCAAGGCCCGTTGACTTTGGCGCCCAGACCCCTGGCTCCATCACTTTCCGCACCTACGATTACCGCACGCTGGGGTTTTACTTGCAGGATGACCTGCGAGTCACTCCGAGCGTTACGCTGAATCTGGGGTTTCGCTATGAGTTCAATACACAGGTCACGGAGAAGAATGGGGACGGAGCAGCGTTGCGGGATGTTACTCGCGATAGCGCCACTACGCCTGGTATTCCCTTCAAGAATGGCTCTCTCCGCAACCTGAGCCCCCGCGTCGGATTTGCATGGGACGTACGGGGGGACGGGAAGATGGCCTTGCGCGGCGGAGTGGCAATTCTCTACGACGTTGCCACTCTCGGGACGACGCTCTTTATCGCTGTTGCGGGCACGCCACCTCTCTCGAGCAGGACCCAGATGACTCCAGCAGACGGACTCGTCTTTGGACCCTTTCCAAGAATTTTGCCAGAGTTGGCCGCCACAGAGCTTCGTCTCATCGATTACAATTTAGAGCAGCCGCGCCTTTACTCTTATAACCTAACTTTGGATCGGCAACTACCATTCGGGATGGGACTCTCGGTGGCCTATGCTGGCTCCCGGGGAACCAACCTCATGAATTTGACGGACGGGAATCCGACTGTCCCGCAAGGGTGGGTGGAAAATGGGCTATGCGTGACAAAGAGCCAACCAGCTCCATTCACAACAGAGGGCCCCAAGTGCTGGACCGGTAGTGACCCTCGACCAAATCCCAACTTTAGGTATCTTGAGTTCCGGACAGCCTCGGTCAACTCATGGTATAACTCCTTGCAGGTTGTACTGCGAAAGGCGCTGGGCCGCGGCTTCCAATTTCAGAATTCTTACACCTGGAGTCATTCACTCGATGAGGGCCAGGGCCAAGGCCAGGATGCGGGTGGCGGGAGAACGGATCCTTCCAACCGCCATGCCGACAAGGCTTCGTCCAACTTCGATCAGCGACACACTTGGCGCGCTCATGCCACGTACCGCTTCCCGTGGGAACTAACTGGAGTTTGGGGAGCGCTCTTCAGTGGGTGGTCGACCAGCGGTATAGTGACCGCGAATAGCGGACTTCCCTTTGAGCCGACGCTCAATCATCAGCGCTCCCGAATGACAGCAGGGGCTGGCGGGGGAAGGAGCCGTACTGATCTCCGACCGGGAATCAAGCATGAAGACATCACACGGGGCGTGTCGCGCGGCTGCCTTGGGGTTCCTGAGGGGACGCCGCTTGGCACACCAACACTGTTCTTCGACCCCTGCGCATTCGCCGTTCCGGCGCTGGGCTTTCTGGGCAATGCCGGGCGGTCCATTATGTACGGGCCGAACTTCAGTGGCGTGGATTTCTCGCTGGTGAAGGACACGCGGATACCGAGGCTGGGTGAGAGCGGCTCTTTGCAATTCCGCGCAGAGATCTTTAATATCCTCAACCATCCCAGCTTGCGACCGCCAAACAGCACCGTCTTTAACGCCAATCGTACAACGCCCGGTTCTTATGAGCTGGCTCCGCTAGGCGCAGCCGGGAAGATCACCAGCACCTTCGGCACTTCCCGCCAGATTCAGTTATCGCTAAGATTGGCTTTTTAGGGTGGAGGCTGGCAACCAGAGCCAGAGGGCGTGCTCATCAAAAGAAAAAAGATGAGCACGCCGGTCATCAAATGGAATTCAAATTGCGAAAGGGAGGCGCGAAGATGTTTCAGAGGCTGTTTTCTGCAGTGTTCTGTGTTCAATGCATGGGAGTAATCTGCTGGATTCTGCTTTTCGGTGCTTGGCTAGCCGCTCAGCAGCCAGCTGATGTGGTTCTGCACAATGCAAAGATTCTGACGGTGGACAAGAATTTTTCTACCGCTCAGGCAATCGCCCTCCAGGGCAACCGGATCGCAGCGGTTGGATCCAACCAGGATATTCTCCGGATGGCGGGTCCGAACACGAAAGTGTTTGATTTGAAAGGCCGGATGGTGATTCCCGGGACGATCAATTCCCACATGCACATATTCGACGAAGCCGAGGTGACCTATGGCGGGATGATCGGCTACGAGAAGATGACGTCATACCCGACGGATTGGTCGGCAGTGAATTCGGTTCAGGATGTACTGAACCAGGTCCAAACGGTCATGGTCAAGTACAAATTCCAGCCAGGGGAGTGGATTTACTTTGCTAGCAAGGGAACGGGTATGACGGCGGCAGGCGAAAAGATCATGATTGACGGCCTGACCCGTTGGGATTTGGATAAGGTGACTCCCAATAACCCGGTTGTCATGGGCATGGCATGGCCGAATGTGAATGGCATCCTGGTCAATAGCAAGGCCATTGATATTATTTGGGCAAAGCATGGGGATTTCATCAAGAAGTACGGGCGCTATTGGATCGACCCGACGGGCCGGCCGGATGGTCATATGGAGAATCCGGCCAACCGGTTTTTTCTGTCGGCCTTACCCACGGCCCGCCCGGAGGACATCGGCCCAGTCTATGCGGCGTACGCCCGCGAACGGCATGCGATGGGCAATACGGGGATTTCCACACGGATGCCGGACTATGCGGTTGCGGCCATCAAGTGGATGGAATCGAGAGGACAGTGGTGGCTGCGATTCGGCTACGGGATGGAAGGTCCTTTCGGCACTACCGAGGATCTGAGTAACTTGGAAGGTATCGGCAAGCAGATGGGCACTGGTTCTGACATGTTCTGGATGATCTCCAGTGCGCCTTCAGCGATTGACGGTTCCGGCAGCCGGGCTTGCTCCACTCAAACTCGAGTGACGGCGGTTTCAGACGTCGAGCAATGGTGGCCAAATGGCCAGTGCTTGCTGGATATTGAATACAAGGGGGCGAAAGGAGCCAAGATCCAGGCGAACTATGTCCGAGAATGGCTCGAGGCCGGCGCTCGGGATGGAGTTCGGCTGGCGAACACCCATGCGGCAGCAGATCGGACAGTGAAGCAGACGCTGAACGTGATTGAGGAAATGCAGAAACGGTACGGACCGAATGCCGGACGAGGTTGGGCCCTGGACCATTGCCGCATGGTGGATCCGGCGGACCTGCCGCGGGCAGCCAAGCTGGGTTTGATGTTCAGCTGTGCGACTAGTTTGGGCGCACCCGGGAGCGGCGAGGCGGGGGCATACGGAGAAAAGATAGCAAACACGTTTGCATCTCCGGTGAAAAGTATGCTCAAGGCCGGGGTCATAGCGTCCTTGGAGTCGTCGACCGGAAATACTTGGGAAAGCATCGAAACGGTCATTGCACGGAAGGATAGGAATGGCAAGGTGTGGGGTCCGCAGGAGCGCCTGACCCGCGATGAAGCGCTGATAATGGCCACGAGAAATGCAGCCATCTATATACTCAGAGGGGACAAGCTCGGCTCCCTGGAGGCGGGCAAACTCGCCGACGTAGTCGTGTTGGACCAAGACTACATGACCATGCCTGAAGATAAGATCAGCGACATGCAACCGCAGATGACCATGGTGGATGGCAAGATTGTCTTTGCTCATACGCAGTTCGCACGGGAATACGATCTGAGCGGCCTGGGGCCGCCATCCGGTATGGTTATATCCACCTTAACGGATCTGCGGGCGAGCCGGAAGCCCTCCGGGATCAGCCGGCGGTAGAAGCGCGCGCGCTGCTCGTTGCTCAGGCCCGTCCATCAACGGAAGAGCTGCGGGGCTTGGCACGCTGTGGGGCCGTAGAGCAGTGTGGGTGGCTTTTCGCTCCAGTTGGCACGGGCACTGCAGCCGGTGCTCGCAAAGGAATGAGTCGCAACGAAACCTTGTGCTAGTTTCTGAATACTAAGGGGGAGCTGGTATGAAAATGCATCGAATCAACTATTCACTGTGCGGGATTGGCCTCATTTGCTTGCTCGCCATTTCCGTCGGGAGACTGGCGGCGCAGCAGAGTACGCCGCCGGCCGACATGATCTTGCACAATGGCAAAATTCTGACGGTGGACAGCAACTTCACTATCGCCGAGGCCATCGCCATTCGCGGCAACCTTGTGGCCGCCGTCGGAACCAACCAGCAGATTCTGGCGCTGGGCGGTCCGAACACCAAGACGATTGATCTGAAGGGCCGGTCGGTCATCCCCGGCATCAATGATACTCACAACCACATTCACGACTACGCCGAAAACTCCTATGGCGGTGAGATCGGGTCGGAGGGCTTGCTGGCCTATCCGATCGACTGGAAGGGAGTCCGCACCGCCGAGGACGTGCTGAATCAAGTTCGGGGAACCATCGCAAAGTACAAACCGAAATCCGGCGAGTGGATGTACTTCGCCAGCGTAAATGACAACATGAACGACCAGAACATCGTTACAGTAATGATTGACGGGCTGAACCGGTGGGAGCTGGACAAGGCTGCCCCCAACAATCCCGTTGTGATGGCCTTGGCCTGGCCGAATGTGAACGGGGTCGTGGTCAATAGCGCCGCCATTGACAATATTTTGCCGAAGCATGGGGATTTTATAAAGAAATACGGGCGGATGTGGATTGACTCCGCGGGCCGGCCGGAGGGCCATTTTGAATCTCCTGCCAACCGGTTCTTTCTGGCCGCCCTGCCCACGCCTTCGCCCTCCAGTCTCGCCCCCATCTATAAGAAGTACATGGAGGAGTTGGCGGCCGAGGGTGTCACCACCCTGGTCACCCGGCTGCCGGAGTATGCCATCAACGCCTTCCAGCTCCTGGAGTCCCGTGGCGAACATCTGCTGCGGCTTCCTTACGGCAAGGAGAGTTTTTTCGGCATCACGGAAAACCTGAACGTCGATATGAAAGCTATCGGAAAACTGATGGGCACCGGTTCCGAGAAGCGGTGGATTATCTCGGCTGCGGCGTCGGCCCTTGACGGCGCCGGCACCCGTTCTTGCACCGGCATTGTCCGCCAGGGTACGTTTTCCCTGATTGACACCTATTGGCCCAACGGTCAGTGCAACCTGGACATCGAATACAAAGGAGGCAAAGGCGCGGCGATTTCGGGGAACTATTTCAGGGAATGGTTGGACTTCGGCGCGCGCGATGGGGTCCGGCTCGCCAACACGCATGTGACAGGCGAGCGGACGATTAAGATGGTGCTGGGCCTGATGGATGAGTACGCCAAGCAATACGGGGCTGATTCGGTAAAAGGCTGGGCCTTTGACCATTGCTTATTGGTGGATCCAGCCGACCTGCCGCACGCCGCCAAGCTCGGCGCGCAGTTTAGCTGTTATAGCCAGGTTAACGGCTCGGAAGCTCTCGCGCAAGCCATGGGCGACAAGATCGCCAACACCTTTTCCATCCCCGTGAAGAGCATGATGAAAGCCGGCGTGGTTACCGCTTACGAGTCCGATAGTGATGGCAAGGCCAAATGGAAGGATCTGCAATGGTTCATGGAGCGCAAGGACCCCAGAGGCAAGGTCTGGGGGCCGCAGGAGCGGCTGGACCATCAGGAGGTTCTGCGATTCTTCACCCGAATGGGAGCGGACTACGTCCTCAAGGGCGATAAGATGGGGTCACTGGAGCCCGGCAAGTGGGCCGACCTGGCCGTGCTCGACCGGGACTTCATGGCAACGCCCCCGGAGCAGATGAGCACCGTCCAGCCTCAAATGACTATGGTGGGCGGAAAGATCGTCTTTGCGCATCCGCAGTTCGCGCAGGAGAACAGCCTGAACACAGCCGGTGTAGTGGTCTCCACGCTGAAGGACCTGAAGGCACGCCGGAAACCCCTCGGCTTCAGCCGCCGCTAAATGAAGTTGCGCGAGACGCTGCGCCTAGAAATGTTGCAGTAGGAGGAGGCCAATCAGGCACAAATTGGCTACAGATCTCACGATAGCGGCTGGCTCGGTACAAGCTGCACGCTAATCTCTGAGGTGTGCCGCATTGAGCGATGAATCATTGCCTCCCGGCATGAGGGTCTAAAGATCAGGGCTTGGGGAAGGGTAGTGTGGGATCGGCCGCTGAAGGGCGATTCTCTGATAGCATTTCGTATCTGCATCCGTTTTGGGGACCCATTCGTGCCAGTTTTCTAACCACCATATTTCTCGCCACCGCGCGTATCGTGCTAGAATAAGCAGCGGACGTATTATTGGCAGACCGCCCCGCAGGGCGATGGTGCAGGCGCTCAACTCCCGAAAACACCCTATCGGTAAACTGAGACGACGTCTCGGAAACCTACGCTCAACCCTCTGTCGATATCAGTAATGAGTAGCCGCCTCATGCTTACCGATGATCCATACTGCCCGGATAACGGTAGTTCTAACGGCGCACTCGGAAACAATTTCCGTATTCTGTATACCCACGCAAGTCAGTGAAGCGGCCCCGAAGTCCCCCTTCTGGGAAGTTGAACGTCGCGGGACCAACATTTCGGCGGCATTGTCTCAGGTGTGTTTACGCCCGTTCTCGCGAAACATTCGAAGAACTTCTCGCTTCAAGACAGTCTGGCGGTCGGCGTTGACCGTATGCAGCGGAACTTCGAGCCGATGCGCCAGCAGGTCGAAGAATGGCGCGCG
>Ga0326597_10006432_pt1 | contig 16099 bp, 15 predicted proteins | sample RVTome_12_FD_203789 | JGI IMG/M metagenome (GOLD analysis project Ga0326597, IMG submission 203789) | Soil microbial communities from uranium-contaminated site in the Upper Colorado River Basin, Wyoming, United States - RVT100D185 | ecosystem: Environmental > Terrestrial > Soil > Contaminated >...
AGGAGCTGAAGGCCCGCGACGGCGAAGTGAGAGAAATCGCGGTCGCGCGTGACGAGCGCCACGCCATGTTCGAGACAACTCTGAGCGATCAACGTGTCGGCGAGCTTCGCCTTGTGTCCGGCGGCGGCCACCCGTGCCCGCAAACGGCCTGCGCGCTCCCAGAAACCGGCCGCCAACTCGAGGGTAGGGATCTGCAAGACGATCTCCTCCAGCGCCCGCGGAAGCTTCGGATCGCTCAGGATCTCGGACAACACCACCGGGGGCAGGCAGGCCTGGTTCTCGAAGAGGGCGACATCCACGGCCTCGACGTCCTGCCCCGTCGAGCCGGCCAGGTAATGGACGAGAGAGCTGGTGTCGAGAGCGATCACCGGTCTTGCCGAAGGGCTTCGACATCGAGCGAGAGCCGGACCTGGCCCCGCAGCCGCCGCAGCTTCTGGTAGGCGCCGCGCGCCGCCACCAGCTCGAGACCTCGTCGTACCGTCGCGGTGATACCTTCACCCGTGGACCGGCGTGCGCGCCGAAGCAGCTCCGCGGGAACCTCGATCGTGACCTTCTGCGTGGAAGCCATGCGTTCATTCTACCAGCCTTGAGACCAGTGACTACTATGGTTTCTCTACGGCTCGCTGAACTTCCGCGAGTCCAGAACCGGCTTTTTCATCCTCACCCAACCGGCGGTGGACGGAGGTGAAGTCGAGATAGGGGACTTGACGGCCGGAGTGATGGTCCAGAGGTACAGGACGTAGGAGCGGTCGGGGGTGTGCACGCGAACCGTCTTGTCCGGCTTCCAATCTCCCATCGCGAAGTCGTTGGACACGACCCGGGCGCCGACGGGGAGCTGCTTCCACAGCATCGGCCGGATCACCCGGTTGAACCCCTCACCCATGAACAGGAACACGACGGTGGCTTCGGACATGTCGACGTCCAGCGCGTTGCCCCACAGGATCGTGACCTTGTCTTCCACGCCGGCGACCTTCACCCGCGCGTAAGCCACCTCGGCCAGGTCCGGGTCGATGTCCACCCCGACCCCCTTCTTCGCCCCGGCCTGGATCGCCGCGATGAGGATCCGGGCGTCCCCGCACCCCGGCTCGTACACGACGTCGTTCTTGTTCAGCCCGGCAAGCTCGATCATCGCCGGGACGACGGAATGCGGCGTCCCCTCGTATCCGTACCCTGGCCGGGTCCCGCGGTGCGCGTCCGCTTCCGGTCCCAGTCGTCCATCGCCTTCGAGGCGTACGGTCTTGCCCCGCCCGGCGGCCTCGGGTACAAGGGGGAAGCACAGCAGGCTGACCACGAAACCGCATATCGTGAGGAGGGATCGAATGGGAAAGACTCGTTCAGGTTTCGCTGGCGCGATCGTCCTCGCAGGGATGTGCGCCTTGGTCACCGCACCGGCGCAGGCCGCGGGCGAGCGGTTCGGGTTCGGGATGTTCAAGCACCAGGGCCGGACCTTCGTGGGTTTGGTCATGCGCTATCCCGTGGAGCCGCAGCAGATCGGCGGCGTCGTGGTGGAGATGCCCGCCGCGGCCCGGGCCGCCGGCCAGACGGGGATTCCCACCGACGTGATGTCCATTATCGAACGGTGGGAAACGGTGGGGCCCCAGCTCAAGAAGATCGTCGCCCACGTCGGGCCGCTGATCGACAAGAACCGGCCGGCCTATGTCCACGACTACAAGGCGCTGGATGTGCTCGCGCCCTTCGTGCCGCGGCTGGCCCTGTACGGGTTTGGCAACTACCGGGCCGTCCTCAACACGCCCGAGCCGGCATCGCCGCGCCCGCCGGCGCCCTCGATTCCCGGCTTGTGGGAGCGCTCCCCGAACGACGATCGCCCGGTCAATCCGCGCATCTTCCAGATTCCCAACACCGCGGAGGTGTTCATCGGTGACGGGGAGCCGGTGATCATCTGGCATGCGGACAAGGGGCGCAACCAGTACGAGTACGAGTGCGAGCTTCTCGGCGTGGTCGGAAAGAAGATGCGCCGCGTACCGGTCGACCAGGTGAAGGACTACATCATGGGGTACACGATCACCAACGACATCTCCGATCGCCAGGGCCGCGGGGCCGACACGTGGCCGTCAGCCAGCAACGATCCCCTCCTGCGCAAGGGGAAGGACAGCTCGAAACCCATCGGGCCCTTCATCGTTCCCGCGGAGTTCGTGGACCCGCTGAACATGCGGCTGAAGATGACCGTCGGCGGCGTGCTCGTCCAGGACGCGAGCACGAAACAGGCGTGGCACAACGTGTACGAGTACGGGACGTACCTCTCGAACCTGATCACCGTTCCGCCAGGTACGGTGATCGCCATGGGCACGCCTCCCGGCTCGCACGGAGGCCTCGGGCGTTTCATGGTCGACGGCGACATCCAGATCTGCTCGTATGAAGGGCTGGGCACCCTGACCAATCCCGTCAAGGGGGAGGGCACCCACCCGACCACCAGCTCGCGATGATGAGAGATGTCCCGATAGCCGCCTTCCTCCTGGCGCTGCTGCCCGTGGCGGCCGCCCAGGCCCAGGCCCCCACAATCGAGCATAAGGCCGTGAGCTGCATCGTGGCCGAGCGCTTTGCGCGGCTCGATGCGTGTTTCGAGCCGGCCGAGCAAGTGGCGCGGGCCCGGGTCCAATTCCGCGCCCACGGGACGCCGCACTGGTACTTCGTGGACATGGGCGCCGAGGGTCCGTGCCACTCGGGGGTGCTGCCAAAGCCCAAGAAATCCACGAAGAAGATCGACTACTACATCGACGTGGTGGACCGCCGCTTCGCCGAAGGCCGCACCCGCGAGCACGACCCGCGGGTGGTCGAGAGGTCCGGCGAGTGCGGCAGGGACATGGTGATGGCCGCCGCCCTGGGCAGCGCCGCCTCCATCGTGCTGGGCGTCGCGGCGGGCGCCCCCGCGATCCCCGTGGGTTTCGAGAGCGCGGGCATCGCCGTCGCCCCGGGGCCGGCGACTCCCATGGCGGAAGCCCATGGCGGCGGCGGGGGAGGAGTGGCCGCGGCTTTCATCATCGGGGCCGCTGCCGCGGGCGGCGCCGCCTACTACTTCACCCACCAGGACGAAGAAGGGACGGCGGGGCCGAACTACGACGGGACGTGGGCCGGCACCACCTCGCAGAGCCGCAGCTTCACATTCACGGTGGCACAGAACGCCGTGGTGAGCATCGACACCTCGTACGTGCTCGCCGGCACCAACGCGCCGATTGCCATCCAGAGGTCGTTCTCGCCGGCGCTTCCCATCACCAACGGGAGCTTCAGCCTCCAGGAGCAGGGCCTGTTCCTGACGGGGACGTTCGCGTCCGAGACGTCGGCTTCCGGGCGACTGGAGCCCACCCGCGTGTCCGCGACCTGGCAGGCGACCCGGCGCTGACCGGCCCCCTTCTGGTGGGGCCTCTCTAGCGCGAGACCCGGCAGGCTGCACCGTCCATCTTGAACTTCTGCGTCACGGCCGAAGTGCTGGTGCCGTTGTCGTCCTTGTGCTCCTGCTTCACGGTCAGGGTTACGCTCGGACCCTCGATCACCAGGAGCCCGTTGGCTTTGATCTGGGCCGAGAAATCCGCCTCCGAGAGCGACATCTTGTTCATCATGGCGGACAACATCAGGCGGTCCTCCTCCGGCATGGCCTTCCACTCCTCCTGCATCTCCTTGGTGCCGAGCTTCACCGCCTCGATGATGTTGCCGGCGTGCACGAGCCCCATGTGTTTGACGGTGGTCTTGCCGCACGCATGCGCGAGGATCGCGGCGCCCTTGATCTCGCTCTTCGCCGCCGCCGCCTCGGCCCGGCCGTGCGGGGCGAAGAGGAGCGCCAGGCTGGGTTGGAATCCTCAGGCTCTTCATCGGTCTTCTCTTCCTGGAACAGTTGATGGTTGGCGGCTCGCTCATCGAAACTCGGGCAGGACCGCGATCGAGAACCACACGAGGCCCGCGCCGAGGGCCGTGAAAACCGTGGCGGTGATCAGGTACGAAGCGAAGGAGGTGGGAAGGGGAAGGCCGCCTCCCTGGTGGGTCAGCTTCTCGGGCGGGCCGAGGATGACGGAGACCCCGGGGTCCACGGCCCCCTCGCCGCCCGCCACGATCGCGTTGCGCTCGGGAGACCAGGTTCCGGCGACGGAGGCCACCTGGCCCACCGGGAGCAGCCTCTCCTCGAGACGCAGCGTCTGCGGGTCGCGGGCGTCTCCCGCCACCGCCCAATCCCCGCGCGCCTCGCCGTCGTCGTCGCTGAACAAAGTGTTCGCGATCTGGAGCGCGGTGCCCACGGGACCAAGGCCAAGGGCGCCCCTCTCCACCTCCTCGAAACGCGTCGCGGCCACGAGCTGCCGGGCTCGCTCCACCATGAGGGCCCCGTCCCGAGGCGTCGCCGCATCGAGCAGCAGGGGCACGGCGAGCACGCGGAAGCGCGTCCTTCGAGAGTCGATGGCGAAGGGCCGCGCGGCGTGGCCCCAGTAGACCGGGACTGCCATGAGGCGACCGGCCCGGTGACGGGGACGAGCCATGTAGTACATCCGGTACCAATAACCCACGCATTCGATGCCGGAGAGCGGCGCCACGAGCGGCCCTCCGAGCGCACGCACGACACCGCTCGCGACCACGGGGCCGCCGCCGGGCGGGACCTCTCCCGCGGCGGCCCGTCGCAACACCGCCGCGCGCGACGTGTCGCCCTGCCCGACGCCGCGTGCCAGGTACCAGAAGCTCACGAGGCCCAGGGCCAGGAACAGGCCCGAGGGAAACGCGAGCCAGGGCCGGAGCTCCACCCGAACGGCGGGCGTCATCACGCTGTAATGCCCTGCGCTGAGGAGCGCCCAGAGCGCCAGGAAGGCGAAGCAGCCGACGCCGAACCGGCTGCCTTTCATTCGTTGCCCTCTACGGCGCGGCCCGGAGGGTGGTGACGAACGAGAAGTCCCAGTCGAGCGGCTTCGGCGTCATGCCGGAGAACGCGAGGCCTCCTTGGCACCCTTGAGCTCGGCCCGCACCACTCCGCCCGGCTTCAAGTCGCCGCTCAGCTCCAGGAGGCCGCAGGACTTCGGCCCGTTCGCGTTGTCGCCATGGTTCAGCGGGCTCGCCTTGAACCCGTGGTAGCCGATGTGGCAGACGTTGTACGTCTCGGGGGTGGCCTGGGTGGCGCCCTTCTTGAAATTGAGGTCGAGGACGACCCGGAGCCCCTTTCCGTCCATGCTCGAGACGTCGTCCGTGGTCGTCGCCTTCTGCAGGGCGCCGTCGAGGGCCTGGGTGAAGAACGCGACCGACACGCGATGCCCATCCGTGCTGAACCGGCCCGGCTCGAGGGCGGCGATGCCGTGCCCGAAGGTCGCGGACTCGCCCGCGAGGGCCGCTTTTCCGGTGAAGCCGTCGGCCGCACCACCCGACGCTGCGGTCGTCAGCATGCCCAGGACGACCGCCGAAACCGTTGCCTTCAATGCGCTCCCTCCCTGGCCCCGATGAGCCGTGAGCCCGTATCGTGTCACGAAGGCGCTTGGCCATGCGTTTGGCGCGAACTGGCCTGCCCCGAGTGCGGTACCACTCACTGCCCATTGGCTGTCGGTCGTGTATGCGTTGACCCGGAACTCGGGCCCGGCCGGGACCTGCGCGGTAGGCGGCAGTAAAAACCGCTGTTCCCGTGCCTGGACGATCGCCGCGGATGCAGCCGACGTCAATGAATCTACAATCCTCCTGCTGCGGAGACCAGGGAGCCACTCATGTCCAGCCAGGAGCCGTGGTTCGTCGTCGGCCTCGACAACGGCGGCAACCAGAACAACGCCACCGTCCTCGACTCCGCCGGGCGGTTCCTCGTGGACGGCATGGTGGAGACACCGAGCCGTGTGCTGGAAGGCCCGGTCATCGCGATCGAGGCGCTCGCGCAGTCGTTCGACGGCATCCTCCAGCGCACCGGCATCCGCCGCGCGCAGGTGCGCGTGGTGGGACTCGACACGCCGGGGCCGGCCAGCGCCGAAGGCGTCATCTCGTCCAAGGGCTCCACGAACTTCGCGCACGAGGGCTGGCGCGGCTACGACTTCCGGGGCGGGCTGCAGGCGCGGCTCGGGCTGCCCGTCGTCTACAACAACGACGGCAATGCGGCCGCTCTCTACGCCCACTACGCCCGCTACGGTGAAGGCGCCGCGCTCCACTCGTCGGTGTCGGTGATCGTGGGCACGGGCCTCGGCGGCGGCGTCATCGAGGCGGGACGGATCGTGAAAGGCGCCGCCGGCATGGCCGGAGAGCTCGGCCACGTCCACATCCCGATGCACGGCCTCCTGGCCGAGGGCCAGCCGGTCCCCGAGTGCAACTGCGGCTTCAGCGCGGATGCGGAAAGCGTGGCCTCGCTCACGGGCATCGAGAAGAACCTGCTTCCGTACTGGCGGCGCCGGTTCCCGGACCACGATCTCGGCCGTATCGAATCGATCAGCAAAGCCGCCAAGCTCGTCCGCTCTTATGGCGAGAAGGGCGATCCCATGGCGCGCAAGATCTTCGAGCAGCAGGCCATGGCGCTGGGACGGCTGTTCACGATCGCGGCGAACTTCACCGACCCCAGCGCCTATTTCGTGGGCGGCGGCATCGTGGAGACGGCGCCCGAGTTCCGAGACTGGTTCCTGGCCACCGTCCGCGAGCACACCAGGCTGCGCGAGGAGCAGGCGCGCGTGGCGCGATTCGCGCTCGTGCCCGATCTCGACATGGCCGGCGCTCGCGGCGCCGCGGTGGCCGCCCTCGAATCGCTGACGGTGCGCTAGCTCTCCTTCGCGGTGAAGCGTGTGGCCAGCGCCAGGTTGCCCCACGACATGCGGAACAGACCCTGGCCCTGCTCCTCGGCGAGGTCGATGGTGAAGACCTCGACGCTCTTGTCGAGTGGGCTGGCCATAAGGGGCACTTCGGCCGCGGCCTTGCCGTCGCGCTCCAGCTTCAGCACCCAGTCCGTGCCGGACACCTTCTTCGCGCGCAGGACGTACTCGCCCGGCGGGACCTGGGTCGAGCTGAAGCTCAGGTTCACCGGTGTCTTGAGCATGGTGGCGCTGTCGGCCCCCATCCGCCACTCCTGGCCGACCTCGGCTTGGCCCAGCATGTCGCGGCCCTTCAGGCTGGGCCGCCCATATTCCACCACGATCGGCTTTCCGGCCAGGGTGACCTTCGCTTCGCCTCGCGGGTTCATCTGCGCCGTGGCGGCGGCCGCGAGGCCCAGGCTGACGGCGAGCACGGACGAAAGGGTGACGGCGCGATGGCGCATTCGATGACCTCCTGGAGTCGTGGGCAAGAAGTCTATGATACGAGCATGGAGCGCGCGGTGGTGCTGGTGACGATCCTGACGTTGGCGGTGCCGGCGGTCGTGACGGGGCAGGAGCCGAAGACCGGGTTCCTCGAGCGGAGCGTCCGGATGGGCGACGAGAGCTACGCCTACAAGGTGTACGTGCCTCCGGGCTTCGATCCGAGCCGATCGTGGCCGATCATCCTCTTCCTGCACGGGGCGGGCGAACGGGGCATCGACGGCGTGCAGCAGACCGAGGTGGGGCTCGGCCGTGCGCTGCGCACCAACCCCGAACGGTTCCCGGCGGTGGTGGTGTTCCCGCAGGCGCCAACCGGCCAGGTCTGGCTCGGCGATCTCGCGCGCGTGGCCACGACCGCGCTCGAGCAGACGATCGCGGAGTTCCGAGGCGATCCGGATCGGATCTACCTCGCCGGGCTGTCCATGGGCGCATACGGGTCCTGGGTACTGGCCTTCGAGAACCCCGAACGCTATGCCGCGATCGTGTCGGTCGCCGGCGGGATCGTTCCGCCCGCGGGCCGGCGCGGGCGGCTGGCGCAGCTACCGCCCACGCTTTCGGCCGACGATCCCTACGCGGCCACCGCGGCGCGCGTGAAGGGCATCCCGGCCTGGCTGTTCCATGGCGCCGACGACCCCACCGTGCCCGTGACCGAGTCGCGCCAGATCGTGGCCGCGCTCAAGCAGGTGGGGGCGTCCCCACGCTACGACGAGTACGCGGGCGTGGCCCACAACTCGTGGGACCGCGCGTTCGCGGAGCCCGAGCTGCCAAAGTGGCTCCTGGCGCAGCGCCGCAACGGCCGCGGCACTCGGTAGATCGGCTGAAGGCGGCGAAGCGCGGGTTCCTTTCCCCACGCCGCCCGATCACGGCGCCATGAGGCGGAGGGCGACTGCCGTCATGTCATCCGCGCGCCCATGCCTGGCCGCGGAGTCGAGGATGGCCTGTGGGACCTCGGAAAAATGCTTGAGGACGGCCGAGCGGACGGCTTCTCCACGCCGTGGGTGCCGAGCGGACCCCATGCGCCGTCGGAAAGCAGGACGAGAACATCACGCGGGCGGAGGAGGGCTCGCAAGGGGACAGCCTGCGCTTCCCCACTGCCCAGCCTTGCTTTCGAAGCCTTCGACGTGACGAACTCAGTTGGCCCATCAAGGGGCACTACGTAGCCGCGACCATCCCCGACCACAACACCCGCCACCTGGTTTCCGAGGACGGCTGCGGCCAGCAGAGTCGTCTCCGCTCCCCCAAGCAGAGCTGAATCCAGGCTCCTGGTCCATCGAATCCACGTTTCCTCTCTGAGGACCTCGCCCAGCGTGGCTTCCTTGAGAAAGGTCTGAAGCAGTGACAACGCTCGTTTGGCAACCCCTTGCGCGTTCCCCGCGCCATCACAGAGCAACGTACGGGACAGGAACCTGACCGATGGCATAGGCATCCTGATTCTGCGTGTGCTGTCGACCCTCTTGGGGCCTGCTTTGGCCGTAGGTTTCGGCTCTCACCAGGGCCAATTGTGCAATGCGTCGGCCCCACACTGGTTGCGGAAACACGAGCGACGATCTATATTGACCGAGGATGAAGCGCAAGTGGACTCGACGACCGGAGCCCCCGCCCCGCGCATTGGCCGGCGGACGCAAGCGCATTCTCGTGGTCCTCTGCGCTGGTGAGAGACGAACCGGTCGTGGTCCACTGCTACACAACGCCTGAGGACGTCCAGAATTCGGAGAGCTTGGTGGCTTCTGCAGGCAGATGGGACGTGATGCCAGACAGGGCGAGGTCGGGCTCGTCGTGGGCGATGAGTACTTCGCCATCCGACAGTTCGAGAGAAGGAGCAGAACATGAAAGCACGGCTGGACATGGACAGGGTCGCAAAGGGCCTCGGAGCGCAGCGCCAGGGCAGGGTCGTCGCCAAAGGCGGTTACTTCGGTGGCTTGCAGCTTCTCGCGGAGGTCGAGGCCCGCTTTCGTGTACCGGAGGGCGGCGGCCGGGCCACAGATCGGACGTGGACCGAACGGCGCCTGATCCCCCTGGCGCCGCGAACGCTTCAGCGGCTGGCGAAGTTGACGGCGAGGATGCGTGAACACGGCACCGTGAACGTGGAGCCGATGCAGTTGGCGGGGCTACTGCTGGAGAAGACGACCGAGCAGCTCAGCGAGAAGGATGCCGAGCGCCTCGTGGCGCCCAGGAAGGCGAGTCGCTGAAGCCTCTGGTGGAGCTGCCTTCGATCTGAAGGGTCGCCCAACAGTGCAGCCGAGGAAGTGACGGTCGGGTTGTATGATGGCCGCCGGGGTCCCCCTTGCGCCTGCTTGCCCTCCTGAAGGCCGCCGTTCCCGCGAGGTACTCAAGACTGGGAGCGCTCGTCGTGATGGGCGCCCTGCTCCAGGACCCCGAAGCACCCCTCGGTCGCCTGCGGCAAGGCGAGCCACCTTCAAGCAAAGCCGATCGTCACGAGTTCCATTTCACCCGCGCCGTCTACAGCGGCTACGGCTTCGGCTATTCCCGCCGGGGTTCCTGGGCCGTGGACTATCCGAAGGCGGACCGGCAGTTCCTCATGGGGGTGCGCCGGCTGCTGAGCCACCTCGACCTCTCGGGCGACGAGAACGCCATTCCCCTCGACGATCCGGAGCTGCGCCGCTTTCCCTTCCTCTACGCCGTCGAGGTCGGGCGCATGTCGCTCTCCGAGTCCGAGGTCGAAGGGCTGCGCAGCTACCTGCGCGCGGGCGGATTTCTGGTCGTCGACGACTTCTGGGGCTCGGACCAATGGGACCAGTTCGAGGGCGAGATCCGGCGGGTGCTCCCGGGTTGCCGGATCGTCGACCTGCCGCCCGACCATCCCCTCTTGAGCGCGTTCTACGACGTCAAGGAATTGCTCCAGGTCCCCAACATCGGGAACGCCATGCGCGGGGAGACCTCGGAGCGCGACGGCTACACGCCGCTCCTTCGGGGCATCTTCGACGACGAGGGCCGCCTGATGGTCGTGATCAACGCGAACACCGACCTCGGTGACGCCTGGGAGTGGGCGGAGAGGCCCGAGTACCCGCTGAAGTACTCGACGTTCGCGTACCAGATGGGCGTCAACTTCATCGTCTACGGCATGAGCCACTAGGCTCGAAGGACGAGAGAATGACTCCCGACTTCGAGTCCGTCTTCGAGCTGCTCTTCAAGTACCGGCCGTTCGTCTTCGAGAAGGGGCGGTTCGTCGTCGGCTCGGCCTGGCCGGCGGCGGCCATCCTGCTGCCCGGGGTCGTGGCTGCGATCTGGAGCTACGCGCGGGCGCGCGGAGCGCCCCGACGCGCCGACCGCGTGGTCCTGGCCGTCGCGAGGACGGCTGCCCTGGCCGTGGTCGCCTTGTGCCTCTGCCGGCCGGGGCTCGTACTTCAGACCGCGGTGCTGCAACAGGGCTTCGTCGGCGTGCTCCTCGACGATTCGCGCAGCATGCGCATCGCCGACGGCGGGAAGACGCGGAGCGAGTTCGCGAGCGAGGCTTTCGGCAAAGACGGCGCCCTTCTCAAAAGCCTCGCCGGTCGCTTCAAACTGCGACTGTTTCGCTTCGCCGAGTCGACCGATCGGCTGGAGAGCGCCGCCGACCTGACGTTCGAAGGTGGCGAGACCCATCTTCCTCGCGCGCTGGAGCGGGCGCGGCAGGAGCTGTCGGCCGTCCCCCTCTCCGGCCTCGTGCTGGTGACGGACGGAGCGGACAACGGCCGCTCGGGCGAGATCAACGACGTGATCCTCGGGCTCAAGGCGCGCTCCATCCCCGTCTTCACCGTAGGCCTGGGCCGGGAGCGCTTCGACAAGGACGTCGAGCTCGTCCGCGTGGACTTGCCCTCGGCCGTCCTGAAGGGGACGTCCGTGACCGCGGAGGTGCGGGTGGCCCAGCGCGGCCTGGGTGGCTCGAAGGTCCAGCTCCTGGTCGAGGACTCCGGCCGCGTCGTCCAGACGCAGGAGATCCGCCTTCCGGCCGATGGCGAGTCGGGGGCGGCCCGCGTCCACCTCACCGCCACCGAGGCCGGGCCCCGCGCCTTCCGGTTCCGCATCGCCGCCCAGCCCGGCGAGCCGATCGTCCAGAACAACCAGCAGGACGTGATCGTCCAGGTCGCCGACCGGCGCGAGAAGGTCCTCTACCTCGAGGGCGAGCCGCGCTTCGAGCTGAAGTTCGCGCGCCGAGCGGTGGAGGAAGACGAGAACCTGCAGCTCGTCTGCCTGCAGCGGACGTCGCAGAACAAGTTCCTGAGGCTGGACGTCGACGACGCCGAAGAGCTGGCGGGCGGATTTCCGAAGACGCGCGAGGAGCTGTTCCGGTACCGCGGCATCGTGCTGGGCAGCGTGGAGGCGAGCTTCTTCACCGCCGACCAGCTCCGCATGATCGCGGAGTTCGTGAGCCAGCGTGGAGGCGGGCTGTTGGCGCTCGGAGGACGGCATTCCTTTGCCGAGGGCGGATACGGACAGACGCCGCTGGCCGACGTGTTGCCCGTGGTGCTCGAGGAGAAGGGGGCGGAGCCCTTTTTCGCCGAGCTCAAGGTCGAGCCCACCCCCTTCGGGATGACGCACGGCGTCACGCAGCTCGCGGCCACGGAAGAGGAGAGCGCCTCCTTGTGGAAGAAGCTGCCGCCCGTTTCCACGCTGAACCCGGTCCGGCGCACCCGGCCGGGCGCGGTGACGCTCCTCCTCGGCCGGGGGGATGCCCTCACCGCACCTCAGGTCGTCCTCGCCCATCAGCGCTACGGCGCCGGCAAGTCACTGGCCTTCACGGCGCACGACTCCTGGCTGTGGCAGATGCACGCCGAGATCCCCCTGGAGGACATGACCCACGAGAACTTCTGGCGCCAGCTCCTGCGCTGGCTGGTGGGCGGCGTGCCGGGCCAGGTGGGGGTTTCGGTCTCTCCGCAGCGCACCGCTCCCGGCACGTCGGTGACGGTGATGACCACCGTGAGCGACGACACCTACCTCCACGTGAACGATGCCCAGGTGGTGGCCCAGGTGACCGATCCGAAAGGAGCGGTGCGGGACCTGCCTCTCGAATGGACGGTGGGCAAGGATGGCGAGTACCGCGGCACGTTCAGCGCCCGTGAGAAGGGGAGCCACGCCGTGCGCGTCGAGGCCCGGAGAGCGGGCAAGAGCCTGGGCAGCGATGAGATCCAGGTCGAGGTCGCGGACCAGGACACCGAGTACTTCGGGGCGGAGATGCGAAGGCCGCTGCTGGAGCGGATCGCGGAGGAGACAGGCGGCCGCTTCTACACGCCGGACACCGCGCACCGGCTGGCCGGCGACCTGACCTATAGCGGAGGAGGAGCCACCGTCCAGGAGGAGAAGCCGCTCTGGGACATGCCCTTCCTGTACCTCGCCATCGTCGGGTTGCTGTCGTCGGAGTGGGCGTATCGCAAGCGGCGGGGGCTCGCGTGAGGGCAGCGGCGGTGATGATCGTCGCGGGAGTGCTCCTCTCGAGCCTGGCGCGCACCGCGGCGGCCGAGCAGAGCCATCTCGTGATCATCGTGGGCCTGGGGGGCGAAAAGAAGTACAGCGAGGCGTTTCGGGCGATGGCGGTGTCCATGGTCGGGGCGGCGGAGAAGAAGCTCGGCATGGACCCTGCGCACATCGTGTCCCTGGGGGAGAACGAATCGACGCGGGAGAGCGTGCAGAAGGCGTTCCGCGAGGTGACTTTTCGCGCCGCACCGGGCGACCTCGTGTTCATCCTCCTGATCGGCCATGGCAGCTTCCAACAAGGAGAGTCCCGGTTCAACCTCCGGGGACCGGACATGACGGCCGCCGACTTCGTGCCGCTGCTCGACGCGCTCGCTTCGCGGACGGTCGTCTTCGTCAACACCGCCAGCGCGAGCGGGGACTTCGTGAAGGCGCTGATGGGCAGGGATCGCACCATCGTGACCGCCACCAAAAGCGCCCAGGAGCGCAACGAGACGGCCTTCGCCCGGCACTTCGTGGACGCTTTTGCCACCGGCGGCGCGGACGCCGACAAGGATGAGCGCGTCTCCGTGCTGGAGGCGTTCGACTACGCGCGGCGCGAGGTGCAGCGCTTCTACGAGAAGGAGCGCCGGCTGCTCACCGAGCACGCGGTGCTCGAGGACGGCCGGGAGGGAGCGCTCGCGCGGACGGTGTTCCTCGGATCGGGGGACGGCGAGACGCAGTCGGCGGACGCCGGCGATCCGAAGCTGGCCGCGTTGCGCCAGGAGCGGCGCGACGTGGAACGCCGCCTGGACACCCTGAAGGCGCGCAAGGAGACCACGGCCGCTGCGCCCTACGAGGAGGAGTTGGAGAAGCTGCTCCTGGAGCTGGCGCTGAAGGAGGCGGAGATCCGCGGGCGCGAGGCGGAAAGGCGGCGATGAAGCGATCGGTGGTGGCGCTGCTGCTCGCCGGTCTTGGCCTTTCCGGGGGGGCGGGGTCGGTGCACACCGCGGCGCCGGATCCCTTGGCCGCCGCGCGCTCCCAGGTTCGAAAGCTGACGGACGCCGGCCAGTATCGCCAAGCCGAGGAGGCGGCGCGGGTCTTCCTGCAGCGCCACCCGCGGTCGCCCGAGCTGTGGACGACGATCGGCGAGCTGCTCTCCCTCCGCGGCCGGATCGACGAGGCGGAGGACGCTTTCAAGAAGGCGATTGCCGGACGCCCCGCCGGTGCCCTGGTGGCTGAGGTGAGCCTCGCCATCCTGCGCTTCGAGCGCGGCGAGAGGGAGGAAGCGAACCGCGGCTTCCGGCGCCTCGTTGCGGCCTACAACGACAGCGCCCAACTCAAGCCGGAAGAGCTGGTCGCCGTGGGCACGGCCTGCCGGTACCTCGGCGCCGGCGAGCCCCAGCTCTTCAAGGACGCCCTGAAGGCCTTCGACGAGGCGATCGCGGCAGATCCCGACAACATGGATGCCCGCGTACGGCTGGCCGAGCTGTTCCTCGACAAGTACAACAGCGAGGATGCCGCGAAAGCGCTCGACGAGGCGCAGCGGAGAGACCCGGATCATCCCCGCGTCCTGCTTGCCCTGGCCCGCTTGAAGGACTTCGACGGCGCGCCTGGCGTCCTCGCCCTGGTGGAGCGCGCGCTCGCGGCCAATCCGAACCTGGCCGAGGCCCGTGTCTTCCAGGCCGAGCTGCTGCTGGAGCAGCAGGATTTCGAAGGGGCGGCCCGCCAGGCGGAAGCGATCCTCGTGGGCAACGCGGCGTCGCTGCCCGCGATCTCCGTGCTCGCCGCCGCGCGCTACCTGCAGGGCGACAAGGCCCGCTTCGAGGAAGCCCGAAGAAAGGCGCTCCTGCGGAATCCTCGCGCCGTGGAGCTCTACAACGACCTCGCGGAGCAAAGCGCGCGCAATCGCCTCTATGCCGAAGCGGTGGCCTTTGCCGAGCAGGCCGTCGCACTCGACTCTCGCTCATGGCGGGGGCTGGGCCTGCTCGGCCTCAACCAGCTCCGCACCGGCGCCATCGAGGAGGGCCGCCGGAGCCTCGAGGCGTCGTTCAAGGGCGACCCCTACAACGTCTGGATCAAGAACACGCTCGACCTGCTCGACACCTTCCCGAAGTACAAGGAGACGAAGACGACACACTTCCGGCTGGTCGTGCACGGGAAGGAATCGGAGCTGCTCGCGCCCTATCTGGCCGAGCTGGCCGAAGAGGCCTACGAGCGGCTGGCCGAGCGCTACCGCCACGGTCCGCCGGCTCCCATCCGGCTCGAGGTCTACCCGAGCCACGGCGACTTCTCGGTGCGGACGGTCGGCCTGGCAGGGCTGGGGGCTCTCGGCGTGTGCTTCGGCGACGTGCTCGCCATCGACTCGCCGTCGGCGCGAGAGGTCGGGCACTTCAACTGGGGGTCCACGCTGTGGCACGAGGTGGCCCACACCGTGACCATGGGCGTGACCGACCGCAAGGTCCCGCGCTGGTTCGGCGAGGGGCTGTCCGTGCGCGAGGAGCGGCGGGCGCGGCCCGGGTGGGGGGACGACGCCACGCTCGAGTTCCTGCGTGCCCTTCAGGCCGGCAAGCTCCTGCCCCTGGCCACGCTGAACGACGGCTTCGTGCGGCCCACCGGCCCCGACCAGGTCGCGATCTCGTATTACCAGGCCTCCCTGGTCGTCGAATGGATCGAAGCGCAGCGGGGCTTCCCGGCCATCCTCGATCTGCTCTCTGCTTATCGCGACCGCCGCACCACATCGGCCGCCTTCGCCCGGGTGCTGGGCACGACGCTCGAGGACTTCGACCGCGCGTTCTTCGCCCATCTGAAAACGCGGTTCGGCCCCGTGCTCGCCAACCTGGACGAGTTCGAGACCGAACGCGCGGCGGGCGCGGCGCTCTACCAGCAGAAGAAGCTCGCGGAAGCGCTGCCGCACTTCGAGCGCGCCCGGGCCGCGTGGCCCGAATACGGCGGGCCGGCGAGCCCGTACTGGTTCCTCGCGCACATCTACAAGGAGCAGGGCGCTCCGGACAAGGCCAGGGACGCGCTCGACCGCCTCACCGCCGTCGACGAGAGCCACTACCAGGCGAACCTGGAGCTGGCCATGGGGCGCGAGGAGCAGGGCGACGTCGCCGGCGCGGCGGACGCCCTCGAGCGCGCGCTCTACATCTGGCCCTTCGAGCCCGGCCTGCACCAGCGCCTGGCCGCGCTCCACACGCGGCTGGGAGACCGCGCGCGGGTGGTGCGGGCGCGCCGGTCGCTCGTCGCGCTCGATCCCGTGGACCGGCCGGAGGCCCTGTACCAGCTCGCGCTCGCCCTGCTCGACGCGGGCGACCCCGCGAACGCGCGCCGCGAGGTGCTGCGCGCGCTCGAGCTGGCGCCGCGCTTCCAACGCGCGCAGGAGCTGCTGCTGCGCCTGCACGCCGCACCGGCCAAAGGCGGCGGCGCATGAAGGCCTCGCTCCTCGTGCTGGCCCTGTTCGCCGGCGGGGT
>Ga0326597_10006433_pt1 | contig 16099 bp, 16 predicted proteins | sample RVTome_12_FD_203789 | JGI IMG/M metagenome (GOLD analysis project Ga0326597, IMG submission 203789) | Soil microbial communities from uranium-contaminated site in the Upper Colorado River Basin, Wyoming, United States - RVT100D185 | ecosystem: Environmental > Terrestrial > Soil > Contaminated >...
GCGGCTTGGCGAGCCCCGCCGCTGGGATGCGATTTGCAAAGATTGGACTTTCTGGTTGCCACGACGAATCTGATTGGAACAAACGCTGGCGGAAGGCGATCGATTGTTTGCCGAATGATGTTGCGAGCGTTGCCGTGATCTACGCGGATTATCCGTTAGCCCGCTCACCAGTTCCGGCCGCGGTTCTCCAGCATGCGATTCAATTCGGCTGCGCGGCGATCCTGTTCGATACGCACACCAAGACGCAAGGGCATCTGTTCGATCACTTAGGCGAGCGAGAGTTGTTGCCGCTTTTTCGTGACGCCAAACAAGTTGGATTGAAGCTCGTTATTGGCGGTTCCTTGCGGGGCGAGCTAATTCATCGTGCGTTAGAACTCGAACCCGATTACATCGCCGTTCGTGGAGCGGTGTGCCACGGTGATCGACGTGGCATGGTTGATCAAGCACTGATCGAATCGCTTGCCGAAATCATCCATACTGACTCGCCTACTTCCTGCTAACTTGCAAATCGAGCGACACCGCACCGGGTGGTGACGCGCACGTGCGCGATGAAAAGTGCTGCGTCAACCCCATGCAATGACGCTGAAAAAAAGATTCTCATCTTTTGCTTGACTTTCATTTTTGAGACCTCGATATTGAATGCGCGATAGCCGCATCTCGACGTCTGGCTCTGTATGGAACAGGCCGTCGAGGCACGATCACATCAATGCGAATCGTTCGAATTAGTTTTGGTTCTCGTCAGTGACTATAGGAGGCAAGTTGTGGCCAATTCGGTGCTGGAAGCAATCAAAGAAGGGATTTGGGACTACGAACCGGAAGACGCGAGGCAGGAACAATATCCCGCCACGCCAGCCATGCCTGGCAGCGATAGCAAACTGGAAGTTCTCGCCAAGCGGCTTGCGCAGGGACTGCCATTGTGGCACCCCGAGGATCGGCAAACCTATGACGACGGTGAGTTCGATTAGGCCGGTCGCCGTTATTCAATTCGTTCGAGCGAAGTCCCGCTTTCGATTGCCCGCTTCGATCCGCGGTGGCATTACGCAACACTCGCCGGTCGCTTAAAATCACCGAGTCGCGAGACTCCGCGAGTGGAGGATCTGCTAGACTCAACGCGTTGCAAAGAACCGCAGCTAAACTCGAAGGAAGATCAGATGCCCGCTTTTCGCACGGAAGTATCGCACTCGCACAGCAAAGACGACGCGACAGAAAAACTCAAAGCATTCATCGATAAAGTCCGCGAGCGCTATAAGGATCAGGTCAGCGCGATCGACGGCTCGTGGGAAGAGAGTAAACTCGACTTCTCGCTGACGACATTTGGCTTCACGATCAGCGGCGCGTTGACCGTGGAGGACAAAATCGCGGTCTTGGAAGGCCAACTCCCGTTCGCCGCATTTGCCTTCAAAGGCAAAATCGAGCAAGGCATCAAGAGTGAGCTAGAGAAAGCCCTGGCTTAACGCGTTTTCATTCGACATCGCGACGAGCCGGTGGCTGCCAAGGGACCGAGCCGCCGCGCTGTATCTGGACGCGGAGCGCCGATGATAGCTCGACAAACTTGCCTCGGTTTTGCTTCGACAAGTCGTGTTCTTCGCGCGGATCAGTCTTCAGGTTGTACAGTTCGAGCGGTGCGAACGGACTGTTTTGCAGCAGCTTCCAATCTCCGCGACGCATCGCGTTGATCGTCAATCCACCGTACTGTTCGCCCCCTTCCCGACGATGGAAAAACAGATCACGATTCTCGGCCGGCTGGGATTCGCCAAGCAATGTCGGCAATATCGAGCGGCCATCGATTTTGTGTTCGACAGCGATCCCGGCCGCCGCGCAGATCGTGGGATAAAGATCCATCGTCAATCCAATTCGGTCTGATCGACTACCTTTCGCAATCCGGGTCGGCCACACCGCACAAAACGGAACTTTGATCCCACCTTCGTACATGCTCTGTTTCCCGTCGCGAAGCGGACCGTTATTGGCACCAACACTCAGTTGCCCGCCGTTGTCGGACGTGAAGATCACCAGGGTATTTTCCGCGACGCCGGTCGCTTTGAGCTTCGCCATCACCTGGCCGATGCCATCGTCCATATGCTCGATCAAGGCAACTAGCTTGGCACGTTGATCCGTGATCCCGGCTTCACGCCCTGTTACCCTTTCAACCCATTCCGGCGGTGGCTGGATGGGGGTATGCGGCGCGTTGTAGGGCAAGTACAGGAAGAAGGGCGCGTCTTGCTTCGAGCGATCGTCGATATACTCGCAGGCCCAAGTCGTGAACAAATTCGTGGCATGTCCCGCCGGATCGACTTCCGTTTGGTATAAACACCGAACTGATTTCTTATCGTGTGAATTGCCGTCGCGGTTTGTCGGAAAATGACCAATCTGCAGGAATCAGGTAAGATATGCGCCTTGGCCGGCATCCAGGGAAAGTTGTCTACGACGTTTTCAAGTTCTTGCGTCGCAGGTCGTACTGTCCGGCTTGTTGTCCTATCCAAGGGCAAACGGAGAATGGGGGGCGACATAAACTCACGCGGAATTGGAATCTGCGTCACCAAGCAGGTTGGCAGCGGCAAATAGACAGATAATGTACACTTGAACACTATTTTACGATCTGCTACATTGTCAAGTTAGCGGAGTATCAGAATGACGTCGCAGATTCACGCCAGGTGTATGATGACTAAGAGTCTTTTTCCCGAACTAGAACTTGAGCCTAAGAAGCCGATTAAACATCGGCGACGCTGCGGCAAGATCATAGCAGGCGATTCCAGAATGGAACTCGCTAAACTTGACACTGGCATATTCCAGTGCTGCATCACTAGCCCGCCGTACTGGGGTCTCCGGGATTACGGCATCAAGGGGCAGATCGGTGCCGAGATGAAACTCGATGATTACATTTGCGACTTGGTCACCATTTTTGCTGAAGTTCGGCGCGTCCTCGCAGATAACGGCACATTGTGGTTGAACATTGGAGATAGCTATACGAGCGGCGGTCGGACGTGGCGAGATAGTGACAAAAAGAACGCCGCCCGCGGGATGAGCTACCGTGCCCCGACACCTGAAGGTCTCAAGCCGAAGGATCTCATAGGAGTTCCCTGGCGGCTCGCATTCGCTCTTCAAGCTGATGGCTGGTATCTACGGTCGGATATCGTATGGAACAAGCACAATGGACTACCGGAATCTGTAAAGGATCGACCTTCTCGTATTCACGAGTACGTCTTCTTGTTGTCGAAATCAGAAAGATACTTTTACGACCATGAGGCCGTCAAAGAGCCAGCATCCAATGGAAGCAAACGTAGTTGTCGCTCTGTTTGGACAATCAACACGGAGCCCTTCAAGGACGCACATTTCGCTACGTTCCCGCGGGAGTTCGTGGCCCGCTGCATGGCGGCCGGTTCGACGGAAGACTCGCTTGTGCTCGATCCGTTCTTCGGATCTGGGACGGTTGGTGAGGTATCCCAGATGCTGGGGCGGCAGTTTGTGGGAATTGAGTTGAACGCGGAGTACGTCGAGATCGCGAAGCGTCGCCTAAAGTGGGCTGATTAAAACTCCCACGACGCATGCACGATGCAGAGGTCTTTTCGCAGATTCTTGATTTGCAGTTTTCGCTCGGTTCCGCCGTCAAAATACAACTTGAATCTCACTTGCTCATCGTCGCCGGTCACCACGCAGTAGCCTGGCTTTGGTTCCTGTTTGCTCTTGTGCATCATCGTTATCACTCCGCCCTTTGCCTCTGCCAGAAGCGGTTTTGGAATTTCGACCAGTTCGTAGAAATGCTCTGTCGCACTCAGTTCACTTGATTCCAATCGAAAGTAGCGAAGTTGAAAGATCCTTCGATAGGCTCTCATATGGTGCAGGAACTGATTGCGAAGGTCCGCCAAGTCTTTCTCGTTCGACCATGAGCCTTTACCAAGCTCCATGAATTTCGAGATGTACAACGCGTCCTTGTTTATTCCCTTATCTCCCTGCGTCTTAAGGGACCACGCCTCGCCATCCACCGTCAGATCGTGGCCAGGATTACAGCGGTTGGCAGGCCGTTCGGCGGCCCTGCCAATGGCGTTGTAAACTCGCTCAAGGGCTGCTTCAAAGCGATGTTTGTCAAGGTAGTCCTGGGATAAACTGTGATGAAGCTTTAGCACGTCGCCAAACGCAATCAGAAAATCGCCACTAACGACATCCGAGGACGGATGTCGAGTTGCAGAGACCGATCGCTCAAACGTATCAATGATTCCATTCAACAGTCCCAGCTGACCGTCGCCTAAGTTTGAAAGCCGTGCAATGGTCTTTTTGAGGTTGGTTTTGGACATCAGCTCTCATTACCGATAGGGGCGCCAGGTCGGCAACGGAAGTGATATGGCGGGCGCAGGTTCGGCAGCCTCGTGAGAGACGGGGGCGATCACTCCCACGGTCGGTTCGCTGCGCGGAGGGATTGGGGCAAAACTGGCCCCATCGGTTGCGGAGGGCTGACGCGCGATGTTGATGCCGCTTTGTGGCCCATCCTCGTCAGACGCGGTTGACGAACGTGGAGTCCAACGTTGTGAGAACTGGCCGGGGAGCGTGACGAAGACGTCGCGAGTCGCTTCAAGCTTTCTTCCATCTGCCGTCGTATAGCGTACCGCCACCATCAACTTGCTGCTCTCGGGACGCTCTTCCCCCCAAGGCAATCGCAAGTAGATTCCACGTTGCGAGGAGTTATTGTGAAGCGACCGATCGACTTGTTGTGCGGTCAGGTCCCACTTGGCGATTCTTGCCTCGGTTCCAGCTTCCCGTTTTGCGTAGTCGAGAACAACGACCGACAGCGGTCCCGCCAGAGGAACGAAGGCGTCATTTCGGTTGCGTGGTTCCACGACGACCAAGATGCCATCGTCGCCCGGTTGCTGATCGAAATCACTTCCACTCGTATGCTGCGGATCGATGTGAATGTGGGTGATACGCGGATCATCCGGCTCGAGCAGCGTTGGTCCAATGCGAACCGGCTCGGTGCTGATGCTGCTTCGATTCGAGCGTCCGCTGGTGTTTGGTGCGGGCAACTCGATCGACGGTTCGTCCGGCACACCGGGTGTGACATTTGGCGGGCTGAGATCGAGGTCGTCGTCCACCCCCGGCAGTTCGATGCGAGGCGTCTGGTTCGTGCGACGCGGGCGAGCGTCTTCACCGCCAAGCTTGCCCAGCCGCTCTTTCGCTTCTTCGAGTTCCGCGACTTTCCGCTCGTAGTCGTATTCCAACTCGTACAACTGGTCTTCTAGCGCACGTTTTTCCGCATTCAGAATCTCGATGTGAGAATTGATATACGGATCGTTGCGGCAACCGCTGGCGAGAGCGCATAAAGCACTCACGATCGCGAATTGGCGCAGTCGGATTGTGGCCTTGATTGGCAAGCTGTTCATCTTCCCTGACGAACTGCGGCTCGAAGTGACTCGCCGCGCGGCTCGAGCATCAAGCCAGAGCCCTACCGCAGCAACAGAAAGGTGCGGAACAGGAAATACTCGGTTGCGCGGATCGCGTCAACATCAGCCTGGGTAATCGACGGATCGCAATTTACCAAGTCGCAGCTATTTTACCGCTTCCATGTGCTCGATGACCTTGTCGATCAATCGATACTCGACTGCTTGCTCTGCCGACATGAAACAGTCTCGATCGGTATCCTGCTCGATTTTCTCGAGGCTTTGCCCCGTGTGCCTCAGCAGAATATCGTTCATCTTCTGCTTGATTCGCTTGAATTCGCGAGCGTGGATGTCGATTTCGACGGCCGTTCCTTGCATGCCGGCGAGCGGCTGGTGGATCATGATCCTGGCGTTGGGCAGGGCAAAGCGTTTCCCCGCGGCTCCCGCGGTCAGGAGTACGGCTCCCATCGACGCGGCTTGACCGATACAGTAAGTCGCCACGTCACAGGTGACAAATTGCATCGTGTCGTAGATCGCTAACCCGGCACTCACACTGCCCCCCGGCGAATTCACATAAAGATGAATATCGGACTTCGGGTCGTCGGATTGCAGAAATAGCATTTGTGCGACGATCGCGTTGGCGACTTCGTCGTTCACGCCGGTGCCAAGAAAGATAATGCGGTCTTTCAGCAGTCGGCTGTAGATGTCATAGACACGCTCTTCTCGACCGCTCTTCTCGACGACGTAGGGGATAGGTGGCATCGTGTGCGAAACTCCGTTCTTCTTTCGTTACGTCGAACTTGCCGCCGCTATTTATCTTCGTCTTCGTCTGCGGCTTCTTCTGGCGGTTTGGCAAGAATATCATCGACCAGCCCGTATTCTTTTGCTTCTTCCGCACTTAAGAAGAAGTCTCGATCGGTGTCCTTCTCGATTCGTTCGATCGGTTGGCCACTGTGGCTGGCGAGAATCTCGTTCAAGACGTGACGATTCCGCAAGATCTCATTGGCCTGAATCTCAATGTCGCTGACTTGTCCCTGAACACCGCCCCAGGGTTGATGCAGCATGACACGGGCGTGCGGCAAGGCGTAACGCTTTCCTTTGGCACCCCCAGTCAACAGCACGGCACCGCCACTGGCTGCCTGCCCGACACAGTAGGTCGCAACGGGGCAGCTTAGGATTTGCATCGTGTCATAGATCGCGAGCGTCGCGACAACATCGCCGCCGGGCGAATTGAGATAAAAGTGGATGTCCTTCTTGCGATTCTCGCTCTGCAAGTACAGCAGCTTCATCACCAATTCGTTGGCATTGCCGCTATGGATCTCGCCTTGCAGGAAAACGATGCGATTCTCCAGCAACAGGTCACCCAGGGTCAGCTGCCGCTGGCGTTGGACGCTTTGATAGGATTGCGAGTCGAAAACTGGCTGCATAAAACGGCTCATTAATGTCCAGCCCTTCCTTAACTTGGCAGAAGAATTCGCCTGATCGAAACACCGTTGCCCAATCGGCAAACTGAAAGGCAAGTCATGAACGACGATTGCACGACCGTGTTACGCTAGCCACGCTCATTCGGAGTGCGTAGTTCCTCGGCGTCGCCTCCATACTTGGCTTCCGGAATCTCGTCTTCGTGTTCAACTCCGCTGATCGCGTGATCGATGGCGACCGTCTCGTCCTTCTCGGCCTCGAACGGCGTCTCCTTGAATTCCGCCTCGGCGGTGATCAAATTGATCACCTTCCGCTCGATGATCTGGTTACGAAGCGCATCCATTTGGCCCCGCTTCTCCAAGCGAGCCCGAATACGACGCGGTGATTCCTGGCTTTGCCGTGCTATCAACAGGATCTCGGCATCGTAATCCGGCGGATCGGCGTCGATCTCGTGATCTTCCGCGATCCGCTCGAAAATGAAATGCTCCTTCAACGCTCGCTCGGTCGACGCCAAGCTGTTTTGGCGAAGTTGATTCTGGTGTTGGCGGATCACGTCGTCGGAGAACCCGCTCGAACGAAGTTCCAATACGGCCCGTTCGAGTTCGCGACGACCTTGGCGACGCAACATATCCGGAGGTAGCTCCCAGTTGGCGTTCTTCGTCAAAACCGCAGTGATTTGCTGGCGAATCTTTCGTTGCTGATGATAGGCCAGCTGGCGCTCCAACTCATTCCGCACCGCGTCACGAAGTTCCTCCTCGTCCTCAAAACCACCGATACGATCCAAGAACGCGGCGGTCAACTCCGGCAAAGCAAGACGCCGTACTTCCGTGATCTCGATCTCCGCCGAGACCTCTTTGCCTCGCAAGGCCTCGTTCTCAGCCTCGTCACTGATCGAAATCTTGGCCTCGCGACGATCGCCTGCTTTGGCACCGACAACCAGCTCATCAAAGCCCTCAAGATTGCCGTCGCTGAAACTGAGGATTGGCTTAATCTCGACCGTATGCTCCTCGACCCTCGACAGCTCCTGATCACCCTCCGTAAACGTGATATTCAGAGTCACATGATCGCCAACTTCGGCCGAATCAGTCTTGGTTGTCAGATGCCCATAGCGCGCCAGCAATCCCGCCAGATGCTTCGAAACCTCTTCATCGGTGTACTCATGCTGCTGTCGCTCGAGCTTCAAGCCCTTCCACTCCGGCAGCTCGAACTCAGGTCGAACTTCGATGTCGAATTCGAAGGTCATGGGGCCTTCTTCAGGCAGCTCGATTGCCTCAAAGTCGAAATTCGGCTCGCTGATGGCCGAGAAATCGCAGTCTTCGCTAGCTTGCGTCACGCTGTCCATCAGCAGCGAACCTTTGACCTGTTTCGACATCTGCTCGCGAAACCGACTCTCAACCAGCTTTCGCGGAGCCCGCCCAGGACGGAAACCGGCCACCTCGGCTTTCGGGGCCAGATCGTCGAACGCTTCCGTGAAATAGCGTTCGATATCGCCCCGCGCCACCGTCACGGTCACGTGGCGCTGACAAGCGCTCGGCGCATCGACTTTCACTTCGAGAGCCAGCTTGGACTTCTCTTTTTCCGACGCTTCTTCAGGTGCCAGTTCGGTGTCAGGAGTCGCCATCGAAGTAGTAAGTCTTTTCTGCGAAGTCACTTGAAATAAAAAAAGAGCGGGTGATGGGATTTGAACCCACGACAACAACGTTGGCAACGTTGTGCTCTGCCAACTGAGCTACACCCGCACTTTACGTCCGTTGCCACCGCCGACAACGGTCCCATAGTTTGTACGATGCTCGGATTATATGATGCCAGTGCTCGCTTGCAAGGGCAGTTCGATGTTCGGCACGAAATCGACGCCGCCCACAGACAAACTGCGTGCTCTGCGTCCGTCTTAGCAGGTCGATCCCGTTTGCTGGCGTCGCAAATAGGAAGCCCGAAGTAGTCCGAGCATTGCGACCGCGCCAACGAGCAAGCAGAATCCGACGCCGAGATGCAGGGGCTCCGTTACATAGTGTATCAAGCTGAAATCGTCTCCTGGTTCGCCATGCCCTGGGTGCGCGTGGGCGACGGTTGCCAGCGCGAAAGTTCCGATGCCGGCAGCGAACGGCGAGTAGCGTGTCATAATGTCCCCTAAGCCTTCGAGCGAGGAAGAACAGGTCGTCTAAGATCGCCTCAGTTTACGCTTGTGAAGTCCGCTGGCCAAGACAGCTTCGGGTCGCTTCGCCGCGAGACCGTCGTTTATACTGGTCGCGGGTCAGGATGCACGTTTGGACGTTTAACGCGAGCCAACGGCGAGCTTGGAGTTTGTTGCTCACGAAGCTCGCCGCTGGCTCGCGTTAAACGAGAAAACTACAAATCGCATTAGTAATGCCCTCACAGCCGCAAACTATCGGAGTCATCGGACTAGGCTTGCTGGGAACAGCTCTGGTCGAGCGGTTGTTGGAAGGCGGCTTCTCGGTCCTCGGCTACGACGTCGACATGGTTCGCGGCCAGCATCTCCAACGAATCGGCGGCATATCGGCAAGCCGTCCCAAAGAGTTGTGCGATCGCTGCGAACGCATCTTATTGAGCCTGCCCGATAGCGATATTTCAGCGTCGGTCATCGAGCAAGTATCCGATTCGCTCCGAGCTGGCACCACGATCATCGATACGACCACCGGCGATCCGCAACAAATGATCACCATCGGCGAGTCGCTCGCGGAGCACGAAACAAGTTATTTGGAAGCCAACGTCGCGGGCTCGAGCAGTCAGGTGCGCGACGGCACGGCGACCGTATTTCTGGGCGGCAACCCGGCGGTCATCGACGCGACTGAATCAGTTCTGGCCGCGATCGCTCCGAAGCGCGTTCACCTTGGGGCGCTCGGCTCGGCGTCGAGATTCAAATTAGTCCACAATTTGATCCTTGGTCTGCATCGCGCCGTGCTGGCGGAAGGCTTGCACTTCGCCGAGTCGCTTGGATTTTCGGCGCTAGACGCGCTGAAGATCCTGCGTGAAACTCCGGCTGCATCGATGGTGATGGCCACCAAGGGCGAGAAGATGGCGACCCGGAACTACGACGTCCAAGCTCGGCTATCCCAACACTTGAAGGACGTACGATTGATCCTGCAAGAGGGCGAGCGTGTAGGGTCACGCATGCCGTTGAGCGAATTACACCGCCAGTTACTCGAGCGGGCGGAATCGTTTGGCTTTGGCGACGCAGACAACAGCGCCATCATCGAAGCCTATCTCTCGAATCCCGCAACTGATTGATCGTCGCCGGAATCTGCCATACCCGCGGGACGCGGTTGCCAACAAGCTGGGTTTGACACGGCCGGTTGTCATGATGCGGGCTCCGGCGGCACATATAAAGTACGAGCGATAGCTCAAAACCAGACACTCAGGTAAACCCTGTGTTGTGACCCGCTATCGGGTAAGGGGGCCAATGGTTGATTAGACAAGGACTGGGCGGGATCGGACTGGTAGTTGCATGCCGGCGACGAAAGCGCCATACGCCGTAACAGCCGCAGCAATTCGACCTTCATAAGCCGATGCTGCATCCTTTGAAGCACCCCCGGCGCGATTTGAACGCGCGACTTCAGCTTTAGGAAAGCTGCGCTCTATCCACTGAGCTACGGGGGCTTTACGTCAATTTCAATCAGCCTTGCTGAGCGCCGGGTTAAAATGCCCCTGTGACTTCGATTTTGAGAATCCTCAACAAAGAGCTACAAGTGGCGTGCATTATGTGCCAAAGAACATGTGACAGTGCTACACAAACTGTGCTCTATCATTTGGTGCATTAGCAATGGCAGAGCGCCTACACTCTCATTCTATTCGACTGGCGACTGATTTCGCAAGAAGTATAAGGGCTGGACCTACTATCTCGGCACCGGGGGCCGTCAAGAGGACGAAACAGAGATTGGACTCGATTCCGGCGTCTCATGAGCGATCTGCTGTTCACGGTGCTGTTCACGGGGTCGTAGCTCCTGCTGAGTACCTTACCGCCAATCCTGCGGCCAATCCGCAGTAGCTATGCCGCTACGAATTCGCCATTCGCGCAGTACGCTCAATAGCTCCTGCTTCATCGTGGCGGCGCTCGGATCGGACCAGAGGTTGTTGACTTCATCGGGATCGTGAAGCAAATCGAACAGCTGGCCGTAAGGTTCATCCAGGAAGTGGACCAGCTTCCAGGCTTTGTTCCGGACCATCGTCATGAATTCGCAGCCAGTCAGAATTCCGTCCTTGATCTGTTCGGCAAACACGAAGTTACGTCCATTCCAATCGGCTCCTTCCAACGCGTCGAGCATCGAAACCGCTTCCAGGGTCGGTGGCACTTTGACACCGGCAAGTTCCAGAATCGTCGGCCCAAGATCCATCTGCTGACATAAGGAATCGACCATCCCCGCCGGGAATCGCCCCGGAGCCCAAACGGTCAGCGGAATGCGCGTGATCAAATCGTACATCGTCCACTTCTGGCTGTGACCGTGGTCCGTCAAACAATCGCCATGGTCGGACGTAAAAATGATGATCGAATTGTCGAGATAGCCGTTCCGCTCGAGCACTTCCAAGATCTGGCCGACCTTTTCGTCGATCATCGTCACGTTGGCGAGATAGTAGGCTCGCTGCAAATGTCGTTGTTCATGCGTCGGATTCAATTCGAGTACGACCGAGTCGTGGTCGATCTCGTTATTGTGCCGTCGCAGCTCCTTGAAAGCCGGCGGCTGATTGTCGAGTTCTTGCTGTGTCACTTCAAGCAACGGCAGGTCTTTCTTCAGATAAGGCTCGGCGTATCGCGGCACCGGGTCGTACGGTGGATGCGGGCCAGGGAAGCCGATCTGAAGAAACAGCGGCTCTGTTTTGGGATAGCTATCGATCCACCAGACGGCCATGTCGCCGACGAAGTTGTCGGGATGGGTGTCTTCCGGAAGCTCCCATTCAAAGGCGCCGAGTCGATCGCGATAGTCGGCTCGTTGGCGATACAGCTCCCGTTGTTGTTTGATCAGGCCGCGAAACCGGAGTGCCTTGTCCCATTCGTCGAAGTAGTAGCGCCCTTCGAGATATCGATCCTTATTTTCGACCACATATCGCTCGTCAAATCCAAGTTCCGTCTCGAACGGCCAGGTGTGCATTTTACCGACGTTCGTGCAGCGATACCCGGCATCGTTCAACAATTCGATCCACGACCGACGCCAGCGATCGGCGTTCTTCAGAATGCCCGTGGTGTGCGGATAGTAACCTTTGAACAAGCTGGCCCGAGCCGGTGCGCAGGACGCCGCCGTGACGTGGCAATCCGTGAAGGTAACGCCTTCCGTGACCAACCGGTCCAGGTTGGGCGTGTCCATATAGTCGTAGCCGAGGGCTCGTATCGTGTCGTAGCGTTGCTGGTCCGTGATGATGAAGATAATGTTGGGGCGTGTGTCAGCCACGGGGCGCGCTCCGATTGCGCGAAAGGTTCCTACTTTACCGGAAGTATCCCAGCCTAGCCGATTACGCTCGCGACACAACCATCCGGCCAGACTTCATTGTCAAACGGGGATGAACCAACGTGGCGTATCTGGCGTAATTTAGAAATACCGAGAAGAGAAAGGATGCTCGGCGCGAGCTGACGTGCGGCGAATTGACTTGAAAACGAGCCACCAATACGGGGATTTTCTGGCCTTTACGCGTCCTCCCATTCTCGGCACAATACCGCCCCACTTTCAGATTTGGGGGAGTCTCGTCGGATGAGGCTCACGGTTCACGGATGATTTCGTTTACAGCAAGGAGTGCTGAACGTGAGAATTTCTCTTCGCTTCGCTACCGTAGTGGCAGTCATGTTAATTGGATCAGGCATCTTGATTGCGACGGATGCCAACGCTCAGGGACAACCCGCGGCCCCTCGCCCAGGAGCCGCGAGTGGCACGAATGTCGCCGTCATTGATGTCGGTTACATCTTTAAGAACGCAGCTCGTTTCAAGCAATCGATGGACGACATCAAAGCCGACGACGAAAAATTCAAGCAAGAGGTCATTGCCAAGCAGGAGGCGATGCAAGCCGCCGTGCAGAATCTGCAGAAGATTCCAAAAGGCCAAACCGAGTATCAAATCCTCGAAGAGCAAATTGCTGGCGATCAGACCAAGCTCCGCCTGGATATGGCCCGCAAACAAAAGGAGCGAATCGAGCTAGAGGCGAAGGTGTATTTCAACGCCTACAAGGAAGTCGAGTTCCACATCAACAAGTTTGCGACCACGTACGGGATCGATCTCGTGCTCCGATTCAACGCCGAGGATATGGACCCCGCGCAGCCCGAATCGGTCTTGAACGGTATCAATCGATTCGTGGTCTATCAGCGTGACCTGAATATCACGAGCCATATCCTCGATCAGATGAATCGCAATACGCCACCGCCGCGAACCAGCACGGGTACTAACCGTCCGACGTTCCAACCGCCTCGCTAGTGGTGACCGTTTGTTGCGTTCGGCGATTTCTTTCATCTTGATGATTAGCTGTTGAATGCTTCCTCCTCGTTCGCAACACACGATTGCAAAGACGGTCGAGGTGACTGGCTTTGGCTACTGGAGTGGTCAAGATATTCGAGTCGAGTTCCGCCCCGCCGATGTCGGGACGGGACTCGTCTTCGTAAGGCGAGACACCGCGTCTCTATCGCGGATTCCGGCTTTGGTCGCGAATCGGATCGAGACGCCGCTTCGGACAACACTGGTTTCGAATGGTGTCTCGGTTGAAATGGTCGAGCATGTGTTGGCTGCGTGTGCCGGGCTGGAAGTCGACAATTGCGAGATCTGGATCGATCAACCTGAAATGCCGGGGTGTGACGGATCGAGCCAAGCATTTGTTGACGCACTGACACGAGCTGAAATCGTCGAGCAGAATGCGCTCCGCGAGCGGCTTGTTGTTACGGAGGTTACGCGAGTTGGCGACGACGAGAGTTGGGTCGAAATACGGCCGCGGCCTCGTGGTGGATTCGCTCTGAAGTATCATCTCGATTACGGTTCCGAAAACGCCATCGGTCGTCAAACCATCGAGTTGCTGGTGACACCAAGATCGTTTTGCCGCGAACTCGCATCGGCACGAACATTTTTGCTCGAGGCAGAGGCAGCGTGGCTTCGAAAGCGCGGTCTCGGGACGCGAGTAACGGTAAAGGACTTGGTGGTCTTTGGTGACGAAGGCCCGATCGGAAACGAACTGCGGTTCGAAGACGAATGCGTTCGACACAAAACACTTGACTTGGTCGGCGACTTTGCGCTCGCGGGATGCGAAATCGTGGGACAAGTGATTGCTCACCGGAGCGGCCATCGGTTGAACGCAGAACTCGTTCGTGCGTTACTGTCCGAAGGCCAAGTCGTCGGTGAGCAGCGACGGACGGCGTGACACGGAAGTCACGTCGCGACTGATAACTATTGAGATGGACCTCGCCATGACAGTCGCTTCGACAGCGGTTGTAGACCCTCGCGCCGAGATCGATCGAGATGTCGATATCGGTCCCTTTTGCGTTGTTGGTCCAGACGTCCGCATCGGTCGCGGAACGCGGCTGGAGAACAACGTGACCCTGATGGGGCGCGTGACCCTCGGCGAGCACAACCACATCTATCCAGGTGCGGTGATCGGGGCGCCGCCTCAAGACCTCTCCTATCAAGGCGAGGCGACGGCAGTCGTGATTGGCGACCATAACGTGATTCGCGAGTCGGTGACGATCAACAGAGCGACCACGAAGGAAGAGGGGGTGACGTCAATCGGCGATCAATGTTATCTCATGGCCTGCAGTCATGTCGCTCACGATTGCCGCCTGGCGGATCGCATCGTCATGGCGAACGCGACGCTACTTGGCGGACACGTTCACGTGCATGACGACGCGACCTTGTCGGGCGGCGCGGCGGTACATCACTTTACGACGATTGGAAGCTTCAGTTTTGTCAGCGGTCTGAGCCGTGTGCTGCACGACGTTCCACCGTTTGTGTTGGTCGAAGGCCAGCCGACGCGGCCGCGTTGCGTGAACGTCGTGGCGCTCAAGCGTAATGACTTTCCGGCGGATACCATTCGTGCCCTCTCAGAAGCGTACAAGCTGATCTATCGCTCGAAAGTCGGCATCGATCACGCTCGCGAGATCCTGCGCAGCAACGGCCACCTCGTGCCGGCGGTGAATCATCTGCTTGGCTTTGTTCAAAATCAACACGAAGGTCGGCACGGACGTGGCCGCGAACGCAGGAGGGCCGCGTGAGACGTTTGCGAATTGCCGTCGTTGGCGCGGGCCATCTTGGACGCATTCATACACGCTTGCTGAAGCCGGTCGACAATGTCGAATTGGTGGGAGTTGTCGACCCAATTCCGGAAGCTCGTGTCCGCATCGCCGCGGCGTACGGTGTCCCCGTATTCGAGCATCATGAGGAGCTTCCGGCGGATCTCGATGGAGCGATCGTCGCAACGACAACCGAGCATCACTATGCCGTCGGCACCGCTCTGTTGCGACGAGGAGTTCATCTGTTCATCGAGAAGCCGATTAGCTCCACGGCCGCCCAGGCAGACGAACTGGTCGCACTCGCGAAGAGCCATGGTTTGGTGTTGCAGGTCGGCCATGTCGAGCGATTCAACCCTGCTTGGCGGGCCGTGGCCGCGCGAGTCAGGCGTCCCCGCTATATCGAGGCCGTTCGGATGAGTGGTTATACGTTTCGCTCAACCGACATCGGGGTCATCCTGGACCTAATGATTCATGACCTCGATCTGGTCCTGTCGACGGTCCGCAGCGAAGTGGTTGAGATCGACGCGATTGGCTCGACGGTGTTCGGTCCTCACGAGGACATGGCCCATGCTCATCTCCGTTTCGCCAACGGCTGTATCGCCAACCTCAACACCTCTCGCACGAGCTTTTATTCTCAACGGACGATGCAGATCGTCACGGACCGAGTCTATGGCAGCGTCGATTTTGCGGACTTTAGCGCCCGAATTGTTCGTCCCAGCAAACAGGTCCTGCGTGGCGAGATCGACGTTCAGGCAATGTCGGTCGACGAGCGAGAACGCGTGAAGCACAACCTCTTTACTGACCTGCTGCCGGTCTCCGACTTGGCTGTCGAAAAGCGGAACGCCATTCAGGACGAACAAGCAGATTTCCTGAATTGCATCCGGACGGGGCGTCGTCCGCGAGTCTGCGGCGAGCAAGGACGCTATTGCTTGAGCGTCGCCGAGAAGATCCTCGATCGAATTCGAGAGACAGAAGACCTGGCGACGCGTTTCCCACATCGGTTGCGGCTGGCAAACCGCGCAAGGACCACGGTCCCCGCCATAGAGCAGCGACCGTCGAGTGTCGGCCAGCGTGAGCGGCGGGCAGGATAGCAGGCTAGGCCGGA
>Ga0326597_10006434_pt1 | contig 16098 bp, 22 predicted proteins | sample RVTome_12_FD_203789 | JGI IMG/M metagenome (GOLD analysis project Ga0326597, IMG submission 203789) | Soil microbial communities from uranium-contaminated site in the Upper Colorado River Basin, Wyoming, United States - RVT100D185 | ecosystem: Environmental > Terrestrial > Soil > Contaminated >...
AAGTTGTGGGTCGAAGTGGACATCGCCAACCCGCACAGCGGCGAGGGCGAGTTCGAGGAACACATCGACAACATGGGCATCGTCGTCATCGTCTGGGCGGCGAACTGATCGGGCGGGCGAGACACGCACGGAGACTCAGCGCGGCGGCGCTTCGGCCAGTTCGCCTCGGACGGACACGGTGACGTTGCCGTTGGACGTTTGGACGACGCAATCCGGACCGGCATCCCCGAGTTGAATGACTTTCGCCCGATCGCCGCCGCTGGTGGTCGCCTTCGAGCCGAAGGTTCGGACCGATCCGTTGGAGGTCGCCGCCGTCACGCGACCCCCGAGCGACGCGGGCACGTCAAGCGTGACCGACCCGTTGGAGGTGTGTATCCGGACGGCGCCGGTTGCCGCGTCGCCGGCGCGGCAGGTGACGCTCCCGTTCGAGGTGCGCACTTCCACCGGCCCGGCAAACCCGCTCACTTCCACACCGCCGTTGGAAGTTCCCACATCGACCGTATCGGCCGGGTCGACGATTTCGATGCGCCCATTGGACGTCCGCACTCTCACCATCCCGCCCTGAGCGGTGATGCGCACCGAACCGTTGCTCGTCTGCGCCAGCGCTTCACCGCCAAGCCCGCTGAGCGTGATACCGCCGTTGGTGGTTTCGATGGCGGCGCCCAAGGCGTCAGGAAGGGCGATCTCGAACGAGCAGCCCTCGTTTCCTCGGCGCTCGCCGGGGAAGACGGCGGCGATGGACAGAGTTCCATCTTCGAGGCGCTGCACCCGCACGTCGATGGCCGCCAGGCGCTGGTCAGCCTCCTCCTGCGTGGCGCCCGCGGCGGTCAGGCGCGCCGTCACGAGCACATCGCGCCGCGCGGCGTCGGCGGTGATCCGCACCGAACCGTTCTTCGTCGTCACCCTGACGGGCGACTGCGGTTGATGAACAGGGGAGACGGCACGCTCCTCTTGCGCCCGATAGGAATGCCCGATCACGCTGCAACCGGCCAAGGTCGCCAGCAACAGCAGCGCGGCCAGGGATGGTGCGACTCGGCGATGCGACAGGTGCGACATGGTTGCTCCTCCCGATGATGAACCGTATCGTCAGAGCGCAGGCGAGACCACACTCAGGCTGATTCCACTTGTTGGGAAATCAGGTCGAGGTTTGTCGCAATCCCGCGCGAATCCGCCTGCTGCGGCGGCTTCATGCGTCTGACTGGGGGCCGACCTCCCGATGCGGAAGGTGACAACCAACCCCGCCCCGTGTACTTGAGAATGGAGAGACCTCATGGCTGCTCGAAAGTTCCTGACTCAGAACGTGTTACGATCGATGATCGCCGGCGCGGCCCTTGCTGGAGGCGCCCTCGCCTGCACGGGGACTGCGGCCCAGGCACAGGTCATCTCCTTTGGCCGGAACACCCGATCCGTCGGGGCATCCGGCGGGGTCAACGATCGCGACCTCGCATCACTCATCCAAACCCTGCGGCTCGATGCCCAGCAGGAAGAACTCATCCGCGCGCTCCATGAGGGCCACCGGGCTGCATGGACGGAGGCGGCGACGGCGCATCGCGAGAGCGTCCGGGTGGTCGTTGAGGCGGCCCGCGCTGCGGGCGATTTCGCATCAATGGGAACGAAGATGCGCGATGCTCAGAAGAAATGGACGCAGGAGGGCGAAGCACTCGAACAGGACTTCTTCAACAACGTCAAAAGCCTCGTGAGCGAGGAACAGGTGGCGGCCTGGCCCCGATTCGAACGTGATCGACGGCGGCGAACTCTGCTCTCCACCCAGTCGCTGCTCAGCGGTGAGGGAGTCGATCTCATCGACGTGGCCGACTCCGTTGATCTCGCCCCCGAGTCGCTCGATCACCTCCGACCCGTCTTTGATCTTTACGCGACGGATGTGGATCAGGCGATCACGGACCGAACGCGGGCGATCAAGGCGGTGGAAGAGGCGGTGTCGCACGCCGCCGGGGCAGAGATCGACTTCGAGGCTCTCGGGGAACTCCAGTCGAAGTTGCACCACAGGCGGCTCCTGGTGCGCGATCTGAACGAACGGTACGTGACCCTCTTCGAAGGGCAACTCGGCAAGGAGGAGGCCGAAAGACTTCGTCAGGAATACCGCGAGCGGTCCTTCCCACGGGTCTATCGGCCCACCGCCGCTGACCGCTACCTTGACACGGTCGAAGGTCTCGCCACGCTCAGCGACGAGCAGACGCAGGCACTCACCGGTCTCGGAACCGATTACGATCGGCAGGTCAGCCTCATCAACGACCAGTTGGCGCAGATTCTGCGGGCCGAGGATGAAGAGCGCACGGAACAGAGGATGTTTCTGGGCGGGGGCGGCGGCATGAACTTCGGCGTCATGCCCGACTCGGTCGAGTTTCAATCCGAGGATGGCGAAGGCGGAGGGCGTGCGACCGTCCTGGTCATGCGCGCCGGCGGCGACGGCGCCCAGGGCCGGGCCGCGCAGCCGCCGCAACGGGCCGTGGAAGCGGAGTCGCAGATCTTCAGTTTCGGAGTCCCTCCCGAAGATGAAGACTCGCCTCGCGGTAAACTCAATCGCTCCAAGCGCGAACTGGTTTCCCGAACCATCGAGTCGGCCCATGTGCTTCTGACGCCAGAGCAGCAGGCGCTCGCCCCCAAGCCCGATGAGCGGCAGCGCCTCTCGCCCGAAGAACGGGGCCGGTTGAGGGTGCGCGAGGCCCTGGAGGGCGCGGTCATCCAGACCACCGGTGACGGAATCACGATCACGGTCGATTCCACGGGCGGGGGAAAGTAGAGATCAGGTCAACCGACCCGAACAACCCGCAAACCCCATGATCGCACAGCGCCCGGCCACGCCCGGGCGCTGTCGTGCGCCCCCGGGGCGAGCCGGAGACGCAATAGCCTCAACCGCCGGTCGTTCTTCCGGTACCATTGGCGTGGCGCCGGCTCTTCTCAGTCGCCGGATCACCATACCGTGTGTCCTGGCGTGCCCCTCGGGATCAACCATCGGAAAGGAATCACCCATGAACGCTTCCACCATTTGCCGTGCTTTCGGGCGCTGGAGCCGCGCCGCCGCCTTCGGTGTGGCGCTGGCGCTCGGCGCATCCGCCTCCCATGCTCAGATGGGTGGATTCGGCGGAGCCAACTACCGCTCGCCTCTGAGCCGTGGTGAAGTCGAGCGCATGATCGAGACCCTGGGCCTCGACGAATCTCAGGCCGGGCTCGTCCAGTCGCTCTACCAGGGCTTCAACGAATCGTACGAGTCGGCCTCGGAAGGCGCGCGCGAACGCGTGCGAGAGGCCTTCCAGGCAATGCGCGATTCGGGACAGTGGCAGGGCGCTGCGTCAACCGGCATCAACTCCGGCCGCGAGTGGCAAAAGCAGAGCCAGGCGCTCGTGCAGTCCTTCTTCAACGACGTGCAGACGGTGCTGTCGGAAGATCAGCAGGCGAAGTGGGAGAGGTATCAGCGCGAGTGGCGCCGCCGCAGTTCGTTTCGCGGCGGAGGTCAGCCCGGCTCGCTCGCCGGCGAGAACATCGACCTCGTTGACATGGTGGACGAAATCGAAATGACCGATGAGGAGTACGCGAGGCTCGATCCCGTGCTCGAAGCCTACGCCATCGAACTCGATCCCGCGCTGGCCACCCGTGATCGAGCGATCGAGGACATCACGAGTCTCACGGCGTCCGTGCTCGAAGGCAAGTCCGAGATCGACGATCTCGAATCCAAGTTCAAGTCGATGCAGCGGGCCCGCACCCAGGTGCGCGACGTGAATGATCGCTACGTCCAGCATCTGGTGGCGCACCTCGCCCCCGACCAGGCCGAAGCGCTTCAGCGCGCCTACCGCCTGCGCAGTTTCCGGGGCATCTACTCCCCCACCCGCGCCGACGGGTATTTCGAGACGGTGCGCCAGGGGGCGTTGCTGACTGAGCCGCAGACCGGAGCCTTGGAGATGATCGAGCGCGATTTCCGCAACCAGACCGACGCCATCAACCGCCAACTCGCCGACCTCCAGAAGAAGCGGGAAATCGAAGATCAACAGCGGATCTTCGATCGCCTGACCATGATGGCGCGCGGTGAGATGGGCCAGCAGCGCTTCGATCGCAGGCAGGGGGGACCGGGCGGGCCCTTCGGCGACAACGCGCAGGATGACCCGCGCCGCGCGCTGATGGAGCAGAAGAACACTCTCGTCGAAACCACGCTCGATTCCGTCGTCGCGCTGCTCTCGCCCGCGCAACTCGCCGCCGCGCCCAAGCCCGAGCGCCGCCAGGGGCGCGGCGGGGACCGCGAGGGCATGAATCTCACCGACGAACAACGACGCGACCTCGAACGGCGCATCCGCGAGAGGCGCGAGCGAGGCGGCGATGGAGGCGGCGACCGCCGCGGTGGAGGAAACTGATTCGGTCGAGGCATCGGGGCATTCGGTTACTGATCCATGTAGAACTCATGTCCTCCCTGACCAGTCGAAAGTCCAGCGCTTGCCACAAAGGACACGAACTCACGAAGGAAGCACAAAGGGAAAAGCCGACTGACTCGCATTCTCCGGCAAATCGAGCCTTTTCCGCCATCCTGTCCTCGGTTCTTTCTGCTGAAATCTTGGCGCCTTTGTGTTCGTTGTGGTGAGCCTTCGCCGCGTCATGCCAAGCGGACATTTGTTGCGCCGGGATCAGGAGCCGCGGAGCGATGGCTTGGCGAAGGGGAGCGCTTCGGACGCCCCAGTCACCGACGCATCGGCCAATCAAGATCTCGAGACATCCAGGCAGCAAGGCAGTGAGGCGGCGGGCTTGGGCTCGCCGCCTCGTGCCTTCGCGTGCGCCGCGGCGCCTGCGACGCGGATCAGTTCGTCGCCTTGTCGGACAGCGGCGCCGGTGACTCTTCCTCGGGGACGAGGAAAGGCTCCTGAGTGGTCTCGTCGATGCGGGCCACGCCCAGTTCGACGAGCGCGTTGAGCGCGGCCCGCTGCTCGGCCTGCTTCTTGCTGGGACACCAGCACGACGGGAATCGCCGGCCTTCGATCTCGGCGCAGACCTCGAAGCACTTGGCGTGATCGGGGCCTTTCTCGTCGAGCAGGACATAGATGGCCGAATGGCCGAAATGCCGCTGCGCGTGCTGCTGGAGGACGGACTTGAAGTTTTCGTGATGGCCGCTGTTGGCGGCGGCCTCGATCGGCTCTCTCAAATGACGAAGGATGAACGTTCGCGCCGGCGCCAGCCCGCCGTCAAGGTAGATCGCCGCGATCACCGTCTCCAGCACCGCCGCACTGAGCGATGTGGGCAGGTCGCTCGCCGGACCCATGCCTTTGCCGGTGATGAGCAGTTCGTCCAGGCCCAGCGCGCTCGCCACGCTGGCGCAACTCCGGCGCGAGACCGCGGCCGACTTGATCTTCGTCAACTCACCTTCCAGGAGATCGGGGTAGCGCTCGTACAGGTACTCGCACACCACCATGCCGAGGATGGAGTCGCCGAAGAACTCCATGCGCTCGTTGCTTTCGAGGCGGCAGTCCGCCATTGAAGCGTGCATCAGAGCGGACTCAAGGATCGCGGGATCCCGGAACTGGTATCCGAGAAGCATCTCGGCCTGCGCACGGGTGCTGTCGTCCATGAACGCTTCCTCGGGGGCGCTGCGCGGGGCAGCGTCCCGGACACCTGACCTCGCCGCTGCGGCGGCGCGGACGACCGGGCAGGTGATCGTGCCAGCCCGGAGACCCCCGGTCAGGCTGGCAGGAGCAGATGCCCCGATCGAACAAGCAACGCTAGGCCGCTCCCCTTGTGGAGTCCGCCGCGCGGGCGCTGCGGGCCTGTTCCATGAGCATCGTGATTCGCCCGAGTTGACCCGCCCCGGCGGATTCGTATACTTGCGGGCTTTTCACCGCGCGCCCGCCATGGTGGCCGGCGCGCCAGTCCGGTGGTGGGCCAGCCAAGTGTTGCGGCCGGCGACCAGGAGACGGCGCCGAAGGGGTCGCTCCCGGCGTTGCAGTTGAACGATGGACGACGATCCCAGGTGATTCAATGACTGAAGCCAAGATTCGCATTCGCATGGAAGCCTACGACCACCAGGCGCTGGACGCCTCGGCCCGCGAGATCGTCGATCACGCCAAGCGCACCGGCGCCCGCGTGTCGGGTCCGATCCCGCTGCCGACCCGCATCGAGCGGTATACGGTGCTGCGCGGGCCGCACATCGACAAGAAGTCCCGCGAGCAGTTCGAGATCCGCACCCATAAGCGCATCATTGACATCCAGGAACCCAACTCCCGCACGGTCGAAGCGCTTAATCGCCTCGTTGTTCCTGCGGGAGTTTTCGTTAAGATCAAAGCGTGATTTGAGTTTTCGTCGCGGTCGCCTGAGAGGGCGGCCGTTTGCATTGGTGGGTCGGTCGGCGGCGCCTCGGCGAGGCCGATCTCCCGGAAAAACCAGAGGATTTCACCCCCGGCCATGTTGCCCGGCGACGGCGGCGATCGTTCGCCGACCCCTCCCGCGCAACCTCTGACCTGAAACGGAGCCTTGTCGCCATGAGCAGCGCACTACTCGGTCGCAAGATCGGCATGACGCGGTATTTCACCGAGGAGGGCAGGAACGTCCCCGTCACGGTGATCCAGGCCGGGCCTTGCTTCGTCACTCAGATCAAGTCCAAGGACGCGGACGGGTACAGCGCCCTGCAGATCGCCTTTGAGGATGTCGAGGCGGGTCGGACGACGATGCCGCTCATCGGCCACGACGCCAAGGCCGGGGTCTCGCCCAAGAAGTTTCACCGCGAGTTTCGCCTCGACGAGGACGCCAAGGACGCTCAGGTCGGCCAGCAGTTGACCGTCGAAGTCTTTGCCGACACCAAGTTTGTGGATGTGGTGGGGGTGAGCAAGGGCAAGGGCTTCCAAGGCACTATGAAGCGGCACCGGTTCAAGGGTCTGTGCGCCTCGCACGGCACGGAGCGCAAGCACCGCTCGCCCGGCTCGATCGCCGGCCACGCCACCAACCGAGGCACCGGCCCCAAGCCCAAAAAGGGCAAGAAGATGTCCGGGCAGATGGGCAACGAGCGCGTGACGGTGCGCAACCTCGATGTGATCGAGGTGCAGCCGGAGAAGAACATTTTGTTGGTCAAGGGGGCTGTCCCCGGCGCGAATGGGAGCCTACTCTTCGTCCGCACTTCGGTGCGTCTGGGCCGCTCCAAGCAACTTGCGGCGAGCGGCAAGAAGAAGAACTAACCCCAGCAAAGCGAGTGACTTTGTGACTTCGGGCGGGGCGAACGTCCCCCCCGGCCGGGAAAGCCCGACGACTTCATGGGTACTGCCCGGCGACGACAGAACCAGTGGTGCGGCTCAAGCAGCAGCAGCAAACCGAGTCGATTCCTGCCACGCCGGAACATCGATGGATGGCGTCGGAGGATAGGCGAAACGAGCCTTCAACCCCTTTCGGGCGGCACAAACGTGCCCGACCGGACTGCGGGAGAGGCAAGGTCAGACCATCATGATTGAACTGCCGGTTTATGACTCAAAGGGAAAGCAGGTTGACACGTTCAGTGTCGACGAGGCGCTGCTCGGAGGCGAGATTCGCCCCGCACTGCTCAAGCAGGCCTACGTCCGCGCGCACGCCAACCAGCGCCAGGGTTCCGCCCGCACCCGGAACCGCAGCCGCGTCGAAGGCTCGACCCGAAAACTCTTCAAGCAAAAAGGCACGGGCAACGCCCGGCGCGGCCCCGTGCGCACCAACGTGATGAAGGGCGGCGGCGTCGCCTTCGCCAAGACCCGCACCGGCGAGGACTTCCGCCGCGACATGCCCCGCAAGATGCGCCGCCTGGCCAACCGCAACGCCCTGCTCGCCAAGGCCGTCGATCAGGAAATCAAGATCATCGACAAGATCGACTTCAAGGCGCCGCGAACCGCCGAGTTCAAGAGCCTGCTCGAGAAGGTCGGCATCGATCGCTCCTGCCTCGTCGCGCTCGACTCGGGCAACGTCAACGCCCGCCGCAGCGCCCGCAACCTCGACGGCGTGGACACGATCCGCTGGGAGCAGTTGAACGCTTTCGAGATGCTCAACCACCGCTACCTCGTGATCGAGAAGGCGAATCTCAAGGCCTTCATTGAGAACGGACACTGCACGGGCGGCGGCAACGGCGGCGCGACGACCGCGAAGGGAGGCCGCTGATGGAAGCCACCACCGTCATCCGCAAGCCGCTCGTCACCGAGAAGAACACGGCGGCCATCGAAGAGAACCGCTACGTGTTCGAGGTTGATCGCCGCGCCAGCAAGAGCGACATCAAGCGCGCCGTCGAAGAGATCTACAAAGTGCGCGTCACCAGCGTGAACACCGCCAATCGCCTGGGCAAGATTCGCCGCACGCGGTTCGGCTTCACGCGGACGCCGGACCTGCGCAAGGCCGTCGTGCGGGTGCATCCTGACGACCGGATCGAACTGTTCTGATTGTGAGCGTGGGCGCGAAGGCGCCGGCGGGCACGACCCCGAGGATTGAATCATGCCGATTCGAGTCTACAAGAGAACCAGCGCCGGGCGGAGAAACTCCTCCGTCAACCTCCACGCGGAGGTGACCAAGCAGACGCCTGAGAAGTCGCTGCTGCGCCACTCCTCCAAGACGGCCGGTCGCAACAATCAGGGCAAGATCACGGTGTGGGGTCGCGGCGGGGGGCACAAGCGCCGCTACCGCGCCATCGACTGGAAGCGCCATATCGACGATGTGCCCGCCAAAGTCATCGGCGTCGAATACGACCCCAATCGCTCCGCTCACCTCGCGCTGCTGGAGTACCAGAGCGGCGAGCGGCGCTACATCATCGCGCCCAAGGGCATCAAGGACGGCGAGGTGCTGCTGAGCAGCCACCAGCGCATCGAGCCCAAGGTCGGCAACTGCATGCCTCTCAAGTACATCCCCACAGGCCTCAACGTCCACTGCCTCGAAATGGTGGCGGGCAAGGGCGGGCAACTCTGCCGCGCCGCGGGCATGTCCGCTCGACTGACCAACCGCGAGGAGAACTGGGCGACGCTGGTGATGCCTTCGGGCGAGATTCGACAGGTCTCGATCGAGTGCCGCGCCACCATCGGCGAAGTCGGCAACGCCGATCATCAGCAGGTGCGCCTGGGCAAGGCCGGTCGCAGCCGCCACCGGGGCCGCAAGCCCAAGACCCGCGGCGTGGTGCGCAATCACTACGACCATCCGCTGGGCGGCGGCGAAGGCAAGTCCAAGGGCGGACGCGCCCCCGCCGGCAAGACCGGCGTCTTCGCCAAGGGCGGACGGACCCGCAAGCGCAAACTCGCGTCCAAGAAACGAATCATCCGCCGTCGCCGCAGCAAGCGGTACGGCCAATTGACACTCTAAGGAACCCCGGCGACGTGGGCGGCCCCTTCGCGGTCCCGCCCGGTCAAGAGGAATGTGAAGCATGGCTCGATCACTGAAAAAAGGCCCGTTCGTCGAAGAGCGCCTCTTCGTCAAGGTCATGGGGATGTCCCAGATGGGTCGGCGCGAGCCGATCAAGACCTGGGCGCGGCGCTGCACGATCGTGCCCGAGTTCGTCGGCCACACCTTCAAGGTGCATAACGGCCGGTCGTTTCTCGATGTGTTCGTGACGGAGGACATGGTGGGGCACAAACTCGGCGAGTTCAGCCCGACGCGCCTGTTCCGCGGGCATACCAACAAGAAGGAAGGCATCGCCGCCCCCGTCAAGAAGTGAGCGGCTGCGGCGCGAGAGGTTGACGCATCATGATTCTCAATCCACATAGACTCAAGGCGGTGATGAAGGTGTCGGGGGTGTCCTCCGAAGACCTCGCGCCCGTCCTCAAGCGACCCGGGATCAACGCGCTCTCGGCGCTTCGCAACTGGACGAAGGGCAACTTCAAGCCCGCGCCCAAGCGCGAGGACATCCGCGCCCTGGCGGCCGCGCTGCGGGTGAGCGTGAGCGACATCGCGCATTTCGACGGTTCCCACAAGTGGGCCCGCATCTCCCCGCGAAAGATCCGCCTCATCTCCGACCTCATCCGCGGCCGGGACATCGACACGGCGCTGACGATGCTCAAGTTCAGCAAGAAGCGGGCGGCCGTGTTCGTGCGCAAGGCGCTCGAGTCGGCGATCGCGTCGGCGCAGGACAACGAGGCGGATGTGAGCAAACTGGTGGTGAGCGAGTCGCGCGCGGATGCGGGGCCGACGATGAAACGCTTTCAGCCCAAGGACCGGGGACGGGCCCACCCGATTATGAAACGATCCAGCCACGTGCGCGTGGCGGTGGAGGTGGCCTGAGAGGCGCCCCCTGACGCGGCGCGGAAACGCCCGCAGGCTCGGCGATGAGACTCGGGGCAGTGGCCCCAGGAAACGGACTGGTTGAACCATGGGACAGAAGTGTCATCCTCTCGGATTCAGAGTCGGCATCACCGAGCCGCATCGCAGCCGGTGGTACGCGCCCAAGGCGCTCTACGGCGAACTGCTCGTCGAAGACTACCGCATCCGCGAGTACGTGGACAAGCGCCTCAACCGCACGCCGCCCTTCGCCGCCGTCTCCGAGATTCACATCGAGCGGACACGGCAGGAACTCTCGATCGTCCTCAAGACGGCGCGGCCGGGGCTGGTCATCGGCCCGCGCGGCGCCGAGGTCGAGAAACTCCAGCAGGACATCCAGACGATGACCGGCCGCCAGGTCTCGATCAAGATTGTCGAGATCAAGAGTCCGGACACGTGCGCGAAGTTGATCGCCGAAGGCATCGCCGAGCAGTTGAAGAAGCGGGCAAGTTTCCGCCGCATCCTCAAGATGCGGGCCGAGGGTGCGATGCAGGCCGGCGCCAAGGGCGTCAAGATCACCGTCTCCGGGCGCCTGGGCGGCGCCGAAATGAGCCGCAGCCTCACGGTGAGTCTTGGCTCGATCCCGCTCCAGACGCTCCAGGCGAACGTGGAGTACGGCTTTGCGCCGAGTTTCACCAAGTCGGGCACCATCGGCGTGAAGGTGTGGGTCTACAAGGGTCTCTATGAAGCCGGTGAAGAGGCGGAATCGACCGCGGCCGGCGGCCGCGGCCGCGCCAGAGGACGACGCTGAGCGATTCGAGCAAGCAAGACGCACCGTGTCCGACTGGACTCGGGCCTGATGAATGAGAGGATGAGTTCCGATGCCTCGGATGCCCAAGAGAATGAAGTTCCGCAAGCAGCAGCGCGGGCGGCTGCGCGGCAACGCGACGGCGGGCAACTACGTCGCCTACGGCGACTTCGGGTTGCAGTCCCTCGAGCACGCCTGGGTCAGCGCCCGCCAACTCGAGGCCGGCCGCGTCGCCTGCGCTCACTTCCTCCAGCGCGAGGGCAAGGTCTTCATCCGCGTCTTCCCCGACAAGCCCATCTCCAAGAAGCCCATCGAAACGCGCATGGGCAAGGGCAAGGCGGAGACGGATTACTGGGCCGCGCGCGTCAAGCCCGGAACCGTGCTCTTCGAGATCGCCGGCGTGCCTCACGAGGCGGCGCAGGGCGCCCTCTCGCGCGTCGCCATGAAGATGCCCGTCCGATGCCGAATGATCACCAGGCGGCTGACCGTCTGAGGACACCAACCACGGCGGGGCCTCGGCTCCGCCTCACACATGGATTGACGACATGAAGGCCAAAGAAACACACAAACTGAGCGATGAGGAAGTCGCGGTCGAGGTCAACCGCATCCGCCGCCACCTCTTCGATCTTCGCACCCAGGCCGTCACCGAGAAGATCGAAGACTCTTCGCAGTTCGGCAAGACGCGCCGTGACGTGGCCCGGCTGTTGACGGAGAACCGACGCCGCGCGATCGAAAGGCAGACCAAGGCATGAGCACCACCGCCGCCACACCCAGCGCCCCTCGCGTCCGCCGCGTCCAGGACGGCATCGTCGATCGCGCGACGACCGACAAGACCCGCCGCGTGCGCATCGAGTTCCAGGTGCGCCATCCGAAGTACGGCAAGTTTCTCAAGCGTCGCGCCTTCCTCACGGTCCACGACGAGCAGAACGTGAGCGCCGTGGGAGATCGCGTCGAGATCATGCCCTGCCGACCGATGAGCAAGACCAAGCGATGGAAGGTGGTCAAGGTGCTGGCCTCCGCCGTCGGCGAGGTCAGACTGCACGATGAAGGACAGGCCGTCGTCGGATGACGACCGGTCAGGCGTCCGCCCGGCACGAGCCGCAGCGGATTGAGACGAACGGATCAAGCCATGTTGCAACAAGAAACCAGAGTCGAAGTCGCGGACAACACCGGCGCCAAGATCGCCTACATCATCCGCGTGCTCGGCGGATCGACCCAGAAAGGTCGCTTCACCCGGCGCACCGCGGGCATCGGTGATCGCGTCATCTGCTCGGTCAAGAAGGCATTGCCCGGGGGCGACGTCAAGGCCGGCGACAAGGTCAAGGCCGTCGTCGTCCGCACCGCCTATCCCACCCGCCGCCCCGACGGGTCCGTCATCCGCTTCGACAATTCCGCCGTCGTCCTCATTAACGATGACGGCAATCCCAAGGGCACGCGCATCTTCGGCGCCGTCGCCCGCGAACTCCGCGAGAAGAACTATCTCAAGATCGTCTCGCTTGCCACGGAGGTGCTCTGATCATGCCCGCCCATGTCCGCAAGGGTGACACGGTGATGGTGACGGCGGGGTCGGACCGCGGCCGCACCGGCACCGTGCTCAAAGTCATTCCCAAACACAGCAAGGTGATCGTGCAGGGTCTCAATACCCGCACCAAGCACCTCAAGCCGTCGCAGACCAATCCGCAGGGAAGCGTCATCACTCGCGAGATGCCCCTGCACCTCTCCAACGTCAGCCCCGTCGTGGACGGCAAGGCGACGCGCGTGCGCTTCGTCGTGAAGGCCGATGGCTCGAAGGTGCGCGTGGCGACCCGCGGCGGGCAGGAACTCGGCAGCGTTCACGGCCCCCGCGAGTCGCGCGGCGGGTCCGCGGGCCCGAGCGCCCCGTCCCACAAGAGCGCCACGAAGAAAAAGTCGGTTCGCCGCAAGGGCTCTGGCAAGGCCGCGGGCGGCAGGAAGGCCTCGTCGGCCAAGGCCGGCAGCCGCAAGGCCAGCAGCAGCACGAAGAAGACCGGAACCGGAAGGAAAACCTGATCGCGCCGGGCCTTCCCGACGCGCCTGCCACCACTGGATGACCGACCATGACAGCGACCGCAACGCCAACTCGAGTCAAGACCGCCCTTCAGGAGAAGTTCGAGAAGGAAGTTCTCCCCAAGGTGATGGAGAAGTTCGCCATCACCAATCCGATGGCGCTCCCGCGCATTGAAAAGGTGGTCATTAACACCGGCATGGGCAAGCAACTCGAGAACAACAAACTCAAGCCCGAAATCCGCGACGCCGTGCTCGGCACCCTCTCGACCGTGTCGGGCCAGAAGCCGGTGCTGCTGATCGCCAAGAAGTCGGTGGCGAACTTCAAGGTGCGCGAGGGGGCGACGTCGGCGGCGATGGTGACGTTGCGCCGCGACCGCATGTGGAGCCTGCTCCAGCGCGTCATCCACCTCGCCATCCCCCGCATGAAGGACTTCCGCGGCCTCAAGGGCTCCTCCTTCGACCAGCAGGGGAACTACTCCTTCGGGTTCAGCGAGCAGGCCGTCTTCCCCGAGATCGACATGGGCAAGGTGTCGCATTCGCACGGCATGCACATCAACATCTCGCTGACCAACTCGAACCCGCAGATTAGCCGGTTTGTCCTCGCGGAACTCGGCTGGCCCTTCAAGCGCGAGGATTCGTAAGAGATTGAGCCAGGTGACGAACGCGGCCCACGCCGCGAAGGAATGAATCGATGGCAACGAAGGCACAGATGGCCAGACTGAAGCGACCCCCCAAGTTTTCCACGCGCAAGGTGCGCCGGTGCGAGATCACCGGCCGCGCGCGCGGGGTGTATCGCAAGTTCCGCATCAGCCGCATCATGCTCCGCGAACTCGCCCACCAGGGCCTCATCCCCGGCATGCGCAAGGCCAGTTGGTAAGTCAAAGCGGGATGAGGCCCATGTTCATCGAACATCGGCTTCGCCTCCGCGATCGAACGAACACACGAGGGTTTGACTGATGTCATTCAACGACCCGGTATCCGACATGCTCACTCGCATACGCAACGGACTGCAGAACCGCAGCACCACGGTCAACTGCGTCAACAGCCGCGTCTGCCGGGGAGTCTGCGACGTTTTGCGCGATGAGGGCTACATCGACCGTTACGACGTGATCGACAACGGTCTCGGCGGGCTGATCCGCGTCCATCTCAAGTACGGACCGCGCGGCGAAACCATCCTCCACACCCTGCGCCGCGAGAGCAAGCCGGGCAAGCGCGTCTACACCGGAGTGCAGAACCTCAAGCGACCACTCGACGGGCTGGGCATCGCCATCGTCTCCACCAGCCGAGGCGTCCTCAGCGATCGGAAGTGTCGTGAATTGAAAGTCGGAGGCGAGTTGCTGGCCACGGTCGATTGATCGGCGCCGGGCCCGATCCACCGCCCCGCCTTGCGGGCCGGTCGCACGCGGGCCTCAGCAGGAGAACGAACCATGTCTCGAGTCGGAAAGAAACCCGTCGCCGTCCCCGCAGGCGTCAACGTCACGATCGCGGATCGCCACGTCACCATCGAAAGGGGCGGCAGCAAACTTCAGGTCACTCATCGATCCGAGGTGGAGGTGCAGTGGCAGCCGGACAAGCGCGAGATCCTCTGCACCATTCCCGAGACGCGGAAGCGCGACCAGGCCTGCAAGGCCTACTGGGGCACCACGCGATCGCTCATCCAGAACATGGTCAAGGGCGTCACCAAGGGCTACGAGAAGAAACTCGAAGTCGTCGGCGTCGGCTGGAACGCCAACGTGCAGGGCAACAAACTCGTGATGAACCTCGGATTCTCCAAGCCCGTCGAACTGGCCGTCCCCGCCGGCGTCAAGGTGGTCGTCGAGCGGCAGATCATCACCCTCACCTCGCCCGACAAACAGGCGATCGGGCAGTTCGCCGCGACGATCCGCTCCAAGCGCAAGCCCGAGCCCTACAACGGCAAGGGCGTGAAGTACTTCGACGAACAGATCATCCGCAAGGAAGGCAAGACGGTCGTCGGCCGCTGAGCCGCCGACCGCTGGGTTTGAGATTGACTCGGGCCGCGGCCCGGGAGGAACGGAACATGAGTCGCACATCGGATCGAGTTCTACGTCGGCAGCGTCGCAGGCGCGGACTGCGCAAGCGGATCTTCGGCACGCCGGAGCGCCCGCGCCTGTCCATCTATCGCTCCCTCAAGTACGTCTACGCCCAGGTGATCGACGACGTGGCGGGGCGCACCCTCGCCGCCGCGAGTTCGCGGGACGCCGAGTTCAAGGGCGAGTCGACGCGCGACTGCGCCGCGGCCGCGACCGTCGGCACGCTCCTCGCCGAGCGCGCCGTCAAGGCCGGAGTCAAGAAAGTGCAGTTTGACCGCAACGGGCTTCGGTACCACGGCCGCGTCAAAGCCATGGCCGACGCCGCCCGGAAGTCCGGGCTCGAGTTCTAATCACACGCCCGCAGCGCTCGCGCCCATCGACGCGATCAGGATCGGAACAGAGAATATGATTGACGAATCAAACGAATCACCAGGCATCGAGTCGAACACCGTCGGCGTGTTCCGCACCGCCGCGACCGTCAAGGGCGGACGCCGCTTCAGTTTCGGCGCCCTCGTCGTCGTCGGCGATCGACGCGGCAAGGTCGGCTACGGCTACGCCAAGGGCAAAGAGGTTCCCCCGGCCATTGAGAAGGCCGAGAAGGACGCACGACGCAGCCTCGTCAAGGTCGAACTCATCAAGGGCACCATTCCCCACACGGTGCTCGGCCGCTACGGCGCCAGCGAGGTCCGCCTCCTCCCCGCCAGCCCGGGCACCGGCGTCGTCGCCGGCGGCACCGTCCGCGCCGTGCTCGAACTCGCCGGCGTGCGTGACTGCCTGACCAAGTGCTTCGGCTCGACGAACAAGAAAAACCTCGTCAAAGCCACGCTTGAGGGCCTCAAGCAACTCCGCTCCAAGAAGCGCATCGAGGAACTCCGAGGCGTCACCATCGAGACCACCCACGTCGAAGAGTTCACCGCCAACGCCCCATACGTCGAGTACGTGCGCAAGGTCGAACCCAAGCGTGAGGAGCATGGCGGGCGGCGCGGCGGCGGCGGCGGGGGTCGCGGTCGCAGCCGGTCCCGTCGCGGCGGCGGCGGG
>Ga0326597_10006436_pt1 | contig 16096 bp, 16 predicted proteins | sample RVTome_12_FD_203789 | JGI IMG/M metagenome (GOLD analysis project Ga0326597, IMG submission 203789) | Soil microbial communities from uranium-contaminated site in the Upper Colorado River Basin, Wyoming, United States - RVT100D185 | ecosystem: Environmental > Terrestrial > Soil > Contaminated >...
TCGTCCCCGGCATGCAGGTCAACGCCGAGATCCACCTCGGCACGCGGAGCGTCCTTGAGTACTTCCTCTCGCCCGTTCAGAAAATCGCCCACGAGGCGGGGCGGGAGCGGTAGTATTCTGTCGTGTGCGAAAATTAGTTTATGATCGATGGGACAAATATGTCAGCTCTTACCCCTTCGTATACGGTTGAGGATGTGAGAATGGAGATTGAGTGTCAATTTGGGTAGCTACAGGAATTTCCGGCAGCGGAAGAATCGAGCTCCTTAAGGAGTTGGCAAACTACGCACAGAAGGACGGTAGGCAAGTAGTCGTTCACGATGTAGGCGCGCTTGTTCAGCAGGAGTGTGTCAGGAATCGTCTGCCATTCACGGACCAGAGAATCCTTGATCTCGATCCGGCCCTCCTAAGAACTCTACGATCCAGCGCGCTCAAGTCCGTACGGCTCGCGATCGTTCAGGCCCCCGCCGCTGATCTTCATTTGGTGGGTATGCATGCAACCTTCCGCTGGAAGCATCGGATTATCCCTGGAATTAGCTATTCCGACGTACTACTACTCGAGCCAGCGGGCTTCATTAACGTCGTAAATGACTTGAGTATCGCTTTTGGAACAAACCAGATGAACCCGAAGTGGACGGCCGATACCGTGCCCTCATACTCTGAGACTCAGGAGTGGATGATCGAGGAAGAGCTGGTGACGGAAGTACTAGGCGATGTGGTTGACAAGCGTGTCTTTATAGTTGCTCGGCGCCATCGGGTACAAAACCTTGCCGACCTATTCTTCTCAACCAAGAAGCGGATTTATTTGAGCTACCCCATAACTGCAATTCGTAGGGAAGATCCAAAACTAATTGAGAAAATACAAGGTCCCTTCCTCATGAGGCTCGAGAACCACTTCGTGGTGTTCGACCCCCTAGCAATCAAGGATATGGCGCTCGCCACTGATCAGCCTATTCCTGAGAGGCTTGACAAGAAGGCGGTTGCGATCATCAAAGCGCGAACCATCGACCGCGATTTTCAGTTTATCGATCAGGCAGACGCCATTGTAGTTCTATATATGACGGACAAGCTCTCACCAGGGGTTATCGCGGAAATGGAGTACGCACACCGCGGTCAGAAGCCAGTATTTGTTGCCTTCTCGGGACCGCTGTCTCCGTTTCTCGAGAAAGTTGCCACAGTGATTGAGCCAACAATTGATGCGCTTATGCCTCACCTTGATGCTTGGGCCGTCAAGTAACGCGTCGAGCTAACACAGTGATTCTAGTGATCGGGGACGGACTGAGCTAACGCGGGTGAGACAGATCGATCTCATGATCGAGCAAGCGATTCAACGCATGCTCGAACGTCCCGGGTAACAACTGCCGCGCCAGATCGACGGGCAACAGCTGAGGACTGGTATCGATTATCTTGTAGCGGGCGATGGGGCGGGGTTCTCAGTCATGCGAAAGTAATACCCCTTCGACCCGCGATTGCCTTTTGTGTTTCGGCGCGGCAAGATGCGCCTATGGTTTTTCTACAGCCTCGTTAGCAGACTGTTGAAAAACTCTCGTCGCTCCCGCGGAGGCGGGAGCCCAGAAAACCGACCGCAAACCGAATCAATGACTTACTGGATTCCCGCCTTCGCGGGAATGACGTTTTGGCCGTGCGCAGAGAGTTTTTCAACAACCTGTTAGATGCGATCACCCCGAGGCTTCTCATGCCCAAGGGCCTGCCCCAAAAGGTTCGTGACAACCTCGACAAGTGTCGCTCGGCGGCGATTGCGGCTGTCGATGTCTATAACCGTCCTGGTCCGCGCTTCCGCACCGCGCACTACATTGTTCTGATCGTTCTCGCATGGGGTGCGCTGTTCCACGCGATTTCGTTCAAGAAGCGGAAGAACCCTTGGTACAAAAAACAAGGGAAGACATCGAAAGGTGACAGATACATCCGAATCGATGGTGACCCAAAGCACTGGGATCTTTCGGAATGCATCAAGCAGTTCTTTGGAGGCAACAATCCACCCGAGCGAAAGAATCTCGAATTTCTTGTCGGGCTTCGCAACAAGATTGAACACCGGCACCTCCCTGAGCTGGACGCTGGGACGTACGGGGAGTGTCAAGCTGCGCTACTCAATCTTGAGGACATGATCGAGTCGGAGTTTGGGTCGAAGTACTCTCTTATGGAGCAGCTCGCTATCTCGCTCCAGTTCACGCGAGTCATCCCCGCTGAGAAGAAGCAAGCCGCTAAGAAGCTTGCTTCGACTGCTGCGAAGACGGTCCGCGAGTACGTCGAGACGTTTCGTGCTGGTCTTCCTTCAAGCACGCTGAACAGCACGAAGTACTCATTCAATGTCTTTCTAGTTCCGAAGATCGCTAGCAAAAAAGGCTTCGCCGATGCTGCCGTTGAGTTCGTGAAGGTCGATGAATCAAGCAAGGAGGAGCTGGAGAGGCTGGAGCGGCTCAATGTGCTCATCAAGGAGAAGCACATTCCAATTGCGAACCTAGACCTCCATAAGCCCACTCAGGTTGTGTCAAAGGTCCAAGCGGCGCTTCCGCACAAGTTCAATGTCAGCGCTCATACTGCGGCTTGGCATCACTACGAGGTTCGGCCAGCAGCAGGGGCTGCAAAACCCGAAGCGACCCTACCTCAGTACTGTGTGTACGACTTGGCGCATAACGACTATCTCTACACAGCGGCCTGGGTGGACAAGCTAATTCGCGAGCTCGCCCCGGCTTCGGGGTATCAAGCGGTCGTTGGAAGTGCGCCAGTTCCGAAATGAAGTCTTGAGGGGGGAGTGCTTAACGTGCAGTTCAACCGGACCGCGGGAGACGTGGCTCGCTCCGATCAACGATACTCGGCCGCGGCCGGTTAGGGCACTATGAATGCAGATCTTGCACGTCACTGGGTCGCGGTAATTCGTCCGCTGTTACCGCGTGATGCAAATATCGAAATCCTGCCATGGACTGGGCAGGCCGGGATTTTCTTTATTGATCGGCCCGCGCCCATCGAAGGGCGCTAGCATAGGCGCTCACGGAATGCGAGGCTGTATTTCCCTGACCGAGTAATCGCAGAGTACTTGAAGCAGGCGCAACCCGAGCGCGACAAGGTTGATGCTCACCTCGCTGATTTTGTAAGACGACGCATAGCTCCTATCGACTGGAATCACGATGAACCGAAACATAATCCAGCACCGGGCGAACTATTCGTGATGGATTTGGACGTGCTGTTCCCTTAACATCGATGCGGGGTTCGTGCAGGCCGACCAGAAAGCGCGCGTCAAGCTAGCCGCGTATCCCTTCCAGAAATACGGGATGATAGACGGCGTGGTGAAGCAGGTAAGCGCCGATGCGCAGGCAAAATCAGAGCAGGGCAATCCAGGGAGGCAGTCGGTTCAGGAAGCGGCCTATCGCGCGTTGATTGGCCTACGTAGCGCTCACCTCGAGAGCCAGGGCAGGCAGCTACGCCTCGTCCCCGGCATGCAGGTCAACGCCGAGATCCACCTCGGCACGCGGAGCGTCCTCGAGTATCTCCTCTCGCCGGTGCAGAAGGTCGCGCACGAGGCGGGGCGGGAGCGGTAGATCTCTATCGGGTGCGAGAAAAGTTACTCGACCCTATTTTCCCAGCGCGCTGCGCGGACTGCGCGAATCGAGCGGGCCTTACAGGCGCGATTTCGGCGTCGAAAGTAACGCGCTAGGACCGGATAACACTATCTCTTGGGAGGAAAACCTTGATCGCGACGTTAACGGGCAGCTCAAGCCGCGACTAGTGCAAGTGACGTGGTACTCTGCTGCGAACTCTCAGCGAGACTTATTTCGAGCTAACACCGGCCAGACCACTTCCACAACGGAGTCGCGCACACCATAAAGTTCTTCGTGCAGAGAAACAGTGGTATCGGCGTATCCGGCAATGAATTCGAGCCGATCCCCCACCTTCAAGTTCGTATTCGGTGTGGCAAGCTCAATCCGACCGTGCTCCGCCGATAGCACGATGGTCTCGACATCTTTGACTCCGATGGGTTTCGGGTCTGCGAAGTCACGTGCCATGGTCTTCCGACCGGCATCGACGATAATGCGCTTTGGGTTAGGCCTACTGATTACCGTCGTCATGATCGTGAGGGCATATTCATGCTCAACGAGGCCCAGCTTTTCGCCGTAGTTAACGTCGCTGAATATGCCTCCCCCGGCCTGGATCTCGGTGACTCCGGGAACTGTTGCCGTGAGCCAATATGTCCCTGATCCGCCACAACTCACGATTTTCGCCGGCAGCGACAAACGTCGGCATGCTTCCGCGGATCGTATTAGAAGCCCGATTGCCGCGTCGATACTACGACGCTTCTCATCAGGATCTGTGATGTACGCACAAGGCGATTCCCATCCCATCACTCCGACAAATCGCAGACCGGGCGCTGCGGCAATTGCCTGAGCGAGCTCCATCACAGGTTCGCCTGCTGCCACTCCGCAGCGACCCATCCCGATGTCAACTTCGACGACAACCTGGAGCTCGACTCCCTGGCTGTGTGCGTGCGCACTGAGTTCGGCGACATTTTCCTTGCTATCGACCGACGCGACCACGTTCGCATCCAGAGCTAGGCTGACCAGCCTCGCAACCTTGTCCGGGCCTACGATTTGGTTCGCGATGAGTATGTTCTTTATTCCGGCTCCGGCCATCACTTCCGCTTCGCCTACCTTTGCACACGTGACGCCCGATGCACCGGCCTGCAGGGCCATGTGTGCAATGGCGGGGATCTTCAATGCCTTGATGTGTGGTCTCCACTGTACCCCATGACCTGTTATACAACGGGCCATACGTTCAATGTTTCGCTTCAGCGCCGGTACATCAGCGACAAGAGCCGGCGTCTCAAGCTCCCATTTCTTCTTTCCAACCGCGGTCATACCCATCTACTGGCCCTTCTTTTCGGGTGACAATTGGCGCGGCAGAAGCGCGCTCCGTGCTGGTTCGAAATGGACGTAAACAGATGCTCCCTTCGAAAACTTATGGCCCACGTCGGTACGCCCACGGAGTTTTATGCCTTGCACGGCGATCACGTATTCATAGCTCTGACCGACGTACACGGCGTACTCAATCTCGCCGAGCCATTGATTTACCCTGTGCTCCACGCCAGACTCTGCAACCTCGATCCATTCCGGGCGAATCATCACGGACACCAGCTGGGCCGGTTGAAATTGCCTGCCTACAGCCACAATTTCGCCGAGCGCTGAACCGACGAGAGTTTTGCCATTCTCATCCGATCGAATTACGGTGCCGGGCACAAAATTGGACACGCCGATGAAATCGGCGACAAATTCGTTCGCGGGTGATGCGTAAATGTCCTGAGCGGAACCGGTCTGCTGAATCTTTCCCGAATTCATCACGATAATCCGATCCGACATCACCATTGCTTCAGCTTGGTCGTGGGTGACGTACACAGCCGCGCAACCAATTCGCCTTTGCAATTCTATCAGCTCGAAGCGCATGCGCTCTCTCAGCTTTGCGTCGAGGTTCGACAGCGGCTCATCAAACAACAGAGCGCGCGGCTCCGATACGATGGCGCGTGCCAAAGCAACACGTTGTTGTTGGCCGCCTGATAGCTGCGCGGGGTAGCGGTTCTCAAGACCTGTGAGATCTACCGTCGCAAGAGCCCGAGCTACAGCCGCCCTGGCCTTGTCTTGCCGGAATCGCTTTGCTTCCAACGGATAAACGACATTTTCATACACCGTCATATGCGGCCACAGCGCATACGACTGGAAAACCATACCCAGACCGCGCACCTCTGGCGGAGCGAAAATTCCCTCTGCCGGAGCGGCTACGACCTGGCCATCGATCGAGATCGTGCCTTCGGTCGGGCGTTCCAACCCTGCGATGCAACGGAGCGTCGTCGTCTTACCGCAGCCGGATGGGCCAAGCAGAGTGACGAACTCTCCGTCATTCACCTCGAACGATACGTCCTGGACGACAGCGGTATCACGCTGTGCGCCAAATACCTTGGTGAGGCTGCGTACGCTCAGCACGTCAGGTCCTCACTGCACCGTGTCGTGCGCTGTGTACGCGCCGCGGGTCAGCCAATGCAGAATTGCCACTGAGCCGATTGAAATAAGGACAATAACGGTGCCGAGTGCGGCAAGCCGCGGATAGTTAGCCTCCAAGAGCAGGTCGAACAAGGCCACAGATATGACCGTCGTTTGGGGCACGTACAGCAATATGGAAGCAGAGAGTTCCCGCATGAACATTACGAAAAGCAGGAACCATCCCGTGATCAGTCCTGGCCTGATCAAGGGAAGCGTGATTCGGCGGAAAGTGCGCAACCACGATCCGCCCGCAACACGTGATGCTTCCTCGAGCTCCTTGCTGACTTGCTGAAGTGACGATGATGTCGAGCGAACGCCGAATGGCAGATAAATGGTGATGTAGGCCACCAGGAGAATCCACAGGCTTCCATAAAGCACCAGAGGCGGCTGTATCCACGCGGCGAGCAAGCCAACCGCCAGTACCGTGGCCGGGATGCCAATCGGCAGCATAAGAATATAATCCAACAGATGGCGCCCCTTGGTTTCGGTGCGGTGAACGATCCAGGAGCAGATCGCGGCGAGAAGGATTCCCAGAGTAGCGCCGCCGATAGACAGCAAAAGGCTGTTGCGTATTGAGATCGGAGTGCTGGGGTATTGGAACAGAACATAGCGATAGTTGTCGAGAGTGAACAAGCTTGGCGTCAACTTTGGCGTCCAGAACGTGCTGAAGGATGTCTGCAGCAGTGCGTAGTACGGCAGCACCACGGTCGCAAACACGTATAACCAGCAAAACGCAGACGCTGACCAGCCCCAACGGCCGAGCCTGGTTATGCCGGGGCGAAATCCCTTCCCTGTCACCGTGGCGTAACTGCGTTGACCCTGTATGCGTCGTTGTGCATACAAACCCAGCAGCGCTAAGCCAAGCAGGGATGTGGCCAAAGCTGCCGCCAACTCGGTGCGCGCAGGCCAGTTCGCTATGTTTTGCCAGATGCTCGTGCTCACGACCTGGATATTGCTCGGCACTCCCAGCGCTGCCGGTATGCCGAACTGGCCTAATCCCATGATGAATGCCAGCAGCAATCCTGAAAGAAGCGCCGGTGTTACGAGGGGCAATGTCACTTTGCGCAACGTCTTCCATACGTTCGCTCCCGCCAATCGGCTCGCTTCCTCGAATGTCGGATCGAGATTCTTTAAACCGCTCAGCGTCAGCAAGTAAATGTACGGGGTGAGGTAGAGTGCCATGACCCAAATGAGCCCCGGCATGGTGAAGATATTAAAAGGACCCTGTTCCGCATCGGAACTTGTCAACGCGCGTATCCACCCATTGAGCAGGCCAGATCGAGGTGCAGCCAACAACATCCAGCCGATCGCCATGATGAATGGAGGGGTGAGGAACGGCAGGACCGGGATGATCTTCGCCTTGGAGAAGAACGGCACGTCGGTGCGCCCAACAAGGAACGCCATCGAGACGCCAAGAGCGAAGGCGATCCCCATCGAACCAGCGAGGACCAGAAAGGTGTCGACAATCGTTACTGTCAGCTTCGGGTCTGTGTAGGCCTGCACGTACCACTGGAATGTCCATGCGTCGCTGTTCGCAGCGACCGAAAGGCTGCGTCGCAGCAACATCAACAGTGGATACAGGATCAGTACGAGGACCACGAGCATACTCGTGGCCAGTAATGATCCCTCCAGCGTGATGCGACGAACTCGCACGGTCAAGCTGCGACGCAGTAATTACAGTGAGCCCTTGATGTAGGTGTTGAAGTCATTCCGGAGTTGCTCAACTTGGGCGTACATCTCGGTGTAATCGAGCTCAAACCACTCCTTCACGTCCGATAGCTTGTAAGCGCCCGGAATCTCCGCCTTCGGGTTGGTTGCAATTGACTTAAGCGGCCCACACAGCGCTTCCTGTCCTTCGCGGCTCACCACGAAGCTGTGGAATAGACGCGCAGCGTTCGGTCGCGGCGCCCTTGCCATCACGCCCACGTGAATTCCACCGTAAAATGCAGGCCTTCCGATAAAGCCGTCTACCGGCGCGCCTTTCGCACGCTGTTGAGGCAGGAGATACTCGAGCGAAACGGACATCGGCACCTCGCCAGCAGACACGAGAGGTGCAATTGCCGAAGGCGATTGAAATAAGCGCGGTCTGTTCTGCCCAAATCGCTTCAGGTAATCGACTCCGTAAAGCTTTTTGACCATGTACATCCACTGAATCGTGGTCAGCGACCCCGCAAAATCCCCGACTGCCAGCTTGCCTTTGTATTTCGGATTCGCTAGATCTTCCCAGCCTTTAGGTTCGTCACCCGGCTTGATCAGGTTCGTATTCCAGAGAATAGAGGAAACGTATAGTCGGATGGCCGTGAGCTCAGGCGTTTTCCAACGGGCAGCGATCTCCTTACGGCCGGGCGCTTCGACAGGTACGAATACGCCCTTCTTCGCCAAGTCCTCAGACAACGGTATATCGATGGCGAGAACATCCGCGAGCAATTGATTGCTTTTGATCTCGGCTTCGACGCGCTCTTGCATCCGCACTGCTGCCTGCCGGTAATACTCCGCCTCGATCCCGTACTTCTTCTTAAACGCTTCGACGACACCTACGTTGCCGTCAATAGGCACAGTCGTGTAGAACATGACTTTGCCTTCCTTTTTTGCGGCAGCCACGAACCGTTCATCTATAGTTTCGGCGGCGGCCGCCTCGCGGGTAAGGTTGCCCAGCACTGCAGCCGAAATTCCAGTGGCGAGGCCCTTACTGAATAAGCCCAAGAGTCGGCGCCGGTTTTGATTCGTTTTGTCCATAAGACCCTCCTTTGAGTGAAGTCGTCAGGATGATGCACGCATTTTTGCTACCAAGCGCAACGCTTCAATATACTTTAGCCCGGAAGCGGTATTGAACAAGATAATCGTTTCATCGCGATTCAGGTGCCCCGTCTTGATAAGCTCCGGCACCGCAGCCACCGTGAGCGCACCTTCGGGACACAACATGAGACCCTCCGTGCGTCGCGTTAGCAAGAGCGCCTGCAGGAGTTGTTCATCTGTGACGGCCACAGCGTGACCGTTACTAGCGCGAATAGTCTCCAGGATCTGGTAATCGCCGAATGCCTCCGAAACGAGAAGTCCGTTCGCAATGGTGTGAGGATTGGCCCAAGGCTTGGCATACGCCGTTCCTTGTTCTACTGCCCGCACGATAGGTGCGCAGCCAGTCGGTTGCACTGCATACATGCGCGGCCGACGCGAGCCGATCCATCCCAATGCCTCGAGCTCCTCGAAAGCTTTCCAAAGGCCGACAAAACCCGTTCCGCCTGCGACCGGATAGATAATCGCGTCGGGCAGCTCCCACTGGAGATCCTGTGCAATCTCGTAGCCCATCGTTTTCTTGCCTTCGACGCGGTAGGGCTCCTGCAGCGTTGGTAGCTGGTAATAACCGTTCGCGGCGGCGTATTCGCGGGCCATTCGCGCCGCATCAACCGAGGTCCCTTCAACAGGATGGACTTCGGCATTGGAGACGTGCGCTTCCAGTCTGTTTATCTCGGGCGCGCCATTCGGCACGAATACGTGGACTGGCATACCAGCCCGTGCCGCGTACGCGGCTACAGCGCCCCCTATATTGCCTGCCGTCGGAATGACCAGGACTTTGGTGCCGAACTCAAGTGCGCGTGAAACTGAGGTCGACACGCCGCGCGACTTGAACGACCCCATGGGGTTACCGCTCTCGTCTTTTATGCTTAGACGGCTACATTTGAGTGTTTTCCCGAGGCGCGGGACACTAATCAAAGGAGTACCGCCTTCCCCCAGCGTTACCACTTTTGCCACATCGCGCACCGGCAGGAATTCCCGCCAACGCCAGATCGTCGACGGCCGCTTCGCAAACGCATCTCGGTCTAGTTCCTTGCGAGCTAGGGGTAAGTCGTAGCGCGCATAGAGCGCTTTGCCGCAAGCTTCACATACCGTTTGCAGACGTTCGGCCGAAGTCACGGTTGAACAGCCTGTACATTGCAGATTGGTCAGATAGGTGAGATGCCGGCCTTCAGTCTGCAACGTTGTCAACGGACACCCCTTCGTTTCTTGAGAAGCAATCGTTGAGCAATGGCAAAAAGTTTAGCAACGGCGCCCGGCCCGCAACAGAGACACTTTTTCTGTTTTATTTACAGTACAGTTGTGGCTCGCTAAAATTGTACTTAGTGACACCATATAGCATGCTCTGGTCTCTGCCGCGTCACCCGTAAACATGAAAATGCAGACCAGCACTGTAACGCTTTACGAACGCGTTGCCGACGGCGTCAGCGCAATGATCGCAAAGGGAACATTGCGTGCAGGCGAACGGATCGCCTCCGTGCGCAACGTGAGCATCCAACAGAGGGTGAGCGTTTCGACCTCGGTTCGGGCTTATCGCCTGCTCGAGGAGCGTGGATTGATCGAGGCTCGTCCTCAATCGGGCTTCTACGTGAAAGTCCTCACGCCTGCGCGCACTGGGAAAATCGCGTCAGTGCCCCCTGCGCGGGCTCTGAAAGTCGGGGTGAATTCGCTCGTTGAGAAGGTCGTTCTGGTAAGACGTGATCCAGCCGTCGTACCACTCGGAGCGGCGTGTCCCGACGCGGAACTTTTCCCCAGGGATGCACTGAAACACGCTTTGACCACAGTAATTCGCCGAAACCCACATGTGTTGACGATGTACGGGCTCGTTCCTGGCACTGAGGAACTGCGCAGGCAAATTGCCCGGCGTTCTCTGACATGGGGTGGGGCCGTGGACCAGAGCGACATCGTTATCACGAATGGATGCACCGAAGCCGTCACCCTGTGTTTGAGAGCCGTCGCGAAGGCAGGCGACGTAATAGCGCTGGAATCGCCGACCTACTTCGGGTTGCTGCAGGTGATTGAGAGTCTGGGAATGAAAGCCTTGGAGATTCCCACCGACCCTCTACACGGGATTTCGCTCCAGGCACTAGATTATGCGACCTCGCGTCAGAAGGTGGGCGCATGTGTCGTAATGCCCAACGTACAGAACCCCCTAGGCTTTGTGATGCGGGAGGAGGCGAAGCGCGATCTAGTCAGCATGATGGCGCGCAAGAAGATCCCGCTGATAGAAGACGATATCTTCGGCGATCTGAACTTCGCGCGCGCTCGTGGCAGACCGCTCAAGGGTTATGACCGCGACGGCAATGTGATGCTGTGTTCGTCCTTTACTAAAGTGCTAAGCCCCGGGGTGCGAGTTGGCTGGGTAATACCCGGCCGATATGCCCGCAAGATCTTGGTGCTGCGCTTCGTTTCCAGCATTGCAACGAGCGAAATACTTCAGCTGACTTTGGCCGAATATTTGCAAGGCGCTACATACGATCGTCATTTACGAGCGCTGAAGCGTGCTTTTCAGCAGCAAATCGACACAGTTAAAGCCTTGGCTACAGAACTCTTTCCATCGGGAACTCGCATTACGAACCCATCCGGCGGATACCTACTGTGGCTGGAGTTGCCAGGCAATGTCGACGGTTTGCGCTTGCATCGTATTGCTTTGCGCGAAGGCATCTACATCGCTCCTGGCCGGCTCTTTTCGGCGAATCGAAGTTTCAACAACTGCGTGCGTATCAACTGTGGCCTAACGTGGACACCCGCAATTCCCCGCGCACTGGAAAAATTGGGAGAGCTTGTCACCCAAATTACTAAGAGATAGCTGCCTGCTGAGCGCAGCTGGTGGGTGGCGAATTCGTTGGCATATGGGGTCAGTGTGATCTTACCCACGTTTAGTGGACACCCTAAGGGGGGATACATACCTTGATAGGAGTGTGCCATGAGACGCAAGTCTTACAAGCCCTACAGCCGCGAGTTCAAGTTGGAAGCGATCCGGTTGGCCGAAGTCGGCGACAAGACGGCAAGCCAGGTAGCCCGGCTAGCAAGTTCGCGCAAGAAGCAGCCTACCGCGCGCTAATCAACCTGAGCAGCGACTATCTCCAGAGCCAAGGCAAGCAACTGCGCTTGGTTCCGGGCATGCAAGTTAACGCCGAGATCCACCTCGGCACGAGGAGCGTTTTAGAGTATCTCCTCTCGCCGGTTCAGAAGGTCGCCCACGAGGCGGGGCGGGAGCGCTGATACGGCCAGTGTTCGAAATATGGCAGCTGTCGGCCATGAGCGGTCATTCGAGGGATCGAGGATGCGGGAGTCATCCGGCGCATCCTGGAGCACTTGGGATTGTGGGCGCCGCTGCCCACCGAGCGAAGTCCGCCGCTCGGTCCCGCGAGTTGGCCCCGGTACACCGACCCGCCACTGGCCTATCACCCGGTTCCCGACATCGCCTGACCTGCCGAACAGAAGAAGACCACTAGAAACAGCCCGGGAGCGGGAAAGAGCTTGCCGCGCTCTCGCGGGTGGAATAGATTGATCGGTAATTGACCGCTATATCCGCTCGCTCGGAACGCGGTCCTCTCCCGGGGAGGGAGAAGCAAGCATGAACATAAGGCCCGTTATAGGTATTCTGCGGCCTCTTCCGCGCTCCCTCCTGGCGCGCGGGCAAAGCGAACCAGGATCAAGGTTGGATTGAAATTCCTATCGTTCAGCTGATACGCGCTAGGGGGGATCATGGTTACAGTCAATCTGAAGTCCTTCGCGGTGTTCGCGTCCGTCATGGTGCTGGGTGCATGCGCGACGACTGACATCAAGCCTAGTGCAGTGATGAATCTTCCCCCTTCGGAGCGATTTGCATCCTTCAGCCGCTTTGAAGTGAAAAGGATACAGCTGGCGCCCACGTATTCGTTGGACGAAGCAAACCGAGAGGCGACAGGGATAATTCAAAACCATCTGGATGTGCGACTCAACACCGCTGTGAACGAGTGGAACGAAACCGGCAAGAACGCTGTGAACTCGCGCGTGCTGTCGATCGAACCCAGGATCGAGCAGATCAAGTACCTTAGCGTTGGGGCACGCCTCGGGACGGGCGCCTTATCAGGCAGTTCTGCTGTCATCATGAGAGTGCGTTACGTCGACACGGCCACCGGCAAGGTCGTCGCGGAGCCAGAGTTTTTCCAACGCGCAGCGGCCATGGGTGGTGCCTGGAGTTTCGGTGCTACTGACAAGGACATGCTCAAGCGCATTGCCGATCTCGTCAGTGATTACACCGTCAAGAACTATTCGGCAGCGGTAGGCGGACCCACCGGAGCGCCGCAAGAGCTGGTCCAATAGCGCGCGATTGCTCTTGTGCCGCGAGTGGGTCGAGGAAGCGATTCTCGCGCCGGTGCCTCACGGCAGTACGTCTTCACCCTACCTCGTGTTCGCCACATGTTTGCCTAGCGGCGCAGGTGGCTAGGGGAGCTCAGCAGTAAGAGGGGCCGGGCTCAATTTATTGCACCCAAGGCTCGCGAAGAAAAATCAAGCCTGGCGACTTTGACCGCGTGCGGTACGCAGAAGTGACGGCTGAGGGCTGACGCCTCGAAATGCCCCTAATAAATCTTCACATCATCAATCCGCGCGAGCGCCGGACGCCTTGATGACTTTGCCCCACTTCGCGATTTCCGACTTTATGAATGCGCTCAACTGCTCCGGTGTGTTCTTGCCAAACTCGCTGCCGTCGCCGGCGAGCTTGTCCTTCACTTCAGGCAGGGGCAGCACGCGGACGACCTCCGCGTTCAGCTTGTTGACAACCGCGCGGGGAGTGTCTGCAGGCGCGAGCAACACCGTCCAGCCCACCGCCGAGTAGCCGGGCACGCCGGCTTCCGACATCGTCGGGAGGTTCGGGGTCAGCGGGAAGCGTTTCTCGCTGCTTACGGCAAGGCCCACCAGCCTGCCAGCGTTCATGTGCGGCGAGGCCGCGATCGCATCGGAAAACATCAAGGTCACCTGCCCGCCGATCAGATCGGATAGAGCAGGGCCCGTTCCCTTGTATGGTACATGGATCATGTCAACGCCCGCCATGGTCTTCAGAAGCTCGCCTGCCAGATGCGGCGGAGCCCCGATGCCGGAGGAGGCGAACGTGAGCTTGCCGGGGCGGGCTTTGGAGAGCGCGATGAGCTCCTTGACCGACTTGGCCTCGACGCTGGGATGTACGACGAGCGCATAAATGGTCGAGGCGACCCGCGCCACAGGTGCGAAATCGCGGACGGGATCGAATGGGATCTTCTTGTAGAGGGACACGTTGATCGCAGTCGGCCCTGCCGCGGTCATGATGAGCGTGTAGCCGTCCGGCTGCGCCCGAGCCGTGAGTTCCATCGAGATATTGCCGCCGCCTCCGCCACGGTTGTCGACGATCACTTGCTGCCCCCACACCTCGATAAACTTCTGCGCGATGACGCGCGCGGCGATATCGACTCCTCCGCCCGGTGGGTAGGCGACGATCATGCGGATCGGGCGAGCGGGGTAAGGTCCCGTCTGGGCTACCGCACCGATGCAGCCGGCTGCGAGCACCAGTGCGCCCACAATGGATATGAACTGACGTGCCTTCATTGACGTTCTCCGTGCGAATTTACGATAGCGAACGCGGCTCTGCCTGGCCAGAGCAGCCGACATACGAATGCGGTCCGAACCAAGATGTGCACCACCGCGCAGTGACTGAATTTCTCGCCAACTGCGCGTAAGCCAATTGCTTATCGCATCTTCGCATTATATGCATGGAAAACAAATTGCTTTAACCACGAATTTCGGGGGACAAACGACTGCCGGCCCACCCAGCCCCCCCGGGTAGAACTCGATAGCGTTAGTGATTTCGCGACGCTTTACTGTGAAACCGCGTTTTTTGGCAGCCGCAGGCGTTCCGTCTCGAAGCGCCGATGTGCAGGATAAACCAGAGCCGGGCATCCCGGCTGACAGGTCAGTTCAGCAAGCGGCCTATCGTGCGTTGATCAACCTGGGCAGCGGCCACCTTGAAAGCCAGGGCCGCCACCCCCGACTCGTCCCCGGCATGCTGGTCAACGCCGAGATCCACCTCGGCACGCGCACGGTCCTCGAGTATCTGCTCTCGCCAGTCCAGAGGATCACCCACGAAGCGGGGCGGGAGCGGTAGCGCTGTACAAAATGATCGGAGGTTTCGGTCGCGTCCGCCTTACCTTCAGAAACTTCTGCGGTAGGTGAGGAACCAGAAGTCGCCTCCGACATTCACCTTGCCTGCGACTTCGCGGCCGAAGTCTGCGTCGAGACTCAGAGTGCGGTATTGAACGCCCAGCGAATGTTGTGTCCTCTGCCCGAAGTAATACTCCATGCCGGCGAGTAGTTGCAGGCCAAACCCGTTATCGTTTTTCTTCAGGCTGCCGGGAAGTCCGAAAGTTGAACCGGAAATCTCCATCTCTGTCCGGTAGAACCCGATTCCGCCGCCGACGTAGGGCTCGAAACGGCCGAGCGGGTAGATGAACCTGACGTTGCCCGCAAGTCCGACAGTCGAGATATCGGCGCGCTGGTCCAGGACCGTAAAAAAGCCGGTCGGGATGCTGGGAGTGTCGACGGCCTGATCACTATTGAAAAATTCCACTTCCCAAGCCACGTGCCGCGAATACCGCGATCCAAAACCCAGGGCGAGCCCGTAATGGCCGTTTGCGTTAGGCAACTGCGCGTTGCTGTCCGGGCTGAACGAACCTGCGGAAAAGTGGATGTAATTCCAGCCCATGCGGTCGGGAACGGGTGGCTGTGTAGCTTCCGCTGCGTGCGCAACATCCGCGAAATGAAATATGGCAATGGATACTGCCAGGGTTCTGGAGATTGAATTCATGTGCCCTCCGTCGCGGGCTTAACGCTGCTTGTTTGCGCGTGTATTGAAGCACCGGTACCGGGGGCCACGCCATCCCACGTTCATGGGATAAAGCGGGGAGGCGTGTCGCGCTATTATTTCGTTCAGGGCGAGGTCGGACCGGCCTATCGCATTGTGGGCGGCGGCCACCTCGAGGGCCAGGGCAGAAACCTGCGCCTCGTCCCCGGCATGCAGGTCAGCGCTGAGATCCACCTCGGCACGCGCACGGTCCTCGAGTATCTCCTCTCATCGGTCCAGAAGATCGCCATCGAGCTCTGCTAGAGCTCGACCCTCACCCCTGCGCCCGCGGAGGGCGGAGCAGGTTCCGAGCGTATTGTGCTTGGATGCGACCCCGGAGCGGGATGCAGCGCCGCAATTGTCCGCGTGCTTATGTGCGCCTTCACGGTCGCATCCCCAAAAT
>Ga0326597_10006437_pt1 | contig 16096 bp, 16 predicted proteins | sample RVTome_12_FD_203789 | JGI IMG/M metagenome (GOLD analysis project Ga0326597, IMG submission 203789) | Soil microbial communities from uranium-contaminated site in the Upper Colorado River Basin, Wyoming, United States - RVT100D185 | ecosystem: Environmental > Terrestrial > Soil > Contaminated >...
TCATCGAGAACCTCGCGCTCGAGCTCTATCGAAGGGAGAAATTCGATTTCTTCGCCGCCTACTTCCGCCTCCCCGACATCGTGCAGCACGTGGCTCTCCGTCTCCTCGACCCGTCGCGGGTCGAGGAGACGCTACAGGCGATGGCGGAAGGCCGGCTCTCGGCTGACGAAAGGCAGCGGTTCCAGACCGAGCTCTCCGAGGTGCTGCTCCCGTTCTACCAGTACATGGAGCGCATCCTCGAAAGCTTCCTCACGGCGGAGGGTAACCAGAACACCCATTTCATCGTTCTCTCCGACCACGGTTTCACCCTGCACCGAGGGGGCTACGACCACTATCACATCCCGGAGAGCGAGCCCCCGCCTCCCGGCATCTTCTTGATGCGCGGCCCGCTCGCGCGCCCCGGAAGAACGACATCGATGGACGTCCACGACATCGCACCAACGATCCTTCACCTCTTCGATCTGCCCGTGGGAAGCACCATGGACGGAAAGCCGGCGACGAAGCTCCTGGATCTGGCGCGGGAGGTTCGCTTCGAGCACTACTCGCGCGAGCTCATGAGGACCGCCACACCCGGCGGCCCTGACAGGCCTGACAGAGATGAGGAGCTCGAGCAAGAGATACGGGAGAACACATTGCGCGAGCTGAGGTCCCTTGGGTACATACCGTGAGCTGGGTTTGTTGCTGGTCGGCCTGGGCGCCCTCCTGGCCGTCGCCGGTCTTCTCCTCTACTGGGGAGGGTTCTCGTGGTTCGGGCGGCTTCCCGGGGATATCCGCTACGAGAGCGAGTCGACGCGAGTCTTCGTCCCGATCACCTCGATGATCCTGATCTCGATCCTCTTGACCGTGCTTCTCAACCTCGCCCGTCGTTTTTTTTGAGATCGGCGAGAGGGAGGGGTCGGCCGAAGAGGTAGCCTTGCGCCAGTGTGAAGCCTGCCGAGGTGCAGACCGAGGCTTCGGTCTCGTTCTCGATGCCCTCGGCGATGGGGACGGCGCTCACCTCACGGGCCGCCGCCATCAGCATCGCGAGGAGGCGCCGCTTCGAGGGGGGCGCCTTGACGATGTCCTTGACCATGCTGATGTCGAACTTCAAGTAGTGCGGGGGCACCTCCGCGAGCTGCAGAATGCGCTCGCCGATGCCGAAGTCGTCGAGGGCGAGGCGCATCGAAAGCCCATCGAGATCCCGCTTGAGCTCCGCGATGACCTGGGTCTCGGCGAGCGCGCCCTCGTGGATCTCGATGACCAGGTCGAGATCAGGTCCGATGCGGCGCAGCGCCCGCAAGGACTCCAGAAGCTCCGGCTTTCCCAGCTCCGAGGGGTGGGTGTTGAGGAAGAGGAAAGGCAAATTCGCACCGGACGCGGTCAGGACCTCCACCGCCCGGCGGCGAAACAGCCGGCTCAGCTCGGCGGCGCGATCCAGAGTCTCCGCGATCCGGAAGAGCTCCTTTGGGCTCGAAGGAAGCTCGGGGTGGGTGCCCCGCCCCAGGACCTCGTAGGCCTCGACCGCGCCGCCGGGAAGGGTGACGATCGGCTGGAACAGCGGAGCGGTGAGGCCGCGCTCCAGGAGCTCCGCGAGCTGCCGGGTTCCGGAGACGAAGTGCTGGGGAAGCTCCAAGCGACCGAGGGCGAGCGTGCCTCTTTCGAGAGTGGCTTCGTCGCCGATGCCGCCTTCGCTCGATTGACGGCCGAGCCGGAACTCGAACTCGGCGAAATGCAGTATGTCGCCCTCGTGGAGCGGCGTGCCTTTCACCCGCTTGCGATTGACGAAGGTGCCGTTGGTGCTGTCGAGGTCGCGGAGCATGAGCTCCTCGCCCTCGCAGTAGATCTCCGCGTGCCGCTTGGACACCGACTGGAAGGGAAGCGTGAGGTCGAGGCCCACGACCCTCCCGATGCGGAACGGCACGTTCACGATCGGAACCCGCTGGAGACTCTTGCCGCCGTCGACGAGACTCTCAAGACACCAACGGACCGCGCGGGTCTCCCCAGATTGAGCCTCTGACATTCGAGTCGAATCCGTCTTACATGGGCCAGGTGACCCCGCCGGTTTTCCCGGCCCGCGTCGGCGTATGGCGCTGTCTTGGACTTCATTAGTATGCCGGATCCGCGCGGCCGGAATCCAGCCTTCAGCGCTCGAAACGCAGGCCTCGATCGATTGCCTCGTTTCCGAATCTGTGGAATGATTCTTGGCGCTGCTTCAGCCGTTGCTTCCAGTCGAGATGCGCGCCGCCATCGTCCTCATCCTTCTTCTCGTCGCGAATGCCTGCGACCGAGAACGCCCGCAGGGAGAGCGCATCGAAGGTGAGGCCGCGGGCGCGAGCTTCGTGGTGCAGCTCGCCGAGAGACTCCCGCCGAGGGAGCGAGCCCAGGTGGAGAAGATCGTCGCCGACGCTCTGGAAAGAGTGAGCTCGAAAACGTCGACCTCTCTCCCCGAATCCGATCTCTCGAGGCTCAATCGCGCCGAAGCCGGTGTCGAGATCCCGGTCTCCGTCGAGACTTTCGAAATGGTACGGGAGGCGGTTCGGGTGAGCGAACTTACCGGCGGCGCCTTCGACGTCACCGTCGCCCCGCTGGCGCGGCTCTGGGGCTTCGGACCCGGAGCATCGGTCAGCCCGGAACCGCCGACCGAGGATGAGATCGAGCAGGCTCGCTTCCGCGTCGGATTCCAGAACCTCGCGCTCGACGACGATTCCATCACCATTACCAAACAGGTCGAGTCGGTCGAATGCGACCTCTCCGGGATCGCGACCGGCTATGCCCTCGACCTTGCGGCGGCGGCGCTCGAGGAGCGGGGTTACAAAGACTACCTGATCGAAGTTGAAGCCGAAGTCCGCACTCGCGGAAAGGACGCCTCTTTCGAACCGTGGCTCGTTTCGATCGTGAAGCCGGGGCCGGGACGCGGGGAGATCCAGAGGAACGTGCCCTTGAGCGGTTTCTCCATGGCGACATCGGGGGACTACCGCGGCGCCGACGCGCCGGAAAGCCTCGTGGGCAAGCTCCATGCGCACCTCGTCGATCCCCGTTCCGCGCGGCCCCTCGATCACGGGCTCCTCTCGGTGACCGTCCTCGGTGAGACCTGCATGACCGCCGACGCCCTGGCGACGGGTCTCCTGGTGCTCGGCCCCGAGGAGGGATTTCGCCTCGCGGCAGACGAGGATCTGGCGGCTTTGTTCCTGGTCCGCTCGCAGAGCGGTGCTCTCGAGGAGCGGACGACGCCCGCTTTCGCCGAGCTTTTCGATTAGCGGCTCTGGAGTATGCTGAGCTCTCGACTGGGGACGCGGGTATGACCATGGCGGCGAACCTCTGGGAGCGAGTCCACGAGCTGCTCGAAGAGGGACGGCTCGACGAGGCCCTCAGGGACGCGGAGAGTCTCGTCGCCCAGGCGCCCGAGTCCGCCGAGGCGCATTGCCTCTATGGGATGGTTCAGGCCCAGCGGGGAGAAGTCGAAGCCGCGCTTTCCTCGCTCGAGCGGGCGCTGGCTTTCGATCCGAGGCTGACCTCGGCCAGGCTCGAGAAGGCCCGCGTGCTCTACGACGACACCCGATTCGAGGACGTCATCGAGACGCTGAAGGATGAAGAGTCGGTCGAAGCCCTCTACCTCGCCGCCTCGGCGCTTTACGAGCTCGGGGAGCACGAGGAGGCGGGCGATGTCTGCGCCCGGGCGCTCGCTCTCGAGGAGCTTCCGGAGCTCCGTCACCTCGAGGCGCTCCTCGAGCTTTCGCGCGCGGAGCCGGAGAAGGCTCTCGCCGCCGCGGGCCGCGCGATCGAGCTCGACCCCGAGTCGGCGGAGGGGCATCACGCGCTCGGGCTTTCTTTCACCCAGCTCGGGCGCATCGAAGAAGCGGATTCCGCAATGGCGCGCGCGGCGGAACTCGACCCGGAGTCGTACTTCCGGCCGTTCCGCCTGAGCGCGGAAGATTTCGACGAGGTCGTGGACGAGGCACTGGCCGAGCTTCCGGAGGAGTTCGAAGGCCATCTGGAGAACGTGGAAATGGCCGTGGAGGATGTGCCGGATACCGCTCTGGTAAAGGAGGGACTCGAGTTCGATCTTCTCGGCTTGTATCAGGGAAGCACGATCCAGTCGGGAGGCTGGGACTTTCCCGACCGGGTTCTCCTGTTCCAGCACAACCTCGAGAACATTTCGCCCAACCGCGAGAGTCTCATCGAGGAGATCCGCGACACCGTTTACCACGAAATCGGACATCACATGGGGATGGACGAGGAGGCGGTCCGCGAGGCGGAGGAGATCGAGGATTAGGCCTCGATCAGTCGGCGATCAGAAGCGACAAGGGATTCACGGGGGTCCCGGCGAAGCAGCTCCCGTCGACTTCGACGTCGTAGGCCGCGAAATGCAGGTGCGGGGAATCCTCGCTCGCGTTACCCGTCGTTCCCACGAAGCCGAGCAGGTCCCCGCGGGTGACGATCGCCCCTTCCTCGAGCCCGAAAGCGTACCGCGCCAGGTGACCGTAGTAGTAGCAGCGGCGTGAACGGGGATCCATCTGGTAGATGCCGAGTCCCCCTCGGCCGCTCTCGAGCAGGCGATGGATGACGCCATCGTCGGAGGCGACCACCGGCGTTCCCCAGGGCGCCGCGATGTCGATGGCCCCGTGGCGACGATAGAAGTCGCGGCGATCCAGGAAGCTGTCGGTCAGCTCCTCCAGTCTCACTCCCGAAACCGGGAGCAGGATCGCGCCTTGGCGCTCGGGGACGTCCGAACGAAACGCGAGGAGAACGAGAGCGCAGGCGTTGAAGAAGAGGAACAGCCGCAAAAGGAGAGGCGCGAGGCTCTCTTCGGGCTCCGCATGGCCGGCGCGGTGCCGCACACACCACCTCCGTAGAATTGGTACTTACGCACCAATGTTAGCGCGGCACGGGAGAAACTCCAACGCCGGCGCTAGAATGAGCCTGGTTCCAGGAGGCGAAGCGGTGACTCCCTGGCTTGCGCTCGCGATCTTTCCCGCCATCGGGGCTCTGGCGCAGCGCGTTCTCTGCCGTGGCGAGAGTCGGCGGTTCCCGCCGCCGGGCATCCTCGTCGATGCCGGCGGGCTCTCGCTCCACTTCCATGTGAGCGGAGAAGGCGGGCCCGTGGTGGTGCTGGACTCGGCCCTCGCGGGAACCTCTTTGAGCTGGTCCGAAGTTCAGCCCGCGGTCGCGGCTTTCACCAGGGTCGCGAGCTACGATCGCGGCGGTTTCGGCTGGAGCGACCCCGCGTGCGAGCCGCGGCGGGCCGATCTCCTCCTCGCCGAGCTGCGACGCGGTCTCGCGGCCGCCGCTCTAGAGCCGCCCTACGTCCTCGTGGGTCACTCCTACGGCGGCTTCGTGGCGAAGCTCTTCGCATCGCAGCACCCCGAGGACGTCGCGGGAATGGTGCTCGTCGACGTTCCTCACCACCGCAAGTGGGTGAAGCCGAGTGCCTCGGAACAGAGGCGAATCGAGCGCGGCGCGCGAATCGCGCGTGTCGCGGCGCTCCTGGCCCACTTCGGCGTCACCCGCCTCCTCTTCCGTCTCGCGGGGAGACGCGGGATCGAAAGCCTTCCGGACCTTCTGCGGAAGCTCTCCCGTTCGAGCCGTGAGACCATCCGCAGTTTCTGGGTGAGACCCTGGACTCTTCAGGCGCTTTCGAGTCTCATCGAGGAAGCACCTCGGAGCGCAGCCCTGCTCGAGAGCTCGGCGAGAGATCTGGGGGATCGGCCGCTCGTGGTCTTGACGGCATCGAGCCCCTCCCCCGAGCGGATCCGCGACCAGGAAGAAGTGGCGGGGCTGAGCCGGTGCTCTCGCCACGTCATCGCCCAAAAGAGCGGGCACTGGATTCCGCTCGACGAGCCCGCTCTCGTCGTCGAAGCCATCCGGGAGGTGGTCACCGAGGCGCGTCGGATCCGGGAAAGCGACGCTTTTTCGAACGGCCCAGGAGCGGAAGAAACGCGAGGAGCAGAAACCACTCGGAGTGGCAAGGGCGCTTCCGTTCCACTGTCATCGACTACTCGAGATCCTACGGAGCGTTCCTCTACGGCAAGAGCGGCTTGCGCCGGCGAATCGCCCGAGCCCTGGCGGCGCGAATGAAGGAAGCTCCGTTCCGGCTCGCGACCCAGGCCTTCGCGCGGGTGCACGGCGAGCTCGTGTGCGCCGCCCTCGCCACGTCGGCCGATTTCTTCTACGGGGGAACCACGGGAGGGATTGCCGCCGCCTTCGATCTCGGGCTTTTCGCAGAGGGAACGGAAGCGGCGGCGATCCGATGAGACCCCAACCGGAACCGGGCTTTTCTCGCATCCGACTCCGCCGGATCGCCGCCAACGAAGAGAGACGATATTTCGAGCGGGGATCCGCCGTCAGACCTGGACGGCGACGGGAGTCGGCTTCTTGGTGACGGCGCAGCTGCGGCAGATGGACTCGCCCTCGGTCCCGGGACGATCCCAGGTCTTGAGCCGATGGGCGGAGCGGAGCCTATCGAAGTTCGGGCTCGCCCAGGCTTCCTGAATCGTCTGGTTCCGCCCCTCGCGCCCGGTCACCGCACCGCCGTCGATCTCGAGGGTAAACCCCTGGCAGCAGGGCATGGTGTGCTTGCCGTCCCAGGTAACGACCATGCGCCGAAACGGATCGGGGCACTGGAACTCGGAGGCGGCGAGCTGCCGCCACTCCGCCGCCTTCCATTTGTGCTCGATTCCCGCGGGGAAGTAGCACTCGCTCACGGACATCCAGTCGACGCCCATCTCGTTCTTCCAGAAGGACTCCATACGCCCGCTGTCGACGTCCGTGGCGTTCATGTAGGTCCGAACCACCGAGGCGCGAATGCGGCAATCGGGCGCCCCCTTGCCCGCGGCGCGTGCTTCGACCGCGCTTCGAACCGAATGCAGGAGCACCTCAAAGTCGCCTCCCACCCGTTGCCGGTGGTAGGAGTCGGGATCTCCCGCGTCGACGGAGAACATGAGGTCGGTGATCCCCGCATCGACGAGCTGGGTGAAAAGCTCGGGGTTCGTGCGTGCGCCCCCGTTCCCGTTGGTGTTCATCATGATGTCGGGAAAACCGAGCTCCGCCGCGAGAGCGACGAAAGGGACGATCTCCGGGTGAAGTGAAGGCTCACCCCGGTAGTTGAGCTTGATGGAGCTTACGCCAACGTCGGCGCACTGCTGGAGAAGCGTGCGGTAGAGATTTGGATCCATGTAGCCGCGCTTGTAGGTGTGCTCGTCGAAGCCGAGCTTGCGGATGTGCTCGTGAGTCCAGATCTGGCAAAACCCCTGGGGGTCTTCCTCCGAGCTCCCGCAGCGGAGGTCGCAGACGGCGACCGTTTCCAGATCTACGTGCACCGGGTGATCAGTCGGGTCGAGCTCCGTTCCCCTTCGATCCCACTCGCGGCGATAGCTCTCGTAACGCACGCTTCGGGACGAGGGCGCCTGTCCCAGAACGCGAAAGGTGGGATCCTGACTCATGGAGCGTTTATTGTATCGCAGTCCGATCTCGGTCCGTGGAAGCGAAAGAGCGAGCGTGCGGACGCGTACGCCACCGGGCTCGCCGTGCACGTGCTTCGCGAGCTCGGCGATCCCGCCGCCCGGGCCGCCGTCGAACGGGGCATATCCTGGCTCGTCTCTCATCAAGACAAGCTCGGGGGTCGGGTGGCGGAGTCCGTGAACCAGGACCGCTCCGGCGACGACGCTTTCATCGCCGGCTTCATGTCGGACGCGGCGGCGTTCGCCGTACTCGCCCTCTCCCCTCGTTGGCTTTCCGGCCGGGGCCTGCGAGAGTCGTGCGGTATAATCTAGCGCTTCGCCCCGGGGAGGGGTGCAAGAGCGGCTTATTTGGCTAGCCCGGAAAGCTAGTGTACCGGCAACGGTACCGTGGGTTCGAATCCCACCCCCTCCGCCACAGGAGCAGGCAGCGAGTATATTAGATAGATTTTGCGTCTCGCGGTTCAGGCCCCGTGCGAATCGAGCCCACGAACCCCGTCAGACCCGGAAGGGAGCAGCGGTAAGCGGATCCTCGATTGTGCCGCGGGCAGCCTGGGCCGCGGGACTCCAGAACGACGACGATGACCTACGAGGTGCTGGCGCTCAAATATCGGCCCAAGGTCTTCGAGGACCTCGTGGGGCAGGAGACCGTCACTCGCACGCTGACCCACGCAATCCAGCAAAACCGCATCGCCCACGCGTTCCTGTTCTCCGGAGTGCGGGGCGTGGGAAAGACGACGACCGCGCGGATCCTGGCGAAGGCCCTCAACTGTGCGAGCGGTCCCACGGTTCGGCCCTGCGGGGAGTGCGCCGCCTGTCTCGAGATCGCGCGCGGAAGCTCCCTCGACGTCCTCGAGATCGACGGGGCAAGCAACAACGGCGTCGCCGAAGTCCGGGACATCATCGAGGCCTCGCGCTATGCGCCCTCGAGGGACCGCTTCAAGATCTACATCATCGACGAAGTCCACATGCTGTCGACGCCGGCGTTCAACGCGCTCCTCAAGACGCTCGAGGAGCCTCCGCCGAGCGTAAAATTCATCTTTGCCACCACCGAGTACCACAAGATCCCGGACACCATCCTCTCCCGCTGCCAGGAGTTCGAGTTCCGCACCGTCTCTCCCGTAGAGATCGCGCAGCAGCTCCGGCGCATCGTGGATGCCGAGGGGCTCCGGGCATCGGAAGCCGCGCTCGCCATCCTGGCGAGGACCGCGGAAGGGAGTCTCCGGGACGGGATTTCCGCTCTCGACCAGGTCATCGCCGCCGCCGGAAGCGAGATCGGAGAAGACCACGTTACCGAGGTCCTGGGCCTCGTCGAGCGCGAGGTCCTGCGGGAGACCGCCCGGGCCATCGTGGCGAAGGACACCGAGGCGATCCTCCGCGTCGTCGACCGTCTTTCTCGAAGCGGTCGCGACCTTCGGTTCTTCACGTCGTCACTGATGCAATACCTGAGGGACGTCCTCGTCACCCGCGTCGCGCCGACGGCCGCAGACCTCCTCGACGTCCCGGGGGAGACCGCCGATCTCGAAGCGCTCGCCCGGGAGCTCAGCGAGGAGGATCTCGTGAGGAGCCTCGAGGTCCTCACCCAGGCGGAGGACGGCCTGCGCACTTCTCCCGAGCCTCGGTTCCATCTCGAGATGGCGCTTCTCAAGATCGCCCAGCTCAGAAGGCTCGCGAGCTTCGAGGAGCTTCTGGAGCGGTTCGAGCGTCTCGCCTCCGGTAACCCGCCTGCCCCGCCGGCCCCTGCAGCGACGAGGCCGGGTCCGGCTCCCGCGCCGGAGAAACGGACGACGGCGGCCTCGGAGCGCGCGCCCGAGCCCGAGGCAGCTCCGCCGCCCGCTCCCCCGCCAACGGTAGTCGTCCCCGATGTTCGGGGCACGCCCGTTGAGCGGCTCTGGGACCGGCTCAAGACGGGAAAGCCGATGCTCCATGCGATCGTCTCCCGGCATCACCGCGCCGAAGTCGAGCCCGATCGGCTGCGGCTGCAGTTTCTCGCGGATCAGAAAGTGCTCGCCGAGCAGCTTCGGGATAAGTCCCTTCTGGCTCTTCTGGAGGAGCAGGTGGAGGCGGTCTTCGGAAAAAAGCTCGCGATCGCGGTGGAGGTGATCGAGAACCGAGCGAAGCCTGAAGCCGAAGCCGCGCCCCAGCCGCCCGGTGGGCCTGGTAAGGAAGCCCGGCGCGGCGAAGGCGGACTCGAAGAGCGCGCGAAGCGGGATCCCCTGGTGAAGCGCTTCGTCGAGACGTTCCAGGGTGAAGTCGAGGACATAGCTTCTTCGGATGGGAGCCGATGATGAAATTGAACCAGATGATGAAACAGGCGAAGGCGCTTCAGGACAAGCTGAAGCAGCAGCTCGACGAGATCCGCGTCGAGGCGACCGCCGGCGGCGGGATGGTGACGGTGAAGATGAACGGCAACAAAACGGTGACCGAGGTCAAGATCGACCCCGAGGTCGTCGACAAGAACGACGTCGAGATGCTGCAGGACCTCATCACCGCCGCGGTCAACGAAGCCTCGCGCAAGGTCGACCAGGCGGCGCAGCGTGAAATCGGCTCCCTCGCGGGGAACCTCCCGGGGCTGTTCTGAGCTCGTGAAGGACTATCCCGAGCCGGTATCGCGGCTCATCACCGAGCTCAAGGGGCTCCCGGGAGTAGGCGCCAAGTCGGCGCAGCGCATCGCCTTCCACATCCTGCGGACCGGTGCCGAGGAGGCGCAGCATCTGGCGCGCGCGATCCTCGACGTCAAGGAGCGCATCGTCACTTGCTCCGTCTGCAACAACGTCACCGACCAGGATCCCTGTTTCTTCTGCGTAAGCCCCGAGCGGAACCCGAAACTGATCTGCGTGGTCGAGGAGCCCCCGAACGTGGTCGCGATCGAGAAGACCCACGAGTTCAAGGGGCGCTATCACGTGCTCATGGGGAGCCTCTCCCCCCTCCAGGGTATCGGTCCCGACAAGCTCAAGATCCAGGGTCTCCTCGAGCGACTGAGGAATGGCGAAGTGGAAGAGGTGATCCTCGCGACCAATCCCAACGTCGAGGGGGAGGCGACCGCCATCTACCTCTCGAAGCTCATCAAGCCTCTGGGAGTGCGGGTGACGCGCATCGCCATGGGCATTCCCGTGGGCTCGGAGATCGATTACGCCGACGAGATCACGGTGGGAAAGGCCCTCGAGGGACGCCGGGAATACTGAAAACCGCCTCGCGGAACGAGGCGAGGAGCTTGCCAAAACCCCTTGTTTCCGATATACATATTAGGTAAATCAAAACCTCGCTACTCTTCACACATCCCTTAGCGCGTGTAGGTCTCGGACGGAGGAAATCAGAGTCATGGCGACCACTGATGTGGTGATGTATGACGAGGAGTTCAATCAGATCAAAACGATTCTGAGCAAACTTCGCACCGACGCCAACGCCAAGCTCGTTTTCCTCGTCGACAAGAACGGCCAGCAGATCGCCGCCCACGGCAACATCGACAACCTCGACACCACGTCGCTCGCCTCGCTCACCGCCGGCAACGTCGCCGCGACCGATGCCCTGGCGAAGCTCATCGGAGAGAAGGAATTTTCCGTCCTGTTCCACGAGGGGGAGCGCGACAACATCCACATCTCCATCGTGGGGCTCCGGGTCATCCTGGTGGTCATCTTCGACGAGCGCTCGTCCCTGGGTCTGGTCCGGCTCCGCGTGAAGAAGGCGTCTCAAGACCTGAACGGCGTCTTCGACAGCATCATGCAAAAGGTGGAGGCCGAGAAGGCGCACTCGGGCGCCAGCTTCGAGTCCCCGTTCGCCGAAATCACCGATGAAGACATCGACAGCTTGTTCAGCGAGTAGGGCCGGGCGATGACTTTCATCAACTACGCGTCGCGCGAGATCAACTGCAAGATCGTCTACTACGGCCCCGGTCTCTGCGGGAAGACCACGAACCTCCAGTTCATCTACGAGAAGACCAACCCCAACTCGAAGGGGAAGCTGATCTCTCTCGCGACCGAGACCGACCGCACGCTGTTCTTCGACTTTCTGCCCCTCGAGCTCGGAAACGTCCGGGGCTTCAAGACGCGCTTCCACCTCTACACCGTTCCCGGTCAGGTGTTCTACGACGCTTCGCGGAAACTGATTCTCAAGGGTGTCGACGGCGTCATCTTCGTCGCCGACTCCCAGCGCGAGCGGATGGACGCGAACGTGGAGAGTCTCCGGAACCTCGAGCAGAACCTGAAAGCCCAGGGCTACGACATCCGCAGCATCCCCTACGTGCTCCAGCTCAACAAGCGCGACCTCCCGAGCGCCGTCCCCGTCGACGAGATGAAGGCGAAGCTCTGCATCGACAACGAGCCGGTGCTCGAGGCCATCGCCGCCTCCGAAGAGGGGAGCGGTGTCTTCGACACGCTGAAAGCCGTCGCCAAGCTCGTGCTCCAGGACCTGACGAAGTCTACCTAGCGGCGTGCTATAATCTGCGCTTTCTGTGCGTTCCCCGGTAGCTCAATGGTGGAGCGGCGGACTGTTAATCCGTAGGCTGTAGGTTCAAATCCTACCCGGGGAGCCAAATCCACCAGGCAGAGCCCGGCAGCTACTTCCGATAGACCTCCGAACGATGGCCGAGCGTAATGAAAAGCAACTCGCTCTGCTGAAACGACCCTCTTCACCACGGAAAGAAAGTACCGGGCCAAGACCGTCGAGTGAATCGTCAGGCCTTGACCGCGAGGCCGTGGGCGGCCGAGCTCTCGCGAAGCTCGAGGATTCCGACGTAGAGGTGGCCGAGGACCGCCCTCGCGGTCTGCTCCTCGGAGAGGGGGCTCAGGGCGAAAACCGAACGAGTAGGCTCGGAGCCGGTGATGCGGGAAAGGATGAAAGCCTCGTGGGGCTTCATCGTCACCCGCTCCATCAAGACCATGGAGTCCTTGGTCAGGCTGAGGTGGCGATCGTCCTCCAGCAGCTTCTTGAGATGATCGTCGATCTGGGGCGTGCGCCTCGCGGCCTCCATGATCACGTCGAGGACCATGACCGGTTTGTCCACCACCTGGATCACGTCCTTGGTGTTGGAGAACGCCATCTTCTTGGGAGGTTGGATCATGACGTTCGAGGCCACTTCCAGGATTTGCACCCTCACGAAGTCCTCGATTTCCGAAGCCTGGATGATGCCCAAGTCGGCGAGCACCTCGCCGAGGCGCTTGCCTTTCTTGGCGAACAGGGTGGCGTCCCTCAGGTGCTGCTCGGTGATGCACCCCTGACGCACGAGGACTTCGCCCAGCCGTTCGGAGTCGTCCGTCGACCGGGCGGCGGTGATCCCGCCTTCCTTGAACACGACGTGTCGAGTGACGTGAGCGCCCTCGCAGGTGAGGATACCGCTCCGCCTTTCGCGAGCGAGCGTTCTCAAAGTCTTCAGAACTTGCTGGTTCACGTGCTCACAGCAATCCGACGATTCAAGGAACGTTATCCTCGGCTTCACCCCGGAAGGCATAGGCCTCCTGGCACACCGAGGGTCCACCCGGCGAGGATGCACGATGCGTACCCACTCGGCGCGGGCACACCGAGATAGAAATCCTTCAATTACTGCGACTTGGCGGAAAATGTCCCCGGCAGGTCGATGCCCCTCGGGCCGTACTTGTGGGCCTCAGGACGCATCCCCATGGGAGGACCCCCGCGATGGGACTCAGGGTTCCCGTATGGCTGCCGAGTTTTCGCGGATCCAGTCGGCGATGGCCTTCGCGAGGCGGCCCAGATCCCGGGCGCCCCGGCCTTCGACCGAGAACTCCTTCGAGAACTTTCCCATCTGGCCAACCCGGACGACAGCCCAGGTTTTAGGCGCGGTCTCGTCGAGGCGCCACAAGTAGCGCGCGGGCTCGTCCCCATCCCCGAGCTCGACCGTGAGGTCTCCCGGCCCCAGGAATTGGACGCTCACCTGGGCTTGCTCGCGGGAGTAGGCGACTTCGGTGAAGGAGTCGACGTGCTTTCCCAGCTCGCGCCGGAAGGCGTCGAGGAGCTCGTCCTTGAATCCGTGGGCGCTGTCGCGGCTGTAGGTGAAGAGGCTGAGACGGCTCGGCGCCTGAAAGAGCGTGAGCGCACAAAGAAGAGCGACGACGTTCAAGGGCACTAGCACTAGCGCTCGAGCATCCCTCCGATGCCGCCGAGGGCGCCGAGGATCGAGCCCTCGTCCTTTTTACCGCCGACGGTCAAGGATTGCTGAATCCGTCCAGCGAGCCGGCTGAAGGGAAGCGACTGCAGCCAGACCTTGCCCGGACCGGTCACGCTCGCGTAGAAGAAACCCTCGCCCCCGAATATCGCCGACTTGATGCTCCCCACGAACTGGATGTCGTAGGTGATCGAGGGCTGGAGCGCCACGAGACAGCCGGTGTCGACCCGCAGGTTCTCGCCCGGGCCGAGCTCCTTCTCCACGATGGTTCCTCCGGCATGGAGAAACGCGAGCCCGTCGCCTTCGAGGCTCTGCATGATGAAACCCTCACCGCCGAAGAGGCCAACTCCGATCTTCTTCTGAAACGCGATGCCGACCGAAACTCCCTTGGCGGCGCAGAGAAACGCGTCCTTCTGGCAGATGAGCTTTCCCCCCATGCGATGGAGATCGGCGGGGATGATCTTCCCGGGATAGGGAGCGGCGAACGCGACCCGCTGCTTTCCCGCACCGCGGTTCGCGAACTCGGTCATGAACAGGGTCTCTCCGGTGAGGACGCGCTTTCCCGCCCCCAGGAGCTTGTCCATGAAACCGCCGCCCTGGGAGCTCCCGTCGCCGAAGATGGTCGTCATCTGGATTCCGGCCGTCATGTACATCATCGAGCCCGCTTCCGCGACGGCGCCCTCGCCCGGGTCGAGCTCCACTTCCACGAACTGCATCTCCGCGCCGACGATGTCGTAGTCGACCTCGTGAGATCGCCGGCCCCCCGATGTCGGTGTCCCGAGAGTCGGCGAGGGAGCGGAAGCGCCGGCGCCGCCGAGGAGGGAAGAGACCTCGGGGACCTGCGCGGCCGCAGTCCATTCCGACATCCCTTGTTTGAAGACCAGGGTCGCCTGGTTGTATTGACCGGATCGAAACCCCCCCGCGAGATCGGATGCGGTCATGGGTCCGACGCTCTGCCCCGAGACGGCGACGTACCATTCCTTCGCGTCAGCCATTGTGTTTGCTCCCCGTACCCTCACGCTCTCTCCGCAACCCGCGCGGAGAAGGCCGATTAGTATACCAGAAGCCTCGGTCTCGCTTGCCACTCGCGCGCCCTGTCCGTAGAGTGAGAACCACGTCAATGAACGCGCTCGGTCTCTTCGCGCTCGGGGCGCTGCTCTGTCCACCCGTAGCCGCGGGGCAGGATCGCTCCGGCCCGATCATCGACAGCATCGAGATCCGGATCGAGGACGTCTTCGAGGATGGTGGGCTCACTCCCGACTACTGGGCCTATCGGCTGGCGAATCAGCTCCACGTCGAAACCAAAGAGGTCGTCATCCGCCGGGAGCTCTTATTCCGCGAAGGCGAGCCTCTCGACCCCGAGGCCCTGGCCCAGACCGAGAGGAATCTGAGGGCGCTTCCCTTTCTCCGAAGGGCCAGGATCGAGACCCATCCGGCGCAGACCGACGGCACGGGCGCCGTGCGGGTGCGAGTCGTCGTCGGCGACAGCTGGAGCACGATCCCGGAAGCGCGCCTCGCGAAAGTGGGCAACGAGTGGACCTGGGGCATCGGCGCCACCGAGGGAAATCTCTTCGGCCAGGGAAAGGAGCTCCAGGCGCTCCATAGCTCCGGCCTCGACCGCGACGAGACCTACGTCCTCTATCGGGACCCGAGGCTCCTCGGTTCCCGGGTGGGACTCTCGACGTTCTACTCCGCCGCATCCGACGGCCATCACGCTGCGTTCGGAGCCCAGAGGCCTTTCTATTCACTGGACTCGCTCTGGAGCTTCCGCGCCGGCTTCGAGGATTTCGATCGGCTGGATCCTCTCTACCAGGATGGAGAGCGGATCGAGGAGCTCCGACATACGAGAAGACACAACGATTTCGAGGTCGCCCGTGCGCTGAGGCGCCGCAGCGCCAGCGCCATGAGGCTCCATCTCGGCTATCAGTTCTCCGAAGACGTGGTCGAGCTCGACATTCGAAAGTTCGGGATGGTCCAGGTCGGCCTCACGAGCGTCGTCCACGCTTTCCGCAAAGTAACTTACCTGCACCGCTTCGAGCGCACCGAGGATATCAATCTTGGAAACGAGGCCGCGGCCTTCGTCGGGATCTCGGCCGCGTCTCTCGGCGGCGAGCCCGGGGATTCCTATTTCTTCTTCCTCTCCGAGCGACGCGGCTTCGCCTTGAACGCCGACGGCTTCCTTCTCGGTGCCGCCTCTTGGCAAGCGCGCCACCGAAACGGGGAGATCGAGAACGCCGTCGCTCGCTTCCGGTTGGACCTGGTTCAGAAGATCTCCCCCCGGCGGATCCTTCTGGCGAAGGCCGACTACAACCACGGCTCGAACCTGGACCCCGAGATCCAGCTCCGCCTCGGCGCCGAAAGCGGTCTTCGAGGATACCCCGTGCGCCAGTTCAACGGCTCCCGATCACTTCTCCTCGATTTCGAAGGGCGGTGGTTTGTCGCCGACGACGTGCTCCGGCTGGTCTCTGTTGGCATCGCCGGCTTCGTCGACTCCGGATTCGCCTGGCCCGAGGGGACGAAGGTCGCGCTCGACGACCTTCGCTCC
>Ga0326597_10006438_pt1 | contig 16096 bp, 9 predicted proteins | sample RVTome_12_FD_203789 | JGI IMG/M metagenome (GOLD analysis project Ga0326597, IMG submission 203789) | Soil microbial communities from uranium-contaminated site in the Upper Colorado River Basin, Wyoming, United States - RVT100D185 | ecosystem: Environmental > Terrestrial > Soil > Contaminated >...
CAAGCCGGATCAGGTCGGTAAAGAAGAAACGCAATACACGCGTCATGGGGCCGTTTGTCTGACCGCTGCGTGGCATGTTGTCTTAGGGCAGGTGATCTACCACACGATTCAACAAACTCGAAACAACAACGATTTCGCAAAATTCATCGAGGACATGCTTCGCCGCGATCCCGACGGTAAATGGGTGATTGTTGTGGATAATCTCAACACTCACTCCAGCGAGGCGCTGGTGCGTCTGATCTCCAGGCTGTTAGGCATCGACGAGGCGACACTGGGGAACAAGAAGAAACGAATCCGCTCACTTGCGTGTTGTCGGATGTGGTCATTCGCGTGTTAATGCCTCGTCGAGATTCAGGATTCCCAGGCAGACAGCGGTCAACGCCGCGTGCTCGGATGCGTTTAGTGATTCATCGCGAGGGGCGGTTCCGACACTGAGCACTGCGTTGGCAGCGTCGAAGTCCGTTCGGTAGATCGTCGCTTGCTTCTCGTGGGCTCGACGCAACAGCGCCATGTCCGCCTCCGTGGGTACTCGACAAAGCACGCGACGAAAGGCTTCGGTAAGTCGTTCGTCGAGCGTCGCACCGGCCTGCATGCTCCGCTGGGCCAGCACGCGTGCTGCTTCGATCCACGTCGGATCGTTCAGCGTCGTCAGGGCGTGCAGCGGGGTGCTCGTTGTGGCCAGTTTTACTCGGCATGCCTGCCGGTTCGAAGCGTCGAACATATTCGCCGGGCTGACCGTTCGCCGCCAGAACGTGTATAGGCTCCGCCGATAGAGATCGTTGCCGGACGACGCGGGATAGGTGAAATCCCGTTCCTTCGTAATCGCCAGCGCTTCCCAAACATCGCCGGGCTGATACGGATAAACGGGTGCTCCGCCGATGCGAGGATCAAGCAGGCCGGAAGATGCCAGCGCCCAGTCGCGTAAGATCATCGATGGCATCCGGAACCGGCTCGCTCGCGCATACAGCCGGTTCTCGATGTCGCGTTCGCGGTGCTGCTGGGTCTGACGGCTGGATTGCCGATACGTGGCACTGGTGACGATCAAGCGGTGCATCTTCTTCATGCTCCAGCCAGACTCGCGGAACTCGACCGCGAGCCAGTCGAGCAGGTCTTTGTGAAGCGGATATTCGCTCTGGACTCCAAAGTCCTCGGCTGTCTTCACGATGCCTGTGCCGAAGAAGTATTGCCACATGCGGTTCACCTGCACGCGCGCGGTCAGCGGATGCTCGGGCGAGACCAACCATTGCGCGAAGCCCAACCGATTGGCCGGCGCTCCCTCGGCGAGAGGCGGTAGGAATGCTGGCGTGGCGAAGGAGACCTTCTCGGTCGGATTCAGGTACTCGCCCCGGTCCAGGATGCTGGTCTCTCGCGGCTGGGCGTCGCTCATCACCATCACGCGTGGTATCTGGTCGCCACGGTATTCGGCGAGCTGTTTCCTTAAGCTGTCGAGCTTGCCGACGGCCGGCAGTTTGCTGGTCAGTTCGGGGCTCACCTTTTCGTCAAAGTGCTTTTGCAAGCCGGCTTCGAGCGTGTTCTTCTCCTCTTCCGTCCGCTCGCCCTCCGGTTTACGAAGAATTTCGAGCAGCGATTCCGGCAAGCCTTTCCCTTCGGCTGACTTGCCGTCAGCGAAGATGCCGGCCCGCCAGTCGGCGAACGCCGCGTCCGTAAGACTTTTTAGTTCGGTGTCAGCCGCAGCGATCTGGGCATCAAACTCGGCGATGTGAGCTGTGTTCTCTTCAGTCGGCAGCTCGATAAACGGCGCGGCCACGCGGATGCGCGACGATTGGCGTTGCGGCGTACCGCTCTCCGGCACGCGGTTGAATGCGTCGAGCAGGCTGTAATAGTCACGTCGCGTCATCGGATCGTACTTGTGATCGTGACACTGGGCGCAGGCCATGGTCAGGCCGAGCCACGTCGTCGCCGTGGTGTCGATGCGGTCGAACAGGATCACGAATCGTTGCTCTTCGGGGATCGCGCCTCCTTCGCCGTTGAGCAGATGATTGCGGTTGAAGCCGCTGGCGATCTGTTGATCGGTGGTCGCATTGGGCAACAGATCCCCCGCCAGCTGCCAGATGGTGAACTGGTCGAAGGGGAGGTCGTCGTTCAACGCCCGCACGACCCAATCACGCCACATCCATTGCCAGGTATCGCCGTCCTGCTGAAAGCCGTTGCTGTCGGCATAGCGGGCGGCGTCGAGCCACGGCAGCGCCATCCGCTCGCCATAGTGCCGGCTGTCGAGCAACCGGTCCACCAGCGTTTCGTACGCCTGCGGGTCGGGATCGGCAACAAATGCGTCGACGTCTTGCGGCGTCGGCGGCAGGCCGGTCAGGTCGATCGAGAGCCGTTTAATCAGCGTGGCTCGATCTGCTTCTGGAGAAGGCGACAGTCCAGCGGCTTCCAGCTTCGCCAGCACGAAGCGGTCGATCGCGTTACGCGCCCAGTCCTGCTTTTGAACATTCGGTTCGGCCGGACGCACGGGCGCGACGAACGCCCAGTGCGATTCGTATTCCGCTCCCGCGGCGATCCAGCGCCGGAGCGTATCCTTCTGCTCGTCCGTCAAACGCCGATTCGACTTCGGTGGCGGCATCATCACCTCGGGATCATCCGAGTTGATTCGCTCGATCAAGGAACTGCCCGCTGTGTCGTGCGGCACGATCGCTCCCGCTTCGGCAGCGTCATCGCGCAAGTCGAGTCGCAGCTCCGCCTGTCGCTTGTTCGCATCCTGTCCGTGGCAATAGAAGCAATTGTCCGACAGGATTGGTCGAATGTCGCGGTTGAAGTCAATATCGTCCTGCCCAGCGGAGCTGTGCGAAACGCAGGCAGCCAAGATGGCCAGTGACAGGCGGAGTGTAATTCGCATCGAAACAATCCTCTACCTTTTGCAAACGCGAACCGGCGATTTGGACGGCGGCGACTCGTCGCCGCTTTCCGTTTTGTGGCACAGCCACTTTCTAAGCCTGGCCAATCTGCCAAGACAAAAGCGTCTCCGCCGCAAAGGAAAGCTGTGACAAGTCACAGCAGTCCGAATATCTTACGACGCGCCGCACGCAGGAACGATCATCCTGCATCTCTCGCATCACGCCAGAAGTTCGTCAACGACACGAGCTGGGAGTACGCCGGTCAATCGTTGATCGAGGCCCTGGTACTTGTAGGTGAACCGTTCGTGATCGAAGCCGAGCAGGTGCAGGACGGTGGCGTGGAAGTCCCGGATGTGCAGCGGGTCGCGCACGATGTTGTAGGAGAAGTCGTCCGTTTCTCCGTAAATCGCACCCCCTTTCGCACCGCCCCCGGCCATCCACATGCTGAAGCAGCGTGGGTGATGATCGCGACCGTAGTTCTCCTTGGAGAGGTTGCCCTGGGTGTAGATGGTGCGGCCGAATTCGCCTCCCCAGATGATGAGCGTGTCGTCCAACATGCCGCGTTGCTTGAGATCTTCCAGTAACGCGTAACAAGGCTGATCGACGTCCTTGCACTGGCTGGGCATGCGGCCGCCGACATTGGAATGGTGGTCCCAGTTGTTGTGATAGACTTGAACGAAGCGCACGCCGCGCTCCACCAGCCGACGCGCCATCAGCGCGGTGTTGGCAAATGTGCCGGGCTTCTTCGCCTCGTCTCCGTACAGCTCGAAGGTGTGCTCCGATTCGCTGCTCAGGTCCGTCAATTCCGGCACGCTGGCCTGCATGCGGAAGGCCAGCTCGTACTGCTGAATCCGAGTGTGTGTCTCGGGATCGCCGAGAGCCTCGTAGTTAATCTCATTCAACTTGTTCAGGCCTTCGATCGATCGTTTACGAATCGCATCAGGAACGCCCGGGGGATTATTGATATAGAGAATCGGATCGCCCTTGCTGCGGAACGAAACGCCCGCGTGTTCACCCGGCAGATAACCGGCGCTCCACAGTCGCGCGGAAATAGCCTGTTCCTGTTCGCGGTTTGTCGGAGTTGCCACCAGGACAACGAACGTGGGGAGATTTTCGTTCATGCTTCCCAGACCGTAAGACGCCCACGAACCAAGGCACGGCCGACCGGTGATCTGATTGCCCGTCTGCATGGCGGTAATCGCCGGTTCGTGGTTGATCGCTTCGGTATGCAGGCTCCGCATCCAGCAGATTTCGTCGGCCTTCTTTTCCAGGTACGGCAGCAACTCGGCGTTCATCCACAAACCGCACTGGCCCGCCTGACTGAACTTGAACTTGGAGGGCGCGACCGGGAAGCGAGCCTGGCCGCTGGTCATCGTGGTCAGCCGTTGGCCCATTCGTACCGATTCGGGCAGTTCCTTGTCGTACCATTGCTGCATGACAGGCTTGTAATCGAATAGGTCCATCTGCGAAGGACCTCCGACCATGTGCAGGTAAATTATGCGTTTTGCCTTGGGCGGGAAGTGAGGACCCGAAGCCTTCGCTTCGGACGCCGTGGCGAATGATTCCCCGAGTAACGACGCGAGCGCCGCGCCGCCCAGGAGGTTTTTGCCACTGGCGAAGAATTGACGGCGCGTTTGTGAATTGTTCATGGTTTCACGTTCAAGGTTCAAAGTTCAAACTACTTATTCAACGCCTCATCCAGATTAATCACCTGATTGCAAATCATCGTCCACGCCGCAAGTTCGGAGACATCGAGCTTTTCGTCGGCCTGCGAGTCGCCGACCGCGATCAGCGCCTTGGCGTCATCCGGCTTCGATTGGTAGTAGGCGAGAAACGCTTCTCGATCGGCCAGCAGAATGCCCTGCTCGCGTTCGTTCATCGGCCGGCCGAGCACATGCTGGGCGACGTAGTCGATGGTCTTGGCGGCATCGCCCCCGCTGGCGTTCAAGGCGTTCTGCGCGAGCTGGCGGGCAGCCTCGAAGAACTGGGGATCGTTCAGCGAGACCAACGCCTGAAGCGGTGTGTTGGTGCGTTCGCGACGCACGGTGCAAACCTCGCGGCTGGGGGCATTGAACGCCTCGAGAGCGGGGGGCGGAGCCATGCGTTTCCAGAACGTATAGACCGTGCGGCGGTAGAGATTCTCTCCCTTGTCCTGCACATAGTTGCGGGTGTCGCCGCCAGGCAGGCCAACGATGTCCCAGATCCCTTCCGGTTGGTAGGGCCTCGTACCCGCGCCATACATCTTCGGCGAGAGCAGACCGCTGGCCGCCAACACTCCGTCGCGCACCATCTCGGCGTCCATGCGGAAACGAGGGCCGCGTGAAAGCAAGGCGTTACTGCGATCTCTCTCGAGCTTCTCGGGCGTCGTGATGGCGGCCTGTCTGTACGTCGCGCTCATCAGCACGAGCTTGAACAGCCGCTTCACATCCCAACCACTTTCACGGAACTCGACGGCCAGCCAGTCCAGCAGTTCAGGATGGGTCGGCGCAGCCCCCATCACGCCGAAGTCTTCCGGCGTCGTGACGATGCCCTGCCCGAAGACTTCGTTCCAGAACCGATTCACCGTCACTCGGGCGGTCAGCGGATTGGCGGGATCGACAAGCCATTGTGCCAAGCCGAGGCGGTTCTTCGGAGCCCCATCCGGCATAGGATGCATGGCGGCGGGCGTGGCGGCATCCACTTGTTCACCGGGCCTGTCGTACTCGCCTCGCATCAGGACGTGAGCCATCGGCGGCGAGTCCTTTCGCTCTTCTTGAATGTGCGTGATCGGACTGCGAGCCCGAATTGCTTCACGCTCGGCTTCCAGGTCGACAACCGCTTTGAGCAGCACGGGATACTCCGCGTCGCGAGTGACGAGGTAGTGGTCGTACAGCGCGGCCTGTCGCTCGGGCGTGCGTTGCTCAGGTGCGGTGGCGAGGATCGACCTCAGGGGAACAATATCGGCGATCGATTTGACCTGGGCAGCGTCAATCGCTCGACGGTAGACCCGGACGTCCTGAATGGCACCTCCTTCGAACACTTGCGTATGGCTGCGTTGGCCGATCCGGAGCGACGTGCCGGTACGAATCGATGCATCTGGCTTAAGTGTGTTGTTCTCGACTTTCAGCGGCTCTTCCTTGCCATCGACATAGATCTTAATCCCGTCCGGTTTGCCCGAGCCGTCATAGGTTGCGAAGACGTGCTGCCATTGGCCGGGCTTGAGGACCGCGTTGCTGGTTACGACTTTGAGCGCGTTTTCAGGCCAGGAATCAATGATGTGTGCCGCCACGAAACGACCCTGCTGCCAGAGATCCCAGCCGCGATAATCTCCGTTCTCGTCCATGCGGGCAATGATGCCGCCATTAATGCCATCGCTCCCTGCTTTGATCCAGGCACCGTAGCTGAAGCTCTGGTCTTTTTCAAAGTCTCCGAGCATGCCGAGATCAAAAGTGCCGCCAAGTTTCATCACGGGTGCCGGACCGAGTTTGCCATCTGAAGTCCAGGTGACTTCGCCGGTTGCTTTGAAGGGCTCAGAACTGTTGCAGGCGTTAGCCGTCTCGTTGCCAGTGCCTTCGTTGAGTGGAACATGAACGACGAGTCCTTCGACCGGCAGGGCTTCATCAAGCGACTCGATGTTGGCGGAAGCCAGCCACTGTTCGAACTCGCCGCGCGCATTCTCTTTCCGTTTGTCGCGGTTCGCCGTCGCGGCGGCGATCTGGCCCGGCAACGCGTTCCAGCGCGGCCGGTCTGCCTCGACGGGAACCTGTAGCACGGTACTCCGTCCGTCCTTCACGTTGCCATCTTTTGCGGGCTGCGTCGTGTTCCGGAAGAAAGCGGCGAGCGAGTAAAAGTCCTTCGTCGTGAACGGATCGAACTTGTGGTCATGACACTGGCCACAGTTCGTTGTCAGGCCGAGGTACACCCAGCCGAACGTCTGCACGCGGTCGACCGCATAGTTCGCCAGATTCTCTTCATCAATCGTGCCCCCTTCGTTGGTCGTCATGTTGCAGCGCTGGAAACCCGTGGCGATCAACTGGTCCAGCGTCGGATTGGAGAGCAGGTCGCCGGCGATTTGCTCGACGGTGAACTGGTCGAAGGGCTGATTCGCATTGAACGCGCGGATCACCCAGTCCCGATAGGGCCACATCTCGCGATAGTTGTCGAAGTGCATCCCGTGCGTGTCGCCATAGCGAGCCGCATCGAGCCAGTAGCGGGCGCGATGCTCGCCCCACGCGGTAGATTCCATCAGCCGGTCGATCCAGTCGGACAGCGCGTCGTCCTGGCGCTGGCTGTAATCGCTCACGAACGCCGCGACATCTTCGGGCGCGGGAGGAAGACCCGTGATGTCGAGATGCAGTCTGCGGAACAGCGTGCGTGCGTCGGCTTCGGGTGTGGGCGACAAGCCGTTCGCTTCCAGCCGCGCCAGCACCAACCGATCGATCGCGTTCTTCACCCACGCTTCGTCGATCACCGCGGGCGGTTCCGGTCTCCGCGGCACGATGAACGACCAGTGCGCCTGGTACTCGGCACCCGCCGCGATCCACTGTTTGAGCGTCTCCTTCTGCTCGGCCGTCAGCTTCTTCTTGGTGTCTGGCGGCGGCATCACGAGGTCTGGGTCATCCTCGTTGATTCTCACGATCAGCTCACTTGCATCCGGCTTACCGGGCGTGATGGCCTCGAATTCGATGGCCACTTCGCGCCGGTCCAGCCGCAGGTCCGCCTTGCGCGCCACGCTGTCGGCTCCATGACACGCGAAACAGTTCTCAGCCAGAATGGGCCGAATGTCGCGGTTGTACTCCAGCGGCGGCTCGGCCCGAACTTGCGCACCGAATCCGGCGAGCATCGACGACGCCGCACAAACTGCCGCCGCATAGAGAAAACATGATCGATCGCGTCTGACGAAATGTTGGAAGCGGCTAGTCATACGATTTTGTCCTGTTCTCTCTCCTAGTCGAGTGTGGCCTTCCCAGGCTGTGACAACGGCTCGCCGCCGCACGAAAATATTGCAATCTTGTCTACGTCGGCAATCCACGGCTCCAATACTTCACGCCGGCCCGAATATGCAACGCCATGGCTCGCGAAGCCCGCTTGGCATCGCCGTCAAGCAGTGCTTCGACGACGGCCAGGTGCTCGCGTGCCTCTTCGGCGAACCGGTGATAATCGTGATTCGCTAACCGCTGTTCCCAAGCCGCATCACGAAATGCACGGAACAGCAACTTCAAACGCCCAATTTCTTTCGCGAGAAATCGATTCTCGCACGATTCCGCGATCAGGTCATGCAGCCGGCTATCCAACGCGCGAGCCGTATCCACAAACGATGCGCCGTGTCGCTTTACGGACATCATCCGTTGAAAGGCATCCGACAGATCGTGCAACGGAGACAGAGCAATCCGCCCGCACGCGCTGCGCGTCGCTTCGCATTCCAGCGCGCGTCGCACCTGACAGACTTCCCGGACATCGGACGTCGTCACCTTTCGCACGACGGCGCCACAGTTCGGCACGAAATCGATGATTCCGATTCCCTCCAACTGCACGAGCGCTTCGCGGATCGGCGTCGAGCTAACTTGAAAGCGCTCGGACAACTCCTTGATCACCAACCGCTGGCCCGTCCGCAGCGTGCCTTGAAAGATCTCGCTCAACAACAGTTCAGCCACCATCCTCCGGCGCAGCCCGTGATCGCAACTGGCAATTGGAAGGCGTTGCGAAACTGAAGATTGCAGCGTCTTTGTCACAGGAACCGCTCCATCAGAGCAAAGTGGCGGGCGTCACTGGCAGGTGTTGTATTATGCATAATTCGCATCCTATTGTCCACTATCCGTCACAGCGTAAATTGAGGCTTGTGTGGCTGGAGTCGAGTCTTCGAGCCCCAGCAGTCGGTCGATTCTGCGGGCTCTCAACCCTGGGGACCCCAACTTTTAGTTGCAAACACCGCGCAAATCAGCCGCCACGCGCTAAGCCTGCGGTTCTCTCGAAGTTCGCGAGAACCGCGGCTGATGAATAATCCGGGCTAGGCGAGAATCTCCCTGACGACATTTCCATGTACGTCGGTCAGACGGCGATCGATACCGTTTTGGCGAAAGGTCAATCGTTGATGATCGATACCCAACAGATGCAGCACGGTGGCGTGGAAGTCGTAGCAGTAGGTTTTTCCTTCCGCCGCCTGATACCCCCATTCGTCGCTGTGACCGTAACTGGTGCCCGCTTTGATTCCGGCACCGGCCAACCAGGTGACGAACGAGCCGCCGTTATGATCCCGGCCGTCGCCACCCTGCGCGAACGGCGTGCGACCAAACTCGGTCGTCCAGATCAAGAGCGTGTCTTCGAACAAGCCGCGTGATCTCAGATCCCGAATCAGGGCGGCGATGGGCCGATCGACCGAAGCGGCGATCGGCGGCAACTCCTTCGGGATGCTGCCGTGATTGTCCCAGTTGCCCGTCGCGCCCTGCGGGCCGCTCCAGACTTGCACAAACCGCGTACCTCGTTCGACCAGCCGTCGCGCCAGCAAACAGCGGCGGCCGAAGTCTTCCGTGGTCGTGTGGTCCAGTCCGTAGGCTTTGTGTGTCGTAGCGGTTTCCTTCGAGACATCAAACGCATCCGGGGCGGACAACTGCATGCGGGCGGCAAGTTCGTACGATTGGATACGGGCATCCAGCCGCGAGTCGTGTGGACTGGCCGCGGCGTGATCGGCATTCAGCTTTCGCAGCAATGCGAAGCCGTCTCGGTCCGCCTCACGCGTTGCGAATCGGTACTGCTCCTTGGCGAACAAGTCGGGGACTGGGTTCTTCCCTCCGGCATTGATGATCGTGCCCTGATTCACCGCCGGAAGAAAGCCCGAGGAAAATGGTCCCTTCTGGTTGTAGGGCAAACCTTTGGCGTCTGGCAGCACAACGAAGGTCGGCAGTTCGTCGGTGAGGTTTCCCAAGGCATAAGAAATCCACGCACCCATGCTTGGAAATCCAGGCAACAGAAAACCGGAGTTCATCATGTAGGTGCCCGGTCCATGCACGTTCGTCTTCGAGGCCATCGCCATCAGAAAGGCCATCTCATCCACTTCCTCGGCCTGATGTGGAAAGACGCTGCTGACCCAGCGACCGCTCTGGCCATGCCGCTTGAACTTGAACGGGCTCTTCATGATCGCGCCAGGCATCGCGGTGAAGCCTTCCGGCTTTTCCTGCGGACCCAGCATCTGGCCGTGAAGCTTTTCCAACTCAGGTTTGTAGTCGAACGTGTCCATCGGACTTGCGCCGCCCGTCATAAAGAGCTGAATGACTCGTTGGACCTTGGCGGGATGATGCAGGCCGCCGTAAAACTCGGGTTTCGGCTGATCGATCTCCGCCCCCGACGCGTTTCGCGCAAGCATCTGCGAAACGACCAAACCGCCGAGCCCACCACCGATGTTCCACAAGAATTCTCGTCGCGAGTGTCTCATTTAGGTTCTTCCTCGAAACCATTGTCGTTGATCGCTCCGCGATCGTTACGTATCGATCGCGGAGCGATCAACGACTGTCAGTCCACGAACAGGAATTCGTTGCTGTTGAATAGGACGCGGCACGTTGCCGCGAGACCATGTTGCCGCGCGTATGCGACAAGGATGGCGTGCTCTTCCGTAGCGGGTTCACGGAGATAGATCAGCCGGCAAGCCTCCGTCACTTGCTCGTCCACGGTCGCATGGCTCGCTGCCAGTTTGTCCGCAAGAACCTGACTGTGATGCAGCACGAAGTCATTGTTGAAAACGGTTAACGCCTGCAGCGCCGATACCGAAAACCCTCGATTCGGCGATAGCTGGCCGAGGTCTGGAAAATCCAGGGACTCCATGAACGGATCCGCGATCCCGCGCCAGACAACTCGATAAATGCTTCGCCTCGCAGCGCTTGGATCGTTCCAGTGGAAGGCGTCGTAGTCCAACGTCGGCGTCAACTGCGCGCCCTTCGATTGTGTGAATTGTTGAATCCCGGGACCACCCATCTTCAGGTCGATGCGGCCGGAGATCTGAAGCACCGCATCGCGAAACGATTCGGCGTCGAGTCGACGACGGTTCATGCGCCACAGAAAACGATTCTCCGCATCGACGGACAATGCCGGGAGGGCGAGGCTCCCGCCGAGCCAGGAGCGACGAAATCCCGGCTCGGCCGGAGCTTCGCCCTCCCGTGACAGCAATTTGTGGTGCGCCTCTAGCGAAGACACACAGGACGTCTGCTGATAGGTTGAAGACAGTAGAATCAGCCGGTGCAATTGCTTCAGCGATCCTTTGGCATCGTCACGAAACCACACCGCCAGCCACTCGAGCAGTTCGAGGTGTGAAGGCGTGCCGCCCATACGGCCAAAGTCGTTTGGCGTGTCGCAGAGCCCGCGGCCGTAGTGATACGACCACACGCGATTCACGATGCTCCGCCACGTGAGCGGATTGTCCGGCGCAGCCAACCACTCGGCCAGGGCCGCACGTCGCGACGCTTCGTCGTTCGAGTCATCCAGTTCGAATCGACCGGCCAGCCTTTCGATGGCCGACAAAGCACCGGGCACAGCGACGTCGCCCGGCTTGTGAATTTCACCGCGTCGCAGCACATGCACGACCTTAGGTGTCATCGGCTTCGCCAGTTTATTCGCGTGCGAGTAGCTGCTCGACACGGCGTACACCGACAAAGGTGCGGGCAGTCGAGCGAGTTGCTTCTCGGCTAGAAGTCGCAGGGCGTATGCGGCGATGGCCGCTTGCTGCTCCTGGGATCGTTGGTCGCGTTGAAGCTTGACGCCGGACCGGACTAATTCCGGCAGGACTTCCGCCGTCGCGCCGGCTGCATCGGTGGCGTAGAGTTTCAGACGTCCGATCAGATGCCCGCCTCCGTGCAGTTGCTTGAGCACAATCATGATTTGGCTGGACGGCCGCAGCGCCCCAGGCGATTCTAGTTCGAACACCGCATGATGCGACTGGCCGACCTTGGGATAGATTCCCCACGCCGTTGCGAGGTTGCCGTCGAGTGCGTGAGAAATCGTCCAGCCCGCCTGATCCCAATCCGCCGTCGCAGCGCGAATCTTGAGCCGCACCGGTTCGGCGGCACCCGCGTCAAGAACGAAGGCCTCGAATTCGGTCAGATGCAGGTTCCCATTGTCCTGCCGGCCGGGACCTTTCATCGGCAGGCTTTCATCGGCGAGCACATCCAGTCGCAGTGCGGTTAGCTTCGTCAGCGACGTGGGTGCAGTTATCGTGTAGGTGTCTTTGTCGGGGCGAACATCCGACGCCAACAACGAATTGTCCTCAAGACACTTCAACGTCGCGCCGCTGGACGACAAAAACGCTGTCGGCAAAAGCGGCTCCCAGGCTGCCGGTTTGCTGTCGAACTCTCTTTCCCACCGAGCAACAACCTCTGCCTGCTCGGGTGCGAGACGTTTCGATCGTTCGTCACTTGTTGCTGTCGCCAGCAATTCGTTCCATCGACTTCGGTCGCCGGCCACGACCGGATCCGCGTCAAACTCGACGTCGCCCTTTCCCACGCCGGCAAACACCGCCTGTAGCGAGTAGTAATCTTCCTGCGTGATGGGATCGAATTTGTGGTTGTGGCACCGCGCACAGTTGGCGGTCGTGCTGGTGAACGCCGTCATGGTCTGCGTGACCATGTCGTCGCGGTCGAGGTAGTCGAAGGTGATCGGGGCGGTTCCGGCGCGGCTTAGCTCCAAGGGCCCCGCTGCGATAAACCCCAAAGCCGCCATCAAATGGGACTCGTCCGGATAGAACCGATCGGCCGCGAGTTGTTCGCGAATGAACCGAGCCCACGGCGTGTCTCGGTTAAGACTGTCAATGACATAGTCGCGATAACGCCACGCATTCGCGCGGAAGACATCATGTTCGCAACCATGCGAATCCGCAAAGTGAACGGTATCAAGCCAATGCCGTGCCCAGCGCTCACCGTAGCGTGGAGAATCCAGCAAACGATCCACCAGCTTTTCATAAGCCCTTGGATCGGGATCAGCAACGAACGCCGCAACTGCTTCCGGCGTCGGCGGCAATCCATGAAGGTCAAGATGCACACGCCGAATCAACGTCCGCCGGTCTGCCTGCTGCACCGGAGACAATCCTTCGAACTGAAGGCGTTGCCGAACAAACGCATCAATCGGATTCCCGCAATCGCCACTTTGTTGAGCCGATTGTGGAACGACTGGACGTTTCAAAGGACGCAACGACCACCAATCCATTGGGTCGCGAACGTCGGCTGTGCCGAGTTTCGGTTCTCTTGGATCCGGAGCCCCTCGCTCGATCCATTCCGTGAGCAGTTCGATCTTCGCGTCCGACAGCCTCTCGTCCGGCGGCATGCTGAGTGTTGAGTCCCCGCGACGAACGGCTGTGATGAGCAAACTCTCCTGCGGCTTGCCGGGAACGATGGCCGGACCTCGATCTCCGCCCTCAGCCCAACCGCTCTGCGAATCCAATGTCAGCCCGCCTTCCATTTCCCCGGCGGTATGCGAATGACACCCGAAGCAATGCGACTTTAGCAACGGCTCAATCTTCTCGGAGAAGAAGCGTTCACCATCGATGTCCCGCACCGATTCCTGTCCGGCAGCGCCGGCCAACATTGCCAGCACAATCACCATTGTCAGCGCGAGCGGCTGATACGTCGTCATGTTGGTTGGGTGATTATTCACTGGCGGGATTCGTCGTGCTACGAGTGTGCAGGAGTCCATTACCACACGTGAATCGCGTCGACGCATTTGTACGATGGCCTTCCAAGGCCGTCGATCGCTTCACGACGGCCTAGGAAGGCCATCGTACGGGGTGGATGAAAGCTTCAAGCCGCGAACAGGATGCATCTATTCTTCTATCAGTTTGGCGTTGAGAGTAACAACTTGCAACAAACATGCAACGTCTTGCAATCTCACTGTCACGAATTGCAACGTGCAGATTCACGTGCAGATTCACGTGCAGATTCACGTGCAGATTCGTTACCAGAAGTGCCACTGGCCGGAGTACATGACGTAGATGCCCAGCAGCAGATTGGTGACCATGTGGGCGGTGATGCAGTCCCAGATGTTCCGTGTGCGGAGCATCAGCCAACTGACCAACGAAAACCACACCAGGGCGGCGAACAGTTCGCCGGGATGCATCAGCATGGGGAACACCGTACCGGCGATGAGTGCCGGCCAGCCTGCCTGGCCAACCGGTAGCTCGGTCCAGCGGTCAGGTGATTCGACATAGCGGATCAGGAACCCGCGCAAAAACATCTCTTCCGCCACCGCGATCGCCACCCCCAGACCGAAGAAGCGGACCGCGAGAAAGGCGTACGCCAGCATGGGATGGTGTCGAAGCGCTTCGAGCGGGTTGTAGCCGACGCGTTCGCCATTCCGGGTGAGCCAGCCGAGTGGAAGCGTCTGCTCCAAGCCCAGATCGACCAGCCCGATCCAAAGGATCACTCCGACCACGCCCACGCCGACCGCCAGCGGGCTGACCCGCAACGGAAACACTCGGTACGTCGGCCAGACGAAGATGAGTGCCAGCGTGGTCAGCACGATCTTCGACGTGTACACGACCGGGTAGTACTCGTATCGAATCAGGCCGAAGAACGTCGCGCCGGACGGATCCGTTGCTTCGAGCGCTCCAACCAGCAAGAACACGGTCATTGGAACCAGGAAAGCGACCCAGGGATGCCGTGCGAGCAGCCGCTGGCGAACCGAGCCGCCGCGAGGGTTGTCGTCATCGTTTGTTAACGGCGGGTTCACCAAGGCGATATCGAAAGCGGGAAGGAGGCGCGAGGGGTTAAGTCCCACTTCTGTATTCCATCACCGCCACATAATACAGAAGAGCGTAACGTAGCGGCAGGTACATAGTGTCGCTGCGGCACACCCCTTCGGGCCGCGTAATCTCGGCACTCCTCAATAAATACGGCTAAATATCTCGTGCCTCTGCTCAGACGGGACTCCGCCGCTTCAGTTTGGGGTGCGGATTTTGCAACCATGTCGCTCCGGTTAGTTGCAAATTGCAACCGTGGGTAGTAGCATCGAGCGTTCGTCTTGCGCAAGAACCACGTTTTTTCACCTCGAATCAAATGCTCCATTTCAGGTGCGTCTTCGGTGTGTTCGTTGCGACCAGGTTGGTCGTGACGTTGTTTGGTGTCGATGAGTCGATGAAAGGAGGGAATCAAAACAAGATGAGTCAGAATCTTCGTGTATTGCTAGTTGACGATGATCCCGTGGTCAGCAAGTGCATCATGAAACAACTTGATCAGATTGGCTGTGTGTATCGTGCCACGCCTTCACATGTTAGAGCTCTTGCAGTGCTCGAGCGGGATGAACTAATCAACATGGTACTCCTTGACCATGGAGCAACAAACGGTTGTGTGGGGGAGTTCGTATCCGCCGCCCAAGCCATACGTCCTAACATTAAGATCATTGGCTGTAGTGCCAACGACTGTAGCCGCGAGTTTGCGGAATTCGGCGTTATCCAGTTTCTACGGAAACCACCAGACCTGTTCGACTTGGAGGAGGTGCTTGGCCTTTCTGAGTCTTCTGCTGACAACGCAGCCGACACGCGAATCGGCAAAACTGATTCTGACACAGGTTGCCTTCGATTCGCTTACGGCGAACGCGTTCGCGTCGTGGACGGCCCCTTGGAAGGGCTAGTAGGAACATTCGTCTGCGCACGTACAGGCGGCAAGATTCTAGTCAAACTGAAAGGTGGGGTGTATTTGGAAACGCACCAGTATCACTTCGAATTGGGCGGTACGTGATGGCTGCCTGTTGCGAGTTGTGCCTGATCCTCCAGGGTTAGCCACGAACACGCCTTTTTCTCAACCCACGATTGTTTGCCCTGACTTGTCATAATGTTCGGGTCCGCGCACAATATTCCGTTACAGCGCATCCCCCGTGCCGCGTTTCCAGTCATGCCCCGTAGCGTTCATGGATCGAATGGTCAACCTTTCTCGGCTCGATGGCAAATCCGTGGCGCTGGTGTTGAGCCTGTCTGGATGTGAGGTGGTGTGGCTGGGCACTGGGAGCTATCAGACCGACGGCACGTTGGGCAATGTACTGCGTATCAGCTTCGACGAACCAAACGAGGCTGACGGCCGGCCTGAGCTTCTGATTCAAGAGTCGCAATGGCGGGGCACAATAGCGGATGGTGCGAGCCATGGCTGCGATTACGTGACGGCAATTACGCTGACAGCCGAGAAGAATGCAACTCAGTGAAGATTGTCGTCTTTCGCTCCGAGCTTGTGAAAAAATTGACGTGAGCGGTTTTGGCGCTAGCCACCGGTCTTTCAAACGGCCACAAGTCCCAG
>Ga0326597_10006439_pt1 | contig 16094 bp, 13 predicted proteins | sample RVTome_12_FD_203789 | JGI IMG/M metagenome (GOLD analysis project Ga0326597, IMG submission 203789) | Soil microbial communities from uranium-contaminated site in the Upper Colorado River Basin, Wyoming, United States - RVT100D185 | ecosystem: Environmental > Terrestrial > Soil > Contaminated >...
TGATCGCCCTGCTCGTGCGGGCGGTGGCGCGCCGGGTGCGCGGCTAGACGGTTGCCCCGGCCCGGCCGCGGGCGTATCGTCTCCCCACCCTCAAGGAGGTGATCGCGTGCGCAACCGCGCTCTGGCCTTGTTCCTCGTCCTCGGGCTCGCCACAATCGTTGCATCCCAGACGCCGCCCATCGCGGACCCGGACGTCCGCCGCGGGATCGCCCTCGTCGACGAAGGTGAATACGACTCCGCGATCCTCGCCCTCGACGCCGCCGTCCGACGCCTGGCCGCGGACAAGGGGCATTCGACCCGGGATCTCGCCGAGGCCTACTTCTACCTGGGCGTCGCCTACCTGGGGAAGGGCCACGAGACCTCGGCCAAGGCCCGCTTCCGCGAAGCCGTGCAGCAGGCTCGCGACATGAGCCCGAGCCCGGAGAAGTTCCCGCCCCGGGTGATCGAGCTGTTCGAGAAGGCCAAGGAGGAGTCGCGCGCCGAGATGCCGGCGGCGGCGTCCACCGGGACGCCGGTCTCCGCCGAGCCGAAGAAGGGGGGATCCGGCAAGGCACTGCTCATCGTGGGTGGGGTGGCCGCGGTCGGGGGTGGGGCGGCCCTGGCCCTGGGCGGTGGGGGGAGCAGCCCCAGCGGCGGCGGCGGCGGTACCGCGCAGCAGACCACCCGCACCGACAGTGGATCGGTTGCCGACCAGGAGCTGGCTCCCTTTTCGTTCACGGCCACGCGCGCGGGTACCGCAGAGGTGACGATCGCCTGGCAGGACCGCAACGTGCAGCTGGCGATCTACTGCGCCTTCCGGGACCCGCCGTTCCGCGAGTGCCCGGGCTCCTACAATCAGACCAGCGACACCAGCGCCCGCTACACGACCACTGTCGTCCAGGACAGCTACGTCGTGCACGTGGCCAATTTCTCGGGCCGCGCCGGGTCGGAGCCCTTCACGATCACCCTGCGCTATCCGTGACCACCGCCGGTGACCGCGTGAACCCGGACGACGAAACCTTCGGCGCGCTGGCCACCTTGACGCGCCGGGTCCTTCCAGCGTAGAGGACACGGTTGCCCCGGCCCGGCCGCGGGCGTATCGTCTTCGCACTCTTCGAGAGGTGATCGCGTGCGCAACCGCGCTCTGGCCCTGTTCCTGGTCCTCGGGCTCGCCACCGTCGGTGCCTCCCAGCCGCCCGTCGCGGACCCGGACGTGCGCCGCGGGATCGCCCTGGTGGACGAGGGCGAGTACGACTCCGCGATCCTCGCCCTCGACGCCGCCGTTCGTCGCCTGGCCGCGGTCAAGGGGCATTCGACCCGGGATCTCGCGGAGGCCTACTTCTACCTGGGCGTCGCGTACCTCGGGAAGGGGCACGAGACCTCGGCCAAGGCCCGTTTCCGCGAAGCGGTGCAGCAGGCCCGCGACATGAGCCCGAGCCCGGAGAAGTTCCCGCCCCGGGTGATCGAGCTGTTCGAGAAGGCCAAGGAGGAGTCGCGGGCCGAGATGCCCGTGGCGACGGCCGCGGCGACACCGCGCGCCACGGAGCCGAAGAAGAAGGGCGGCTCCTCCAGGACCCTCCTGGTGATCGGCGGGTTGGCCCTGGCCGGGGGAGGCGCTGCCCTCACCCTTGGCGGCCCCGACGACGACCCGGGCGTCGAGGGGTTGCCGGAGAACGCGCGGGTGACTCGCACCGAGAACGCCTCCGTCAGCGACGGCGAGGAGCAGTTCTTCCGGTTCACCGCCAGCCGGCCAGGCAGCTTCGAGGCGACGCTCGCATGGCAGGATCGCAACGTGGGCCTCACCATCGGCTGCCACGAGTTCAACCCGCCGTACACCCCGTGCCCGGGCACCTACTCGCGGACCAGCGATACGACCGGCCGCTTCACCAGCACGGTGACGCAGAGGGAATACCTCGTCTTCGTCAGCAACTTCTCCGGCCGCGCCGGCGCGGAGACGTTCACGATCACCCTGCGCTATCCGTGACCACCCGCCGGTGACCGCGTGAACCAGGACGACGAGACCATCGGAGGCACGGAGCCGTTCGTCGTCTCCATCGACCTGCGGCCGGGCACGGTGTTCCACGGCCGCTACGAGATCCTCGGCCCCCTGGGCCGCGGCGGCATGGGCATGGTCTACAAGGCCCACGACCGCCGGCTCGACGAGGTCGTCGCCATCAAGGTCCTGCGCCCCGATTTCGGCGGCGACCCGACGATGGCCGCGCGGTTCCGCTCGGAGATCAAGCTCGCGCGCAAGGTGCGCCACCGCAACGTCTGCGCGATCCACGACTACGGCGAGGACCGGGGCCTCCTCTACATCTCGATGGAGTACGTCGAGGGCGTGGACCTGAAGCAGGTGCTGAAGCAGTCGGGGGCGCTTCCGCCCGAGCGCGGGTACGAGGTGGCGATCCAGATCGCGGAAGGGCTGCAGGCCGTCCACGACTCCGGCATCGTCCACCGCGACCTCAAGACCCCGAACATCATGAGCGACGGCGCCGGCATGGCGCGGCTCATGGACTTCGGCGTGGCCAAGCGGGTGGGCGAAGGCGCGGCCACCGTCACCGGCCAGATCATCGGCACCCCGGAGTACATGAGCCCGGAGCAGGCGCAGGGCCACAAGGTCGACACCCGCAGCGACATCTACGCGCTGGGCATCGTCCTCTACGAGATCTTCACCGGGCAGGTGCCGTTCCGCGGCGAGACGCCGATCTCGACGATCCTCAAGCACCTGAACGACCCCCCGCCACTCCAGGGGCCGCAGGCATCGGGCATCCCCGGGAGCTTGAAGCCGGTCCTCAGGCGGTGCCTGGCCAAGGATCCCGCCGACCGGTACGCGACCGCGCGCGAGGTGGGGGACGCGTTGCGGGAGGCGCGGCATCCGAGCCGCCGTCAGCAGCCGATCGCGACCGAGATCCTGCTTGCGCCGACGCTGCCGCGGGCGATCCCGCCGCGACGGCGGCGGGCGCTTTCCCCGTGGCTGCTCGCGATCCCGCTGGTGGCGGCGGGCGCGTCCGCCCTGCTCCTGCGCAACCCCGCGGCGCCGACGCCGATGGCGACGCTCCCGCCGGCCGCGCCGCGGCCTACGGCTTCCGTTCCCGCCGTGCCCGTCGACTCCGGGCCCGAGATCTCGGTGACGCCGGCGGCGCCGACGCCTATAGTGCGGCCTTCGCCGGCCGGACCGACCCGGCCGAGCGTCCGGCCCAGCCGGGCGCCGGCCGCAATCCCCGCGCCGCCGTCGACGCTCGCCGCCGCGCCGCCGCCTACCCTCGCCGCGGCGCCGCCACCGACGACCGCGGCGGCCCCCGCCGGACCGGGCCTGCTCCAGGTCGTCGTCAAGCCATGGGGCGAGGTCCAGGTCGACGGACGATCCGTCGGGACCACGCCGCTCGACCGGCTGAGCCTGCCGTCGGGGACGCACGCGGTGACCGTGCGCCATCCGCTGTACGAGCCCTGGGAGGGCCGTGTCACGATTCGCGCGGGTCAGACGGAGCGGGTGGTGGTGGACTTCCCGGCGCAGGGGCGGAGGAAGCAATAGTAGTGTCACTCGCGCCGCGCCGGCGCACCCACAGGATCAGGCCGGCGAGCATCGACAGGGCCAGCACGATGGCGGCGGCGAAAAGCCCGATCGTCGAGACCAGGATGCTGCGGCGATCGATCAGCGCGCCGACGTCCAGGCTGCCGCCGGCCAGCGCGGCGCGCACGTCCTGGCGCCAGCCGACGATGTTGCCGCGCTCCACCCCGTCCATGGCGTTGTGGTGCTCGTACACCTTGCTGGGGAGATGGAACCGCACCGCCATCTGCCCGTCGTCGGCCGGCGCGCCGCGGGTCGGCGGCGGCGCCCAGGTTCCCTCCAGGCGCAGCCGCTCCCCATCCGCGCGCAGCGCCAGGCGCAGGTCGGGGAAGGCGGCGGTTCCGGCCAGGCGGTTGACGTCGTCGAAGTCGGCGGAGACGAAGAGGTAGGGCCGTCCGGCGCGCCGAGTCACCGTCACGCGCCGGACGCGCAGCCCCGATTCCTCGAACAGGCGGCGCGCGGCCTCGCGGGCGGCGTCCGTCTCCGCGGGAACGGAGACTCCCTTGAACGCCGTCCACAGCTCGGGCCGCCCGGTGACGTTGACGGTGCCGGAGCCGTCGACGCGGATCCAGAACTCGTGCTCGTATTCGTAGGCGACGCAGCCGCGGAGCGCGGCGGCGGCGAGAAGGGTCAGCGCGAGCCGGCGCATGCAGCACTGGATTCTATCTAAGTGCCCGGATCCGGGAATACGGTTGCATTCGAGCGCCGATGCATCCCGGCTCGCTTCGTTCGCGGCGCCGAAGTGAATCCGGCGCCGCTGATGATGCGGCGTCGCTTCGCGCCGCCGGGGGCTCCTCCCTTGCGTACCGCACGGGTACGCGGCGCCCCGGGAGCGCGCAGCGCTCCCGCCAAACGAGCGGCGGCGGATTCCATTCGCCGCCGCGAAAGTCGCGCCTCGCGATCCGGACGCCTCGGCGCTCTCGGTGCGACACCGTATTTCCGGACCAGGGCACTAAGATGCTTCCGTGCGCCGCGAGAACACGGTCTACCTGATCGACGGCAGCGCCCAGCTCCACCGCGCCTACTTCGCCATCAAGGGCCTCGCCACGTCGCGCGGCCTGCCCAGCAACGCGGTATACGGCTTCACCACGATGCTCCGGAAGCTGTACGAGGACGAAGACCCGGAGTGGGTCGGCGTCTCCTTCGACCTCGCCGGCCCCACCTTCCGCCACGAGGAGTACAGCGAGTACAAGGCGCACCGCCGGAAGATGGAGGACGACCTCAAGGTGCAGTTGCCCTACGTGCGGCGGGCCTGCGAAGTCTTCGGCCTGCCCATCCTCGACGCGCCGGGGTTCGAGGCCGACGACGTCATCGCCGCCCTGGCCGCGCAGGCGGTGGCGGCGGGGCACAAGGTCGTGGTGGTCTCCGGTGACAAGGACCTCCTCCAGCTCGTGAGCGACGAGGTGCTGGTCCTGAACCCCGGCCGCGAAGGCGCGGGGTCGGTCATGTACGACCGCAAGATGGTCGAGGAGAAGTTCGGCGTGCCGCCCGAGCGCGTGGTGGACGTCCTGGCCCTGGTGGGGGACTCGGTCGACAACGTCCCCGGCGTGCCCGGCATCGGGGAGAAGGGCGCGCGCGACCTGGTCCGGGAGTTCGGGCCGGTGGAGGCGGTCCTCGCCAATGCCGACAAGGTCAAGCGCATTGCCTATCGCGAGGGTCTGAAGGCACACGCGGACGTAGCACTTCTGTCCAAGCGCCTGGTCACGCTGCGCACCGACCTGCCGGTCGAGCTCGACCTGGAGGCGGTGCGGCGCCGGCCGCCCGATCGGGCGGCCGCCCACGCGCTGTTCACCGAGCTGGAGTTCGTCGCGCTGGCCAAGGAGTTCGCGCCCGCGGCGGGGCCGAGCCGCACCACCCACCGCGTGCTGACGTCGCGGGACGAAATCGCCGCCGCCGTGGCCGAGGCGCGGAAGGCCGGACGGGTGGCGCTCTGCTTCGTCCGCGACGCGCGCGAGCCGATGCGCGCGAGCCCGCTCGGCGTCGGCCTCGCGTGGCGGGCGGGGGAGGCGGTGTACGTGCCGATCGCGCACTCCCCGCTCGAGAACCCGGGCGCGCCCCCGGCGGAGGAGACCCTCGCGCTGCTCAAGCCATTACTCGAGGACACCGAGGTCCGGAAGCTCTCCGCGCGCGGCAAGCACGATCGCATCCTGCTGTGCCGGAAGGGCCTGGGGTGCGATCCGCTGGCCTTCGACGCGCTGGTGGCGTCGTACCTCCTGAACCCGGGGCGGCGGAACTACACAATGGACGACCTCGCGATGGAGTTCCTGAGCGAGCACCCGCGCGCCACCACCGGGCTCATCGAGGGCACGGGGCCCGCGCCGCTGATGGCGGCCGCCGAGGCCGCCGCCCAGGAGTCCGACCTCACCTTCCGCCTGTCCGAGCCGCTGGCGCGGCGCCTCGACGAGGAAGGGCTGACCGACATCTACCGCACGATGGAGCTCCCGCTCATCGAGGTGCTCGCGGACATGGAGCGGGCCGGGGTCAAGGTGAACGTCGAGTTCCTGGCCGAGATGAGCCGCGACATGGAGCAGCAGATCACGGCCCTGACCGCGCAGATCCACGAGCTGGCGGGCACGCCGTTCAACATCAACTCGCCGATCCAGCTTCGCGACGTGTTGTTCGACCGGCTGGGGATGCGGTCGGGCAAGAAGACGGCCAAGACGCGGGCGTCGTCCACCGCGGAGGAGGTGCTGGAGGAGCTGGCCCGGCACCACGAGCTGCCGCGCAAGATCCTCGAGTACCGCGCGGTGCAGAAGCTGAAGTCGACCTACGTGGACGCGCTGCCCCTGCTCGTCAACCCCGAGACCGGGCGCATCCACGCGTCCTTCAACCAGACCGTCGCCGCCACCGGCCGCATCTCGGTCGCGGATCCGAACCTGCAGAACATCCCCATCCGCACCGCGGAGGGCCGGCGCATCCGCGAGGCCTTCGTGGCCGAGCGCGGCCACCTGCTCCTCTCCGCCGACTACAGCCAGATCGAGCTGCGGATCCTGGCCCACCTGTCCAAGGACGCGACGCTCATCGACACCTTCCGGCGGGGGGAAGATGTCCACGACCGCACGTCCCGCGAGGTGTTCGGCGCTCTGTCACCGGTGGCGCCGGAGGAGCAGCGGCGCATTTCGAAGATGGTCAACTACGCGCTGCTGTACGGGAAGACGGCGTTCACCCTCGCCAAGGACATCGGGGTGAGCAAGAAGGAGGCGGAGACGTTCATCGAGGCCTACTTCGCGCGCTACCCCTCGGTCCGCCAGTTCATCGACGACACCATCGCGCGGGCGCGGGAGACGGGCATGGTGCGCACGCTGCTCGGCCGCCTGCGCCGCCTTCCCGACCTCAACGCCCGAAACTTCCAGGTGCGGATGGAGGCGGAGCGCCAGGCCATGAACACGCCGGTGCAGGGCTCCGCGGCGGACCTCATCAAGAAGGCGATGATCGACCTCCACCGCGAGCTGCGCCGCGAAGGGATGAAGTCGCGGCTCATCCTGCAGATCCACGACGAGCTGCTGCTGGAGGTGCCGGAGGGCGAGTCCGAGCAGGCGCGGGCCATGGTGAAGGCGATCATGGAGGGCGCGCTGGTCCTGGACGTGCCGCTGGTGGTGGACGCCCGCCTGGGCGCCAGCTGGGCCGATGTCCATTAATTCATTGACCCAGTTGCAGGGGACGAGGGCGGCGCGAGCGATGGACCCTCGCCCCTGAAACTGGGATGAGCGTGGGTGTATCCTCGCGCAAGTAGCATCAGCCAAGGAGGTCTCCCATGATCGCCTCCGTGTGGATCCTGGTCGCAGCCCTCGTCTCCGCACAATCCGCAGACGACAAGGACAAAGACAAGCAGAAGCCTCCGGACAAGCTCGCTCAGGCCGCCACCGTGCCCGCCGACCTGCTGCGGCAGGCCGAGGAAAAGGCGGCCGCGGGCGACCTGGACGGCGCCGCAGACCTGCTGCGCAAGGCCGCTGCGCTGCCGGGCGCCACCGGCGAGCCGTCGCTGCGCCTGGGCCGGTTGCTCGAAAGCAAGCACGAGCTCGACACCGCGATCGACGCGTACCAGGCCGCGGCGGCCGGGCTGTCCGGCGCGGCCAAAGGCGAGGCATTGGCCCGCCTTTCCATCGTGCAGCACCTTCGCGGCGTGTCCGCGTGGGCGGTCTCCGCGGAGTCGGCGGTGGCGGCGGATCCGGAAGGCGCCTGGCCGGCGTCCGCCCTCGCGATGGCGCGGGGCCGGCAGGGCAAGGCCGACGAAGCGCTGGCGCTGGCGCGCAAGGCGGAGGCGGCGGGCGGAGGCGCGCCGGCGCAGACCGCGCTCGGCGCCGCGCACGAGGCGGCGAAGGACCTGAAGGCGGCGGAGGAGGCGTATCGCGCGGCGGGGGGTGCTACGGCCGCGGACGTGACGGCCGCGGTGGGTCTCGCCCGCGTGCTGCGCCTGACGCGGCGCGCGGCGGAGGCGGAACCGCTCCTGCAGAAGGTCGTCGCCGAGAGCCCGGGCGCGGTGGCCGCGTACAAGGAATCGGCGCGGGTGAAGATGGCGCTCGGCCGCGGAGCCGACGCCATGGCCGACGGCGCCCTGGCCGCGGCGCTGGCGGAGGGCGACCCCGAGGTGGCGGCGCTGGCCGTGGAGACGGCGGTGGCGCGCGCGCTGGACTACGTCGCCGCCCAGAAGCCGGACCTCGCGGTGCAGGACCTCACCCGGCTCCGGGACAGCCACCCGGACGCGGTGGCAGTGCGCCTGGGGCTGGCCAGGGCGCTGATCGCGAAGCGGCAAGCCGCTGCCGCCATCGTGGAGCTGCAGAAGGCCGTGGAGCTGGCCCCGGACTCCGCGGAGGCGCATTTCCAGCTCGGCGTCGCGCAGCACCTGCACAAGCAGAACGCGGCGGCGGCGGTGCCGTCGTTCGAGAAGGCGGCGGCCGCCGATCCCGGCAACCCCGACTACCGCATCAGCCTGGGCGCCGCTCTGGTCGACGCCAAGCAGTACGATCGCGCGGTGGCGGAGCTGACGCCCGTCACCAGGAGCGCGCCCAAACGGCCCGAGGGTTGGATCTACCTGGGCGCGGCCCACCTGCAGGCGAAGAGGTACAAGGACGCCGTGGCCGCGCTCGAGAAGGCCGCCGCCCTGGTCCCTCCGAGCGCGCAAGTGGAGGCGTACCTCGCCTGGTCCCACTTCGGGCTCAAGGACGCCGCCGGGTTCAAGCTCCACGGCGGCAAGGCCCGGGCCTTGGGCCACAAGGAGGCGACGCTCCTGCAGTACCTGACCCGGATCGAAGGCGGCGAGCTGATCAAATGAGCACAGTCCCTTGTAACCGCAGGCATTACGCTGGATTCTGATTGCATGCTTTGGGCCCGTTCCGGGCCCAGGAGGATGAAGCTCATGCGCAAGGGCCTGGCCGTACTCGCGGCGGCTGCCGCGATCCTGTCCCTCCCGGCCGGCTCTGCCGATGCCGGCGACCACATCGTGACCCCCGACGCGGTGCAGTCGCGGCTCTCGGAGGCGGCCGCCCAGCGCGCGCAGGACCTCGCCGCGGTGCAGGACGTCCTGTCCACTCCGCTCGCCCAGGAGGCTGCCGCGTCCGTCGGCGCCGACCTCGATCGCGTGCGCGCGGGCGTGGGGACGCTTTCGGACACCGAGCTCCGCGATCTTGCGTCTCGAGCCTCCGTCCTGCAGGGCGACCCCGTCGCCGGCGCCATGGACCGGAACATGCGGCTGCTCATCATGGCGGCGCTGATCCTCGTCGTGATCGTCTTGGTGCTCGCGATCCTCTAGTCTAGTGTGGTGAGTCAGAAGTTCGCCGCGAAGTCTCTGACTCACCACACTGGCACCGTGTTTGGGCCTCCTCCGCCTGCGTGATAGATTCCTCGCTTCGGAGGAGGCCCTGACGTGCCGCTGTACGAGTACCAGTGCCCGAAGTGCGGACGGTTCGAGCTCATCCGCCAGTTCTCGGACGCACCCCTGACCGCGTGCCCGACCTGCGGCAGCAAGGTCCAGAAGCTCGCGTCCGCCCCTGCCATCCAGTTCAAGGGCACCGGCTGGTACATCACCGACTACGCCCGCAAGCCGTCGGGCGACGGCGAGTCGGGCCAGCGCAAGTCGGACGAAGGCCAGTCCGGGGAGAGCAGGTCCTCCGACTCGAAATCCGGCGACGGCAAGGCCGACTCCGGGTCTGCTGATTCCGGCAAGGGCAAGGGCAAGAGCAAAGGGGCGGGCAAGGGCGCGGACAGGTCCAAGAGCTCGAAGGACACATCGAGCGCCGGGTCCGGCTCGACGTCCAAGGGCGGCTCCACGTCCGGAAGGGGATCCTCGAAGTAATCGGGCCGCGCAGGAAGCCGTCTGATCAGAGCTTCAGCGACTTCAGGTACTCGCGGAAGGGCCCCCCGAGGTCCGCGCGCTTCAGCGCGAACTCCACCGTCGCCTTCAGGAACCCCAGCTTGTTGCCGGCGTCGTGGCGGACGCCTTCGAAGCGGTAGCCGTAGACCGGCCGCTTCTCGGCCAGCGCGCGGATGCCGTTGGTGAGCTGGATCTCGCCCCCCTCGTCCCTGGCCGTGGTCTCCAGCGCGGCGAATATGTCCGGAGTCAGGATGTAGCGCCCGATGATGGCCAGGTCGCTGGGCGCCCGGGCCGCCGGCGGCTTCTCCACGAGGTCGCGCACGCGGTACACGCGGCCGCCCTCCTCCTCCAGCACGCCGTCGATGACGCCGTAGTTGGAGATCTCGGACTTCGGCACGCGGTGGACCGCGATCACCGGCGCCTGGTGGCGCTCGTAGACCTCGACCATCTGCTTCATGCAGGGCACGGGGCTGTCGATGATGTCGTCGCCGAGCATCACCGCGAAGGGCTCGTCGCCCACCAGGTCCTTCGTCACCAGCACCGCGTGCCCGAGGCCGAGCGCCTCGCCCTGCCGCACGTAGGACACGTTGATCATGCTGGACACGGCGCGCACCTGCTCGAGCAGCTCCGTCTTCCCGCGCTCCTGCAAGAGCTTCTCCAGCTCGTAGGAGACGTCGAAGTGGTCCTCGATGGCGTTTTTGCCGCGGCCGGTGACGATGATGATGTTGGTGAGGCCGGCCGCCACCGCCTCCTCGATGACGTACTGGATGATCGGCTTGTCCACCAGCGGCAACATCTCCTTCGGCTGGGCCTTGGTGGCGGGAAGGAATCGCGTGCCCAGGCCCGCGGCGGGGAAAACGGCCTTGCGGATGCGTGCCATCGAGCGATGCTAGCATCGCCCAATGCTGGACGTGAGGAAGGTGGTCGACGAGCGCGAGTCCGTGGAGGCGGGCCTCCGCCGCCGCGGGTTCGCCTTCTCCGGCGGCGGCGATCCCTGGTCCCTGGATGCGCAGCGGCGCGCCGTCCTCGGCGAGGTCGAGCAGCTCCGCCACGACCAGCGCAAGGCCGGCGAGGAGATCGCTCGCCGCGGGCGCAGCCGCGAGGACGCGACGGCGCTGAAGGCGGAGATGAAGGCGGTCTCGGACCGCGTCCGCGCCCTGGAGGTCCGGCTCGAGGACGTCGAGGCCCGGCTGCGCGACGTCCTGCTGCAGGCGCCCAACCTTCCCGACCCGAGCGTGCCCGACGGCCGCGACGCGGCGGCCGCGCGGGAGGTGCGCCGGGTGGGAGACCCGCCGGAGTTTGCCTTCGCTCCGAAAGCGCATTGGGACCTGGGGCCGGAGCTCGGCATCCTCGACTTCGAGCGGGCGGCCAAGATCTCCGGCGCGCGGTTCGCGGTGTCGTGGGGACCCGGCGCGCGGCTGGAGCGCGCGCTGGCGCAACTCATGCTCGAGCTGCACACCGAGGAGCGGGGGTACACCGAGGTGAGCCCCCCCTACCTGGTGACGGCGGAAACCCTGACCGGCACCGGCCAGCTCCCGAAGTTCGAGCGCGACCTCTTCAAGACGCGGGCGGGCGACAAGGACCTCTACCTGATCCCGACCGCGGAGGTGCCGCTCACCAACCTGCACCGCGACGAGATCCTCGAGGCGGCCGACCTGCCCCGGAAGTACGTCGCCTTCACCCCCTGCTTCCGGTCCGAGGCGGGCTCCTACGGCAAGGACGTGCGCGGCCTCATCCGGAACCACCAGTTCCACAAGGTCGAGCTGGTGAAGCTCACCACGCCGGAATCGTCCATGGCGGAGCTGGAGGCGATGGTGTCCGACGCGGAGGAGGTGCTGAAGATCCTGCGCCTGCCGTACCGCGTGGTGCTGCTGGCGGCCGGCGACATGTCCTTCGCTTCCGCCAAGACCTACGACATCGAGGTGTGGCTGCCCGGGCAGCAGGCGTACCGGGAGATCTCGTCGATCTCGAACTGCACCGATTTCCAGGCCCGCCGCGCGAACCTGCGTTATCGGCCGGAGCCGAAGGCGAAGCCGCGGTTCGTGCACACACTGAACGGCAGCGCGCTCGCGGTCGGGCGGACGCTCGTGGCCGTGCTCGAGAACTACCAGCAGGCCGACGGCTCGGTGGCGATCCCGGACGCGCTCCAGCCGTACATGGACGGACTGGTGCGGATCGGGAAATAGCGGTTACGGCGCCGTTACCCCGAGCCTCTCCTTCAAGAACGCCCGGATCGCGGCGTATGCCGTGTCCATCTCCGCGGGCTTGAAGCCGCCGTGTTCGCCCCCCGCAATCGTCACCAGCCGGTTCGCGACGCCCGCCTTGGCCAGGGCCTCGTGCAGCCGCACGGCATCGCTGTACGGCACGATGGGATCGGCGTCGCCGTGGATGGTGATCACGGGCGGCACTCCCGCGCGGACGTGGGAAAGCGGCGAGAGAGTACGCGCCAACGCTTCGCGCTCGGGCCGGGATCCCAGCCACTCGATGGCGTACCCGCGCGCCCGCGGACCGGAGAGCATCTCCTCGACGTCGGTGATGCCGTACCAGCTCACCACCGCCGCCGGAAGGACGTTCCACTCCGGGACCGATACCCATGAGTTCGTCCCCGCGGGATACGGAACCGTGCACCCACGGTCGAGGCCGGTTGCGGGAGGCAGGAGCGCGGCGGCCAGCGCGAGGTGGCCTCCGGCCGAGTCACCGCTGACGACGATGCGGGCCGGATCGAAGCCGTGGTCCCGGGCGTAACGCGCCACCCAACGCAGGGCGCAACGGACATCCTCGACGGCCGCCGGCGCATGCGCGGTCCGTGAGATCCGGTACTCGACGTTCACCGCCGGCCATCCCGCCTCCAGCCACGGGACCAGCCACAGGACCGCGTCCTCCTTGGCCCCGCTCACCCAGCCGCCGCCGTGCACGAACACGAGGGTCGGGCGCGGCGGCCCGACGGCGCGGGGGCGGTAGACGTCGAGCTTCAGCTCCGTCCCTCCGGCGACGGCGTACGTGATGTTGGCGAGCGACGCGTACTCCGTGACGAGGCGCCGCGCGGCAACCGGCTCCGCGCCGCCGGCCTGCGCCCCCAGCAGCAGAAGCGCCGCCAGCATTACGGCCGGTCCTTGAATTCCTCGTACAGCCGCGTGTGCCGCGTCTCCAGGGACTGGGGCGCGCCGTCGATGAAGACGTGGGTGACGCTCGTCCGGTGGTCCATGACGTCGCCGGTGGCGACGAAGAGGTTGGCGTCCTTGCCCACTTCGATCGACCCCATGCGGTCGGCGACGCCGAAGATCTCCGCCGGTGATAGCGTGATGGCCCGCAGCGCCGCGTCCGCGGGCAGCCCGAAGGCGCGCGCCATCGCCGCCTGGTAAGGCAGGTTGCGCGACATGGACGCGTCGTCGCTGACGATCGCGAACCGGACGCCCGCGCGATGGAGGGCGGCGGCGTTCGCGTAGGAGACGTCGTACGGGTCGGCCTCGCGGCGCGGAAGGCGGTCCACCTCCACCAGCACCGCCGCATCCGCGGCCTTGAGCGCGTCCACGCACCGCCAGGCGTCCAGGCCGCCGGCAATGATCAGCTTCAGCCCCCGTTCGCGGGCGAACGCGACCGCGCCGCGGATGTCGTCCTCGGCGTCGGCGCGGATCACCATGGGAACCTCGCCCCGCGCGACGGGCGCCAGCGCCTCGAGGGCCAGGTCGACTTTCGGGGCGCGGGAAGGGATGTCCAGTGCCGCGCGGTGCGCCTTGGCATCCTCGAGGAGATGGGTGAGGCGGCGCAGGTCCTTCTCCTGGTTCTTCTTCTTCTCCTTCTGGCGCTCCTCGAAGGTCTTGAGCTCCGGCTCGTCGAAGGCCCTCGCGAAGTCGAAGGCGGGGCGGCCGGTGGGATACACGACGTGCATCGCCGCCGGGGTCTTCAAGGTGAGCGCGTCCGGCGTGGTGCCGGCGAGGCGGATGAGGGCGCTCTGGCCGGACACCAGGCCGCCTGCGGGCGCGGCCAGAGCGGCGGTGACGCCGTTGGCTCGGGCCACCGGGATGAGCTCGCTGTGCGGGTGCACGGCGACCCAGGCCCGGACGTGCGGGTTCACGTCGCCGACCTCGGTGGTGTCCACCGAGCCGGGGACGCTGCCGATCTCGGTCAGGCCCAGCGTGGTGAGGCCGTCGATGAGCCCCGGGTAGACCGATTTCCCGGCGGCGTCGATGACGGTGGCGCCGGGCGGGATCTCCACCGCCGCGCCCACCGCCGCGATCTTGCCCTCGGAGATGAGGACGGTCGCGCTCTCGAGCACGTCGCCGGAGACCGTGTGCACCCGCCCGCCCTGGATGGCGATCACGCCGTCCGCCGCCGCCGCGGGTGCCATGGCCAGCAGCACGAGCGCGCCAGCGAGATTCCGCCTCATCGCGCACCTCCCGCCGCCGGCACTGCCGGTCTCGCCGACAGGTCCCGGGCGCGATCGAACACGACGGATCCCTCCACCATCGTCAGCTCGACACGGGCGTCGGGCGAGAACGGATGGGCGCTGAAGATCGCGAAGTCGGCGTCCTTGCCGGGCTCGATCGATCCCACGCGCTTCTCCACGCCGATCTGCCAGGCGGGGTTGATGGTGATCATCTTGAGCGCCTCGTCCTCGCTCACCCCGCCGTATTTCACCGCCTTGGCCGCTTCCCAGTACAGCCGCCGGGCCAGCTCGTCGGAATCGGAGTTCAGGGAAACGTTTACGCCGTGGGCGGCCATCACCGCGGCGTTGTACGGGGTCGCATCCCACGCCTCCAGCTTGTAGGCCCACCAGTCGGAGAACGTGGACGCGCCGGCGCCGTGGCGCGCGATCTCGCTCGCCACCTTGTAGCCCTCCAGGACGTGCTGGAACACGCGGACCTTGAAGCCGAACTCGTCGGCCAGCCGGATGAGCATGAGGATCTCGTCCGAGCGGTAGCAGTGGGCGTGCACCATGACCTTGCCGTCGAGGATGTCGCGCACGGTCTCCAGGCGCAGGTTGCGCCGCGGGGCCACCGCCCCCGGCGCGCGGCCGGTCTTCTCGTAGTCCTCCCACTCGCGCTTGTACGCCCGCGCCTCGCGGAACGCCTCCCGCAGCACGACCTCGACCCCCATGCGGGTAACGGGGTACCGCCGCGGGCCGGGCACGGTGAAGTTGGAACGCTTCGGGTTCTCGCCCAGGGCGAACTTGATCCCGCGGGGCGCCTCCTGGTAGAGCAGCTCCTCCGGCGGCCGGCCCCAGCGCAGCTTGATCACAGCGTTCTGGCCGCCGATGGCGTTGCACGAGCCGTGGAGGACGTTGAGCAGCGTGACCCCGCCGGCAAGCTCGCGGTAGATGTTCACGTCGCGGTGGTCGAGCACGTCGGCGACGCGGACCTCGGCCGTCACCACGTCGGTGCACTCGTTGACGTTCTGCTCGGCTGCGGTATGCGAGTGGGCGTCGATGATGCCCGGCATGACGTACTGGCCGGTGGCATTGACGACGGGGGTGCCCGGGGGCACGGGAATGCCGGCGCCGACGGCGAGGATGCGTTTGCCGCGGACGAGCACGGTCCCGTTCGGGATCGTCCCCTGGGGACCGACGGTGATCACCGTCCCGCCCATGATGGCGAACGTCTTCTCGGGCGCCGCGGTGGGGGCGGCGAGCGCGAGCGCGGCCAGGACCACGGCGGTCATCGGAGCACCTCCGGCATGGGCAGTGGGGTCGGCGTAGGCGATGGAGCGGGCGTGGGCGACGGCTTATCCTCGGGCTCGAAAAGCTCGCCGTCCACGAACACCAGTTTCGGCTTCGCGTCCTTGGTCAGCGGCTCCCCCGACCACGCCACCACGTTGGCGATCTTGCCCGCCTCCAGGCTGCCCAGCCGGTCGCTCACGCCCAGGGCTTCCGCCGCCTGTAGCGTGACCGCCCGCAGCGCCACCTCGCGCGGCAGCCCGCGCTCGACGGCCTTGCGGACGCCGGCCAGGAAATCGGGGGCGTGGCCGGAGACCAGCGCGAAGGCCACGCCGGCCCGGTGCAGCGCGGCGGGGTTCTTTTCCGCCTCCTCGATTTCGCGCCTTTCCTTGTCCTCGTCCGCGCCGCCGAAGAAGGCTGCGGGCCGCGGCGGGTCGAAGTTCACGCTGACCAGGAGCGGAACGCGGCGGGCCTTGATCAGGTCGGCGACGGACTGGGCCTGCATGGCTCCCGAGATGGCGACCTTGACCTTGAACTCGTCGGCGAGGGCCAGCGCGCGGCGGATGTCGTTCTCGCGGGTCGCG
>Ga0326597_10006441_pt1 | contig 16091 bp, 15 predicted proteins | sample RVTome_12_FD_203789 | JGI IMG/M metagenome (GOLD analysis project Ga0326597, IMG submission 203789) | Soil microbial communities from uranium-contaminated site in the Upper Colorado River Basin, Wyoming, United States - RVT100D185 | ecosystem: Environmental > Terrestrial > Soil > Contaminated >...
GACGCATCGCAACCCGCTACGACAAGCTGGCCATCAACTACGCTTCAGCCGTCGCAATCGCCGCCATCATCATCTGGTGGACCTGATTGAGTCTGGAGCCTAGAGCGCGCGCAGCGCCCGACCCGGCCGATCTGGGCGAAACCCACCGGCTGGTGCTGGCCGATTGCCACGCCAGCGCCGCGCGGATGCACGATGCCGGCGCCACGCTGCCCCGCGCCGGACTTCTGCTGCTGATCGGCCGCGGCGAAACTGCCATAGCGGCGCGCGCCAAGACCCCGGCGCTGGACATCCTGCGCGTCGACCCTCGCAGCGACGACGGCGCGGCGCGCTGGCGCGACTGGCTGGCATCGCTGCAACAGACCGCGCCGCGCGCGTGAGCGCTTGCCCTGCCGCCGCGGCGCGGTAACACTGCCGCCATGACCGCACCCCCTGCCCTCACGCTCTATCTTGCCGACGCCGAGGCCACCGAGCGCCTTGGCCAGACCGTTGCGCCGCTGCTGCGCGCCGGCGATGTGTTGCTGCTGCACGGTGCGATCGGCGCCGGCAAAACCCATTTTGCGCGCGCTGTCATCCAGGCGCGGCTGGCCGCCACGGGGCGGTTCGAACATGTGCCTTCGCCCACCTACACACTGGTGCAGACCTATGATGCCGGCGGCGCCGAGATCTGGCACGCCGATCTTTTCCGGTTGGGCGATGCCGACGAGATTGCCGAGCTTGGTCTGGAACAGGCGTTCGACACCGCGATCTGCCTGGTGGAGTGGCCCGGATTGCTGGGCGCGCGGGCACCGCAAAAGGCTCTGCACATGCATTTTGCCCCTCGTGGCGAGGGCCGCGAGGTGACGTTGCGCGCAGCCGCGGCACGCTGGGCGCCGCTGTTGGCGGCGCTGGCGCGAAAGGGGCAGGACGCATGAGCCCGCCCAACCTGTTCGGCCTGCCGCCGGGCGCCGATTTTCCCGCCGCGCTTGTGCAGGGGCTGATCGCGCAGATGCAGCACCAGCCGCCCGAGGCGATGGCGCGGGTGCTGCTGTTCGTGAACACCGCGCGCATGTTGCGCCGGGTGCGCGAGATATTCGATGGCCAGGGCGCACGCTTTCTGCCGCGACTGCGGCTGGTCACCGAGCTTGCCCATGATCCGGTGCCGGGCCTGCCTGCGGCGGTGTCGCCGCTGCGCCGCCGGCTGGAACTGGCGCAACTGGTTGCCGGGCTTGCCGCGCGACAACCCGATTTCGCGCCGGGTTCGGGGCTTTATGCGCTGGCGGATTCGCTGGCCGATCTGCTGGCCGAAATGCAGATGGAGGGTGTTTCGCCCGACGCGCTGGCCCGCCTTGACGTGGCCGATCACGCCGCGCACTGGCAACGCAGCTGGGCCTTCATCCGCATCGTTTCGCGCTATTTTGCCGCCGACAGCCCACCCGACCCCGCTGCCCGCCAGCGACGGGTGGTCGAGGCGCTGGCCGCCGCCTGGGCCAAGCACCCGCCGCCCGACCCGGTCATCGTTGCCGGATCAACCGGCTCGCGCGGCGCAACCGCCTTGCTGATGCGCGCCGTGGCGGCGCTGCCGGACGGCGCCGTGGTGCTGCCCGGGTTCGATTTCGATTTACCGGATTCCTGCTGGAACAGTCTCGATTCTGGCCCCGCGCCCTGCGAGGACCATCCGCAATACCGGTTTGCCGCGCTGGCGCGGTCGCTGGGGGTGACGCCCGGCGCGGTGCGACGCTGGACCGATGCCGCACCCGCCGACCCGCGGCGCAATGCTGCTGTGTCGCTGGCGCTGCGCCCGGCCCCGGTCACCGACCAGTGGCTGCGCGAGGGCACGGCGCTTGGCGATCTGCCCGCGGCAATGCGCGAGGTGGCGCTGATCGAGGCGCCGCACCCGCGCAGCGAGGCGCTGGCGATCGCGTTGGTGCTGCGCCATGCCGCCGAGGCCGGCACCCGTGCCGCGCTGATTTCGCCTGACCGATTGTTGGCTCGGCGGGTCGCCGCGGCGCTGGATCGCTGGGGCATCATTGCCGACGACAGCGCCGGCCAGCCGCTGCAACTGACCCCGCCGGGCCGCTTTCTGCGCCATGTCGCGGCACTTCTGGGCCGCAAACTGACCGTCGAGGCGCTGATCGTGCTGCTCAAGCACCCGCTGACCGCCTCAGGCGCGGAACGCGGCCCGCATTTGCGCTATGCCCGCGAACTGGAACTGCATTTGCGCCGCCACGGCCCCGCCTTTCCCGAACCCGCAGCACTGCTGGCCTGGGCCGCGGCAAGCGATGAACCCGCGCGGGTCGCCTGGGCGCGCTGGCTTGGCGATACCCTGGCGCCCGCCGCGGGCTTCACGCAGGCGCCGCTGTCGGCCTGTATCGAGACGCATCTTGCGCTTGCCGAGGCACTTGCCATGGGCCCCGCCCGCGACCCCGCTTCGCTGCAGCTGTGGCAGCGCGAAGCCGGGCGCGAGGCGGCGCGGATCTTTGCCGAGGCGCGGCGCGAAGCCGGCTTTGGCGGCGCCTTCAGCGCGGCGCAATATGCCGATCTGGTGGCCAGCCTGCTGCAGACCGGCTCGGTGCGCCAGACCGGCGCCACGCATATGCGCCTATCGATCTGGGGCACGCTTGAGGCGCGCGTGCAGGGCGCCGAACTGGTAATTCTGGCCGGCATGAATGAGGGCACCTGGCCCCGCCTGCCGGCGCCAGACCCCTGGCTCAGCCGCAAGATGCGGCTCGATTCAGGCCTTTTGCTGCCCGAGCGCCAGATCGGCCTTGCGGCGCATGATTTCCAGCAGGCGGTGGCGGCGCCGCGCGTGGTGCTGTCGCGCGCCGCGCGCGACGCCGATGCCGAAACCGTAGGGTCGCGTTGGCTGAGCCGTCTGACCAACCTGCTTGCCGGACTGCCAGGCCAGCAGGGGCCCGAGGCACTGGCGGCGATGCGGCAGCGCGGGCAGGTCTGGCTGGATCTGGCGGCGGCGCTGGATGCGCCCACCGCGCGCATCGCCCCGGCAACACGGCCCGCACCGCGCCCGCCGGTGGCGGCGCGGCCGCGCGTGCTGCCGGTGACCGCGATCAAGACCCTGATCCGCGATCCTTATGCGATTTACGCCGCACGCATTCTGCGCCTAAGGCCGCTGGATCCGCTGCGCCCCGAACCCGACCCGCTGAAACGCGGCAAGGCGCTGCACCGCATCGTCGAGGCTTTCATCGCCACACGGCCGCCCGGCGAGTCCCCGGCCGAGGCGCAGGCGCGGCTGTTGCAAGTGGCAACGCAGGTGCTTGCCGATGAGGTGCCCTGGCCCGGCGCGCAGCGCTTCTGGCTTGCGCGCATCGCCCGCGTCGCCGCGGCCTTTGTGACCGCCGAGGCCGGGCGCGCCGCCGGCGGGGCGCCCGTGGTGCTGGAACAATCAGGCTCTGCTCGGCTTGAGAACCTTGATTTCACGCTGACCGCGCGCCCCGACCGGATCGACCTCTTGCGCGACGGAAGGCTGCATATTTACGACTACAAGTCGGGCGCGCCGCCAACCGCAGCGCAGATGAAGGCATTCGACAAGCAGTTGTGGCTGGAAGCGGCGATGGCCGAGCGAGGCGCCTTTGCCACGCTTGGGCCGCGCGAGGTTGCCGGTGTCAGCTACGTGTCGCTCGGCGGCGAAGGCGGCGAACAGGCCCGCGACTGCACACCAGAGCTGATTTCCGAGGTCTGGGCCGGGCTGCACCGCCTGCTTGCCGCCTATCTGTCGGCGCAGACCGGCTTTGCCTCGCGCCGCTCGCTGCAAAAGGTCGGCGACCGCGGCGATTACGACCATCTGGCGCGTTTTGGCGAATGGGAAATGACCGACGCCCCGGTGCCCGAGGATGTGCCATGACCGCGCGCAACGTTGCCAGCGAAACACAGGTGCAGGCGGCGACGCCCGATCGCTCGACCTGGCTTGCCGCCAATGCCGGGTCGGGCAAGACGCGGGTGCTGACCGACCGCGTGGCCAGGCTGCTTTTGGCCGAAACAGAGCCGCAAAAGGTGCTGTGCCTGACCTATACCAAGGCCGCCGCAAGCGAGATGCAGAACCGGTTGCTGGCGCGGCTGGGGGGCTGGGCGATGTTGCCGGACGCGCCCTTGCGCGCGGCGCTGGCAGATCTGGGTCATCGCGGCGCCATCACCGATGCCACGCTGGCGCAGGCGCGGCGGCTGTTTGCCAAGGCGATTGAAACCCCCGGCGGGCTGAAAATTCAGACCATCCACGCTTTTTGCGCCGCGCTGCTGCGCCGCTTTCCGCTGGAGGCGGGGGTGTCGCACGATTTCACCGAACTTGACGAACGCGCCGGCGCGATGCTGCGAGCCGATGTCGTGGAAGAGCTTGCCGCCGGGGCCGATGTCGCGGCGGTCGATGCGTTGGCGCGCTATTTTCCGGGCGAAGGGCTGGATGCGCTTCTGGCCGAAATCAGCGCCAACAGTGCCGCCTTCGCCTGCCCGGCGGACCGCGCCGCAGCGCTGGCGCTGTTCGATCTGCCGGCAGCTTTCAGCCCGCAAGTTCTGCTGGACGCGATCTTTGCCCCGGGCACCGCCGCCGCGATCGCCGCGCTGGTGCCGATGCTTCTGGCAAGCAGCAGCTCCGATGCGAAGGCCGGCGCCAAACTGGCCGCGCTGAACCTTGCCGCGCCCGACATGGAAAGCTGCACCGTGCTGGAAGAGGTGTTCTTGTATGGCAAGGGCGCCAAGGTCAGCACACCCTTTTCGGCCAAGACCGACTCGTTTCCCACCAAGGCGCTGCGCAACGGCGCCGCCGCGCCCTTGATGCCGGCGCTGCAGGCGCTGGCGCTGCGGCTGCAAGACGGCCGTCCGCGACGGCTGGCCCTGGCAGCGGCGGAAAAGGCTCTGGCGTTGCAGCGTTTCGGCCATGCCTGGCTGGCGCGTTACAGCGCGCACAAGGCCGCCCGTGGCTGGCTCGATTTCGACGACCTGATCCAGCGTGCCGTGGCGCTGCTGCACGACCCCTCGGTGGCGCAATGGGTGCTGTTCCGGCTGGATGGCGGCATCGACCACATTCTGGTGGATGAGGCACAGGATACCAGCCCCGGGCAATGGCAGGTGATCGCCTCGCTTGCGGCCGAGTTCACTGCGGGCAAGGGCGCGCGCGATGCGGCGCGCACGCTGTTTGTTGTGGGCGACCGCAAGCAGTCGATCTATTCGTTTCAAGGCGCCGATTTGCGCGAATATGAACGGATGCGCACCGAATTCGCGGCGCGCTTCGACGCCGCCGGGCGGCCGCTGCAGGCGATGGGGCTGGCGCATTCGTTCCGTTCGTCCGCGGCGATCCTGCGGCTGGTCGATCTGACCTTTGGCGATGCCGCGCAGAACGGCCTGGGCGGACCCACCACGCATATCGCGCATCACCGCGACCTGCCGGGCCGGGTCGATCTGTGGCCGCCCGTGCCCAAACCCGAGAAGGAGCCCGAAACCGACTGGCGCGACCCGCTGGGGCTGCGCGGGCCGCAGGACGAAACCGTGGTGCTGGCGCGCGCCGTCGCCGCGCAGATCCGCCAGCTGGTCGAGCGTGGCACGCAGCTGCCCGCACAAGGCGGTGCGCGCCCGGTGCATGAGGGCGATTTTTTGATACTGGTGCAGCGGCGCGGTGCGCTGTTCGCCGAACTGATCCGTGCCTGCAAGGCCGAGGGGCTTGCCATCGCCGGCGCCGACCGGCTGAAACTGGGCGCTGAACTTGCTGTGCGCGACATCGCCGCGGTGCTGGCGTTTCTTGCGACACCCGAAGACGATCTGTCGCTTGCCGCGGCACTGCGTTCGCCGCTGTTTGGCTGGACCGAGGCGCAGCTTTTCGCGCTGGCGCAGCCGCGCAGCGGCTATCTGTGGGAAGCGCTGCGCCATGACCCCGACCACGGCGCAACCCTGGCACTGCTGCAGGATCTGCGCGACCAGGCCGACTTCCTGCGCCCTTACGACATCATCGAACGCCTGCTGACGCGCCATCGCGGGCGCGAACGGCTGATCGGCCGGCTTGGCCCCGAAGCGGAAGACGGGATTGATGAGCTGTTGTCGCAGGCGCTGGCCTTCGAGCGCGCCGAGGTGCCCAGCCTGACCGGCTTTCTGGGCTGGCTTTCCGCCGATGACATAGATGTGAAGCGCGCGGCAGGCGGCACCGGGCGGGCGATCCGGGTGATGACGGTGCACGGCGCCAAGGGGCTTGAATCGCCCATCGTGATTCTGCCCGATACGAAGGTGCGGCAGAATCGCCTGCGCCGCGAAGTGGTCTTGCTGCGCGGTGGCGCCGTGTGGAAAACTGCCGACGACGAAGCGCCCCCGCAACTGGCCGAGGCGCAGGCGGCGCTGCGCCAGCGCCAGCACGAAGAACGCTTGCGGCTGTTGTATGTGGCGATGACACGGGCGGAAAAATGGCTGATCGTCTGCGCCGCCGGCGATGTCGGGACCGGTGATGAAAGCTGGTATGCGCTGGTCCGCGAGGCGCTGCAAAAGGCGGGCGCAGAGCCTGATTTTACTGTCACCGCGCTTGCCGGCCCGGTTGGCAACATCACCCGGCTGGGCTGCGGCGACTGGCCTGCCGACGCGCCCGGGGCCGCTGCCCGGCCATTGTCGCCTGCGCCGCTGCCGCAATGGGCCTTGCAAACCCCGGGGCCAGAGCCCGCAACGGCGGCAACGCTGTCACCTTCGGATCTGGGCGGCGCCAAGGCGCTGCCGGGCGAGGCGGGGCTGCTTGAAGATGCCGCCAAGCGGCGCGGGCGGCGGCTGCACCGGCTTTTGCAGCATCTGCCCGAATGGCCGCGCGAAAGCTGGCGCGAATTGGCCGAGACGCTGCTGGGCCAGGGCGACGATGCCGCGGATTGGGCCGAAACAAAGCCGGTTTTCACCGAGGCGATGCAGGTGCTGATGGCGCCGGCGCTGGCGCCCTATTTCGTGCCGGGGGCGCTTGCCGAGGTGGAGTTCACCGCCAGGCTGCCCGCGCTTGGCAACCGTGTCGTGCACGGCAGCATCGACCGGCTGGTGGTCAGAGATGGTGTGCTGCGGGTTCTGGACTACAAATCCAACGCCCAGGCACCGCGCCACCCCGAAGACGTGCCCGAGGGCATCTTGCGCCAGTTGGGCGCCTATGCCGCGGCGCTGGCGCAGATTTACCCCGGGCGCCGGGTCGAGACCGCAATATATTGGACGGCAGCGGCGCGGCTGATGCCGCTGCCCGCGGCGCTGATTGCCGCAGCCCTTGACCGGGTTGCGCATCTTGACGTTGCCCCGTCGCGCTCCTAGGTTTTCAGCAACAACCCATTCAGGAGTTTTGATATGTCAACCAAAGCCGTCACCGACGCCACTTTCGACACCGAGGTGCGCAAATCCGACATCCCCGTCGTGGTCGATTTCTGGGCGGAATGGTGCGGCCCCTGCCGCATGATCGGCCCCTCGCTTGAAGAGCTTTCGGCCGAGTTCGAAGGCCAGGTGAAAATCGTCAAGGTCAATGTCGATGAAAACCCCGACAGCCCGGCGGCGCTTGGCGTGCGCGGCATTCCGACGCTGTTCCTGTTCAAGGACGGTCAGGTGCATTCGAACAAGGTTGGCGCGGCGCCCAAGGCGGCACTGAAAACCTGGATTCAATCGGCGCTATAGGCGCGCGGCATTTGAAACGGGGGCGCCTGCTGGCGCCCCTTTTTCATTGCCGGTGCGGTTGTGGCGCGCGGCGCCCGGCGCCATATAGGCAGGCAGTCGCGGCGCGCGGAAAGGTGGGCAGATGGCGGAAGACCGGTTTCCTGGTTGGCACGGCACAACAATTCTTGCGGTGCGGCGCGGCGGGCGCGTGGTGGTGGCGGGCGACGGGCAGGTGAGCCTTGGCAATACCGTCATCAAGGGCGCGGCGCGCAAGGTGCGCAGGCTTAGCCCCGGCGGGCATGATGTGGTTTGCGGCTTTGCCGGCTCGACCGCCGACGCTTTTACCCTGTTGGAGCGTCTGGAGAAAAAGCTTGAGGCGGCGCCGGGGCAACTGGCGCGCGCCTGCGTCGATCTGGCGAAAGACTGGCGCATGGACAAATATCTGCGCAATCTGGAGGCAATGCTGATCGTCACCGACGGCAGCCTGATGTTCGTGCTGACCGGCGCGGGCGACGTGCTGGAACCCGAACACGACGTGGCGGCGATTGGGTCTGGCGGCAATTTCGCGCTGGCCGCCGCGCGCGGGCTGCTGGAAACCGGGCTTGACGCCGAGGCGGTGGCGCGCAAGGCCATGGCGATTGCCGCCGATATCTGCGTGTTCACCAATGGCAATTTGACAGTGGAAACGATTCATGCCGCCTGAAACCCATGACGCGGGCGAGATTTCGTTTCGCCCGGTCACGCCAGCCGATCTGCCGTTGCTGTGCGCATGGATGGTGCAGCCGCATTGGCGCGAATGGTGGGGCGATCCGGATGTCAAACTGGCCTCGATCCGCGACAAGATCGAGGGGCGCGACCCGACCGAGCCATATCTGTTCGTGCTGGAAGGCCAGCCCGTGGGCTACGTTCAGGTCTGGTTCATCGCCGACGCCCGGGTTGAACCATGGCTGACCGAGGCGCCCTGGGTCATGTGGCTTCCCGACAACGCTGTGGGCGTAGATATTTCGCTTGGTGACGGCGCGATGCTGTCGCGCGGCATCGGCTCGGCGGCGCTGGCGGCATTCGTTGCCCGGTTGCGCGCGCAGGGCCGCGATTTCATCATCATCGACCCAGACCCAGCCAATTCGCGGGCCATAGCTGCCTATCGAAAAGCCGGTTTCAGGCCGATACCGGAGTTGCTTGGCAAGACTGGCCCCGCTCTGATCATGCGTCACGTAACAAAGGACGACATCGAATGACCGACCTGACCCCGCGCGAGATCGTATCGGAACTTGACCGCTACATCATCGGCCAGAACGCCGCGAAGCGGGCGGTGGCGGTGGCGCTGCGCAACCGCTGGCGGCGCAAGCAACTGGCCGACGACCTGCGCGAAGAGGTTTACCCCAAGAACATCTTGATGATCGGCCCCACCGGCGTCGGCAAGACGGAAATCAGCCGCCGTCTGGCCAAGCTGGCGCGCGCACCGTTCCTGAAGGTCGAGGCCACAAAATTCACCGAGGTCGGCTATGTCGGCCGCGACGTCGAACAGATCATCCGCGATTTGACCGATGCGGCGGTGGTGGAAACCCGTGCGCGTATGCGCGACGAGGTCAAGGCGCGCGCGCACAAGGCCGCCGAGGAGCGGGTGATCGAGGCGCTGGCCGGCTCTGACGCCCGCGAAGCCACGCGCGAGATGTTTCGCGGCAAGCTGAAGCGGGGCGAGCTTGACGCCACGATGATCGAGCTTGACGTGGCCGATACGGCAAGCCCGATCGGCATGATGCCGCTGGGCGGACCGGGCATGGAAAGCCAGATGCAGGGCCTGCAGGAATTTTTCGGCAAGGCCTTCGGCGGGCGGCGCACGCGCAAGCGGCTGACTGTCGCGCAAAGCTATGAGCTGTTGATTTCCGAAGAGGCCGACAAGCTGCTGGATGACGAGGTGGTGAAAGCCGCGGCGCTGGAGGCAGTGCAGCAACAGGGCATCGTGTTCATTGACGAGATCGACAAGGTCGCCAGCCGTGCCGAAACCCGTGGTGCCGATGTGTCGCGCGAGGGCGTGCAGCGCGACCTGCTGCCGCTGATTGAGGGCACCACGGTTTCGACGAAATACGGGCCGGTGAAAACCGACCATATCCTGTTTATCGCCTCGGGCGCCTTTCACATCGCCAAACCTTCGGACCTGTTGCCCGAACTGCAGGGGCGACTGCCGATCCGGGTGGAATTGCAGGCCCTGACCGAGGGCGATTTCGTGCGCATCCTGACGGAAACCGACAACGCGCTGACGCTGCAGTATTCCGCGCTGATGGCGACCGAGCAGGTGACGGTGACATTCACCCCCGATGGCATCGCAGCCCTGGCACGGATCGCCGCCGAGGTGAACCAGGCCGTGGAAAACATCGGCGCGCGACGGCTTTACACGGTGATGGAACGGGTGTTCGAGGAACTGTCGTTCACCGCCCCTGATCGCGGCGGCGATGCGGTCACCGTCGATGCCGCCTTTGTCGAGCGGCATCTGGGCGATCTGTCGCGATCGACCGACCTCAGCCGCTACGTGCTGTAGCCACTTTCCTTTGCCCTTTCAGCGGTCCATGACGGCGCCAACGGGGGTGCGCCATGGGTTTTGTCTTGTTCTTGCGCGAAAACGCGCGCTGGCTGGCTGCGGGTGTGCTGCTGGCCTTCGTGTCGGGCTTCGGGCAGACCTTTTTCATCGCGATCTTTGCCGGCCACCTGCGCGCCGAATTTGGGCTGAGCGACGGTCAGTGGGGTTGGGCCTATACGGCGGGCACGCTGGCTTCGGCGGCGCTGATGCTCTGGACGGGCGGGCTGACAGACCGGTTCCGGGTGCGCAACCTGGGCAGTTGGGTGCTGGTGGCGCTTGCCCTGGCCTGCGTCGCGATGAGCCTGAACCGCGCCGCCTGGGCGTTGCCCATCATCATCTTTGCGTTGCGCTTTACCGGGCAAGGCATGACCAGCCACACCGCGATCGTGGCGATGGCGCGCTGGTTCGTTGCCAACCGCGGTCGGGCGCTTGCTGTGGCAGGGCTAGGCTATGCCTTGGCCGAGGCGCTGATGCCAATGATCTATGTCGCGGCGCTGCGCCTGTTTGGCTGGCGCGAGCTGTGGCTGGTGTCGGCCGCGGTCGTGGTGCTGGGGGTGCCCGCGCTGCGCGCGCTGTTGAGCTATGAGCGCACGCCGCAAAGCATGGCGGCGGGCAGCCAGGCACCCGGCATGGGCGGGCGGCACTGGACCCGCGCCGAAGCACTTCGGCATTGGCTGATCTGGGCATTGATGCCTGCGCTGCTGGCGCCGCCCGCCTTTTTCACCGCCTTCTTCTTTCAGCAGGTGCATCTGGCCGGGGTCAAGGGCTGGGACCACCTGCAACTTGTGACACTGTTTCCGCTGTTTCCCTTGGCGGGGGTCGCCGCGTCTTTCGGCTTTGGCTGGAGCATCGACCGCTTTGGGGCGCGCAAGTTGATGGGGGTCTATCAGCTTGGGCTTGCCGCGGGCTATCTGGTGCTGGCGTTAACCGATACGCTGCTGGCGGCGGCCGTGGCGCTTGCGTTGATGGGCGTCACCTCGGGTGGCCAGGGCACCTTGCCCAACGCCTTCTGGGCCGAATACTACGGCACCCGCAACATCGGTTCAATCAAGGCTGTGATCACAGCCGTGCTGGTGCTTGGCTCGGCGATCGGGCCGGGGCTCAGCGGCGCGCTGATCGACCGTGGCGTGATGTTTCCAGCGCAGATGCTGGCCATCGCGGCCTATACGGTGCTTGCCTCGCTGGGGGCCTGGGTCGCGGTGGTGCGCGCCGGGCGCGAATTACCGCGCGCGCCGTAGATAGACGTAATAGGCGCCTGCCCCCCCGTGTTTCAGATGCGCCTGCGCCACCTGGATCACCGCCCCGGCCAGCGGTGGTTGATGCAGCCATTGCGGCACCTGATGGCGCAACAGGCCGCGGCGCAGCGGGATCGGCCCATCATCGGCGACAAGCCGCCCCTTGCCTGTGATCACAAGCACCAGCCGCCGACCCGCCGCCTGCGCGCCAAGAACAAACCGGATCAGTTCGGGGTGGGCCTCGGCCAGCGTCATGCCGTGCAGATCAAGCCGCGCTTCGGGCGTGATCCGGCCACGGGTCATCTTCTGATGCGCCTTGCGGTCCATCTGCACCGGTGCCTGTGCCAGCCAGTCCGGCAGCGCGGGCGCCGGGTCGTGGCGAAACGCCGGCGCCGCGGCACGCTGGCCGATGCGAAAATCTGGCAGGGCGGGGCGGGGCGGCGGCTGCGGCGCGGGCTGCGGCCCCGGCTGCGGCTTGGGCGGCGCCGCGGGTTCGGGGCTAAACGGCGCGGCGGCGCGCGCCGGGCGCAGCGCCACGGCGCTCGCGGCGACATGCGCCCAAAGTTCGCGTTCTTCCGGGGTCAGCTTGCGGCGGCGGCGCATCGCACCGGCCTAGGCGCCGGTGGCAACAAGCTGCCAGTTCGGGTCCTGGGCGCCCATCTTGCGCGCAAAGGTCCACGTGTCGCGCTGTTTACGCGGGGATTTCGGGTCGCCTTCGACGATCTGGCCGGCACTGTCGCGCGCGGTGGAAATCAGCTCGCCAGTAAAGCGAACCGATATTTCCGCCTCGCGCGATTGCGGGTCATATTCGGCCTCGGCAAGCGCCAGTTCGCGCACGCCGATGAATTCGGCCTGCACCGTCAGCCCCTGTTGCGCCCGCGCCTGCACCACCCCGTCGAATGCGGCGTAAACCTCGGGCGCCAGGAAAGCACGCACCGACGCGATGTCGCCCCGCTCGAATGCCATCAGGATCATTTCATAGGCCGAGCGCGCGCCCTGCAGAAACTGCGTCACCGAAAAGTCGGGCTCGACACGCTTCATCGCCACCAGCGCCGCAGCGGCGGCGCCGCCCTCGGGCACGTGGTCGATGATGTCGCGGTCCTGCCCGCCCTCGATCACCGCAAAGCCGCGCCGTCCGACACGGGCCGGTGGCGGTTCATCGGGCAGGCTGGTCTTTTCGAACCCGTCGCGGCTGCCAAGCACGTTTTTCAGTCGCAAGATCAGGAAGATGGCGATTCCGGCCAGCACGATCAACTGAATCACGGCATTGGACATGGGCTGGACCTCGGGCTCGCGGGGTTGGAAAAATCGTTGAACCTCACTTATGTAGGATACCGGCGGGGTCAAGTCCACCGCCGCCCGTGGCATGTTGGCTGCAAGAAGGGATAAACCGATGTGGATCTTTGTGGCATTCGCCGCGGTGCCGCTGATCGAGATTGCTCTGTTCATCCAGGTCGGCGGGCTGATCGGCCTGTGGCCGACGCTGGCGCTGGTGCTGCTGACCGCCATCGTCGGCACCGCACTGGTGCGCAGCCAGGGGGCGCGGGCGCTGGCCGATCTGCGCGGCGCGCTGCACGAGTTGCGCGACCCGACCGCACCGCTGGCACATGGCGCGATGATCCTGTTTGCCGGGGCGATGCTGCTGACCCCTGGGTTTTTCACCGATGCGATGGGTATTGCGCTGCTGGTTCCGGCTGTGCGCCGCGCCGTGCTGCGCTATCTGGCGCGGCACATGCAGTTTGCCAGCTTCAGCGTCCGCACCAGCACGGGCGGGCCGCGACCACGCCCGGGCGTGATCGACGCCGATTATGTCGAGCTGGACCCCGAAAAACCGCCGGGCGGGCAGACTTCGGGTTGGACGCGGCATTGAGGCGGCGCCCCTGGGGTGCTACACCGCCCGCATACCCTGGACCAGGAGATACCGATGGCCGAAGACAGCAATGGCGCCGCACCGCAAGCCCCGCAACCCGCGCAGGTGAAAATGAACGTGCTGGCGCAGTTCGTGCGCGACATGTCGTTTGAAAACGTGGTGGCCCAAAAGGGCGTTGCCTCGAACGACGTGCAGCCCGAAACGCAGGTTCAGGTCAGCCTGGACGCGCGCAAGCGCGCCGCCGACAACCAGTATGAAGTGATCACCAAGTTCAAGATCACCTCGTCGAACGCCGCCGACAAGGCACCGCTGTTCCTGCTGGAACTGGACTACGGCGGCATTTTCCACGTCGAGGGCGTGCCCGCCGAACAGATGCACCCGTTCCTGCTGATCGAATGTCCGCGCATGCTGTTTCCCTTCATGCGCCGTATCGTCGCAGACGTGACCCGCGATGGCGGATTTGCGCCGTTCTACCTGGAGACGATCGATTTTCTGTCGCTCTACCGTGCCGAACTGGCCCGCCGCGCCGAACAGCAGCCCTCGGTGGCCGCGCAATCGCAGGCCTGAGGGCGCGGCAAGCTGACCCAGTGGCAAGCTGCCCAAGTGACGAACCCGTTCGCCGTGCCCATCATGGGTGCGGCGGATTTTTTTCGGAACGACAATGGTCGAGATGATTCCCGCCTGGGTGAACGGCACCCTGTCCCCGGTGGAGAAACTCGCGGTGCACAAGACGGGCCTTCGTCACAAGGCGGTGTCGATCTTTGTTCTTGACGGCGAGAAGGTGCTGATCCAGCGCCGTGCCGCGGGCAAGTATCACAGCGCCGGATTGTGGGCGAATTCGTGCTGCTCGCATCCGCGCTGGGGCGAAAGCCCGGTCGATTGCGCGGTGCGCCGCCTGCGCGAAGAACTGGGCATTCGCGGCATCTACCCGGCCTTCGCCGATCGCATCGAATACCACGCCGAGGTTGGCAACGGCCTGATCGAGAACGAGGTCGTCGATGTCTATCTGGCCTATGCGCAACCCGGAATGACTGTCGCGCCGGACCCCGATGAGGTGTCCGAAATACGCTGGGTCGGGCTTTACGACCTTGCCGCAGACGTGGCGCGCCACCCCGGCAATTACACGAAATGGCTGGCGATCTACCTGGCGCAGCACTTGGGCCGCATTTTCGACGCCGTGCCGCGCGGCTGAAACTGGGCCGCAGCACCTCGCCTTGATCTTGTGCGCACGGATCAACTTTCGTCGTATCAAATCCGTTCTCCGGATCCTTGGTCACGGTCTTGTCCTGGCGTTCGCGAAACCAGCAGCGAGGCACGGCGAAGTTATCGCACCGATCCCCAGCTTCCAGCCGTTCACGCAAGAACTATGTGCGCGCGGCGCCGGAAATTGTATAATGATACGGCGAAGTCGCGAGTGCGGCCGGGTGCGATCCGGTTGCGGCTCGGCAGATTGTCTGAGGCGTTCATGGGGCGGAACCCGTCGGGTCCGCCTTGGGAGAGTGGCGCTGATGATTTGGGTCTACCGCCTGGGGTTCCTGGTGCTGCTGATGGCGCTGTGGGTCGTTGCAGCCCAGCAGTTGGGTCGCAATGTCGTGCCGACTCCGCCAGCGACATTCGCGGCCGCGCAGCGGTTGATCGCCGAAGGCCGGCTTTTCAGCGCCTTGCGTGCGTCGCTTACGGTTTACCTTTCGGGCTATGCGCTGGCGGTAATCTGCGCCATTCCCATCGGGTTGCTGATGGGCGGTTTCCGGATGCTGGGCAAGACGCTGGAAATCTATGTCTTCGCACTTGCCGCAACACCGCGTGTCGCCTTCATTCCGCTGATCATCGTCGTTCTGGGGCTCGGCGCCGACGCCAAGATCTTCATCATATTCCTTGGCGCACTGATGCCGATTCTGATCAACACCTATGCCGGTGTGATGGCGGCCGACGAAGAGCTTGTGGAAATGGCGCGGTCAGCCGGGGCCAGTCGGCGGCGCATCTTCCTTAGCATCGTGCTGCCGGGCGCGGTGCCGTTCGTTGTCACGGGCATGCGGCTCGGCGCCACGATCGGGCTTATCAACACGGTGGTCGCCGAACTTTATACCGCGGTAAGCGGGCTGGGGGGCCTGCTCGCCATCTACGGAAATACGTTCCGAATGGCCGAATACTTCGTCGTCGTGATCACGCTGGCGATCATCGGCGTGGTGGTGACCGAAGTGCTCCGGCACGTGGAAACGCGCCTCGCCCGCTGGCGCGGGGCCAAGTGACGCGGGCCAGACGACCGCACCGTCGGACCGGCCCGCAAGATCCAAGGGAGGACTGAAAATGAAGCGAACCAAGCGATTGACGCGGCTGCTGTCAGCGATCGCGGGTGCGATGCTGATCTCGGCCAGCATGGCAGCGGCCGAACCGTTCCGTCTGATCCTGACGCATCTGGAACCGCCGCTGGTGCCCAACTCGGTCATGGATCTCGCGCACGAGCTTGGCTATTTCGAGCGTGAGGGCGTGGAGGTCGAACTGGTCCGGGTGCAGCAGACCCCTTCGGCGCTGGCCTCGATTCTGGCCGGCGAAGGCGACATGGCCAATGTCTCGGTTGACGGCGTCCTGCAACTGGTGGCCCGGGGCACCAACACGCTGCTGGCGGTGACTTCGCCCAACAAATCGCTACCCTTCCTGATCGCGGCCAAATCCGACATCGCCGCGCCGGCTGACCTTGTCGGCCGCAGCTTCGGGGTCGGGCGCATCGGCAGCCTCGACCATTCGCTAAGCGCGAAAGTGCTGGCCAGCGAGGGGGTCGATATGGACGCGCTTGAGGTGGTTACCCTGGGTCAGCCGGCCGTGCGTGCGCAGG
>Ga0326597_10006442_pt1 | contig 16089 bp, 12 predicted proteins | sample RVTome_12_FD_203789 | JGI IMG/M metagenome (GOLD analysis project Ga0326597, IMG submission 203789) | Soil microbial communities from uranium-contaminated site in the Upper Colorado River Basin, Wyoming, United States - RVT100D185 | ecosystem: Environmental > Terrestrial > Soil > Contaminated >...
CCTCGCGGACGAGATCGGCGCGAGCGGGCGCGATTTTCTGGCTGCCTACGTCGCCGGCTTCGAGACCGAGTGCAAGGTCGCGATGGGGGTCCACTTCTATCACTACACCAAGGGCTGGCACCCGACCACCACCCTCGGCGTCTTCGGCGCCGCCGCCGCCTGCGCGAAGCTTCTGAAACTGTCCGATGACGAGACCGCTACCGCACTCTCCATCGCCGCTTCGCTCGCCGCGGGCATCAAGGCTAATTTCGGCACGATGGTAAAGCCGCTGCACGTCGGCCATTGCACCCGCAACGGGATGTTCGCCGCGCTGCTCGCGCGCGACGGCTTTACTGCCGGCGATCGCGTCTTCGAGCACAAGCAGGGCTTTTTCAACGTCTTCAACGGCGAGGGCAATTACGACGCCGGCAAGATCCTCCCCGCCTGGGCGCGGCCGCTCGACATCGTCAAACCCGGCATCGCGATCAAGCAGTACCCCTGCTGCGGCAGCACGCATTCCGCGCTGGATGCGATGCTCAAGCTCGCTCGCGAACACAAGCCGGCTGCCGACGACATCGAGCGCGTGGACGTGTGGACGCACGCGCGGCGGCTCGAGCACACCAACCGTCCCCAGCCGAAGAGTGGCCTCGACGCCAAGTTCAGCGTGCAGTACTGCATGACGCGGGCGCTCCTCGACCGGCGCATCTCGATCGAGCACTTCGAGGGAAGAGCCTACGAGGAGCCGGCGGTGCGCAAGCTCCTGCCGCGGATGCACGCCGCGCCCTACACCACGGCGCAGTTCCCGGCGGACAATCACTTCGGCGCCGAAGTCAAAATCGCGCTGCGGGGCGGCAGGGTGCTGTCGGCCAAGGTTGACCAGCCGCTCGGCCGCACGTCGGACAATCCCCTGCCGGCAGGACTGTTGAAGGAGAAATTCGAGGACTGCGCAGCTCGCGCGCTTTCGCGGGAGCAAACCACATCGGTTTATTCAGCAATACAGCGACTGGAGAATCTCCAGGATGTGCGCGAGCTGACGGCGATCATCGCGGGAGAAGGCAAGCGCACGCGCGCGGCTGCCGCCTGATCGAAGGCCGGCGTCCATCATGTCCTCGCGTTTCGGCATCGGCGGACTTGCCGTCCTTGCAATCGTCCTGTCGGCCGTTCCCGGCTGCGCGCCGCGGCCGTCGGGGCAAGGCGCCGTCTCGCCGCCGGTAGCGGAGTACCGTGACTTCGGCGCCCCGCGCCGCGTAGCGATACTCGGTTACGACGGCGACGCGATGGAACCGTTCGTCACGAAGGACGGGCGGTACCTGCTGTTCAACAACCGGAATGATCCGCGCACCAACACCAACTTGCATTTCGCGGCGCGGGTGGACGACCTGACGTTCCAGTACCGGGGCGAGATCGCGGGCGTCAACACGCTCGTGCTCGACGGCGTGCCGAGCCTCGACCGCGAAGGCAACCTGTTCTTCGTTTCCCTGCGCAGCTACAAGGAGACGCTCTCGACGCTCTACCGCGGCCGCTTCGACCACGGCACGGTCTCCGGAGTGGAGCTCGTCGGCGGCGTCTCGCTGGGCAAGCCCGGCATGGTGATATTCGACGCCGAGATCGCCGCCGACGGCCGGACGCTGCTCGTCGTCGACGGCCTCTTCACCGGCGGCCCGACCCCGAAGACCGCCGACATCGCGATAGCGATGAGGGATGGATCCGGATTCCGGCGCCTGGCCGCGAGCGCGGAGCTGCTGAAGAACATCAATACCGGGGCGCTGGAATACGCCCCCGCCATCTCAGGCGATCTCCTGGAGCTGTTCTTCACGCGCATCTCCGGACCGATCACATCATCCCCCGTGATCCTCCGGTCCACCCGCCCCCGCCTGGACGAGCCCTTCGGCACGCCGGAACGCGTGAGCGCGATCACGGGGCACGTCGAAGCGCCTGCCCTTTCGGGCGACGGCCGGGCGCTCTACTACCACAGGCTCGACGGCAACCGCTTCGTGATCTACCGGACGGAGAGGTAAGCGCACCGGCTGGGAATTCCGGACGTCCGGTCCGATTCGCTCTTTCCGCTGGCCTATGCAGCGCTTGCGCTGCGGTGTCCCCGCGTCCCTTGCGACAACGCGACCGCCAGCCGCAGCACCGTGATAAGATTCTGAATTTCAAAGGGTTATGCCTTCAGGTTGTGCGGCCTGATGCCGCCAGTTGCAAAAGGCGGGGTTACCCTTTCTGATAGCGGGAAGATCAAGGTAGTCCTCTTCACTTCATATGCGCATCTTCGTCCTCGGGGCCGGCGCCACCGGCTCGCTGCTCGCGCGGCTCCTCGTCCGCCAGGGTCACCAGGTCACGTGCGGCGACCGGGACCCGGTTCGCGCGCGCCGCTTCCTGGGAAAGCAGTCTCGAATCCCGATCCGGCAGGTGAACGCGCGCAACCTGTGGAGCATCGTGAAGGCGGCGAGGGGCAGCCATCTCCTCGTCAACTGCAGCCCGGCCGTCCTGAACCAGATCATCCTGCGCGCGGCGCTGCGGCTCCGCGCCCACTATCTCGACACCGCCTCACACCTGTCCGGCACCCCCTTCAAAGCCGAACAGTTCCGCTTCGATGCGCGCTTCCAGGCGAAACGCCGCGCCGCCGTGATCAATGCCGGCGTGGCCCCCGGCCTCACGAACCTGCTCGTGGCGCGCAGCGCGGACCTGCTCAACGGGCTCGAGACCGTCCACATACGGCTCTACGAGGCCACCGACAGCGACGATCCCGTGTCGCAGTGGTCTCATGACGCGGCCTTCGACGAAGCGGTGTCGCGGCCGCGCGTCTACCGGCATGGCCGCTTCCGTTTCGGCAAGCGCTTTGGCGAGCGGGAGGTGTTCCGCTTTCCGCCTCCCATCGGCCGGGTCGGTGTCGTGCTGGCCGCGCAGGACGAGGTCGTTACGCTGCCGCGCGTCCTTAACATGCGCGAGATGGACGTCAAGATCGGGGGCAGCGATTTCGAGCGGCTGCGCCGCTGGCACCGACAGGGCAAACTCAGGAAGTCGCACGGTCCGGCGGCGAACCGTTTTCCGCAGACCCCGACCCCGCGCCAGGTGGCGAAGCTGGTCGCCCGCGGTGCGCTGTACCATGCGCGTTTTGCCGCGGCCGTGATGGTGCGAGGACGGAAAGGCGGACGGCACGCGGTGATCCGCTGGGACGCCGGCTTCCCTACCCTCCACCAGATGCGCCGCCGCGAGGTGCACGCCTCGCCGATCGCCTGGGCGACTGCTCACCTCGCTGCGCTGTTCGTGAAGCATTTTCCGCGCGAGTTGCCCGGCGTCCATCCGCCTGAAGCGCTTCCGGCCAGGACCCGCCGGGCCATTCTCGCCGGCGCGCGCGCCTACGGCATTCGCATCGGCATGCGGCTCACCCTGCTGAAGCCGGTGGACGATGAGGAGTAACTTTACGGGGGAAAGGATTAAGGATTGAGGATTGAGGGACGAGGATCAGTCAGTGACCGAAGCGCGCCAGAGGCGTGACTATGATGTAGTTGTAGTTGGCAAGGGCAACGCGGCGCTGTGTGCAGCGTTATCCGCGCGGGAGCAGGGAGCGCCGCGACTCGGTGACACTGTGTGGCCGAGTGCGGGAGCGGCGCTAGGCACCCGTGTTAGAACCCCTCGCCAGCGGTTCGTCAGCGTTTCGGCAAGGTTTCAATAATGCAGGCCTATGACGTGATAGTGGTCGGAAAAGGTAACGCAGCATTGTGTGCAGCGTTATCCGCGAGGGAGCAGGGTGCGAGCGTCGCCATGCTGGAAGCCGCCGCGGTAGACGAATCCGGCGGCAACAGCCGCTTCGCCGGCGGCGTGGTGCGGTTCGCCTACCGGACAGTGGACGAGCTCAAGCGCCTGACCGACATCACCGACGAGGAGATCGCAACCAGCGATTTCGGCACCAACACGCGCGAGGAATATCTCGAGGATCTCTACCGGCTGACGAGCTACCGCACCGATCCCTTCCTGTCGGAACTGCTCGTTAACCGCAGCCTCGACACGCTGGCGTGGTTGCGCTCGAAAGGCGTGCGCTTCAATCTCAACTTCGGCCGCCAGTCGGGACTGGTCGGGGCCAAGCGCGTATTCTTCGGACGCATGCCGATCGAGGCTTCCGGCGGCGGCGCCGGCCTGGTGCAAAGTCTCGACGCCGCGGCGAAGAAAGCGGGGATCGAGGTCCTCTACGAGACGCGCGTCCTGTCGCTCCTCTACGACGGCGAGCGTGTTTCGGGCGTGCGCGCCCGGCACCAGGGAAAGGCGACCGAATTCCATGCGAAGTCGGTCGTGCTGGCTTGCGGCGGATTCGAGGCCAATCCGGAGATGCGCACCCGGTATCTCGGGCCGGGCTGGGAACTCGCCAAGGTGCGCGGCACCCGTTTCAACGTCGGCGACGGCCTCAGGATGGCGCTCGACATCGGCGCGGCGCCCTTCGGCAACTGGTCCGGCTGCCACGCCACCGGCTGGGACCGCAACGCCCCCGAGTTCGGCGACGTCAACGTCGGCGACCAGTTCCAGAAGCACAGCTACATTTTCGGATTGCTGATCAATGCCGAGGGCAGGCGCTTCGTGGACGAGGGCCGGGACTTTCACTCCTTCACCTACGCCCAGTACGGCGGCGAGGTGCTGAAGCAGCCCGGTCAGTTCGCGTGGCAAGTGTTCGATTCCAAGGTCAAGCACCTGCTGCGTTCCGAGTACCGCATCAAGTTCGTGACCAAGGTGACTGCAAACACGCTGGAGGAACTTGCCACCCAGCTCGAAGGTGTAAATGCCGAACAGTTCTTGAGCACGGTACGTCAATTTAATGCCGCTGTCCGTCAGGACACGGCATTCGAACACACGATCAAGGACGGCAAGTGCACCGATGGCATCGATCCGCCCAAGTCGAACTGGGCACAGCCGCTCGACACCCCGCCGTTCGACGCCTACGCGACGACCTGCGGCATCACCTTCACCTTCGGCGGCCTGCGCATCGACAAGGAGACCGGCCAGGTTCTCGACGTTCATTTCCACCCGATTCCGGGCCTCTACACGGCGGGCGAAATGGTGGGGGGCCTGTTCTACTTCAATTACCCGAGCGGTACCGGGCTCGTCTCCGGCGCAGTCTTCGGCCGCATGGCCGGGGCCAGCGCCGCCAAAGCCGCGAAGAGCAAGATTTAGCCACGGAAACACACAGAAACACACGGAATGAACTTCAGGAAACCGAGGATAATTCACCCTGCAGTTCTTCAATTTCCGTGCCCTTCCGTGTGATTCCGTGGCTGATTTGGTTTTCAATAACGTTTAACGAATGAGCCACGACGCGACGACCGGCAACCCCTACACCCGCGGCATCGCGGAGTTCGTGTCCGACCTCGCGTACGAGGCGATTCCCGACGAGGTCCGGCACCGGATCAAGCTGCTGATGCTCGACGCGCTCGGCTGCGCGCTCTACGGCGCCGACCTCGAGTGGTGCCGCATCCTGCAGGATTCGCTGTCCAAGGTGGACTCAACGCGCGAGTGCGGCGTCTGGGGGACGAAAAAGAAGCTGTCCGCCCCGCATGCGGCGCTCGCCAACGGCACCGCCGTGCAGGGCTTCGAGCTCGACGACGTGCATCGCGCCGGCGTGCTTCACGTGGGAGCGGTGGTGCTCCCGGCCCTCATTCCCATCGCCGAGCTGCGGCGCGGCATGAGCGGCAGGGAATTCCTGACAGCCGCGGTCGCCGGCTACGAGATCGGACCGCGCGTGGGCTTATGCATGGGGCCCGAGCATATCGCCTCGGGCTGGCATTCGGGTGCCACGCTGGGCGTGTTCTCCGCCGCCGCAGGCGCCGCGCGCGGGCTCAAGCTCGATGCGGGGGAAACGGTGCACGCGCTCGGCATCGCGGGAACCCAGGCCGCGGGGTTGATGGCGGCACAGTTCGGCGCGATGGTGAAGCGCATGCACGCCGGACGCTCCTCCCAGAGCGGGCTCTACGGCGCGCTGCTCGCGGAGGCCGGTTTTACCGGCATCGTCAACGTGCTGGAGAGCGAATACGGGGGATTCTGCACCACGCTCTCGCAGTCGAAGGACCATTTCAATCTGAACGAGCTCACCGCGGGCCTGGGCGAGACCTGGCAGACCATGGGCGTCGCGCTCAAGTTCTACGCATGCGTCGGCACCAACCACACCACGCTCGACGCGATCCGCGACATGCAGCGGGAGCGCCGCTTCGGCGCGAAGGACGTCAGGAAAATCGTGGTGCGCGGCTCGCAGGTCACCGTGAACCACGTCGGCTGGAAATACGTGCCGCAGGGGCTGACCTCGGCCCAGCTCAACCTCCCCTATTGCGTCGCCACCTGGCTCCTCGACGGCGACTGCTTCGTGGACCAGTTCACCGAGGACAAAGTGGCGGACCCCGCGCGCATGGCCCTCGCCGACAAGGTGGAAGTCGTCCATGACCCCGAAATCACCGCCAGGGGGGCCAGGTTCCGGCACCTCGTTCACGTCGAGGCCCACCTCAGGGATGGAACCGTGCTCAAGCGCACGGTGGAGGCCGCGCGTGGAAGCGAGAAGACATTCGCCTCCGACGCCGAGATCGTGGAGAAATTCGAGAAGCTTGCGGTCAAGGCGCTGCCCAGGGCACGGGCCGGCAAGCTGCGCGACGCGATGCTGGGGCTGGAGAAGCTCAAGGACGCCGCGGAAATCGCGCGTCTGATGATACGCAAATAAATAGACAGGATTAACAGGATTTACAGGATTGAATCGAAAAACTATTCTGGTCTGTAATCTTGTTAATCTTGTAAATCCTGTCCATTAGTTGTTTTCAAACAGACGATTATCTTGTTGATCCTGTCAATTGCAAGCACTCCGCATACGAATGGCGTGCGGCGGAGGAGGAAGCCATGACCAAATGGCGCTCGCTTCTAGGTGTGCTGCTCGCAGTACTCGCAACCCAAGTCCTGTCCCAGGCCTACCCGGCGCGGCCGATCCGGCTGATCGTGCCGCTCGCCGCCGGCGGGGCGATGGATACCATCGCGCGCGGCGTCGGCGCGAAGCTCACCGACAGCCTCGGCCAGACCATCGTGGTGGACAACCGCGGCGGGGGCGGAGGCACGATCGGCGCGGAACTGGTCGCGGCCGCGGCGCCCGACGGCTACACGCTCATCATGATGAGCGCGACCTCGGTGATACGCCCGCTGCTTTATTCTGCGCGCTACGAGATGGTCCGCGATTTCGCCCCGGTATCACAGGTGAGCGCCCAGCCCTACCTGCTCGTCGCCCATCCCTCGCTGCCCGTGAAGACCGTCCAGGAACTCGTGGCCTACGCCAAAGCCAATCCCGCCAAGCTCAACTACGCTTCGGCGGGCCAGGGCAGCATCATCCATTTGGCGACGGAGCTGCTGCGCGTGCGGACCGGGACGCGGATGACCCACGTGCCCTACAAAGGCATGGGCGCGGCCTACCCGGACCTCATCGCGGGCAACGTCCAGATCGCGCTGGCCAGCATCGTATCCGGCCAGCCGCACGTGCGCGCCGGCCGGCTGCGCGGCATCGCCGTCACCAGCCCGAAGCGGTCGAAATCCTCGCCCGAGTTCCCGACGATTGCGGAAGCGGGTGTCAAGGGATACGCAGTGACCAACTGGTACGGCCTGCTCGCGCCGGCAAGAACCCCGCGCACGATCATCGAGCGGCTGCACGGCGAGATCGTCAAGGTTCTCAAGCAGCCGGACGTGATGAAGCGCTTCGCCGCCGACGGCGCCGAGGCTGTCGACAGCACGCCGCAGGAATTCGCCGCCCACATCAAGGCCGAGTCCGGGAAGTGGGCCACGGTGATCAAGGAGGCGGGAATACGCGGCGAGGAGTAGTCGCCGCGAGGGATGAGGGATGAGGGATGAGGGATGAGGGAACAGCGTGAATCGTGATCCGTGAGTCATGATTCGGCTCCCCTCCTGTCTGCGGGTAAGCCGGGACACTCCCCTCCTGCCCGAGGAGGGGTCGCTGCAAAGCAGCGGGGGTGGTGGGAGTAAACTTGCCTGCGCACGTTTGAGCCGGCGAATGCCCGACGCGACCACCCCCACCCTCTGTTCCCTCCCCCTGAGAGGGAGGGACGATTTACAGCGCTGCGCGCGATTGAGGATGGCAGCACGGCGGGCCGGGCGGGGTGGCGCGGCAGCGCCGGGGTGGTGGAAGTGTCACCCCGTCACTTCATCGCTGCGTCACTTCCTTCTGCTCCGCCCCGGGCGCTTCGCACCGCCGAACTTCAATAGCTTCAGCAGGTCGCGCACGTCCGCAAGCTTCTCCAGCCTCCACGCCGTCGCCAGCACCGCATCCGCGCCGCGGAGTCCGAGCACCGGCTCGGCGAGCGTGCGGAACTTGCGCTCCACTTCCTCGTCGCTCAGCGGCCGCTTTGCGTGCCCCTTGAAGTAGCGCGCCTGCGCCGCCCTCTTCTCCCCGCCGCGCAGGGCGAACTCGATGCGGCACGGCCACTCGTGGGGATGCAGTCGGGTATAGGCAGGGTCCTCCCGGATCGCGGTGCGCTCGATCAGCGCAGAAATGCGCGCATCGCGAATGCGCCGCGCGGAAAAGCTCGCCTCGGTAACGGCCCCATCGAGCAGCGCCGCGGCAACGCAGTACGGGATGCTGTGATCGGCGGTCTCGCGCGTCCCCGGATGCCATAGCGCGTCGCTGCGGTCCGCGTAGCGCTCCGCCACCCAGTAGGTCTCGATCGCGATCGCCTCGATCTCCTCCGGGCCGGCTTTTCCGTGCAGCTCGAGCGCGACGGTGATCGGCGTCTGCGCGTGGACGACGGCCGGGAAAAACTTGATGTGGGTCTGGGTGACGCGGAACGGCCCGCCGCGCCCACCGAACGGCTGCCACTGGAACCTGCCGACCGGATGCCACAGGCCCCACTTCCCCTCGATCGCCTGCGCGGGGCCGCTCAATCCTTCCTGCGCCAGCTGCGCTGCAAACACGCCGTTGCGTGCGGCATTGGCGGCGGCGCAGCCCTTCCACATGGAGAGCTCGCCGGTGCGCGTCTGCTCGAGCGCCATGTTGGGGATCACCGCGAGCGCGATGGCGTTGCCCATCTTCCCGCGCGGGAGCCCGAGGAGCTTCCCCGCCCCGACCGCGCTTGCGATCACTCCGAATACCGGATGGTCCCAGCCCTGCTCGCGCGCCACCGATTCGGCCAGATTGCAGAAGACGTCGTAGGCGAGCGCGGATGCGGTGATCACGCTGCGGCCGTCCGCGCGCATCGCGTCGGCCATGGCGAGCACGGCTGCGAAGACGTCGCTCGGATGCCCCGCGGACTTGCCGAAGCACGCGTCGTTGAAGTCGAGATAGCGCATCATGACACCGTTGGCGAAGGCCGCGAGCTCGGGCGTGGAGCGTTCCTGCGTGCCGAGGATGCGGGCGGACGGAATGCCGCGGCCGCGCCGCGCGAGCGTGCTCGCGATAACCGAGGGCCTCGCCCCGAAACCGCCGGCAAGGCAGCCGAGCGTGTCGATCAGCCTGCGCTTGCACTCGTGGACAGCCTCCGCGGTCAGGTCCTTGTAGCGCAGGCCGACCGCGTACTCTGCCAGTTGCCCGATCATCGAGTCCATATGTGAGTGCTGAGTGCTGAGTGATGGGGGAGAAACCGGCGTCACGTGGCGCGGTGATACCAGTGCCGTCCCAACTATATCAGGCTGGAACCGGTCTCAAGAATAGCCACGGAATCACACGGAATGACACGGACAATAACTCGACCCCCTTTAGAGTCCCCGTAATCATTTAAGAGTTTCTGTGTGGTTCCGTGTGTTTCCGTGGCTAAAGGGGTTTTGAGATGGCTTCTAGTTCCTATGTAGCGCAGCCGTTGCTTGACCCTGCGGGGAGCGGCGAATTAAGATCGCCGGCACGATTTCAATCGGCAAAGGAACACAGTATGGCACCGCTCGACCTGACGATGGTCTCGCCCCTTCCCGTATACCTCGACGAGAGCGGCCCCCAAAACAGGCTCGCGCCGCGGCCCGCGACGCTCGACGGCAGGATCGTCGGGCTGCTGCCCAACTGGCGGCCCTCCGCGGTGGAGATACTGCGCGCGATCGGCACGCTGTTGGGGGAACGCTACCGGCTGAGAGACCTGGTCGTGGAGCAGCCCGTGCGCGAGCTGCCGATCCGCACCGGCAAGCTCCTCGACACGATGCGCCATCAGCTCGACGAGCTCGCGCAGCGCGTCGACGTCGTCATCACCGCCACCGGCGACTGAGGGTCGTGCACGACGTGGTGTAGCCACGTCACGCCGGCCCTCGAGGAGCGGGGCATCCCCACCGTGATGGTGGTCACCGACACCTTCGCGAAATTCGCGCGCCGCATGGCTTCCACGCAGGGCTGGCCCTACGTGATCATCGCGGAGACCGAAAACCCGATCCGGCAGCTCGAGACCGAAGCGCTGCGGAGGCGGGCCGAGGCGATGATCGACACCGTCATCGAGGGGCTCACGCTCCCGCCCGCCGAAATCGAGTCCCGCTTGAAGAACGTGGCGAGCGCCGAGATTCATCCCGAGGGAATCGTGCGCTCCGCAGTGCCGATATAGGGGAAGCGAAGGTGGCCCAACCCCAGGTGGAGCTCCAGGGCGAGTCGGTCGAGCAGCTGCTCGCGCGCGCCTACGAGCACGCCTACGACCAGGGCTGGACCGACGGCCTGCCGATCGTTCCCGCCACGCCCGCGAGCGTGCTGCAGTTCGTCGCCGCATCGGGCCGGGCGGCGGACGAGGTGATCGGTCTCATTCCGCCGCGCAAGGGGCGCGCGACCGTGGAGGCGATCGCGGTCAACGCCGTCATGGCCGGCTGCCGCCCAGAGTACATGCCGGTCATCATCGCCGCCGTCGAGGGCATGCTCGATCCGAGCTATCCCCTGGAGTTCATGCAGGTCACGACCAATCCCATGACGCCGTTCCTGCTGGTGAACGGCCCCGTGCGCAAGCGCCTCGACATCAACTTCGGCACCGGCTGTCTCGGCCCGGGATGGCGCGCCAATGCCACCATCGGCCGCGCGATCCGCCTGATCATGAACAACATCGGGGGCGCCCTGCCCGGCGTCTATTCCAAGGTGAGCTTCGGCTCGCCGCTACGCTATTCCTACATCTGCGGCGAGAACGAGGAAGAGAGCCCCTGGACGCCGTTCCACGTGGACCGCGGCTTCCAGCGCGGGGACAGCACCGTCACCGTATTCAAGGCCTCCAACTTCTGCAACATCTCGGGCGGCGAAGGCGTCGGTCCGGCGGAAATCCTGCGCCAGATCGCGACCAACATGCCGCCCATGTACGGCGGCGGGGACGGCGTCCTGCTGCTGCTCGGGGTGAACCACGCGCGCTCGCTCCACGAGGCGGGCCTCAGCAAGCGCGACATCCAGGACCGTCTTTGGGAGCTGGCGCGGCTGCCCATCAGCTACTTTGCCGAGGGCTTCGCCGCGACGGAGCGCGCGGCGGGCCGGGGCGACGACCGGACGGTGTGGCGCGCTCGCAGCCCCGAGGAGATCTACATCGCGGTCGCCGGCGGCGCGGGGCCGCAGGACGTCTACATCGGCGCGGGCATGCCGCAGACCCGCACCATTCGCGGTTAAAGGGGGGCGCACACCTTTTCCAGTCCTGTGGCATCTCGCTCGCCGCGCGAGCCCGCGAATGAACCCCTTGGCCTGAAAAAGGTGTACGTCCCCCTTAGAACCGTCCATTTCCTGTTTTCAAGACAGGTTCTATACTGATCACCCCGCCCCGTACCGGGCCGACCTCTGTCGAAGGGAGGGCCGATGTACAAGCACATCCTGCTGCCGACCGACGGTTCGGCGCTGTCCCAGGTTGCCGTTGACAGCGGCCTCAGGTTCGCAAAAGCCGTCGGCGCCAAGGTGACCGGCTTCTACGTGATGGTCGAGCGCCAGCCCGATTCGTTCGAAGAGTACGCACCGGTCGAAGTCAAGGCGCCCGCGCTCGCCGAAGTGGCGAAGCAGGAAGCGGACAAGTACCTGAAGGCGATCACCGACAGGGCGCGCCTGATAGGCGTTCCCTGCGAGGTCTACTCGATGCGGCACGCCTCGCCCCACCAGGCGATCATCACCTTCGCCACGCAGACCGAATGCGACCTCATCGTCATGGCCTCGCACGGCGCCAAAGGCATCACCGGCGAGCTGGTCGGCTCGGTGACCACGCGTGTGATCACCAACTGCAAAATTCCGGTGCTCGTCTATCGCTAGACGAGGCACCGGATAAGAGCGTGAGTCGTGATTCGTGGGTCGTGATTCGACCCTCTACGGCCGTGAGTCGTGATTCGTGGGTCGTGATTCGATTCGGTCTGCCTTAACCCGCCGTCGGCGATAGACGACGATAACAAAATCGAGTCTGACCCTCAGCTTCTCTCCGGCCTAGCGTCTGCAGTGAGATGCGCGTGCGAGTGACGCTCGCGAAGCGTCATTCTCGACTGCACGGTTAGTTGGCGCGCTGCTCAGCGCGGCTCTCCCGCCACAGTCTGAACAGGTAGTACGCCGCGTAAAGCGCGAGCAGGAACTGCGCGACGCCTGTGACCTCATACAACAGGTCATCAGGTACGCCACAAAGGTGAGGAGGGCATAGCCGCTCGAACGTGGCCCGGGAAGCGCCCCCAAAGTACACAACAAGTTTCACTACGTGGGTGTATCCCCCATCGAAAAAACCGATCCATGCGATTGGAACGAAAAGCGCCATGAGCATGTAAAGCCACAGAGAGACCTTGCCGGCCGACGTGAGCGGGCGCCACCGGTAAACGCCATAGATAGCGATCATCACGAGCAGTGCTGGCAGGACGATAATGGCGACGTGACGTCGCCACGGTGTATCGTAAATGGCGGCGGCATAGAAGTGGTGGACCACCGTCAAGATAAGGATGGCGGCTGATGCGAGCAGCGTTTTCATCGAGGTCTTCATTGTTCACCTCCCTGCGTGAATACGGCGATCGATCCAGCAAAATCTAACATCCAATAGTTAGCGGAACTGCCAAATATCATACCTGCCTCGGCGTTGATCGGTGGCGCTCAAAACCCGTGAATCGTGATTCGTGAGTCGTGATTCGACTACTTCCCGCCTTATCCGTGTTTATCGTGTTCATCTGTGGTTTCATTATTGATCTTCTTTGCGGCTTTGCGCCTTTGCGTCTAATTCTTACTTGAACCTAACCGACACCACCGGATTCCCCGGCAGCCCCTCGTAGCGCACCGTCACCGTCGTCCCCGCCTTCGGCGTCATCGGCGGCGTGAACGAGCCCAGGCTCAGCAGGTCGCCGGGCTTGAGCCGGATGCGGGATCGCTCCAGGTCCTGGACGAGCCACTGCACGGCATTGAGCGGATGGTCGAGGATCGCCGCGCCCTTGCCGCTCGCCAGCTCCCTTCCGCCCTGATCGATCACGACGACGCGCATCGAAGCGAGAGCCGCGGCGAATTCGGGCGTCGCCTGGACCGGGATGCCCTTCCCGACCACGCCCAAGCGCGCCCCGACGTTGAGCGACACGATGAGCGGCGCGGAGAGTTTCTCGCCCTCCGCCATCACGAGATCCGGCAACTCGATGAACGGGACCACCCGGGACAGCGAGCGCAGCACGTCGAGATGCGTTTTCGCCTTGTGGATCGCGGCATCCTTCACCACGACCATCAGGTCGGCCTCGAATACCGGACGCGCGCCGAAATCCGCCGGAACATCCGCTCCGTCCGCGAGCAGCATCTTCTCCAGCAGCACGCCGCGCACCGGGCTGGCGACGCCGAGCTGCGCCTGGAGCTTCGCGTTCGTGAGCCCCGCCTTGTAGCCGACGATACGGTTTTCGCTCGATTCGAGTCTCTCCACCAGGCGCCGGCGCCCGCATTCCGCGTCCTGCGTGGAGAGATCCGCGCGCAGGCCGCGTAAGGGTTCCCTCGATTCGAGAAACCGCAGGATCGTATTGATCCGCTCGTGGCTCGGGCACGCAGCCTGCGCGTCGCCGTTCCACGACAACACCGCCGTCAACGAGATAACAGACAGAAACGTTCTGGAGTTCATCGAAAACCTAAGGCAGGAATAGACAGGATTTACAAGATTTACAGGATTAAATCAAAACCCAACGAGCAATCAGATTCTGGTGTTCGAATCTTGTTAATCCTGTCAATCCTGTCCATTTCCCGTTAATCCTGTCTGGTTCGTTTCGCGCCGTATAATACGCGCTTTTTCGCAAGCACCCGCCGCATGACTCTCTACGCCCTCACGATATTCACGAGCGCGTTCCTGCTGTTCCTGGTCCAGCCGATCATCGCCAAGCAGATCCTGCCGTGGTTCGGCGGCTCGGCCGCGGTGTGGACCACCTGCCTCGTGTTTTTCCAGTCCCTGCTGCTCGCCGGCTACGCATACTCGGACTGGACCACGCGCAAGCTTGCCGCGCGCAGGCAAGTCGTGTTGCACGTCATCCTCCTCGCCGCGAGCCTCGCCTCGCTCCCCATCATCGCGGACGCCGGCTGGAAACCTGCCGGAGACGAGGATCCCACGTGGCGCATCCTGGGCCTGCTATCGGTCACCATCGGACTGCCCTACTTCCTGCTTTCCACCACCGGCCCGCTGGTGCAGGCGTGGTTCGCGCGCACCTTTCCCGCGGGCACCGTGTACCGTTTGTTCGCGCTGTCAAACTTCGGCTCGCTGCTCGCGCTCATTTCCTATCCGTTCGCGTTCGAGTCCTGGATCACAACGGCCGTGCAGTCCTGGGGCTGGAGCGCGGCGTACGTCGCGTTCGTCGCGCTGTGTGCGGCTTCCGCCGCGTACAGCCTGCGGGGGCGGAACGCCGCTGACGCCCACGAAGCGGTTACGGTGCCGAACGCAGGCCCCCCGCCCGGACCCCGCGATTACGCAGCATGGCTGCTGCTCTCCGCCATGGGCGCGTTCATGCTGCTCGCCGTGACCAACCACATCACGCAGGACATCGCGTCGGTGCCGTTCCTGTGGATCCTGCCGCTCACGCTATATCTCGTCACCTTCATCCTGTGCTTCGAGGGGCGCGGATGGTACCAGAGGCGCATTTTCATCGTGCCGCTGCTGGTAATCGTGGGCGCGATGGCATGGGCGCTGCACGAGGAGCGCGGCATCATGGACATCAAGGAAGCGGTGCCGCTCAACCTGATCGGGCTCTTCGTGATGTGCATGTTCTTTCACGGCGAGCTCGCGGCGAGGAAGCCCGCTCCGCACTACCTCACCAGCTTCTATCTCATGGTGTCGCTGGGGGGCGCACTTGGCGGCATTGCGGTGGGCCTCATCGCCGTCAAGGTCTTCAACTCCTATTACGAGTTCGGCGTCGGGCTGGTGGTGACGCTGCTGGTCGCCGCCTACGTCACGCGCCTCATGCACTCGGCGGTACCGATGCTGGTGCTTGCCGCTGTCGGCTTTACCGGCTACCACGTCTATGCGTACATCGGGTATCTCGCCAAGGACACGCGCGTCATGACGCGCAACTTCTACGGCACCCTGCGCGTGAAGGACATCGGCGCCGACGGCGAGCAGGACGCGGTGCGGCGCCTGATGCACGGCGTCATCATGCACGGCGAGCAATACCGCGCGCCGGCGCGGCGCGGCGAGCCGACCACCTACTACGGCGCCACCTCGGGCATCGCGCGCGCGCTCAAGGCGCTCGACGGCTCCGCGATGCGCGTGGGAGTGGTGGGGCTGGGCACCGGCACGCTGGCCGTGTTCGGGCGCCCGGGCGACCTCTACCGCTTCTACGAAATCAACCCGCAGGTCGTGGACGTCGCGAACCGCGAGTTCACCTTTCTTGGAGACAGCGGCGCGAAGATCGAGCACGTGCTGGGCGACGCGCGTCTCGCCATGGAGCGTGAGCCGCCGCAGAACTACGATCTCCTCGTGATCGACGCGTTTTCGAGCGACTCGATCCCGGTCCATCTCATCACGCGCGAGGCACTGGCGGTCTATCTCCGGCATGTGAAGCCCGGCGGCGTGATCGCGTTCCACGTCACGAACCGGTTCCTCCATCTTGCCCCGGTGGTCAAGCGCATCGCCGGAGAGCGCGACCTGCACGTTGCGCTGATTTCGGACGACGCCGAGGACAGCGAGCTTGCCCGCACCGACTGGGCGCTCGTCACGCGCGACCAGGCCCTGCTCGAGCGCCCCGAGA